>Ga0209375_1002687_pt1 | contig 12651 bp, 15 predicted proteins | sample GraSoiAngelo_131_FD_185888 | JGI IMG/M metagenome (GOLD analysis project Ga0209375, IMG submission 185888) | Grasslands soil microbial communities from the Angelo Coastal Reserve, California, USA - 14_0929_02_30cm (SPAdes) (version 2) | ecosystem: Environmental > Terrestrial > Soil > Grasslands ... | reverse complement strand
TGATCAAAGCCGCTTGAAGAAAAAGGGGGACCCTTCGGGGTCCCCCTCGCTGTTTCGCGCCCCGCTCCGCCCCCCGTCCCCTCACTCACTCAGTAGCTCGATGCGGGCCACTTCGGCACCGTCGCCGACGCGGTGCCCCAGCTTGATGATCCGCGTGTAGCCTCCGGGCCGCGACGCGAAGCGCTTCCCCAGCTCGGCGAACAGCCGGTGGGTGACTTCTTTGTCCTTCAAGCGCCGCTCCACCAGCCGCCGCGCGTGGAGATCGCCGCGGCGCGCCAGCGTGATCAACCGCTCGGCGAACGGGCGCAGCTCCTTCGCCTTGGCCTCGGTCGTCACGATGCCGTCGTGGCGGAAGAGGCTCGTCGCCAGGTTGTTGAGCGTCGCCTTGCGATGGCTCGCCGTCCGCGACAGCTGCCGAGCCTTGGCGCGGTGGCGCATCAGACCTCCTCGTCGCCCCCGAGGCCGGGCTGCGCCATCGGCGGCGTGCCGGGGTCGGCGATCTTCAACTCCCCGTTCACGTCCTCGAACCGCATGCCGAAGTTGAGCCCCTCGCGCCGCAGCAGTTCGGCGATTTCGGCGAGCGCCTTCTCGCCGACGTTCTTGACCTTGAGGAGGTCGTCCTCGCGGTACTGCACGAGATCCGACAGCGTGCGGATGTTCGAGTTCTTGAGCGAATTGACCGAGCGCACCGAGAGGCCGACCTCGTCGATGGAGCGGTTCAGCAGGTCGCGCAGCTGGCCGGTCGCGGCGCCGCCGCCGTTGCCCGGCACCGACTCGGGCGCGGCGATCATCGGCACCTTGCCGAAGTCCACGAAGAAGCGGAAGTGCTCCTGCGCGAGGGCGGCGGCGTACGCCACGGCGTCCTCGGGGGAGATCGTGCCGTTGGTCTCGACCGAGAGCGTCAGCCGGTCGTAGTCGGTGCGCTGCCCGACGCGCGTTTCCGCCACCGTGAAGTTGGCGCGGCGCACCGGATTGTAGATGGAGTCCACGCGGACCACGTCGACCGGCAGCGTCCGGTCCACGGGATGCTGCTCGGCCTCGACGTAGCCGCGGCCCTTGTTGACGTACAGCTCGCCGCTCACGTCCTTCTCGTCCTGGAGCGTGAACAACAGGTGGTCGGGGTTGACGATGGTCACCGAGCCGTGGGGCTCGATGTCGCGCGCGTACACGGCGCCGGCGGCGTCCCGCTTGATGTGCAGGACCGCTTCGTCGACGTCGGGCGCCAGCACCAGCGTCAGCTGCTTCAGCCGCTGGATGATCTGGTGGACGTCTTCCACGACGCCGGGGATCGTCTGGTGCTCGTGCACCACGCCGTCCAGCCGGAACGCCCAGACGGCGGCGCCCCGCAGCGAGGACAGCAGCATGCGGCGCAGGGAGTTGCCGAGCGTGTGCCCGTAGCCGCGCTCCAGCGGCTGCAGGCGGAACTCGGCGGCGTTGGGGTTGTCCTCCCGCTTCGTCATTTCGACGACGTGGGGGCGAACCAGCCCGGTCAGATCGAGAGTCGTGATCACTTGCTATAGAGCTCGACGATTAGCTGTTCTTGGGCCGCGATCGGGATCGTATCGCGGGTGGGCCGCTCGACCATCCGGCCGACGGCCTTGTCGGTGTCCACCTGAATCCAGGTGACGGGCTGCGTGCGCGCGAAATGCTCGAGGGCGAGCCGGACCGGGACGAGCTCGCGGCTCGCGTCGCCCAGCTTGACCTCGTCGCCGGCGCGGATCCGGTACGACGGCACGTCGACGACGCGCCCGTTCACGTGCACGTGGCGGTGCCGCACGAGCTGCCGCGCCTGGCGCCGCGACGTCGCGAAGCCCATCCGATAGACGATGTTGTCCAGCCGCGTCTCGAGGGCGATGAGCAGCGCCTCGCCCGTGATGCCGGGCTCCTTGAGCACCCGGTCGAACACGTTGCGGAACTGACGCTCCGAGAGCCCGTAGATGCGTTTGACCTTCTGCTTCTCGCGCAACTGCTTGGCGTACTCGGACGCCTTGCGGCGCCGCCCGGTGCTCTGGCCGTGCTGGCCGGGCGCGTAGGCGCGGCGCTCGACCGCGCACTTCTCGGTCAGGCAGCGCGTGCCCTTGAGGAACAGCTTGGTGCCTTCCCGCCGGCACAGCCTGCAGACCGGTCCCGTGTAGCGCGCCATCGGTCAGACCCGCCGCTTCTTGGGCGGCCGGCAGCCGTTGTGCGGGATCGGCGTGACGTCGCGGATCGACCGGACCTGCAGCCCCGCCGTCGCCAGCGCCTGAATGGCGGACTCGCGTCCGGAGCCGGGCCCCTGCACGCGCACGTGCACGCGCTTGACGCCGAGGTTCAGAGCTTCACGCGCCGCCTGCTCCGCCGCCACAGTGGCCGCGAACGGCGTGGATTTCTTCGACCCCTTGAAGCCCGCCTTGCCGGACGAGCCCCAGGTGATGGTGTTGCCCTGCATGTCGGTGATCGTAATGAGCGTGTTGTTGAACGTCGCGGTGATGTGCGCGACGGCCTCCGCCTCGACCACCTTCTTGACGCGCTTGGCGCCCGCTTTCGCTGTAGCCATTTACTTTTTCAGGACCGCCTTCTTCTTGCCTGGGATCGCCCGGCGCGGACCCTTCTTGGTCCGCGCGTTGGTGTGCGTGCGCTGGCCGCGCACCGGCAGATTCTTCTTGTGCCGCGAGCCGCGGTAGGTCCCGATGTCCATCACGCGCTTGATGTTCATCGCGACTTCGGTGCGCAGCGCGCCCTCGACCTTGTAATCGCGCTCGATCACCTGGCGCAGGCGCGCGACTTCGGCATCGCGCAGGTCCCGCACCCGCGCGTCGGGGCTCACACCCGTCTCTTCGAGGATCTTTTTCGCGTTGCTACGCCCGATCCCGTAGATGTAGGGGAGGGCGAAGAGCACTTTCTTCTCACGGGGGAGGTCGACACCGGCGATGCGCGCCATGCCCTAGCCCTGCCGCTGCTTGTGCTTGGGGGTGCGCTTGCAGATCACCCGAATCACGCCGCGGCGCTTGACCACTTTACAGTGCTCGCAGATCGGTCGAACGCTGGAACGAACCTTCAAAGGGCCGACTCCACGAAAAAAGTCCAATTGAGCCTGCGAGTATACCCAGGCCCGTAAGTCCACGCAAGGGGCGCGATTACGACTCGCTGCGCAACTCGGACAACACCCAGCGCCCGAGGACCAACCGGAATCCCAGGAACACCGTTTCCCGTCGCTCGTCCCGTGTCCCCGTCACCACGTAGCGGCGCTCCAGCTCCACGAACCCCCGCCCGGGCTCCACCTCGCGCACCGCTCGGATCTCCGTGCCCCGTTCCAGGGCGGGCCGGAAATAGCGTCGCAGCAACTCGGCCGCCTGCGCCCGCCCCAGCGGCGACGACGGCTCGGCGCCCGGAATCTGCAGCACGAGGCTGGGGCTGTGCGCGACGAGCGCCGCGGCGTCGTGCGTCAACCACGCCCGGCGCGCCTGGTCGGCGGCCTCGCCGAGGGAAGATTGACCAGCCAATGGCGCCGCGACGAGGAGTAGCAGGCCCCAGACCTTCACGATTCCATCGCCTCCCGTACGGCCTGGTACGCCGCTGCCGGGTCTTTGGCGGCGGTGATCGAGCGGCCGACCACGAGATGTGTGGCGCCGCCGCGCACCGCCGCACGCGGGGCGATCGTGCGCCGCTGGTCGCCCGCGCCGTCCCCGGGGAGCCGCACACCAGGCACCACGATCCACGGCCCGGCGCCGAGCGTTTCGCGCAGCAGCCCCAGCTCCTGACCTGAGGCGACGACGCCCCGCAGCTTCGCCTGCATCGCGAGCTTCGCCAATCGCTCCGCTTCGAATCCGACGTCGGGGACACCCCGTCCCACCACCTGCTCGAAATCGGCGGCGTCATGCGAGGTCAGCACCGTCACGCCGACGAGGGCGAGGTCCCCCGCCGCCTGGCGGGCGGCGGCGAGCATCTCTGGGCCGCCGAGACAGTGGACGGTGGCCATCGCCACGCCGAGATCCCGGGCCGCCTCGACAGCGCCCGCCACCGTGGTGGGAATGTCGTGCAATTTGAGGTCGAGAAAGATCTTCAACCCCCGCCCCGCCAGCTGTCGGACCAACTCCGGCCCTTCGCGCACGTACAGCGCCGGGCCCAGCTTGACCCAGGCGAGCCCGGGTAAACGCTGCACGAGGGCCAGGGCGTCGCGGCCCGCGGGCAGGTCGAGGGCAACGATGAGCTCAGCCACGGGCAAGCTCGCGGGCGATGCGCGTCGGCACGCGCGGGTGGGCCAGCGCCGCCGTGCCGATCGCGACGAGGGAGGCGCCGGCGGCGAGGTAGGCGCGCGCGTCGGCGGCGGTGCGGATCCCCCCGACGCCGATGACGGGCAGGCCCACGCGCTCGCGGACCCGGCGTGTCGCCAGCACGCCGATGGGCAGCAACGCCGGCCCGCTCACGCCTCCGAACGGATTCCCCAGCCGACCGTCGAGCGCGCCGGGGAGCGTGTTCACGAGACTGACCGCATCGCCCCCGTGATCGGCGACGACCTGGGCCATCACGGGAATGTCGGGGAGCGCGGGCGAGAGTTTGACGACGAGCGGCCGGCGCGTGGCGCCCCGGCAGCGGCGCACCAGATCGGCGAGGGTCGCTGCGTCGGCGCCGAACTCGAGTCCGCCCGCCGTGGTGTTGGGGCAGGACGCGTTGATCTCGAAGGCGGCGATGCCCACGGCGCCGCTCAACCGCTCGACCACGCGGACGTAGTCGTCCACCGTCGCACCCGCCACGTTGACGAGGATGCGGGCGCGCCGCAGGCGGGCCGCCAGCTGGGGCAGCTCGTGCGTGGCGACAGCCTCGAGGCCAGGGTTGGCGAGCCCGACGGCGTTGAGCATGCCGCCGCGAAACTCGGCGACCCGCGGTGCCGGATGGCCGCGGCGCGGCTCCGGCGTGACCGCTTTGGTGACCACGCCGCCCAGCGCATCCAGGTCGATCACTCCGGCCACCTCGCACCCGAACCCCGCCGTGCCGGCGGCGAGGAGGACCGGGTTCTGGAAGGTGGTGCCGAGGAGGGCGATGTCGCTCACGGGCGGTCCACCGGCCGCACGGCGGGGCGCGGAGCGACGGGTCGCGCGCGGGGCCGCGGGGCCGCTTCCGGCTGCGGATCGAGCGCCGGCCCGCGCGGGCCGGGCCGGGGGGGGGCGGCGAGCACCGCCTCGCCCGCGGCGGGGTCGGCGCGCGCGAGTCCGAGCATCTGCGCCAACGAATCTTCCGCCGCCGCATAGGCGGGACTCAGCTCGCCGTGCAAGGCGCGAGTGTACGGGGACGTCGGGTAGACGGCATCGAGCACCGGCAGCAGCGAATCGGCGGCGGCGGGGTCGAGCGCCAGAGCGGCGACGATGGCCTTGGGCGCGAAGAGCGATCCGGGAACCCCGCGCGCGAAGCTCCGGAACAGCGCCGCGGCGAGGCGCGGGGCGCCCAGCGAGTCGCGCGCCAGCTCGGCGGCGCGGAAGCGGTCAGCTTCGCTGCCGTCTTCCGCCCCGGCGACACGCTGCAGCAGCGATTGCAACACGCGGGCGTCCTGCGCCGCCTCGCCTCCCACCCCGCTGCGCATGAGGCGGCGGAGCGCTTCGTGGGCCACAGCGAGGTCGGCGGGGCCCGCCGCACCGGCCGCCGCGGCGCGCACGGCGCGGACGCGCGCGCGTTGGCCTTCGCTGCTGTCGGGAACGAGGCGGGCTACGGCCTCATAGCACGCCGCGGCTCTGGCGATCGCTCCGGCCGCGAGCAGGCGGTCGCCGTCCGCGAGCAGGAACCGCGCCCGCGCCCCGGCCCGCAGCGACTGGACGGTGACGAAGCGCTCTACCGCCGCCGACGCGGACTCCGCCCCGACAGCCGCGGCCAGTGCGTCGAAGACGGGAAGCCAGGCGGATTCATCCGTACGGCGTTCCAGGCGACGGCCCACGAGCCCCGGGACATCGGCCCCGCGGCCCCCGGCAATGAGCGCCTGCGCCTGGACCGCCCGGGCCACGGGCTCCTGAGAGCGCGCCAAGAGCGCGCCCGCTCCGTCCGGGTCTCCCCGCGCCAGGGCGGCGAGTCCCGCGAGGTACGCGGCGCGCGAGCGGCGTCCCCCGTCGGTTGAACCGAGCAGCGGCTCGAGCAGGCGCTGCGCCGGTCCGTTCTCGCCGGCCCGCAGCGCACACTCGGCGCGGGCGAGGGCGGCGCGCTCGCGCAGCGCCGGCTCGCTCACCGAGGCGAGGGCCTGCTCGAGCGGCGCGAGCGCATCGGCGCACGCCCCGCTGCGCGCGCGTCCCTCTCCTTCCAGGACCAGGGCGTCGTCCGCCCAGCCGCTGCGCGGGTGGTGGACGCGCACCGACTCGGCCTTGACCGCCGCCCGCGCCCAGGCGAGCCGCGCCTCGGCCGTCTCGCCCCGCGCCTCGTGCTTCTCGCCCTCGCGGGCCAGGCGCCGAGCGCTCCACATGCCGTTGTAGTAGACGCACGACGCCGCGGCGGGCAGGAGCAGCGCCGCCGCGAGCGTGGTGCGGTTCATCGCCCGACCCCGCCGACCGCGAGCTTGCGCTCGAGCTCCTGCAGGTAGGCGACGATACCGTCGGCGATGGCGTTGGCGATCTTGCGTTGGCCGAGGGCGGAGGTGAGGAAGGCGCCGTCGTCCTTGTTGGTGGCGAACCCCGTCTCCACGAGGATCGCCGGGCGCCGGGCGAAGTTGAGGACCCAGAACCCTGCCTGCTGGACGCCGCGATCGCCGCCCGGATGCACGCCGGCCACCCGCCCCTGCACCAGCTCGGCGAGGCGGGCCGACTCGCGCAGGTACTCGTTCTGCTGGAGGTCGCGGATGATCTGGCTCAAGGGCCCCTGCGCCGTCCGGACCGCGTCGGCCTCGAAGCGGATGGCGGCGTTTTCCATGTCCGCCACGCGGCGCTGATCCTCGGTCTTGGCGTCGGAGAGGAAATAGGTCTCGACCCCGCTCGCCACGCTCGCGCGCCGGCCCGCCGGCATGGCATTCACGTGGATGCTCACGAACAGATCACAGTCGGCGGCGCAGTAGCTCGGCCGGTCCTGCAGGTCGACGAGCGTGTCGGCGGTCCGTGTGAGCACGGCCGTGAGCCCGCGCCGCGTGAGCTCGGCGCGCAGCAACCTGCCGATCGCCAGCGTGATGTCCTTCTCGGTAAGCGAGCCGGAGAAGTAGCGGCCCGGGTTGCCGGGGTCGCGGCCGCCGTGGCCGGGATCGACGACGATCGTGTGACGCAGGCGCAGCCCGGTGATCGGATTGACCGTCGATGCCAGCACCGGCGTGACGACCAGCGGCGCGGCCTCGGCGAGCCGCCCGGCGTCCGCGTCCCAGCGATAGCGCCCTCCGCCCACGGCACGCGGCAGGCAGTCGGTCAGCCACACCAGCGGCAGGAACAGCGTGTCGCGGGCGAGATACGGCTCGGCGACGAGGCCGCACACGGCCTCCCCCGCGCGCACGAACGGCGCGCCCAACTCGAAGACGAAGGTCACGCCGCCGACCCGCACCGCCGCTTCGCCGCCGCTCACCTCGGCCGTCAGCCCCAGCGGCACCGTCAGGCGGGCGGCCGCGACCGCCGGGGCCCCGCGCTCAGCGGTCAGGGGAATGGACGTGACGCCGCGCGGCGTGGCGATCGTCACCGTCTGCAGCGGCCCCAGCAGCGCCACGGCGAAGCGGATCACGCCCGTCTCCGCACCGCGCGGGCCATCTCGCGCTCGGCGTCCCGCCGCTTCAAATCCTCGCGCTTGTCGAACTGCTTCTTCGGCCGCGCCAGCGCGATCGCCACTTTGGCGACGCCACGCTCGCTGAAGTACAGCTCCAGCGGAATCAGCGTGAGGCCTTTGCGGCTGGTGGTGCCGATCAGCTTGCGGATCTGATTCTTGTGGAGGAGCAGTTTGCGGGAGCGGGTCGTCGGCGGGTTGTTCCAGCTGCCGGGCGCGTACGGCGCGATGCTCAGACCTTCCAACCAGACCTCGCCGTTGCGCAGGTGCGCGTACGCCTCGGTGAGACTCGCCTTACGCGCGCGCAACGACTTGACCTCGGTCCCGGTAAGGACCAGACCGGCCTCCCACGTTTCCAGGAGATGGTAGTCATGTCGCGCGCGCGGATTGCGAGCGATGGAAACTTTGTCCAAAGGCACCGCCAAAATATGCGTTGACTTGGAGTTATACAACGGTCTATTATTCGCCGTTCCCAACACGCCGAAGTGGTGGAACTGGTAGACGCGCTGGCTTCAGGAGCCAGTGGGCGCAAGCCCGTGGGGGTTCGAGTCCCCCCTTCGGCACTCAGTAGCGTGGGACGGATGGATCCACCGTCACGCTCCACGCGTCGATCCCGCCCTGCAGACTTCGCACCTTCGCAAAGCCCGCGGCCTTGAGGATCTCCAGCGCCTTCATGGAGCGCACGCCGTGGTGGCAGTGCGTGACGATGTCGGCGTGGCCGTCGAGCTCGCCGAGACGTTCGGGAAGCTCGCTGAGCGGGATCAACCGCGCGCCGTCGATGCGCGCGATTTCCGCTTCGTGCGGCTCACGCACGTCGAGCAGGAGGAGTCCCGGGTTCCGCGCCCGCGCTTCGCGCAGGTCCGCGGCGGCGATTTCCAATCCGTTGGAGGGGGGCGCCGCCGTCACGCCGCAGAACGCCTCGTAGTCGATGAGCGACGTGACGGTCGGGTGCGCCCCGCACACCGGGCAGTCGGGGTCCTTCGCGAGCGCCAGCTCGCGGAACTGCAGCTTGAGCGCGTCGAACAGCAGCAGCCGGCCGATCAGCGGCTCGCCGACCCCGAGGATCAGCTTGATCGTCTCCATCGCCTGGATGGACCCGATGATCCCCGGGAGCACGCCCAGCACCCCGCCTTCGGCGCAGCTCGGCACCAGGTCCGGCGGCGGGGGCTCCGCGTAGAGGCAGCGGTAGCAGGGCCCTTCCCGGGCGAAGAACACCGACGCCTGACCGTCGAACCGGAAGATCGAGCCGTACACGTTGGGTTTGCCCAGCAGCACGCAGGCGTCGTTGACCAGGTAGCGGGTCGGGAAGTTGTCGGACCCATCCACGACGATGTCGAACCCGCGGAGGATGTCGAGCGCGTTGGCGGACGTGAGGCGGGTCTCGAACGTCTCGACCCGGACGTTGGGGTTCAAGTCGAGAATCCGTGCGCGCGCCGAGGCGAGCTTGGGCGTGCCGACCGTGGACGTCCCGTGGATCACCTGGCGCTGCAGGTTGGTGCGATCGACGACGTCGAAGTCCACGAGGCCCAGCGTGCCGACGCCCGCCGCCGCGAGGTACAGGGCGGCGGGTGACCCGAGCCCGCCGGCGCCGACGAGCAGAATTCGGGCCGCCTTGAGCTTGCGCTGCCCCTCGACGCCCACGTCCGGCAGGATCAGATGCCGGGAATAGCGGAGGATTTCCTCGTGAGACAGTAGTGGTGCATCGTCGCGCACGGATGGAGTATCGGCACGGCGACGGTGCGACGGTAGGGCCTAGCGCCGCACCTTGGGGCTCACGCCCACGCCGACTTGGACCGCGAAGACGTTCTCGCCGGTGTTCCGCTGCAGCCAGATCAGCCTGCTGTTGAGGTTAATGACCAGCGATTCCCCGCTGTTGATGTCCACGCCGAGCCCGCCGTGGGCCCCCTGCGCCATGCCGCGGTCGCTGCCTTCCTCGTAGAAGCCCGCGAGCAGCGCGCCGATCTCCCCGTAGACCCGGCCCCACCGGGGACGCCCGGACAACTCATAGCCCGGCGCGAACAGAATCGCGTTGGGCTCGCAGTTCGCCGAGCAGCCCGTCGTGATCTTGAGGGGCGCGTAGTCGACGTGGAGGGCGAGCGAGCTCGCCGGTTTCTTGGTGTCGCGGCGAAACCGCACGCCGAACGTCGGGCCGCGCCCGCGCATCGGCCCGCTCACCGGAATCAGGAAGCCGAGCTCGGGACCGACGGTGCCGTTCAACAGCTCGCTCGCGCGCGGATTGCCGAGCAGCAGCGACACGTTCGCGCGGGCCTCGAGCGCCTGGATCGACGTGGCGGGAACCTGGAAGAACCGCGCCTCGACCAGCGCGGTGGCATGGTCTCCCGCCGCGCCGACGCGAAGCCCAAGACCGAAGCCCAGGCCGAGCTGGCTCGTGGTGGAGACGGTGTCCTTGCAGAGCAGCGGGCAGACCGAGGCGGATTCCGTGACGCGCGCAAGTCCGAGGGCAACCGAAGCGAACGGCGCCACACCTTTGGCGCCGACGGGATAGTAGTACGAGTCGAGGCCGAAGAACGTCAGGCGGCGAACGGAGTCTCCCTGCGCGAGGTCGTTGTAGCGCGACACCGTGAAGCCGGTCTCCGCGTCGTCACCGGTGAGCAGCGCGACCGACCCACCGAACGACGGATAGGGGTGTGAGGTTCCGGCGCCGTCCCGGAGCGAGAGCCACGACAGCGTCGGGCCGATGCGCGCGCGACGCTGCGCGGCGGCGGGTGGACAGAGGCCGAGCGCGACGATCGCCACGAGGCACAGGATGAGGCGTCTCATGTCAGGAGATGTAAAGGTCCGCGGGGGCAGTTGCCGTGACCCGACTCACCGCCCTCGCGTGCGGCAACGCCTATTTCACTAGAATCCCGACCAGCAGTCCCGCCACGTTCATCCGCACCAGCCACGACCAGAACGTGGCCATGTGCAGCCGCCGCACTTTGTCGTACCAGATGCCGCTGCCCAGCGTCTGCATGGCGATCGTGCACAGCCACAGCATCGTGGCGAACTCCATGCCCGCGAGCGGGCCACCCCCGGTCACCCACAGGCCGCCGCCGAGCTTTCCATAAAACAGCGCGAGCAGCATGCCGAACACCAGCGCGAGCACCAGCGTCTTCACCATCGCCGGCCCCATCATCTTCTTCATCTGATCCGGCGACTGGGGCGTCGAATACCCCTCCATCCCCGTGGTAAAGACCTTGCCCCACATCACCCAATCGGCCAGGAACGCCCCGACACCCGCGATCGCGCCCGCCAGGATCCAGTTCATGCGCATCCTCCGAAGAGAGTGTGCGATTACTTCCGTTTCCCCGGCACGCCGAGCTCGGTCATCGCTCGGAGGTCCAGCACCTCGTCCAGCTCCTTCCCTTTGAGGAGTCCTTTCTCGATCACCAACTGCCGCACGGTGACGTTCTTTTCGACGGCTTCCTTCGCCAGTTTCGCCGCCGCCGCATACCCGATCTTGGGCGCGAGCGCCGTGACGAGCGCCGGACTGCGCTCCAGCCAGTGCTCGCACATGGCGCGATCGGCTTCGATCCCGTCCACGCAGCGCTCGGCGAACACGCGCGAGGCGTTGGTGAGGATGATCATCGTGAACAGCAGGTTGTGCGCGAGGACCGGCATCATGACGTTGAGCTCGAGCTGCCCCGCCTCGGCGGCGGTCGCCACCGTCACGTCGTTCCCGATGGCCTGGAAGCAGACCATGTTCACCATCTCCGCGATCGACGGATTCACCTTCCCGGGCATGATGCTCGAGCCCGGCTGCACTTCCGGCAGGCGGATCTCGGCGAGCCCGGTGCGCGGGCCCGAGGCGAGCAGCCGGATATCGTTGGCGATTTTCCCCAGGTCGACGGCGTAGGTGCGCAGCGCGCCCGAGAACGCGGCGGCATCACCGAGCGACTGCATCAGCTGAACGCGGTCCGCGCCCTCGCGCAGCTCCACGCCGGTCAGCTGCTGGAGATGCTTCACCATGAGCTTCGGGTAACGGGGCTCGGCGTTCAGGCCCGTGCCGACGGCGGTCCCGCCGATCCCCAGGTCGCGCAGGTCGTCGGCCGCGCGCGCCAGGCGGGCGCCGTGGCGCTCGATGGTATGACCGTAGGCGGCGAACTCCTGGCCGAGCCGGATGGGGGTCGCGTCCTGGAGATGGGTGCGGCCGGACTTGAGCACCGCGTCGAACGCCTGGGCCCGGCCGGCGAACGCGGCGCCGAGCCGGTCGAGCGCCGCCAGCAGGTCCGCGAGCAGTCGCAGGGCGCCGAGCCGGATGGCCGTGGGGATCACGTCGTTGGTCGACTGGGCCATGTTGACGTGATCGTTGGGGTGGATCGGCGCGTACTCCCCGCGACGGCCGCCGAGCAGCTCGTTGGCGCGGTTGGCGAGGACCTCGTTGCAATTCATGTTGTGCGAGGTGCCGGCGCCGGCCTGGTAGGGGTCCACGACGAACTGGTCCCGGTGCTGCCCGGCGAGCACTTCATCGGCGGCGCGGACGATGGCGTCGGCGAGTTTGGGCTCGAGGCGCCCCGTCTCCTTGTGCGTGAGTGCCGCCGCCTTTTTGATGAGCACGACGGCGTCCACGAACGGCGCCAACGGCGCCTGGTGGGAGATGGGGAAGTTGCGGCGAGCCCGCTCGGTCTGGACGCCGTAGAGCGCCGCCTGGGGGACGGGCAGCTCGCCGAGCGGGTCTTTCTCGAGGCGGGTGCTCATCGCGTCGGTCCGATCACTCAACACGCCGTCGGTCGTGAGCCAGGAATCGTCCATCGTCGGGAATCAAGCTAATACTCGTCGCCGCCCGGCGCCCGAGCAGCGGGGGTGCGGCGCCAGCCGATCGTCACCAGCTGGCGCGCCGCCTTGACCCCGAGCGCGCGGACCATCAGGTAGACCCCCAGGACGGTCAGCAGGATCGCCGAGTAGGTCCGCCACCACACCAGCATCCACACCTGCCGGTGCCCGAAGTCGCCCGCGAACCCC
>Ga0209375_1002686_pt1 | contig 12659 bp, 7 predicted proteins | sample GraSoiAngelo_131_FD_185888 | JGI IMG/M metagenome (GOLD analysis project Ga0209375, IMG submission 185888) | Grasslands soil microbial communities from the Angelo Coastal Reserve, California, USA - 14_0929_02_30cm (SPAdes) (version 2) | ecosystem: Environmental > Terrestrial > Soil > Grasslands ... | reverse complement strand
GAACGCGACCGTGATTACCACGGGCCCCGGTGTGATCATTGAAACGGCCACGGCATCGATGAACTGCCGCTCTGTGAGCCAGTGGAACTGGCGGACTACTCCCCCGTACAGGAACGGCACGATCGCAAGCCCGCTTCCGAACACGAAGAGGCTGGCGCCAGCGAAGTACGTAAGAATCTTCCAGAGTACTCCCACCGACGCCGGGCCGCCGAGACTGGCGGCGATCCCCGGAGCGAACGGCAGAAGCGCGAGCGCGGGCGTCGCCGGAGTCGTCCGCCGTCCTCGGAGCAGCATCGGCACGAGCCCGCACACCAGGAAGAGCCAGATGATCTCGGACTCGGTCCAGGCCGTCACCGCCGCGCTCACGGCGAAGAGCATCCAGAGCAGGTGATCCCGGCCCAGCGTCATCCGCACAAGTTTCAGCGCACTACGGGCGATGATGGCGATGACAGCGGCACCGATCCCGTAGAACAGCCCTTGCATCCACGGCAGCCCGCCGAAGCGGACGTACAGACCGGACAGCACGAGCACCATGAGAAACGAGGGCGCCACGAACGCGATCCCCGCCAGCGTCGCGCCCGGCACCCGGCCCCGCACCCACCCGAGGTAGATCGCGAGCTGGGCCGCGAGCGGGCCCGGGGCGAGCTGCGCGAAGGCGAGGCCCTCCTTGTACTCCTGCGCGCTGATCCAGCCGCGCCGCTCCACCAGGTCCTGCTCCATGTGCCCGGCGAGCGCGATCGGCCCGCCGAACCCCAAGGTACCGAGTCGCAGGAAGTAGAGCAGCAACGCTCGCAAGCTGGCTCGCTCGTCGGCCATGGAAGGCGCCTCCCCTCGATCGCGGCGGCGCCGAGACGTTGCAACCTGCGCCTTATCTTGACCCGGAAGTCGTCGGGCTAGTGTATCATGCGAGAAATTACGTAGCAAGGCTCCGCTGGATCGGGATCAACTCACGGGAGGAGACAATGGGTCCACGTTGCTCGGCGCTCGCCGCGCTGCTACTGATCGTGCCCGCACGCCAGCAGGCGCAACAACCGCTCGCGCCCATCGACTGGAAACAGGTTGATGCGGGGCTCGGCAAGTCCGGGACTTTGCAGCCGGACGGGGCCTACAAGGTCGGCATGCCGCGCGGCGACCTCCACGTTACCGCCGCGGGCGTGGCGCTGAAGCCTGCGCTTGCGCTCGGCTCCTGGGTCGCGTTCAAGCAGGTGAGTGACACGCAGGCGATGCTGATGGGTGACCTGGTGCTGCTCGAAGCCGAGGTCGGCCCGGTCCTCGCGAAGCTCCAGGAAGGCGGCATCGAGCAGACCGCGCTGCACAACCATCTGCTGCACGAGTCCCCGCACGTGATGTACATGCACATCGGCGGTCACGGCACGCCGGCGAAGCTTGCGGCCGCGGTCCACGCCGGCCTCGCGTTAACGGGCACACCGCTCGGCGCAGCCCCTGCGGCGCCGCCCGCGGCGAGCCTGGGCATCGACACCGCTCAGATCGGCCAGATACTCGGATTTCATGGCAGGGTGAACGGCGGCGTGTACCAGGTGGGCGTACCGCGCGCGGAAACGATAACGGCCGACGGGGTTGAGGTGCCGCCGTCCATGGGCCTCGCAACAGCGATCAACTTCCAGCCGACGGGTGGTGGCAAGGCGGCGATCACCGGGGATTTCGTCTTGATCGGAGATGAGGTGAACCCTGTGATCCGTGCCCTGCGCGACAACGGCATCGCGATCACGGCCCTCCATAGCCATATGCTGACCGACAGCCCGCACCTCTTCTTCATGCACTACTGGGCGAACGACGACGCGCTCAAGCTGGCACACGGGCTCCGCGCCGCGTTGGACAAAATGAACGTCAAGAAGACTTAGATCGGAGGCATCACATGAAGACGATGACGTGGTGTGTTCCGGTTCTGGCCCTGGCTGCAGCGTGCTGGGGGACTACTCTCGCGGCCCAAGAAGAGGAAGGTGGCCACGGTGCGCTGGCAAAAGCCGTGATGGGCGCTCCGGTGTCCCTCGAGCGTGGTCTGGCGGCGAGCGCGAGTCACGGCCAGCCGATTTCCGCCAAGTTCGAGATAGAGGAAGGGAAGCTGCAGCTCTCCGTTTATACGGTGAAGGATGGCAAGTTCTTCGAGGTGATTGTAGACCATGACACCGGTAAGGTCATCAAGGCCGAGCCGATTGCAGAAGGCGAGGATTACACCGCCGCTCAGAGCCAGAGTGCGGCCATGGCCAAGCCGAAGGTGTCCCTTCGGGCAGCGGTGGAGAAGGCCCTACGAGGCAACGCAGGCTTTCGCGCAGTCAGCGTCACACCGTCGTTGAAGGATGGCCGCGCCGTCGCCGACGTCGCGCTCGCAAAGGGCGAAGAGCTCAAGACTGTTTCGGTGCCGTTGTAACGACTGCCGTTCGAGGGTTACCTGGTCGAGGCGGAGGGAGTACCGCGTAGAAAAGCCTGTCGCTAAGTTAGGGGGCCGCCACCGTAGCTCAGTGGTAGAGCTCTCGATTCGTAATCCTACGCGGCCAGCGCACGCCAGCGCTGGCCGTTGTTCTTGAGCGGCGCGTGGTGACGAACCCAACTGCCTGCGACGATGGGCGACTGAACGGTTGGCACCACCATTGGCACCACACGCAGCGCGCGATTGGAGCTTAAAGGCGCCCTGTCAGGCACTTTTCCTGAGCGCGTCGCAGAACTTCGAGGGCGTGTCAAGCCAGCCGCCGTCCCGATTGTGTGAAGGAATCACTCTTGCAACGAGTTCCGCTGTGGGGCCATCTCTTCGTGGCAACTTTACCTGTCCCCGTTCACCTCCTGTGCCGCCCGCAACCCCGATTGCAAAGCGCCCTGCATCCAACCCGGCCATCGGGATGTATGATCACCCGCAAAATGCACCCGCCCTTCTGGTCTATCAATTGCCGCGCAAATCGCCATCATCTGGCCTGGGGAAGGCAGGGCGTACGCACCTCCCTCCCATTGGTCCGCATCCCACACCTGGGCGACTCCTCCCTCCAAATTATCCAACAGCCCGGGATACACCTTCTCCAGTTCGTGCGCTATGAATTCCAGCCGCTGGTCGTGGGCCATCGCACCGGTACGCCGGGCGACACCGCTGAACAGGTAAGAGGCCAGTAATCCTCGCGTGCCGGGCTGGTCGAACGTCGGATGCCAGATCTCTTGTGGCAAGTCGGACATGCCAAAGCCGTTCGCCTTCTCCTTTTCCCAGAAGCGCGTCCGACACTGCAGGATAACGCGGGTGGCGGAGTCATATGCCAGCTCCGCGATGGCCTTGCGTTTTGCCGCTGAAAACGCTGGTCGTATTTCCACCCGGCGTAGCGGAGGAAACGGAACGGCGCAAATCAAGTGGTCCGCTTCGAACATGTGATGCGTGCCGGATTGCGTCGTGATAACGCGAACTTTACTTGGATCCTGCTCGATCCGTACTACTGGCGATCCATATTGGATTTTGTCTTGCAGCTTTGATGCGAATGCTCGCGGTAGCAAGTCGGTCCCGCCCGTGATCTTGTAGCGCGTTTTCTCGTGCGATTCGTACAACGTCTCCCGTAAGATCCAGAGCAGAGACGCCCGGTCATCCTCGGCGGTCGCGTATGGCCATTCCAGCAGCTCAATCGCGCCAGCGGAGGCACCTTGCTCTCGGAGAAACTCGGCCATGGTGATTTGATCGTACGATTTCGCCGGACCGGGTGGCCAATCGGGCGTCCCCGGGTCGCCAATGGCGCTCAGCGCCGCGCCGAGGTATTTGACCACCAGTCCCGACAGGCCCAACTGACGCTCCTCCGGAGTCAAACTCAAAGGCACCTGGGAGAGATCGAGTTGTTGGCCGGCCGGCGTCGGGATTCGCTTGCCTCCAATCAGCGTAATCGTGGTGAGGTTGGCCGGGTAGAACGGCACAAGTGTCAGGCCAAATTGCTGAACGTAATGGAGCGTGAGGTCGTGGTTGTCGGGAATCCGGGCTGCACCGGCGTCGGCATACAGCCCATCGGAGAATGGCTCCCGCAGTGTCAGCACGTGCCCGCCTGGACGCAGCTTGGCTTCGAGGATGATGACGTCGTGGCCGGCCTGTGTCAGCTCATACCCAGCCACCAACCCCGCCAGCCCGGCGCCAATTATGAGGATCCTCTTGGCCGGCGCGGCCTGCGGCAGCGGCCTCGGAACAAAGCTCCAGCCGTGCTGTGACGCCCAGTGTGCCGAGGCGGCCGACGCGCCGAGCTTCAGGAAGGCTCGGCGATCGATGGGAATGGACACGGCGTATTTCTCCGGCTGTCAGGATGCTATGCAGCGTCTAGGTGGCGGCAATCTGCACTGACCAAAGCCGGCCCGCCAGCAAGGCTCGCCGAGAGACTGCGTGGCGCTGCTGCTGGAGGCTGCACGGACTTATCTGCCGGCACCCGACAAGGGCGGATGGCCTCGCGAGACGGGCCACGGCGGCGAGGCAGTGGTGCGGAAGAATCTACGGGCACGTTGATCAGGTGCGGCACCGCACCGAAGCCGTGTAGTACCGGATCGAGCAGCACGCCGCTAAGTTTCCCGCCTACCGCCACCGTAGCTCAGTGGTAGAGCTCTCGATTCGTAATCGAGCGGTCGTCGGTTCAAATCCGACCGGTGGCTCTTCCCCGGAACTCCCATGCATCCCCTGACGGCCGGTCAGGGTGACGGCGTCGTCTCGCTCCCTTTGCGTCCGCTCGTGCGGAGCCGGAGGGTTGCCCCAACCTGCAGGGATGACACCTCTTCGAGGCGCTGGGCGGCGGCGCTTCCCGAGAAGTCGTAGCGCTCCAGTGTGTAGAGCGCCCGCACACTTACCCGGGGCCCGCGCCACTCCACACCGACCCCGGCCGCGAGGGCGATGTCGGGGTGCTCGAGCCCGCTGACCGACACTACCGGCATCCACTGGGCGCGCACCAGGCCGTGGACGCCGTCGAGCGCCAGCGGGACGCGTGCCTCCGCTCCCAGCCGGAGCGTGGTCCAGCGCTGCCGCGCCAACGGCGTCGAATAGGAGCGGACGTTCACGCCCCCCTGCGCGGTGAGCCAGGGCCGAAGATACGCCTCTCCCGCCAGCTGGACCTCGGCGACGTCGCGGTCTTCGCCCTCCGCCGAGGCGGCCGCCAGCCGGCCGCCCCGCGCCTCGCCCCACACTGCGAATCGGTCTCCAATGAGCAGCCCGAGCGCGCCGCCAAAGACTACACCGGACGAGGGTTGCACCGTGCCGGAGTCCCGGACCCGGTACTCGACGCGCCCAATTTCTGCACGGCCGTGGAGCGACATCTGCCCCGCTGCCTGAACCGGGGCCAGCGCCAAGGCGCACACCGCAACGATCGAGGCCCAGATGAGGCGCGCGGCGTTCACGGACCGACCCCGGCCGCCGGGCCGACGACGAGCCGGGTTTCGGCCAACCGCTCGCGGTTGCGCTGCAGGATCGCCGCGTTGGCGGCGGCGCGCTCCGCGCGGCGACGCGCGTTGACCGCCACGTTGCCCGGAATCTCGCGGTGGCGTTGCCGGTGAATGAAGCCCGCCACGCCGGCGGCTGAAACGACGCCGGCCACGCCGGCGGCGAGCGCTGGACCGCCGCCCTGGAGGTCACCGTTCCCGAGCGTCCTGGGAATCAGCAGTGCCGCGGTGGCGAGGCCGAAGCCCTTGAGGAGCTCGCTGCGCGCCATGCCGGGGGGCAGCTGCTCCGGAAGAAGCTCGACCGAGCGCAGCGTCGGCAGCGTGTCGTCGAGCGGGAGATGGTCGTGCTCTAGGCTGAAGTACAGCCGGGCGGAATCGCCACGCTGGTTCAACCGGCTTAATCCGGTGACCAGCAATTCGTATCGCCCGGGCGGCGCCAGTCGGCCGTCGCCGAGGAGGCCGTCCCACTGCAACTCCCGGGGCCCGTCGTTGTCTCCGGCGTACAACGGCAACATTGTGGAGGCTCCCGTGGCGCGGAGCTCGACCCGTAGGGCCGCCGCGTGGGTCGAGAGCACCGTGAACGTCAATCGCTCGGTCCGCGGATCGATCGTGTCGGGCGTGACCGGTCGCACGCCCAGCGCAAAGGTGAGGCGTTTCGCCTCGCCGAAGGCCGCGAGCTCCGTGGGGGTGAACTTTTGGGGTTCGAGCTCGGTGAAGGGGTCACGCTCAATGGCGGCTCGAAAATAGAGGATCCCGGAGTCGGCCTGGCCCCGCACGACCAGCGCGGCACCGAGGTACTTGTAGGCGAGGCCTCGCTGCTCCTGGGTCACGATGAACGGCGAGTTCGGGGAGACGATCCCGCGCAGGATGGCGACCTCACGCTCGACGTCCAGTTCCGCGTGATAGTGGACGGCGCGATCGAGCATCTCTGCCGTGGTGCCCTGGGCCGCGCCGGCCGCGGGCGCGCCGAGCAGGAGCGCCACCAGTGCGATGCGGCTCACGGGACGCTCCGGAGGGCGATGAGGCCAAGCCGGGTGGTGCCGCCCGGTTGTACGACGAACGTGGTATCGACCGGGACGGAGCCGGGAGCTCTGATCCGGAGGTGCCGTCTCCCGGCCGGCACCTCGACGTCGAATAGGGTCCCCACGCCCGCTTGCCGGTCGTCGATGTAGATCACCGCGTCGGCCGGGTCGGTGCGCAGCCGCACCAGGCCACGGCGGCTCGGCTGCGCTACGGTGTTGGTCGGGGCAGGGGCGGTCGCGGCCCTCACCCGAGCGGTCGTTTGCGCCGGAACGCCCGCGGACTCTGGGTGGGCGCGCGCCGCAGCCGCGCTGTCCGGCGGCGACGCGGCGGCGAGCCCGGCCGGAGCGATCGAGGCGCGTGACCTCGTCGCCCGGATGCCCCACCATGCACCCGAGGCCGCCACGACGGCTGCCGCCGCGATGCCCAGCGTCAGGAGCGAGCGCCCGGCCCGCGTGGCAAGTGCCTGGCGCGCGGGCCGGATGCGGGCATCTCCTCCCGACTGGCGCGCGTCCGGCAAGGGAGGGAGGACGCCGGTGCGCACGAGCGGCACGCGGTAACCTCGAGCCAGGCGACGCAGGGTTTCCTTGGCGAGCCGTTGCTCCTCTTCGTGGAACGGAAGCGCCTCGAGGGTGGCGACCAACTCGTGCGTGGACGTGAAGCGGTGGGCGGGATCCTTTGCCACGAGCCGCTCAATGAGCTCGACCAGGGACTCGGGGATTCCCTCGCGCACGCGCCGAATGTCGGGCGGCGGGGTGAAGTAATGGTGTTGCACGACGGCCAAGACCGAGCTTGAATCGAACGGGGCCGCGCCTGCCAGCATCTGGAAGGCCACGATGCCGAGTGAGTATTGATCTCCCTGGGGCCCCACGGGATCTCCGGCGCATTGCTCCGGGCTCATGAACTGCGGTGTTCCGACGACCGCGCCGCTCGGCGTCACCTTCGCGTCCTCCGTGGCTCGAGCGAGGCCGAAGTCGGAGACGTAGACCCGCCCTTCCTGATCGATCAGGATGTTGGAGCTCTTGATGTCGCGGTGGACGGTGCCGACCTCGTGCGCGTAGGCGAGGGCGCTCGCGGCTGCTCGCAGCACCGCCACCACTACGGAGAAGGGAAGCGCCCCCTGGGCCTCGACGATCGCGTCCAGCGGGCGCCCCTCGATGAACTTCATCACGATGTAGTGGACGCCGCCCGCCTGAGCGACGCGGTAGATCGGGACGATGTTCGGATGATCGAGCCCGGCCGCCATGCGAGCCTCGCGCCGCAGCCGCTCGGCGACGGCACCGCCGATGGCGGCCGCGGGAAACATCACCTTGAGCGCGACGGGCCGGCGCAGCGAGACGTCCAGCGCCTTGAACACGGCCGCCATACCGCCGCGACCGCACTCTCGCTCGATCTCGTATTCGCCCGCCAGCACACGGCGGAGCTGCGCCAGCAGTGGATCCGGCTCTTCGGCCTCGAGGACGACCGTCGCGGAACCAGGGTCGGTGACCTCGTTCCCGCAACGGCCGCAGTACCGCAAGCCGCTCGGGACGTCGCTGCCGCAGCTAGCGCACCGCATCACGTCCCTGTCGCCGTGAAGGTGACGGCGGTCAGGCCGGACGGCGTGGCCGTGACGGTGTTCTGCCCCGGCGTCGCACCGAGCGTCAACGTGCCCTCGGCGAGCCCGCTCGCGTTGGTATTGACAGTCACCTTGTTGCTGCCCCCGAAGCTCCCGCCGCCGGCAGTGACCCGGAACGTGACGCTGACTCCCGCGACCGGCTTCCCCGCGGCGTCGACGACCCGCACCGTGAGCGCCTTTGGGAGCACGGTGCCCCGCACGCCGGTCTGGCCGTCGCCCCGGACGCTGCGGATCGCGCTGGCAATGGTGCCGGCGTTGTGCGGTGTGGCGTTCCAGCCGCTCGAGTTCACGGCCCCGACCGCGCTGTCTCCGGTCGCGGTGAGGTCGGCAAGGCCCCGTGGCCCGCGAGGGTCGCCCCACCACGTCTGCGGCAGGCTGACACTCGAGGGGACTTCGTTCACCACGCCGGCCGGCGCGTTATCGAAGACGTCGTTGTCTCGGGCGTTGAGGGTCGAGAGCGCGCCGAGTCGCACCCCCTGGACGTTTCCAGAGACGAAGTTGCTGTCGATCCGCACGGTCGCGCCTGCGCTCGCGACCCGGAGCCCGGCGTTGAAGGGGTGGCCCGTGACGCTGTTCTGGACGACCGTGACGGATTGCGCCGCCAGCTCCAGTGCGGCGAGTGCCGTCGTGTCCGCCGGTCCCGGACTGAATCCGGCGCCGGAAATGGCGTTCCCCCGGGCCGTGAAGGTCGACCCGGTGAAGCTCACGGCGGCCCGGCTGTTGGTGAAAGCGGACTGCTGAACCAGCAGCCAGCCGCCGTTGACCGCGATGGCGTGGGCGGCGCCGGCCGTGCACGCGTTCAGCCACGTGCTCGACACCGAGATGAAGACCGCTCCGAGCGCCGTGAGGCAGCGGCCCTGGAGGGTGGTATTCAAGGTGTCGTCCTGAAGCAACAGAACATCGCTCTGGGCCCCGAGGATCGCGGTGAGCGCGCTGTCGACGCGGGTGCCCTGAATGTAGAGATACGAGCGCTGCGACCGGATGCCCGCGCGGTTGCCCACCAAGAGGTTGCTAAAGACCTGCGCGCCGGGCTGTTGGGGAAACGCCGGGTTGGTCACGTCGACGAAGCGGATGCCGTTGAACGGCTCCTGATCGGCGCGAGCGACGTCACGGAAGCTGTTGGCGGTGACGATTATCTGCGACGAAGCCTGGATCTCGAGCCCCGCCCAATCGAACAGCGTACCGCCGGAGAAGACTTCGCCGTTCAGTCCGAGCGGCCGCGTGTCGAGCGCGTTACTCTGGACGGAGGTCGCATTGCTCGCGCGCACGAACATGAGTCGCTGGCGGCCCGCCAGGTCGTTCAGCGTGAGGCTCGCGCTGGGGCTCGAATCCACGAGGATTTGCGGCCCCTGCGTGCCACGCACCGTCGCGTGACGGACGACGTTGCCGCTGCCCCGTAGCACTCGGATGCCGGCGCCGGGCTCGACCCCGCCGACCGAGTCCACGGTTTGGATCGTCACGCTGTCCACCACGACCCCGGTGGCGTCTCGCACGCGGATCCCGTAGCCACGCACGGAGCGAATGTCACTGGCCGTGATGCTGGCGGCGGACGCGGTGGAGCTGTCGAGGGCGATCCCCTGTCCGATTCGGCCCGCCGCCGTGCCGGGCGGGTTGACGTAGAAGCCGGCGACCCGCAGATCGGCGTGCCGCGCGTCGATCGCCGGCCCGTTGAAGGTGTGCCGCAGGGCCAGGTTCTTGATGACCACGGTCGCCGTGGTATACGCAGTGATCCCGGCGGCGCCGGTGTCGTGCGACACGAGGGGAAGTAGCAGCGGGTCCCGCGGCACGCTCAGGGCGAACGCGGAATCATCGCCCAGCAGCGTGACGCGCCGGGTGAGCGCCACAGTTTCGGAATACGGAGCCACGCCCTTGCGAACGAGGACGGTATCGTCCACGTCGGCTGCGTTGACGCCATCCCGGATCTTGGCATACGGGCGCTTGCGGGTCCCGAAGCGCGGTCCAGCCACCGTGGTGTTGTCCACGACCACGCGGGTCGGATTCACCACCACGTCCGTCACCGTATCCGCCACGCCTCCGGCCCGCCCGATCACGAACGCGCTGCCGAACCCGACCGCCGTCACGACGCCGCTCGGGGAGACCGTCACCGCGGCGGCATTGCTGGACGACCAGGTGATCGGATAGCCCGAGATCACGTTGCCGCGCCCATTCAGCACCGCGCCTGTGTAGGTGACCGATTGTCCCAACGCGGTCAGCGTATCCCGGTCGTCGCTCAGGACCACGGAGGCGGGGAGGTTGAGCACGCGGATGCGGATCGAGTCCCGCAGCGTGTCCCCCGGCGCCCGTGCGGCCTTCGCGCGCACCACCGTTCCGCCGGTGTCGCGCGCGATCACCACCCCGGCCCCGGTCACGGGCGCTACCAGCGGCACGTCGCTCGACCATTGGGCCGAGCTCGGGGCCAGGGTGTCGCCCCGGGCGTTGAGCATCACGATGGGTACGGGGAACGAGTCCCCGAGACTCGTCAGGGTGTCGCCCACGCGGGTGATGTCGAGGAACACGGGGGCGTTGGTCACCGTGACGAGGCAGGTGTCGGCCACGGTTCCCGACGTCGCAATGACGCGCGCCGTGCCCGCACCCACGGCGATGGCGAGTGGCCCGGTGGTAGTGTCGAGCCGCACGACCGTCGGGTCCGGTGTGCGCCACGCAAGCGCCGGGTTCTGGATCACGTTGCCGCGACTGTTCCGCACCGTGACCGTGAGACGGAGCGTGTCCTTGAGGCTCGCGAGCGTTGCGGTCTTGGGCTGCACGACGACCGAGGCCGCAAGATCGCCGACGGTGATGGGGGCCGTATCTCGCGCGGCGTCGACCACCGCCACGACGCGCCCAACGCCAGCGCCCACGCCCGTGGCCAGGCCCGTCCGGTCCACCGTTACGACGGTCGGATCGAGGGTCGCCCAGCCGGGAGTCTTGTTCGGCGCCACGACCAGGAAGCCGAGGCTGTCGAACGCGCTCGCCGTGAGGGACTGCTGGTCGCCCAACGCGGTGATGGGCGGAACCGGGTCGGGCGCGATCACGACCCGCTTTGCCTGCTGCTCGACGGTCACGGTCAGGCTGTCTTGCAGGGCGCCGCTCTGGGCGCGGATCCGCGCCGTCCCGTTGTCGACGGCGCGCACGCGACCGCTTGTCGTGACGGTGGCGATGCTGGGCGCGGAGCTCGTCCAGCTCACCGGGACGCCTGCGATGACGTTGTCGCGCGCGTCCACGCCGATCGCCACGATAGTGGATTCCGCGGTCAGCGCGCTCAACAGCAGCGCACTCGGAGACAACCGCAGGCGCGCGAGGCGCTGCGCGACGAGCACGCTCGCGGTCCCGGTGTCGTTGTCCACAACCGCCCGAATGACCGCCTGGCCGTTCCGCCGCGCGACCAGGCGCCCGGGCGCGACCAGCGCCACGACGGTCGTATCGGACGAGATCCACGTTGGAGACACACCCGCGATCGGGTTGCCGTGTGCATCTCGGGCGACGGCGCTCGGCGCCAGGGTGTCCTGGAGGCTCGTCAGCGTGTCCGCCAGGGGGACGACGATCACGGAGCCGACGACGACGTCCAGCGTCTCGCTCAGGGACGGGGGGACGGGGAGCAAGGGGCTGACGAGAGACGCAGTGAGACGGGTGCGGCCGCGTCGCCGGGCTACGAGGGAATCCCCCCCCGCGGTCTGGCCGATGATCGTCGAGTCGTCAATGGTGTAGCGGAACCGCGGGTGGTCGACCGGGACGTCGCCGACTTGCGCCGTGAGGCTGAACGTGCTCGTGTCGCCCACGACGAAAACGCTGTCGCCCGAGTACCGCAGGACGACGGGAGCGGCATTCGGTCCCGTGAGGGCGTCGGACACGACGCACGCCGCACCGAGCGTCAGGAGCGCACCGAGCAAAACCCGCCAGGTCGCCCGCTGCGTGCCCGTAATGACGCCGTCCTTGTGTGTGGCGAGTTATGCCGACCCGATGCCGGAAGGCGGCACGCCCGTCACGGGGGGCGCGCGTCCCGCGGCCAAGTGCCGAGCCGGAGCAAGCGACATAAAGAGTACGGAGGGTCGTCGATGGTAACACCCGGCCGCGCGGTGCGTGACGAGCCGCACGGCGCGCGCGTGATCGGACGCACACCACACAGTGGACCGCTACGCCGCGAACGTCACCTTGTGCCCCCTGGCCTTGAGCGACGCCGCCAAGCCCGTCTTTTCCACTGACTTCATGTAGGCTTCGTCCGGACTGATCTCCTTCTTCTCGACCAGCTCGAGCAGCGCGTCGTTCAGGGTGAGCATGCCGAGCTGCTTCGACGTCTGGATGATCGAGGGGATTTGGAACGTCTTACCCTCGCGGATCAGGTTCGAGACCGCCGGCGTCGTCAGGAGGATCTCCCGCGCGGCCACGCGACCGCCGCCCAGCTTCTTGCACAGCGTCTGCGCGATCACGCCCTTGAGCGACTCGGACAACATCACCCGGATCTGCGACTGCCGGTCCGCTGGGAACTGGTCGATCATGCGATCCACCGTGGATGCCGCCGTCGTCGTGTGCAGCGTACCGAACACGAGGTGGCCGGTCTCGGCGGTCTCGATGGCGATGGCGATGGTCTCCAGGTCGCGCATCTCACCCACCAGCACGATGTCCGGGTCCTCCC
>Ga0209375_1002676_pt1 | contig 12690 bp, 10 predicted proteins | sample GraSoiAngelo_131_FD_185888 | JGI IMG/M metagenome (GOLD analysis project Ga0209375, IMG submission 185888) | Grasslands soil microbial communities from the Angelo Coastal Reserve, California, USA - 14_0929_02_30cm (SPAdes) (version 2) | ecosystem: Environmental > Terrestrial > Soil > Grasslands ... | reverse complement strand
GGCGAACCAGTCGTTAGACCACCCGTGTGGACTTGGGAAATTCCAGTTTACTTCTTCGTCGGCGGACTAGCCGGGATGGCGGCGGTCATCGCGTTAATCGGACTAATTTTTCATCAAGGCGATCTGACGCGCACAGCAACGTGGATCGCGGCGATCGGCGCGATCCTCTCTCCAATCCTACTCATCATGGATCTCGGACGCCCCCGGCTTTTTCTCAATATGCTGCGCGTTTTCAAGCATCAATCGCCGATGTCTGTCGGCGCATGGATTCTATTTGTTTTTGGCGGCTGCGCCGTTCCCGCGTTAATCGCCCTCGAGCTTCATGTGCACCAAATCTTCACTGGCGGTTTCGACCAGTTCCTCCAAATCGCCGCGTCTCTACTGATTCTGGGTTCGGCATTTTGGGGAATGTTCGTCGCGACTTACACGGGCGTCTTGTTAGGCGCGACCGCGATTCCCGCGTGGTTTTTACATCGTACCCTTTTGCCGATCCATTTCGGGGTTGCGGGTTTGGGATCGGCAGCAGCGTTGCTTGAACTGCTTGGCCATCGAATCGCACCGCTTGGTGCGCTTGGATTCCTTGCCGCCGGCACAGAAACGGCACTTTGGATTTGGCTTGAGATCGATAAGCATGGCAAAGCCGATCGCGCCCTGCGCGAATCAGGCTCTGGCTTGCAAATCCGGTGCGGCGAGATTTTGAGCGGACCGCTAGCGCTGATCTTACGCGTGGCGAATTTGGTTCCCCTCGCCGGAATTTCATTTTTGCTTGGCGCATTGGTTAGCCGGTTCGCCTGGATTGCGGCAGGAAAGGTGTCCGCGCGTGATCCTGAAGCAGTGTTCGCATCCCAGCGCTAGTAGCAAAGGCTTCCAGCCTGTGGGGCAAGCAGGCATCTTGCCTGCTCGTGAATTCGCCACGACAGGCGAGACGCCCGTCGGCCCCACTGCCAGGATGGCCGTGCTACACTTCCAGGATCACGCGCTCGATGTGCGAATAAATATTGAGCGAAGGCGGCCGCAGAAAGCCGATCAGCGTTTGATTGCTTTCCCTCGCAAATTCGGCAGCGAGTGTCGAAGGCGCTGAGACGGCAGCTACGATCGGGATACCAGCGGCAAGCGCTTTCTGCACAATTTCAAACGAAGCGCGGCTGCTCACCAGAAGAACATGTCGATTCAATGGCAATAATCCATCGAGGAAGGCGCGCCCGATCACTTTGTCCACGGCATTGTGGCGTCCGATATCTTCGCGAACGCTCTTCAATTCCCCATTCGAATCAAAAATTCCCGCCGCATGAATTCCGCCAGTGCGCGCGAAATCGCCCTGCGCTTTTTGCAATTTTTTCGGGAGCGAGAGCAGTGTTTCAATATCGATTCGAAGGTTGGTTGATTCGATCGCAGGAAAACTTTGCCGAATCGCATCGATGCTCGTTTTGCCACAAAGTCCGCAGCTGCTGGAAATCGTCCCGAAACGTTGGGCGGAGTCCAGTTTCAATTGCACACCGCTCGTCAGATCGACGATCACTCTATTATCACCGTCTCGCGAAATTCGCGCGATCGCGCTTCGATCATGCACGATCGCTTCGGAAACGAGGAAACCTGCAGCGAGCTCTTCGTCGTGTCCCGGTGTGCGCATCGTCGTAGCCAGACTTTTGCCGCCAATTCGAATTTCCAGCGGCTCTTCGATCGTGAGATCGTCCCGCAAATATTCGAGCGAGCCATCCTGTCTTCGCCGGATGATTCTTCCCGGACCGATGCTGGGCACTTCTTTCATCAGTGAGGATTTGAGATATTGTTGCAGCCGGTGGAAATCTGTCACTTGTACATTTCGCCAGGACACAATTTCGTTGGCCATCACGGTCGGGAGCCGGATAACCATCCCATGATCGAAGTGCCCGTGATCGAATGTGTCGCAGGCCGCGGGATTCGCGCAGATCGTTACTTTGATTTTAAAGACGATTACAAAGGTCAGATCACATTTTTTTCGCTCGAAGTTTTCGAAGAGCTCTGCGCTGCGCTGAACGCACACGATGCTTCGCCCGCTGCGGCGCGCCGCAACGTAATCACGCGTGGCTTTGATCTGAACGAATTCATCGGCAAGGAATTTGAGATTCAATGCGTTCGTTTTTATGGAACGGAGGAGTCCGCGCCTTGTTACTGGATGGATGGCGCGTTCGCGCCGGGCGCGAAAGATTTCTTGAAAGGACGCGGCGGTTTGCGCGCCAAAATTCTCAGCGACGGCGAGGTGCGCTCGACTGCGCTCGTTCCTTCCGCAGCGGGATGAACATCAGCGCGGTATTGCTCGCCGGTGGCGAATCACGCCGGATGGGCAAGGACAAAGCGACGCTTCTGTTTCACGGAAAACCGCTCTGGCAGATTCAACTCGAGCTGTTGCGAAAATTGGCGCGGATAGAAATCTTTGTCTCCGCACGCACCGATCCCCTCTGGCGCCCTGCTGACCTGCAGTTTGTCGCAGACGATCCTCCATCACGCGGCCCGCTCAGCGGGCTTGGGGCAGTCTTGGCGCGGATGCACACCAAACACCTGCTGGCACTTGCTATCGACATGCCATTCATGACCGAAAAATATCTGAGGTTTCTTTGTGGTCAGATTGAGCCAGGCCGCGGCGTTCTTCCCAAAATCGATAATCGCGCGGAGCCGCTGGCGGCGATATACCCGCAGGAGGCGGCTGCCGAGATTGGCGCCGCGCTGTCGGGCGCCGATTTTTCGCTGCAAACTTTAACAAACTGCCTGGTCGCTGTCGGAAAACTTCTGGTTATGCCAGTCGCAGAGCAGGAAAGAAAATTGTTCCAGAATTTAAACGAGCTTACCGACCTGGCGGCGCTGTAGCCACGGCCCTGTGGGCCGTCTGTTCGCGCAAATCTCCAAATTTGCATGACCGGCCACAGGCCGGTGGCTACAGGATCTCGCGAACAGCAAAAGATGCTCTTGCAAGTCAGTTGCGGTTGTTGGATAGGTTCCGCTGCGTTTTGAGATCGTGATGAGATTGTCAATCTTGCGGGCCGCAGCCTTGTTTTTTTCGCTTCCGGCATGCGCATTCGCCGGCAGCAACGTCGTGAATCTTTCGCATTACGACATGATGCGGCCGGATTTTGCCGCGATGAAACGTGAAGGCATCATCGGCGTGATCCATGAAGCGAGCTATCCGCGGCTTGAGCGCGATGCGAAATATCTGGATCGGCAAATGGGGGCGCTGCAAGCCGGACTACTCTGGGGCGCGTATCACTATGGCGACGCCACTGATCCTGTCCGCCAGGCTGATCATTTTCTAAACGTTGTAGCCAGTGCTTGGGCACAAGCGGGATCGACGGCGCGAAGTCCAGGGGTCTTGCTGGTGCTCGATTTCGAAAAGAATGGTCACTATCCCGGAGGCACGATGCGCGTCGATCAGGCAGTTGCATTCGTTGAGCGAATTCGCGAGCGCACAGGCACATATCCGGGCATTTATTCCGGCGAATACCGTTTGGCGCAGGTGCTGAATAGCCCCAAGGTGACAAATGCGCAGCGAAAGACGCTAACAAATTGCTGGTTATGGGTTGCAAATTATCACAAGGAGCCGCGCGCGACCGCACCCTGGGGATACTGGGCTCTCTGGCAATATTGCGGTGATGGCAGAGGCGCCCAACCGCGCTCCGCTTACCCGATAAGCGTTGCGAATATCAGAAAGGCCGAACGCAACATTTTTCGCGGGAATCAGTCGGACCTGCAAGAGTTCTGGCAACGACGCGCCTGGCAGCCTTCGGGAGGAAGAGCTCGCCGCGAAACTGAGCGGACTGTTGCGGCGGACTAAGGCGCCAACTTTAACGAGCGGTATTTTCCGACGTTCTCTTCTGCGGCTGCGATGCCGACAGTCCTTCTTTTCGAATGCCCCGCTGCGTTGTGAGATAAACCGCGAAGCTGCCGAGCCAATGTCCGCCTTCGTAATGCGCACCAGTGACCGCTGCGAGCCCCGCGCGCTGATGCTCGTCTGCCGCAGCCTGCAGCGCCGCTCTCCGCTGATCATCGCGTGGCAGCGCCGACAGAATTCCTTCCAGCATCCAGGCGCGGCTCAGATTTAACCCGTCCAGATGCGCGAGCTTGGGATCGCTCGGATCTGGCGACACCACCGGTTTCAGCCAGTCGCCGTTTCCTGTCGTCGGGACGTGCGGCATGAAATCATCAAGCCATTTTGCGAATTCCGTTTGCGGCAAAACGCGGCGCATCACGTCCGCTTCACCGAGACACGGCGACAGAAAATCCTCCCCTGAAGGTTCGTAACTGAGCGGACAATCTCTATCAGCGAGGAAGAACTTTCTCGCTGAATCTTCAACGAGCCTGGCAAAAGAATCATTTTTGGTCGAGCGCGAGTAATCCAGCATGAGGCCAAGCCCGAACGCTGTTTGATCATGTTCGCCGATGCGTACCGGATGCGAAAGCTTCGGCAGCCATGTTTTCAATCGCTCGATTGCTGCCTCTTCGAGCGGACGAAGGTTCGCTGACATCTCTCGCGACTGGTCATCGTCCCACTCGCGCAACTCGGCGCATAATTGCAGCAGCCACGCCAATCCATACGGCCGCTCAAAACTGGCGCGGCCTTCTCCACGAAGATACGCAGCTTCCTGTTTCAAATTCTCCGTCGTAAGGCTTTTGCGCAGCGCATCGCGCGCCTGCACGGCAAACAAAGCGTCCGGAAACGTGCGCAGCAGTCTCACGAGCAGCCAGTGTGCGTGCACTGACGAATGCCAGTCGTAACATCCGTAAAATGCGGGTGTGAGCTTGCGCGGCGGCGCCACATCCGCATCGCTGTTCAGCACATGACTGATTTTGTTCGGGTACTGCTTCTCGACGCACGCCAACGCCAATTTTGCGAACCGTTCTGCTGCCTTTTCGTCGAAGGTCGGGGCCGTGTTCGTTGCTGCCGCTGCGACCGATGACATCAGCAGCAGGATTGCGAGAAAACGTTTCATGCCTGTGTGCGATCGTAATCGCAGTTGCCTGACCGCGCGAGCGCGCGGAAAATCCGAACCATGCAAGTTCGTTTCCGTTCGCTGGTAAAATCGACATCTGCTGAGGCGGCACTCAGCGTAATTGTGGCAATGACGCACATCGCAGCTATCTCTGTCATCGCGCAAACGTCACCCGTGCAAAATCCTGATATGGCAGATAACCCATTGCTCTCCGAAAGCTCGCTGCCGTATCACATCCCGCCGTTCGATAAGATCAAAGACGAACACTTCGAGCCAGCCATCGAGGCAGGCATGCGCGAGGAACTCAATGAAGTTGAAGCGGTCGCGAACAATTCTGAAAAGCCAATATTCGACAACACCATTGTCGCGCTGGAACGCACCGGCCGTTTGCTCGATCGCGCCGAGCGCACCTTTGAAAACCTTAACGCATGCAACACCAACCCGACGTTGCAGAAGATCGAGACCGAAATCGCGCCGAAGCTCTCCGCTCATCGGGACGCAATTCATCTCAACGGCAAATTGTTCGCACGTATCCAGGAGCTTTACGAGCATCGCGACAATCTCGGACTCGATCCCGAATCGGCTTACCTGATCGAGCGATATTACAAGGATTTCGTGCGGGCGGGCGCGAAGCTCGCCGATACCGACAAGGAGAAGCTCAAGAAAATCAATACCGAGCTGGCAACTTTGCAGACTCAATTCGAACAAAATGTTTTAAAGGAAAAGAACGCATCCTCGGTGGTCGTCGATCGCAAGGAAGATCTGGCGGGTCTTTCAGATAACCAGATGGCAAGCGTTATCGCGGCAGCGAAAGCGGAGCACAAGGACGGCAGATTCGTCATTCAAATGCAGAACACGACCGGGCAGCCGCTGCTTGGGTCGCTACAAAACCGGCAACTGCGCGAGCGCATCATGCAAACCTCTCTCGCGCGAAATAGCCACGGTAGCGAGTTCGATACACGTAACATCGTGACGCGAACAGAGCAGTTGCGAGCGGAAAAAGCGAAGTTGCTCGGCTACGACAACTGGGCTGCGTATCAGCTCGAAGACCAAACTGCCCACGATGTTCCTACCGTGAACAAACTCCTGAGTGATCTCGCGCCGCCCGCGGTCGCAAACGCAAAACGCGAAGCGGCCGACATGCAGAAGTTTGTCGATCAGGAAAAAGGCGGCTTCCAGGTCGCGTCATGGGATTGGCCCTTTTATTCGGAGAAAGTTCGCAAAGCGCGTTACGCTTTCGACGAATCTGAGCTGCGTCCATACTACGAGCTGAACCATGTCATTCTCGACGGTGTATTCTTCGCCGCCGGAAAACTTTACGGTCTCACCTTCAAGGAGCGTCATGACATTCCCGTTTATCAGCCGGACGTGCGCGTATTCGAAGTTTATGATCGTGACGGCAAACCGCTGGCTCTGTTCCTTGGCGACTATTATGCGCGCCCATCGAAACGCGGCGGCGCATGGATGAATGCGTACGTACAGCAAAGCGATCTATTCGGAACCAAGCCGGTCGTTGCCAATCATCTCAATATTCCGAAGCCGCCGCCGGGCGAACCGACATTGCTCACGCACGATGAGGTGCGCACTGCGTTCCATGAGTTCGGCCACGCGCTGCACGGAATGTTTTCGAATGTAAAATATCCGCGCTTCAGTGGGACAAGCGTGCCGCGTGACTTCGTCGAGTACCCTTCGCAGGTGAACGAAATGTGGGCCACATGGCCGGAAGTGCTCAAGAATTATGCGAAACATTACAAGACCGGCGAACCCATTCCACAGGCGTTGCTCGACAAGGTGATCGCTGCGGAAAAATTCAATCAGGGCTACAAAACGACAGAATACCTGTCGGCGTCACTGCTCGATCAAGCATGGCATCAATTGAATCCATCTGACGTTCCCAAAGACGCCATCGCCTTTGAAGCGGAAGCGTTGCACAAGGCCGATGTCGATTTTCCGCCGGTGCCCCCGCGTTACCGCAGCTTTTATTTTTCACACGCGTTCGCTGGCGGTTACTCGGCCGGTTATTATTCCTATCTCTGGAGCGAAGTACTCGACGCCGACACGGTGGAGTGGTTCAAAGAACACGGCGGATTGAAACGCGAGAACGGCGACCGGTTTCGCGCAATGTTACTCTCACGCGGCGGGTCGGCCGACGCCCTTGGGCTGTTTAAGAATTTTGTGGGCCGCGATCCTTATGTTGAGCCGTTGTTAAAGCGACGCGGGCTTGATCGCGCGCCGGGGGAGAATGGAGCCGGTCCGACGGACAGGAAGTGAGCGGCTACTTTAGAGTCGGAGGCCCTTCGCTTGCCAAATTGGCGTCAGCCGGGAAAACCGGCCACCGCGAACATACGCGGAGCGCCAACGGCTCCCACGGTAGTATGAAAACCATTCTCGTCTTCGTAGCCTTCGGGCGCTCGAAGCAACGCGACCAGCAGCGCGATGAATAAACCGAAAACGCTGGCGAAGAGGCTCGATAGCATTTCAGATCCCATTACCAGATCATATTCAACGCCGACGACGCTCGCGCAAGCCACCACCAAGAAAATAGAGGCAATTACCGGTTTCGCTTTCTTCATGGTTTTGATGCGCGGGCAGTTCTTTTAATCTCTAAAGATTAAGATTCGTCATCTGGTATCGAAGCGGCTGTCTGTTCGCGAATACTTTGTGCAATAATTGTAGGTGAAACTCTAAGCTTTTTCAGATTAGACGCCGAAACACTCAGCTTCCTTACAGCGTAATAAACCAACATTACGGTTTTGCTTCGTACAAATTGTTAAAAGGATTTTCCAGCGGCACGCGTCGTACACTGCTGAACCCGGCCTTCTCGCAAAGCTCGCGGACCTTGGCTTCATGAAAACCGAGCGTGCCGAGTCCTGCGCCATGATTCGCCAGCGATGTGGTCATACAGTAGAACACGCTTACGCCATGGAACATTGCGCCGAGCGGATTCGCGTTCTCCTCGAGTTTCTCTGAGCAGTTGATGTCGAGACAAACATAAATGCCGCCTGGCCGAAGCGCGCGACGAATCGATTGTAACAACTGAAGTGGATCGACGGCATCATGCACGACGTCGAACGTTGTGATCACATCAAACTGCGCCGGCAACCCTTTCGAGACATCACGTTCCTCGAAACGCACCCGGCCTGATACGCCCGCATCGCGGGCATTCGCAGTCGCCCGTACCACAGTCGGACCAAAGTTGTCGTAGCCGACGTAACGCGAGCGCGGAAATGCCTCTGCAAGTTTGATGAGACCGCGTCCCCGTCCGCATCCCACATCAGCTACGTCAGAACCGCGTTCGAGATGCGCTTTCACGTCAGGCATGGCAGGGATCCACTGTTGCAACAGCAAATTCTCAAACCATGTGGATGTAAATCGTTCCAGCCCATCCCACATCATGTCGTTGTATTGCGATTGAGAAACGCCACCGCCATTGCGAAACGCACTTACAACCTGGTCAAATACTCCAGCTTGCGCTGGCAGCATCTGATATATGCCACCGATAAAAAAGGGGCCGTTCTCGTGCGCGAGCACTGACGCATGTTCGGCTGGAAGACTGAAACGCTTTGTCGATCCGTCGTAACTCAAATAACCCGCCGTAGCCATGCCGCCCAGCCATTCGCGCAGATAGCGCTCGTTTAGTTTGGTCCGCGACGCGAGCTCAGCCGATGTCGCCGGCCCTTCAGCCGCCAGATTCTTGAATAATCCCAACCGATCGCCAACCGCCCCGAGCAGTGTCGTCATTGTGCCGCTGATCTGCTCGACCACTTTCCCAACGAACTCCTCCTGACGAGCCGCATCGATGGTTGCCGCTTCGGCCATATCTGTCTCGTTATCTAATAGGCCGGCGAATGCAAGAAACAACGGCTTCGAGGGCGGATCTCTGCGACGCCGAACGGGCGGCCCGAGGTAACGTCCTCATTAAAAGGCTCGCGGGAGCTCGCCTCTCCGTTGGGCTCTTTTCGACCGCAAATGAGCAGAACAGTTGTGGTAGGGCGCGACCGCCGGGCGCGCCGGGGCGCCTTCAATTGCCGGTGGAATGCTGCTCTAGTTCTGTTAGAATTATAATCCCGTGAATGAAACTCCCGTTGTGAAGCAAGCCGAGGGCAGATCTGCCGCCAGTCCTACTTCCACCGCCACCCCGGCGTCTGGTGCCAGCCCGGGTTCGGACCGCGCCGATCTGCGGCCTGAAAATATTCAGGACGCCGTAATTCGTCTCGCCGGAAATTCGCAGGACGGAATTCAAACTGCCGGCGCGTTTCTGGCGCGGTTGGCTGGGCGCAGCGACCACGACGTCATGACGTACATGACCATCCCGGCCACGATCTCGGGCGGACCGTCGATTTTCCAGGTGCGCATCGGTTCCGGCGAAGTGTTATCAGCCGGCGATGAAGCCGATTTCCTCGTCGCGTTCTATCAGCACAGTTATCAGGACCACCTCGATTTCCTGCGCGAAGGCGGCGTGTTGCTTTACGATTCCGACAACGTCGAACCGAACCTCGACGACAAACGTTTCGTTTATGTCGGGGTTCCCATCACCGGCCTTACCGTCGAAGCGCTGGGCGGCACCGCGAAGGACAAGGGCAAAAACATTTTCGTGCTCGGTCTGATCGCAAAAATTTTCAATCTCGACGTCGAGAAGCTGAAGAAACTGATTACCGAAAAATTCGGCGGCAAAGACCAGAGCATCGTAAACACCGCATTAATGGCGTTCCAGGCCGGTTACGCTTATCCGGTCGGAAACGTCCTGACGAAGCATTATCGATTTGAGCACTTCCCGAAAACTAGCGGTCGCGCGCAGATCACGATGGACGGCAATCAGGCCCTCGCATACGGATTGATCGCCGCCGGTGTGCGCTACGGCGCCGGATATCCAATCACGCCGTGGTCGTCCATCATGGAAACCCTCCGGCGCGAGTTGCCTAAATACGGCGGAATTTTCGTGCAGGCCGAAGACGAGCTTGGTGCGGTGTCGCTGGCTCTCGGATTTTCTTATTCAGGATATCTCGCGGTCACCGGCAGCGCGGGACCGGGCATCTCGCTCAAGGCCGAAGCCATCGGTTGGGCGTCAATGGCAGAGATTCCGCTCATCGTTTGCAACATTCAACGCGGCGGCCCGAGCACGGGATTGCCGACAAACGTTGAGCAAAGCGATTTGCATCAGGCCATCTTCGGCAGCCACGGCGACAGCCCGCGCGTTGTGCTCGCAGCAGCGAGCGTCGAAGATTGTTTCTACATCGCGATTGAAGCGGCCCGGATCGCGCGCAAATACAGTACGCCGGTTTTTATTTTGAGCGACACGTCGCTCGCTACGCGTATCGAAGCGTTTGACGAGCCCGATCTTCCGAAGTTGATGGTCGACCCGAAGCCCGATCTCACACCACGCGAGGGCGGCTTCAAGCCGTATGATCTTGAGCGTATCACGCAACACATCCCGCCTGGCACGCGCATCCTTGACGGAAAATATCCGCTCATCGGCGGACTCGAACACGACGAGATGGGGCATCCCACGGGCAGCCCGAAACTGCACATGGCCATGACTGCGAAACGTCGCAACAAATTGCGCAGACTCGCCGAAGAAATTCCCGTGCCGGAAGTTTATGGCGATCAGGAAGGCAACACGCTGCTCGTCGGCTGGGGATCAACTTACGGCCCGATTCACGACGCGGTGAAGATGGGGCGCGAGCACGGCGAAAAAATCGGCGCCTTGCATTTGCGCCACGTTCATCCGTTACCGAACGGACTCGAGAAAATCTTCGCGAAATTCAAGCGGGTCGTCACGGTGGAGATGAACGATCAGGGCCTTTATGGCTACGGCCAGCTCGCCACTATTTTGCGCGCGCGCTATTGCGAACCAAAAATTCAGAGCGTCACCAAAACCGACGGTCTCACCTTCCGTGTAAAAGAAATTCTTCAAGGAGTTTTTCCCGGCAAGTTTGTCTCAGTCAGGGGCTATTCACCGAACCGTCCGGTTTCAGGAAACGGCGACCAAGATGTCGATGTTGCCCGCGCCGAATCTATCGCCCAAGGAGCTGGTTAACGATGATGTCGATCTTATGAGTGAAACAAACATGACAACCGCCTCACCTGCAGTGGCAGGCAACCGCCAGTCCGGCTCGGACTCTCCGGCGATCGCTGAGCCGCCACGGGAAAAATTAACCAAGAAAGCCATCACCGCCGACCACCCGACCTGGTGTCCCGGCTGCGGCGATTTCGCGGTGCTCGCTGCGTTTTACAAAGTCCTCGAGAAACGCCAGCTCGATCACGAAAAGATCGTCACTCTTGCAGGAATCGGTTGTTCATCGCGCTTCCCCTATTTCGTGAACGGCCACGGCGCGCATTACATTCACGGCCGCGCCGTCCCACTCGCGTCCGGCATCAGCCTTGCCCGGCCCGATCTCCATGTGTTCCTTTTCGGCGGCGACGGGGACGGGTTCTCCATCGGCGGTAACCATCTTGATCACGGCGCGCGCAAGAACATCAACATGACCTATTTCATCATGGACAACTTCGTCTACGGCCTGACGAAGAAACAGACTTCGCCCACGTCGCCTATCGGTTTCAAATCCAAGACCGATCCCATCGGCGCGATCGATCAGCCGGTTAATCCGATGAAAAAACTGATCGCTGGCGGGGCGACATTCATCGCGCGCACCCACGCCGCGCAGGTGAATCACATGATCCAAATGATCGAGCGCGCGTTTGATCACCAGGGCTTCAGCGTCATCGAATGCTTGAGCGAATGCGTCGAATTTTTCCCAGACGTGTTCGATCCAGCCAATCCAAAGAAAGGCGGAAGCTTCGAAGTGATCCAGGAAAAGAAATGGGACAACACCCCCGAAGATGACTTACGACATGACGTGACGGACGAATTGGCCGCGTACAAGCTGGCGACCCTTCCGTTCCCAGGCGTCTTCGGCGTGTTTTACCAATCCGATCGCCCGACGAAAAACGCGCTGGAGAAAAAGTGGATTGAAGCGACACGTGAAAAGACCGGCGGCGCAAGCGACGTCGAAATTCTCCGAAAGACCTTCGACAGAATGAAGTGACAATGGCTGCGGCATTGTCATCCTGAGCGCAGTCGAAGGATCTCATATTCTTGGCGTACGCGTCTCAATCCAGAACCAGATTGATTACCACCGCCGAATTACCTATTAGGAGAACAACTATGATGAAATTGCGTTCCTTTGTTTTGGCTGGATTTCTATTTCTAACTCTTCCGTTGGCGAGCTCGTTCGCCCAAGTAGATATCTCTGTTGGCTTTGCTCCGCCGGTTCTGCCGGTATATGAGCAACCGCCCTGCCCCGTCGAAGGCTACATCTGGACTCCCGGTTACTGGGGTTACGGTTATGATGTCGGGGATTATTATTGGGTCCCCGGCGCCTGGGTCGCGCCACCATCAGTGGGTGTGCTTTGGACGCCGCCATGGTGGGGCTGGAACAATGGTGTTTACGCGTTTAACCAGGGTTACTGGGGGCCGACTGTCGGTTATTACGGAGGCATTAACTACGGCTATGGCTACAACGGGAACGGCTACTGGGGCGGCCGATGGGAAGGAAACGCCTTCCGTTATAACACCGCTGTGACGCGCGTGAACAATACAGTCATCCATAACACCTATGTCGATCGCTCGGTGACGAACAAGCAGGTGAATGCTAACCGTGCCAGCTTTAACGGTCCCAATGGGGTGAAAGCGCAGCCGACTGCTGAACAAAGAGCCGCTGCACAGAAC
>Ga0209375_1002673_pt1 | contig 12693 bp, 11 predicted proteins | sample GraSoiAngelo_131_FD_185888 | JGI IMG/M metagenome (GOLD analysis project Ga0209375, IMG submission 185888) | Grasslands soil microbial communities from the Angelo Coastal Reserve, California, USA - 14_0929_02_30cm (SPAdes) (version 2) | ecosystem: Environmental > Terrestrial > Soil > Grasslands ... | reverse complement strand
ATCGACACCTGCGAGCGCGCCAAATCGTCCAGGATGATCTCCGGCATGAATTTCAGCGGCCGCCGCGCATGATGTTCCAGAACAAATAAACTGTAATTCGAGCCGACTCTCTCCACTTCCGTCTGGAGCGCCGCCGCGATTTCGCGGGTCGCGGTGTCTGTAATGATTGTGATCCGCTCTTGTGGTTTTAACCGAAGGCAGACATTGATCGCGTTGCGCGCGCCGGGAATTAACTCCGGATCGATTGGACTGAGATAGGCGCGGTCGGGCATATAAAAGTTTTCAGAATTACGCTGAAATCAGGAGCAGGCAAATCTTCTCTGGCGCGTGTCCACGTTGGCCATCCGAGCCGTCTGGCACTGCCTCAATTACGATACACACACATCATGAGTTTTCGACGAAGAGAGTTTGTGACTTTATGGAAGCCGCTTTACATGAAGATCGTAAGCCAAGCCTTTTTGCGACCCGCTATGAAATGGCAAATTCAATCGCTGACTTACTGTGGTGCTGCGCTCGTAATTTTTGAGGCGTGGGCCAGGCCAGCGTTCGGCGATCAACAACAGCAGCCCATTTCATTCCAAGTGCAAAAGAGTGATGTTGCAAAGGCCGAGAAACTGGCTGACGAGCTCGCGGCACTTTCGGCACGAGTGAATCGTGACGAAGCAAAGCTGCTCGCAGACTGCGCGTTCACGACCGTAACCAAGCTCAGGCGAGAATACCGCATGTTTGGCACGCCGATTTTTAATAACTTCCTCATTTATCACGGCCTCAGAAAACGCGGTTATTGTTACCAATGGTCGGAGGACCTGCTCACTACTCTCGATGCATTGCGACTTAAGAGCCTTGAACTGCACTGGGGCGAATACGATCCGGGCACGTGGCGCGAGAACAATTGCATCGTGGTGACCGCCAAAGGCCAGCCATTCAACCGAGGGATCATGCTCGAGTGTTGGCGGCATCTGGGACACCTCTACTTTGGTCCGGTTGCCTCCGATTGGGAGACTTATGTGGAGAACAGTACGTATGCCCGTCGTGTCCGCGACAGAACAGCAGGCTCGAACGTTTCCGATCATAATCGTCCCGTCGCTTTCCAGCGGAGTGTTGTACCGAAGAGTAAAACCGGCGATTAGCACCGGTGAAGCGTTCGCCGCCGATGTTGTAGAAATTTCTTGCGCAAGACACGCGAACGTTACAAGGTCGCAGCGCAATGAGTATGTCCGCGCGCTCAATTAACTACGGGCGCGCAATTGTCGCGGCGTTTGTTTCCATAGGGTTTCTCTGGGCGCTGGCGCTGAGTGCTTCACCGCAATTGCATCAGCGCGTCCACGCGGATGCGAATCGTGTCGAGCACAATTGTGCGGCGACCATGATTGCCTCGGGCAACTACGATCACGTTGCTCATCCACCATTGATCAGCGCACCGGTTCCCTCGACTCAGTTTTCCACAATTCCGGCGTTGACCCCGTGCTGGGTTCAGTCGCCATTTCTTGGCGCATGCATTTTCGAACACGCACCTCCCGTGCGCGTCCAGGCACGCAGCTAAGCCGCGTTCTCGCGGAGCGTTAGAAATCAATTACTTCGCCTGAGTCTCGGCACGGCTTCGTGCAAAAGCCGCTGCTTTTCAACTGGCTTCACATGATTCGTGAACGCCGCAACCAATCACAATTTTGAAAAACTTATTTGAAGAAATCTCAATGAAGAAATTTTTAATCGCATTAGTTGCAATGTCTCTTGTGAGCAACATTGCATTGGGTCAAGAAGCCGCTCCGGCTTCGGCCAGTCCAAGCCCTTCGCCTGCGAGCACAGCAGAAGTGGAGCGCGTGGTCGTCCAAAGTCAGGAAATGGACATCACGCGTGAACAGATCGTCCCGAGTCTCGGCGCGACTCGTTACACCGTTGGACCTGACCGTCTCGATTCCCAATCGCAGGGTGAAGACGCGCCGTTTAACCAAACGATGTTGCGTTTCCCTGGTGTCGCGCAGGATTCGTTCGGGCAGCTTCATGTCCGCGGCGAACATGCAAATTTGCAATACCGCATCGACGACGTGCTTCTGCCGGAAAGTATTCCGGGTTTTGGCCAGGTACTGGAAACCCGCTTCGCCGACAACATTTCGCTCATTACGGGCGCGCTGCCGGCGCAGTTTGGATTTCGCAATACTGGCGTAATCGATATCCACACAAAGAGCGGCGCTGTTTTCCAACAAGGCGACGCATCGGTCTATGGCGGAAGCTTCGACACCATTATGCCGAGCTTTGAGTACGGCGGTGTAACTGGGAAGCTGAATTATTATTGGACCGGGAGTTACCTGCACGACGGCATCGGGATCGAGAATCCCACGGGCAGCGCCAACCCTCTGCACGACGACACCGATCAATATCGAATGTTTGGGTATTCGTCTTACATTATCGACGACACCAGTCGGTTCGTGTTGTTGACGAGCGGCTACCACGGTGATTTCGAAATTCCGAACAACCCCGGCCAAACGCCAGAGTTCACCGACATGGGAAGGTCGAAATTCAATTCCGCTGCGCTCGATGAGACCCAGGTCGAGCAGGATGCATATGCCATTCTCGCCTATCAAAAGAAGATCGACGATTTCAATATGCAGGCGTCGGTCTTCACCCTTTATAGTTCGGTCCTGTTTCGGCCCGATAACGTTGGCGATCTCATTTTCAACGGCGTTGCCTCACGCGTTGATCGCGACATTTTCTCGAATGGAATCACGTTGGATGCGAGCTACAAACTTAACGATCAGCACACGCTCCGTGGCGGATTCCTTATAACCGCGCAGCATGCCACCGTCGGAACGTCTACACTGGTTTTCCCGGTCGATGCCAATGGCAACCAGACCGGCGACATTCCGCTGCGCATTGTCGACAACTCCGGCAGGTACGGTTACTTCTACGGATTCTATTTACAGGATGAATGGAAACCTTTCGAGCAACTGACCATCAATTTCGGCGGCCGCTTCGACATCGTGGACGCGTTCGCGCACGAGAATCAGCTCAGTCCTCGAATCAACATAGTTTGGGAGCCGTTGAAAGGCACCGCATTGCACGCCGGTTATGCGCGATATTTCACCCCGCCACCGCTGGAGAATGTCGAACAAGGTACGGTCTCAAAGTTCGACGGAACAACCAACGAATCGGCCATTCACGAGGATTCCGTCACGAAATCGGAGCGTGCGCACTATTTCGACGCAGGGGTAACGCAGAAGATTACCGAAGGTTTGAATGTAGGCATCGATGGTTTCTACAAAAGCTCGCACTCGGTTCTCGATGAAGGCCAATTCGGCGAAGCGCTCATCCTTTCGTCGTTCAATTACAAGCGTGGCGAAATTTACGGAGGCGAGTTCACGGCGAACTATGACAAGGGTGGTTTCACCGCCTATCTGAACGCGGCCTATGAATGGGCTCGCGGCACAAACGTCAGCTCATCACAATTTCTTTTCGACCCGGATGAGTTCGCCTACATCAAGAAGAACTGGGTGTTCCTCGATCACGATCAGCGTTTCACCGGTTCAGCCGGCATTTCGTACACATGGAAGGACTGGAGAGCGAGCATCGACGGACTCTATGGAAACGGATTACGTCGCGGTTTTGCCAACACCCAGAAGAACCATCCCTACGAGACATTCAACGTCAGTTTGTCACGCCGGATTCAAATCACGGAGAAGACAGCCGTCAAAATCCGCTTCGATGTCGTGAACTTGCTCGACACGATCTACGAATTGCGCGACGGCAGCGGCATCGGTGTCGGGGCCCCTCAATTTGGCCAACGGCGGGGCTTCTACGGCACTGTCGCCTACGAGTTTTGAGGTGGCTCGCTCATCGTCGCGCTTATGATCCGACCTTTTCTATATGCTCTCATTCTCACCTTGTCGGCCTACGCCGCTGCGGCTGCGCAAGATTCAACATTAGCAGCGAGTTCGCCTACGCCGAATCCTCCGAACACTGAGAAAATTACGTTCACGGAAGTTAACGTCGATGGACCCTTTATCGCGATGACCTTTGATGATGGCCCGCACGCGACCAACACGTCGAAGCTGCTTGAGATGGCAGCTCAGAGGCATATTAAGCTCACCTTCTTTGTGCTTGGCGAATGCGTCGCGCAGAACCCGGACGTTCTCCGCCGGGAGCTCACTGAAGGACATGAAATCGGCAATCACTCGTGGTCGCATCCTAATCTTGCGAAGCTTTCAGACCAGGCCGTCCGCAGTCAGCTGCGAAGGACAGAAGACCTCATTGTCAAGACGGCCGGCGTAAAACCGACGTTGATGCGGCCTCCTTATGGCGAATTGACGAAACGGCAGCGCATTTGGGTAAATCACGACTTCGACTACAAAGTCATATTGTGGGACGTCGATCCTCTGGATTGGAAACGCCCGGCTCCAACGTCGTCGCGCAACGCATTATCGCGGGAGCGCGGCCGGGCTCGATCATTTTGTCACATGACATCCATCCGCCGACGATTGCGGCGATGCCGCAAGTTTTTGACGCCCTTCTCGCAAAAGGATTCAAATTCGTCACCGTCTCCGAGCTGATCGCCATGGATAAAGGCGGCGAGCGGCCGGAAGTCGCGAAGACACCTCAGGCGCGGCTCAGTCCGCGGGGTCATTTCGTCCCGCCATCGGCGACTGTTCCAGAAGTTCAGCCTGCGCAATCGCCGGCTACGGCTACGTCGCCCCATTAACAAATGGAATCTTGCGCGTTCGGCCCACCACAGTGTGAAAACGCGCCGCGCAATTTCGGTTCTACTTGCTAATCGCAGCGCATATGATTTTTCATCTGGCGATTTCATGATCGCGTACCTTTGTTCGAATGCATCGGCAGGTCATAGTCGTTTGCGGCATGCGCACGATCTTGTATAAAGCGGCAGCTATTGTGGGACGCGTTGCTTGCGGTCTGGCTATAGTCGCTGCCAAGATCTCGCAAAAGAGTCGCCAAAGACCGATTGCGCATACCCTCCCGGGTATATTATATTTTCACTCGTGGCTCATACCATTGGAGGCAAGAAGAAGCTCATCAACCGGGTGCGAAGGCTCCAGGGGCAGATTGATGCTGTCGAAAAAGCCATCCACGAGGAACAGGATTGCGGAAAGGTAATGCAGCTCATCGCTGCTGCCCGCGGCGCGCTCAACAGCTTGATGGCCGAGATCCTCGAAGGCCATATTCGTTTTCACATCGTCAATCCTGACGGAAAGCCGAAATCGAAACAGGCTGGCGCCGCGCGGGAGTTGATCGCCTTGGTGCGGAGCTATCTCAAATAACAGGACGCTTGAAACCATGAACATCGAGGCAGCACTCGAACGGAAAGCAGCTGACGGCCACATTACCGACGATCATAATGACCGCGACGATGACCATGATCAGGGTCGCGAGCACTCAGTTACCGCGGGTGAATATGTCCGCCTCGGGCTGATGGCGCTCGTCATCGTCGCAAGCCTAACCGGATGGTGGCGGCATTGGATGTTGCGCGACTGGCTTGCATGTACCGCCACACTTGTCGGTGGATTCCCCATTTTCAAGGAGGCGTGGGAGAATCTGCGCAAGCGGCGCATGACGATGGAGCTGTCCATGACGCTGGCGCTCGTCGCCGCGCTTTGCATCGGGCAGTTTCTCACCGCGCTCGTCATCGCGTTTTTTGTGCTCTTCGCCGAGATGGTCGAAGGCTACACGGTTGGCAGTGGGCGGCGTGCGATCCAAACCTTGATCGACGCCCTGCCGCGTCATGTGAGAGTGCGGCGTGGCGGCGAGGAACGTGAGTTGGGTACGAACGAAGTTGTCGTCGGCGAGACCATCATCATTCGGCCTGGCGAACGCATTCCGGCCGATGGCGTGGTGATCAAGGGCCACAGTTTCGTGGATCAATCCTCGATCACCGGCGAGTCGTTGCCGGTTGAGAAAGTCGAACAGACCAAGGTATTCGCCGGCACGATCAACAAGGATGGCGTGCTCGAAGTGTGCATCGAGAAAATCGGGCGCGACACCACCTTCGGCAAAATCATCGAAATCGTCGAGCAGGCGGAAAGGTCTCGCGCGCCCGTGCAGCGGATTGCCGATCGGCTCGCGGCGGGATTGGTCTACTTCGCGTTCGGCGCGGCGGCGTTCACCCTTATTGTCACGCGCAATTTCACTTCGACTATCGCGGTAATCATCGTCGCTGGTGCGTGTGGTGTAGCAGCCGGTACGCCGCTCGCCATCCTGGCGGGAATCGGGAGCGCTGCGCGTCGCGGCATCATCACGAAAGGTGGGCTTTACCTCGAGCAGCTCAGCCGCATCGACACTATCGTTCTCGACAAAACCGGCACACTCACGCTTGGAATTCCCGAAGTGACCGCAGTGCGAGCAATCAATAACGCGACAGAGAATGACGTGCTCCAGACCGCTGCCATCGCCGAGCAACATTCCGAGCACCCGCTCGGAGAAGCGATCGTGCGTTGCGCCCGCGAGCGCAATTTGCCGCTGCACGAGTATTCGCAACTGCGTTACTCGCCGGGAAAAGGGATCGTTTGTGAGGAATCGAGCACACGCATCTTCGTCGGAACCCGCGCTCTTTTTGAAGAGAATGGCGTGCCGGTTCCGGCAGACGCACTTTTCGAAGTTGAAGGTGGTAACGGCGCTGGCAAAACTGTTGTGCTGGTCGGGCGCGACCAAAAGATTCTTGGCGCCGTGACGCTGGCCGATCAGCTTCGTGCCGAAGCGAGGCAGGCAGTGAACGATCTCAAAGCGCAGGGTTATCGCGTCATTCTGTTGACCGGTGACAGCTCCGATACCGCACGTGCCATCGGTCGCGAACTGGGCGTCGATAAAGCGATCGGCGATCTTTTGCCCGAGCAGAAAGTGGAAAAAATTCGCGAGCTGCTGCGTACGGGCCGCAAAGTGGCAATGGTCGGCGATGGCGTGAACGATGCGCCCGCACTGGCTGAAGCCACGGTGGGTGTCGCGATGGGACAGGGCAGCGATGTCGCGCTGGAAACCGCCGACGTTACGCTTATGACCAGTGATCTTTCGCGTCTCGTGGAAGTGCTCGGGATCAGCAAGCGCTGCTATCGCATAATTATGTTTAACTTTTGGGGAACAATCGGCGTGGATACCGTCGGCATTATATTGGCGTTTTTCGGTCTGCTTGCGCCGATCATAGCGGCGCTCATTCACGTCGGCTCGGAATTGGCTTTCATTCTCAATTCCGCGCGGCTATTTCGCCAACCACGATCCGGACCTTCTTGACGGCTGGGCTACGTTCTACTGCGAGAAGCAAAGTCTAGCCTGCGCCGGGCGTTGATCTGCGATGGCGCTGGAAGCCTTTGGCGACAGCAAAATAATGAATGGTCAAATCACTCTCTGGCAGGTCGTCGCGGCCTATGTTTTCGCCCTTGCCGGTGGATCGATCAGCACATCACTGCACTTAGCGCACAAGCCGCTTTGCGCGCTGATCAGTTTCGCAGCCGGAACCCTTCTGGGCGTAACGCTCTTTGCCATTTTGCCCGAAAGCTTGGGCGACAGCGCTTGGTGGGCTGTAGCTTTGGCGGCGGCAACTGGATACGCCCTGTTTTTCTTCATCAGCAAATACGTCCACCATGTCTGCCCCGCCTGTGCGGCCAGTCACTTCGACGCAGACGCGACGCGACATTTTAGTGAAATCGCGACGGCATTAATCGTGGCATTGGCGATTCATAGCACCACCGACGGGTTGGCTTTGGGGATTCAACAGGAAGCTCCCGCAACGGAGGCGGTCAAATGGTCTTTATTCTCCGCGCTTTGCATTCACAAAGTTCCGGAGGGCCTCGCGCTGGGGAGTCTTTTGATTGGCGCTGGTTTGCAACGCAGCGGTGCGCTCGGCTGGGTTGCCGCAGTCGAAGCAACGACTCTCCTCGGTGGCGTGATTGGCTATTTCTTCCTGGCGAAGGTTTCCACGTTTTGGCTCGGCTTAATCATGGCGCATGTCGGCGGTGGATTTTTCTATCTGGCCGTACACGCGGTATTGGGAGAACTGATCAAGCATGGAAAGACACTTGTGCTGACGAGCTTTTCTGCTGGGTTGGCCTTGATTGGGATTCTTAACATTTGCTTGAGAATGCTCGCGCCCTAGCGATTGCATTTTGCGCCATGCACTCATTCCATTATTGCGACAAAAGCTTTGGAGCCTGATTAAGTGTTGTTGTGACTGAATCCATGAAAACTTAATGCCACATCATGTCTCGCGGACATTCACATTCGCTCGCGAATTTCGATCGCGCATTCATCATCGGAATTCTACTGAACTCCGGGTTCGTCGCGACCGAAGCGGTCTTCGGTTTCTTCGCCCACTCGCTCGCATTGCTCGCCGACGCGGGTCACAACTTCGGCGACGTGTTGGGGCTGGTGATGGCCTGGACGGCCAGCTATCTCGTTAAGCGTGCGCCGACTCGCCGCCACACTTACGGATTCCGTGCGTCTTCAATTCTCGCTGCGCTCGCCAACGCGATTATCCTGCTGGTTGTTACGGGGGCGCTTTCGTGGGAGGCAATTCGGCGGCTGATCCATCCCGAGCCCGTCATGGGAACGACCATGATCTGGATCGCTGCGGTTGGTGTCGTTATCAATAGCGTAACCGCTCTGATGTTTATGTCAGGCCGCAAACGGGACCTGAATTTGCAGGGCGCCTTCATGCACATGGCGGCCGACGCCGCGGTCACGTTCGGCGTCGTGGTCGCGGGCATCGCGATTTACTTCACGCAATGGCTCTGGCTTGATCCGCTCATTAGTTTGCTGATCGGTGTCGTCATCGCGGTCGGCACTTGGGGATTGCTCCGCGAGTCACTCAATCTCTCGCTGGCCGCCGTACCCACCGGCATTGATTCCGCCGCCGTGGAAAATTATCTCTCCAAACTGCCCGGGGTTGCCAAAGTCCATGATCTCCACATTTGGGCCATGAGCACGACGGAGATCGCGCTTACAGCGCATCTCGTAAAGCCAGATGGAAAGATCGACGATCCGCTTTTGGCTCGGATCCAAGATCAACTGCACGATCGCTTCGGCATCGGGCATATGACCATTCAACTGGAATGTGGCGGCCCCGATAGCTTATGTGCGCAGGAGTCCGCGCACGTGGTGTAGCCACGGTCTTCATTCGTGGCTAGCTTTGATTAGTGCATTCGTTTCGTTACCGCGACGGGCATCTCTACTGCGAAGATGTCGATCTTGCCCGTGTCGCGGAGGAACTCGGCACGCCGACTTATGTTTACAGCGCCGGGACAATTCTCGATCACTACGCGCGACTGGATACTGCGCTTCATTCTCTCGATCACCTGATCTGTTACGCAGTCAAAGCAAATTCAAATCGCGCGATCCTGAAGTTGCTCGCCGACGCGGGCGCAGGTTTCGACATCGTTTCGGGCGGCGAACTTTATCGTGTGCTCGCTGCTGGTGGCGATCCCGCCAAATGCACGTTTGCAGGCGTGGGCAAATCGCGAGAGGAAATCGAGTACGCGCTGGTGCAGCGCGTTTACAGCTTCAATGTCGAGAGTGAAGCGGAACTGGAACAGATCGATCGCATCGCGGGCGTAAAAGAAACACGCGCGCCGATTGCATTGCGAGTGAATCCCGATGTCGATCCGCATACGCACGAGTATATCTCAACCGGTTCGCGCGGAAATAAGTTCGGTATTGCGCTGGATCGCATCGCTGCGGTTTACGAGCAAGCCGCCAAAATGCGCAACGTTGAGATGGTTGGCATCCAAATGCATATCGGCTCGCAAATTGCAGAGGCGAAGCCCTTCGCGAGCGCGATAGGAAAAGTGGCGCCCATCGTGCGAGAGCTGAAATCAAAATACGGAATCAAGTTCCTTAGCATTGGTGGCGGCATGGGAATTGTTTACCGGCGCGCACTCGAGAGCGGATCCGGCAAATGGTGGCGCGATCACGGTGGCGAATCGTTTGCGTTCAGCGTCCGCGATTATGCGGATGCGATTGTGCCAGAATTGTGCGAGTTACATCTTCGCGTTCTGGTGGAACCCGGTCGTTTTCTTGTTGGCAACGCCGGTGTGTTGCTCACACGCGTGCGTTTCATTAAAAAATCGGGCGGGAAGAAGTTTGCGATTGTCGATGCTGGGATGAACGACCTCATTCGTCCTGCGCTCTATCATAGTTATCACGAGATTGTGCCGGTCTGCAGGGCGTCCGCCGCGACGAACGCCAGTCAAAATTCGATTACAGGCACGAGCAAAAGGGCTGAGAGGATCGACATTGTTGGCCCGGTATGCGAGTCAGGCGATTTTTTTGCTCTGGATCGGGAGATGCCGGAGCTCCATGAAGGCGATCTGCTCGCCATCATGAGCGCCGGCGCGTACGGCCTTGTGATGGCTTCCAATTACAATTCGCGCCCGTTGCCTGCGGAAGCACTGGTCCGTGGCAACCAGCTTGCGCTGATTCGAAAACGGCAAACTTGGGAGGATCTGGTGGCGGAAGAGGTCGATCCCTCATTGTAGGGCGTTTGACTCGCTCGCTCCCGCTCGCTCGGTTTTTCAATCTGCCCGTCCATGTCGCTCGCGTCCCCGCGGCTCCATTCTGTGAAACGCCCCGAGACCATCGACGCGGCGTCTGACACAGACGCCCTTCAATTGCACCATCGCACCGTACCACTTGCACAACTTCGCGTTCAGCATAAATAGTTCCCTGCTTCTGATGATAAAACGCCTTCTACTCGTTTCGTTTTTGTCGATGTTCGCGCTTAGCTCACGAGCGGCGGCCCCGGCGGCGGGTGAATACATCATTCTCGTCGGGGGACCATCCATGTATCAGTGGGAAAAGTACAAGACCTATCCGCATGACCATTGGTGGGCGAACTTTGTTCGCGCGGCGCGCTTGCGTACTGATCAATTACGGGCCGAGCTCGGGCCGGAAGCAAAGATCACATGGCTCGTTTACCGACAGGGTTATGAAGATCGCGCCAAACAAGAACATCAGGACCTGATTAGCCTGATCGGTTCCGTGCGCGATAAGCTTAATCTCAATCTCGTTTGGTTTGGCCCGGGTTCCGCGGTGATTAACTATCTAAACAACGGCGAGCCGCGAGACCAGGTGAAGGTCATCGGCTTTGAATATTTCGGCCACTCCAACCGGGCATGTTTCATGTTCGATTACAGCAACAACATTGATAGCGCTTGTAAATCGTGGCTGCATGATAGCGAGCTTACGAAAATCAATCGGCGCGTTTTTGCTCGCCACGCCTACGCGAAGAGCTGGGGCTGCCATACCGGTGAGGAAATGTCTAAGAAATGGTACGCCGCCACGGGTGTGCACATGATTGGCGCAGTCGGAAAGACTCAGTTCATGATGGAAGAACTGCCAATCCTCATTTCCGACGGCGGCAAGTGGGTGAATTAAGCGGCTGGGAAAGCCGCGAAAATGAGAGCACGACTTTGTCTCGTCATTCGGATTAGTCATTCTTTCGTCATTAGGCATTCGTCATTCTCTCGGTTAGCATGACCGCGAAATGAAGTTTGGTCAGCTCCAGGCGCTCTATCATCAGCCGCTGTTCGATCTCATTTCGAAAAGCCGGGCTGTTCATCTTCAGCACTGGCGTGGCGAAGAAGTGCAGCGGTGCAGCTTGCTTAGCATTAAGACCGGCGGCTGCAGTGAAGACTGCGCTTATTGTGCGCAGTCCGCTCATTATTCCACCGGCCTTGAGCGCGAAGAATTGTTGTCTCTGGAAGAGGTCATGACTGCTGCGCACCGGGCGCGTTCACAAGGCGCGACGAGGTTTTGCATGGGTGCGGCCTGGCGCGGCGTACGCGATGGCTCTGAAAAGTTTGAGCGCGTGCTTGAGATCGTCCGGGAAGTAAGCCAGCTCGGGATGGAGGTATGCGTTACTCTCGGTGAAATCGGCTCGGTGGAGGCGCGCAAACTTAAAGCCGCCGGCGTTACGGCTTACAACCATAACCTCGACACTTCTCCCGAGTTTTATCCGGAAATTGTGAGTACGCATACATTTCAGGACCGTCTGGACACCATCGCCGCAGTGCAGGAAAGCGGCATGTCGGTTTGTTGCGGCGGGATCATCGGCATGGGGGAAACCGAAGCCGATCGGCTGCGAATGCTGGAGGTATTGAGTAACCTTGATCGGCCTCCGGAAAGTGTGCCGATCAATTGTTTAATGCCGATGCCGGGCACACCACTGGGCGATCAACCGGCAGTCGACATTTTCGAGCTGGTTCGTTTGATTGCGGTAACACGAATCGCACTGCCGAAGGCGCGAGTTCGCCTGGCAGCTGGGCGCACCCGGCTTTCACGCGAGGGTCAGGCACTCTGTTTCTTCGCAGGCGCGAATTCAATTTTTTACGGCGACAAACTTCTAACCGCGAAGAATCCCGCTGCTGATTTGGACGTTGCTCTCTTGCGCCAACTCGGGCTGCAGCCTCAAAGGATGACCAGTTCCTAGCTGTCAAATATCGCGCCAGTTCGGCCTCTGCGGCTCATACCACCTTTGTTGTCATTCTGAGCGACGCGAAGAATCTCTGATCATCTGGTCACGCAGCGTGTCAACGGCAGCCAGAGATGTTTCGCTTCGCTCAACATGACAGGTAATGGCGGGGACAAAATTTGAGATCGACACCGTCGCGCCATTTTGCGATGAACATTTACGGGTTTCTGGGATTCAACAACAACCTTAACCGAAAGAAATTATGGATTGGAAAAAATTCTTTATCTCAT
>Ga0209375_1002669_pt1 | contig 12701 bp, 10 predicted proteins | sample GraSoiAngelo_131_FD_185888 | JGI IMG/M metagenome (GOLD analysis project Ga0209375, IMG submission 185888) | Grasslands soil microbial communities from the Angelo Coastal Reserve, California, USA - 14_0929_02_30cm (SPAdes) (version 2) | ecosystem: Environmental > Terrestrial > Soil > Grasslands ... | reverse complement strand
CCGCCGCTTCATGGCATCCACGGCAAAGCGACACGCCCGCGCCGTCAGCGCCATGTAGGTGATGGAGGGGTTCACGCACGAGGACGACGCCATGCACGCGCCGTCGGTCACGAACAGGTTGGGGACATCCCACGCCTGGTTGTTGGCATTGAGCACCGACGTCTTGGGGTCGCGTCCCATGCGGGCGGTGCCCATCTCGTGGATGGTAAGGCCGGGCGCGTTGTCGGAGACGAAGGGCTGGATATCCGTCGCGCCCGCGGCCGAGAGCATTTCCGCCGCCGCCACCGACATGTCTTTGATCAGGGCGCGCTCGTTGTCGCTCCAGGTGCAGTGGATCTTGAGTGCCGGAATGCCCCACGCGTCGTTCTTCGTCGTATCCAGCTCCACGAAGTTCTCCGGCCGCGGCAGGCACTCGCCGAAGCCGTAGAAGTTGAAGTTCCACGGGCCGAAGCCCCGAAGCTGCCGCTTGAAGTCGGCGCCGAAGCCCGCCTCGTCCACGCCGCGCCCCCAACCGTCGCGACCACCGCCGCCTTGATACCCGTAGCCGCGCAGGAAGTTGGGAGACTTGTCCTTCACGTTCCGGAACCGCGGCATGTAGATGCCGTTGGGACGGTTGCCGTACTCGGTGCGGTCTTCGTAGCCGGGGATGGTGCCGTCGGCGCCGCCGCCCATGCAGTGGTCCATGAGGTTTTTGCCGAGCTGCCCGCTGGCGTTGGCGAGGCCGTTCGGGAACTCGGGGCTCGTCGAATGCAGCAGGAGGCGCGTGGACTCCAGCGTCGAGGCGCAGAGAAACACGATGCGCGCGCGGAATTCGATGAGATGCTTGGTCTGCGCGTCCACGACGCGCACCCCCACGGCGCGCTTCTTCCGGGGGTCGTAGATGACGCTGTGCACGACGCTGTAGGGCCGCAGCGTGAGCTTGCCCGTCGCCTGCGCCGCCGGCAGCGTGGCGTTGATGCTCGAGAAGTACGACCGCGTGACGCAGCCGCGGTGGCAGGGGCCGCAGTAGTGACACGCCGCGCGGCCGTTGTGCGGCTGGGTGAGCACGGCGCAGCGGCCGATCGTGACCACGCGGTCGCGCCCCCAGTACTTCGCGACGGCGTCGCGCACGTGCGTCTCGGCGCACGTCATGCCCATCGGCGGCAGGAACTGGCCGTCCGGCAGCTGCGGCAGGCCTTCGGCCTGGCCGCTGATCCCGACGAACCGCTCGACGTGATCGTACCACGGCGCGATATCGGCGTAGCGGATCGGCCAATCGGCGCCGAAGCCGTCCTTGGCGTTCGCTTCGAAATCCAGGTCGCTCCAGCGGTACGTCTGGCGGCCCCACATGATCGAGCGCCCGCCGACCTGGCGGCCGCGGATCCACAGGAACGGCTTGCCCTCCGCGGTGGTGTACGGGTTTTCCAAGTCGTCCACGAAGAACTTGTGCGCCATTTCGTCGCAGGCGTAGCACGTGCGCTGCACCGGCTGGCGTGCGAGCTGGAGCTTGCGGTCGCGGTGGCCGCGGAACTTCATCTGCCAGACGGGGACGTGCTCGACGGAGTCGGTGTCCGGGTTGACCGGCCGGCCCGCCTCGAGTACGAGCGTCTCCAGCCCGGCTTCACACAGTTCCTTCGCGGCCCAGCCGCCGGTGATCCCGGAGCCGACCACGATCGCGTCGTAGGTCTTGGCCATGGCTCAGTCCTCCCCGCCGCGCGTCGCCGCGTCCAGCAGGCGACAGGGGTCGTAGGTGCCCGGGATGATCCGCTCGTGGAGCTCCTGCTCGAAGCCGATCTGCGACGTGTAGTACCCGACGAGGGTGAGCCACTTGAGCGTATGGAAAAAGTTCTTGCCGGTACTCTGGTGCGACTCCTTGAGGCGCGCCAGCTCGTCGTCCAGTGTCGTCAGCAGCGCGGTCTGCTGGGCCGGGGTGGCCTCGGTGAACGGCTTGCCGGTGGCGGCCGTGCTGCGGGCGTCCACGTCGGCGAGGCCGTCGAGGAAGCGCTGGCGGTCGTCCGGGTCGGACCAGTCGGCGAGCATCACGTCGATGAACTGGTCCACGCGCGCCGCTTTGGCGCCGGGCGTGTCGGTCTCGGGGATGATCAACTCGGTGAGCGTCGCGACCAGCGCCTGCTGGTCGGCGTCGAGGACGCGGAAGCCGGGCTGCGCGCGCCAGTGGTCGTGCGCGTGACGGCCAAGGGCGTAGAGATTGCGTGAAACGAGGGGCACCGCCGTGGCGGCGCCGAGGACGCGCAGCGCTTCCCGCCGCTCCATTGCCGGCCTCGAGAATGGGGGAGCTTGAAATCGAACGCCTCGCGCCTAAAACGCAAGGCAGTGGACGGCTCGCGGGGACGGGCGACCGCGTCTATGTTGTGACGCCGCGGCCGCGCGAGTGTGGCGGCCGTGCTTCAAGACTGAACGTCGACGACTTGGAGGCCCCTCTGCTTCCTCATCTGCTTCTCCTCGCACAGCTGCCGCTGATTCCGCAGCCCCGAGCGCTTGCCCCCCGGCCGGACCTCACGCTGACGCGCGGAGTCACCGTGGTGGCCTCCCGGCCCGACGACCGCTTCGCCGCTCAAGACCTGGGCGACGCCCTGCGAGAGCGCGGGATCCGCATCGTCCCGACCGGCGCCGTCGGTGCCGTGCGCGTGACGCTCGCCCGGCTCGGCACCCCGGCCGCGCAGCGCGCACTCACCGGCGCCGGCGCCACGTGGGACAGCGCGATGACCGCTGAAGGGTACGTGCTCGTCGCCGACAGCGGGCGGGTGACGATCGTCGGAGCGTCCGCCGCCGGAGTGTTCTACGGTGTGCAGACGCTGAGGCAGCTGATGGCCGGCGCGACCGTCCACGGCGCGGTCATTCGCGACTGGCCAGCGCTGCGTTGGCGCGGCTTCCATGACGACCTCTCGCGCGGGCCCGTGCCTACGCTCGATTATCAGAAGCGGCAGATCCGCACCTTCGCCGCCTACAAGCTCAACGTCTTCTCACCGTACTTCGAGCACACGCTGGCCTACCCGGCCGATCCGCTGATCGCGCCGCCGGGCGGCGCGCTGACGCCGGACGACGTCCGCGCCCTGGTCGCGTACGCGGCTCAATACCACGTCACCATCGTGCCGGAACAAGAGGCGTTCGGCCACCTGCATCACGTGCTCAAGTTCGAGCGCTACGCGGGGCTGGGCGAGACCCCTCACGGGCACGTCCTGGCGCCCGGGGATTCCGGCTCGCTGCCGCTCATCACCGGCTGGTTCCGGGCGATCGATTCTCTGTTCCCGGGCCCGTTCGTCCACATCGGCGCCGACGAGACCTTTGAGCTGGGACGCGGCCGCACCAAGCCGCTGGTGGATTCGCTGGGGCTGGGGCCCGCGTACCTGGACTTCCTGGCGCGCATCGCGACCGCCCTGCATCCGGCCGGCCGCCGATTGCTGTTCTGGGGCGACGTCGCCGTCACCAGCCCCGATCAAGTGAAGGGCCTGCCGCACGACCTCGTGGCAGTGGCGTGGAATTACTGGTCCAAGGACGGCTTCGATCCGATGCTCCAGCCGTTCTTGAACGCCGGGCTGGAGACGTGGGTGGCGCCGGGGGTGAACGGGTGGAACCGCGTGTTCCCCGACTACGCGATCGCGCTCCCCAACATCCAGGGCTTCATCGCCGCGGGGCAGCGACTCGGGTCCACGGGCGCCCTCAACACCAGCTGGGACGACGACGGCGAGGCGCTGTTCGAGCCCAACTGGTACGGCGTGCTGTTCGGGGCCGCCGCGAGCTGGCAACCGGGGACCGCCGACATCGCCGAATTCCAGCGGCGCTTCGGGGCCGCGTTCTGCGGTGATGTGACGGGCACCGTGGACGACGCCGAGCGCCGCCTGCTCGCCGCGCACGCCTTGCTCGACAGCGCGGGGCTGGGCGGCGCGACGGACGATCTGTTCTGGCTGGACCCGTGGAGCCCGCGTGGACAGTCGGCGGCGGAGGTGATGCGTGCGGTCGCGCCGCGGCTGCGGCTCCTCGCCGAGGAGGCGATCGAGCTGGTGGCGCGCGCCCGGCCGCGCGCCGCGCGCAACCTCGAGACGCTCGACGCCCTCGAGCTGGGCGCGCGCAAGATCGACTTCATCGGGATGAAGTTCCAGCTCGCCGACGAGATCGTGGGCCTGTACGCGCTCGCGCGGAATCCCGTGCCCCCGACCACGCCGGCCGACTATCTCCAGGAGATCACCAGCATGAACGGCCGGCTCCAGGACCTGCGCGACGGCTACACGCTGTCGCGCGATCTCTACGAGGCCGCCTGGCGCCGCGAGAACCGGCCCTACTGGCTCGGCAACGTCCTCGCCCGCTACGACGCCGCCACGCGGCTCTGGCTCGGCCGCATCGACCAGTTCAACGACGTGCTGGCCCAGTGGTGGACCACCAAGCAGCTCCCCAAACCCGAGGAGTTGGGGCTGCCGCCGCGCCGCTAACGGTCTCCGGTCGCCATCGCCATCTCGGCGGTCACGCGCCCTTTCTGCCGGTACGCCAGGTTCGCCATGTGCGCGGCCACGGCGGTCCGGTAGCCCACTTCGACGGGCGCGTTCGGCGCCTTTCGCGTCCGCACGCAGTCGAAGAAGTTCGCCATGTGGTTCTGGTCCGCCGACTCCCCCACGACCGCCGCACCGTCGGGGCGGTTGACCTTCTCGGGGTCGTAGCGCACCCCAGACGTCAGGCGGCCGGTCACCATGTCGGTCGAGCCGCTGACGCGCTCGACGGTGCCGTGTGAGCCCAGAAGGCGCTCGCCGAGCCCGTAGCGGCTGTTGCTGAACGTGGACTGCCAGCTCACGACCAGGTCGCCCGGGAAATCGAGGGTGACGGCGATGGTGTCGGGCACCTCGCGGCCGTCCTTCTCCGAGAACACGCCGCCCGACATGTACGCGGCGACGGGGACGGGCAGGTCCAGCACGCCCATGATCCAGGAGAGCTGGTGGACCATGTTCTCGGTGATGTTCCCGCCGGAGTAGTCCCAGAACAGCCGCCAGTTGATGAACCGGAACGCGTCGAAGGGGCGGGCGGGGCGGCCGTTCTGGAACAGGTCCCATTGGACGTTGTCCGCGGTACAGTCGGACGGCACCGGCCGCACCCACTGGCCGTGCCCGCGCGGCGTATTGCGGCTCATCCACGACTCGACCGACGTGACTTTCCCGACGAGGCCGTCCGCGATCCACTTGCGGGCGTCGGCGAACGCGCCGGTGCTGACGTGCTGGAGGCCGATCTGGATCACGCGATCGGACCGCTTCGCCGCGGCGAGGCAGGCGTCAGCCTCCGGGATCGACCAGGTCATGGTCTTCTCGGAGTAGAGGTCCTTGCCCGCGGCGATCGTGTCGAGGAAGTGGCGGGCGTGGCAGTGCAGCGGGCTCGCTACGAGCACCGCGTCCACCTCCTGGAGCTCGAGCAGCCGGCGGTGGTCGCGGAACGCGCGGGCGGCGGGCGCGACGCGGTGCACCTCGTCGTGCCGCCGCGTGTACACGTCGGCGACGGCGACGAGCTCGACGTTGGGGAGCTTCAACGCCTGCGACAGCAGCTCCTGGCCGCGCGCGCCGCCGCCGATGAGGCCGAGGCGCAGGCGATCGTTGGCGCCAAGCACGCGCGCCGTCGGAGACAACGCCCAGAGCGCGGCCCCGGCCGCGGTGCTGCGGGCGAGAAACTGCCGGCGTCCGATCGTCTTTTTCCTTCTCCTGGTCATGACCCCCTCCTTTTCATTCCACGCGACCGAGCAGCTCTTTGAAGCCGGCCATGCTTTGGCGCGTCGATGCCTCGGCGGTACCGGCGCCGCGCCAGTGCGTTTCGAGCGACAGCACGCCGCGATAGTCGTCCCGCTTCAGAGCCCGTAGCTGCCCCAGCCAGTCGATGATGCCCTTGCCCATCGCGGCCCACTCGGTGCCGCCGTCGGCTTTGCGCACGATGTCCTTGCAATGCATGTGGGCGATGCGGGCCTTCGGCAGTTTGCCGTAGCCGTCGGGATACGGCGTTTCGCCGCGGGCTGCGGCGTTCCCGGGATCCCAGTTGACCTTGAGCGACTGCTCCGGAACCGCCGCCAGCAAGCGGGCGGCCTCGGCGCCGGTGCCGGTGTTGCACGCGGCTTCGTTCTCGACGTTGAGCGTCACGCCACGCGGGCCGACGCGTAGCGCCGCCTGGCGGAGGCGGTCATCGATCGCTTCCCGGTACGGCGTCTGGTCGTCCAAGCGCCAGAAGTCGAAGATGCGCACGTACGGCGTCCCGAACAGATGTGCCAGCTCCACCGCACGGTCCAACAGCTCGTCCTGCTGGGCATAGGTGAAGTCCGCCGCAAACTGCGGGCCGCTGGGCGCGAACGACGAGGGCGGGGCGCCGGGCCAGCTCACCTTGAAGATCGGCGACGCCAACTCGGACACCTTGAGCTGGAAGCGCTGCAGGATGCCGCGCGCCTCCGCGACGTCGTTCGCGTCCCACTGCATGATGTTCTTGCCGTGCGCGGCGCGCAGCTCGACGTAGCCGAGGCCGAACTCGCGCGCGGCGATCTCGCAGGCGTGTCCCAGGTCCGGGGAGATTTCGTCGGTCAGCACCGACAGGGGGAAGGGGGACGCCGCGCGGAACGCCGCGAGCCGATCCAGGGGCAGCACGGCGCCCAGGGCCGCGGCCCCGAGCCCGGCGACGAATTCACGGCGTGACGTCATGGCTCCCCCCCTCCCCCCCGTCACCAGCTGTGGACTGTGCCATCGAGTTTGCGGGTCGTGGGCAGATACGCCCGCTCGTAGGGATAGCGCGCCGCCAGCGCTTCATCAATATCGACGCCGAGGCCGGGGGCGTCGCCCGGATGCATCACCCCTGCTTCGAAGCGGTAGGAATGCGGGAAGACGCGATCGGTCTCCGCCGTGTGCGTCATGTATTCCTGGATGCCGAAGTTGTGGACGCTCAAGTCGAAGTGCAGCGCCGCCGTCATGCAGACCGGGCTCAGGTCGGTGGCGCCGTGGCAGCCGGTGCGCACGTGATACAGCTCGGCCAGCGCGGCGATCTTGCGCAAGTGGCTGATCCCGCCGGAGTGGACGACGGCGGTACGGATGTAGTCGATGAGCTGCTCCTCGATGAGGCGGTGGCAATCGTACACGGTGTTGAACACCTCCCCCACCGCCAGTGGCGTCGTCGTGTGCTGCCGGATCAGCCGGAACGACTCCTGCAACTCGGCGGGCACCGGGTCCTCGAGCCAGAACAAGTGGTAAGGCTCGAGCGCCTTCCCCAGGCGCGCCGCCTCGATCGGCGTCAAGCGATGATGCACGTCGTGCAGCAGATGCAGCTCGTCGCCGAACTCGGCGCGCAGGCGCGCGAACAGGCCCGGCACGAAGTTGAGGTAGCGCTCGCTGCTCCACGGGTGCTGCGGCGGCATTCCCTTCTCGGCCGGCTCGTAATAGCTGTCGCCGCGGCCCACCCCGTACGCCTGCGTCAGCCCCGGAATCCCGGACTGCGCCCGCACCGCCGTGTAGCCCAGCTTCACATACCGGGCCACAGCCGCCACTGTCTCCTCGATGGTCGCCCCGTTGGCGTGGCCGTAGACGAGCACCGCGTCGCGCGAGGCGCCGCCGAGCAGCTGGTAGACGGGAGCGTTGAGCGTCTTGCCACGGATATCCCACAGCGCCGTGTCCACCGCCCCGATCGCCGCCATGGTGATGGGCCCGCGGCGCCAGTACGCACCCTTATAGAGGTATTGCCACGTATCCTCGATGCGCCGCGCGTCGAGGCCGATCAGCAGCGGGACGACGTGGTCGGTGAGATAGCTCGCCACCGCGAGCTCGCGGCCGTTCACCGTCGCATCCCCGAGGCCGGAGACGCCGTCCTCGGTCACGAGCTTCAAAGTGACGAAGTTCCGTCCCGGACTGCAGACGATGACGCGCGCGTCCGTGATCTTCATGGCGTTCCCGCTGGTTGGTTTACCCAGGTGTGCTGGGGATCTTCGTGGACCACCAAGCGCCGCGCCTCCCCGGCCAGCGCCCAGAGGTAATACAACCGGTAGCCCGGGGCGGCGGCGACCGGGTGGTAGCCGGAGGGAATCAGCACCGCGTCGCCGTCACGCACCACGTGCGCGACCGTCTCCCCGCCGGCCGCGTACAGCGCCTGCACCCCGAACCCGTGCGGCGGATCGACGCGGAAGTAGTAGAGCTCTTCGAGCCTGGGCTCGCCGTCGCCGCCGTCATGCTTGTGCGGCGGATAGCTGCTCCAGTGGCCGGGCGGGTTGAGCGTTTCGCCGACCATCAGCCGCTGCGCGTGCGCGTCGTCCACGAAGAGGTCGTGGACGTCGCGGCGGAAGCTGTCGCGGCCTCGGGCCTGGCTGTGAATCGCATCGGGCCCGATCAGCACCGCGCGGCCGGCCGCCGTCGCCGGCGTCGAGATCAGGATGGCCTCGAGCGGCGACTGGGCCGTGACGGTCGCCACGACGGCGGCGGGGATATACAGGGCCGTCGCCGGTTCGGCGAACACGCTGCGGCGCCCCACCGACCAACGCTCCCTGCCCGCTTCCCAGACCGCGGTGCCCTCGAGCAGCACCAGGACCGTCTCTTCATCGCGGCTGTCGTAAGCGGCGGACTCCCCGGACGCGAGCCGCAACCGCCAGGTCGTGAGCTCGCGCGCGCCGCCTGTCCCGCGTCGCTGCAGGAGCTGCAGTCCGGCAGTTCTTGGGATCCGGTACAGGGTGTGCTCGAACATCAAGGCGTGTCCTCGACCGGCTGCAGCGTCGGCGCCAGCGCGTGGACGAAGAGCAGCGCGATCAGGTACGTCGAGCCCGCCGCCACGAAGACCGGCAAATAGCTCCCGGTGAGCTGCAGCAGGTAGCCTGTGGCCGTCGCGACCAGCATGCCGCCGACCGCGCCGGCCATGCCGCCGATGCCCACCACCGACCCCACGGCGCGGCGCGGGAACATGTCGGAGGCGAGGGTGAACATGTTCGCCGACCATCCCTGATGCGCCGCGGCCGCGAGCCCGACGAGCCCTACGGCGCCCCACAGATTAGTGACCTGCGACGCGAAGGCGATGGGCGTCACGGCGATCGCGCAGGCGAGCAGCGTGGTCTTGCGCGCCGCGTTCACGCTCCAGCCACGGCGCAGCAGCGCGGAGGAGAGCCACCCGCCCGCGATACTGCCGGCGTCCGAGAGCAGGTACACGGCGACGAGCGGTAGCCCCATCTTGGCGAGCGTGAGCCCATAATGCTCGTTGAGAAACTTCGGCAGCCAGTACAGATAGAACCACCACACCGGATCGGTGAGCAGTTTCCCGACGGCGACCGCCCACGTCTGCCGGTGCGGCAACAGCTGCGCCCAGCGGATGTCACCAACCGGCTCGGCTGGGTCGCGGTGGATGTACGCCAGCTCGGCCGGCGACACGCGGGGGTGCGACCCCGGCGGGTGATAGGCCCGGAGCCAGAAGGCGAGCCACACGAGCCCCAGCGCGCCGGTTGCGACGAACGCCCACTGCCACCCGAACGCCAGCGCGAGCGGCGGCACCACGAGCGGGGCGACGATCGCGCCGATGTTGGTGCCGGAGTTGAGCAGACCGGTCGCGAACGCGCGGTCGCGTTTGGGGAACCATTCGGCGACGGTCTTGATCGCGACCGGGAAGTTGCCCGCCTCGCCGAGCCCCAGCGCGAAGCGCGCCACGCCGAAGCCGACGGCGCTGCGCGCGAGCGCGTGGGCCATCGCCGCGACGCTCCAGAACGCGACGGCGACGGCATAGCCGAGCCGCGAGCCGAAACGATCCATGAGCCGACCCACGAGCAGCAGGCCGAGGGCGTAGGCCGCCTGGAAGGCCGTGACGATGTAGCCGTACTGGACTTCACTCCAGTGGAGCGAGCGCTGCAGGTCGGGCGCCAGGATGCCGAGGACTTGACGATCCACGTAATTGATGGTGGTCGCGGCGAACAACAACGCGCAGACCACCCAGCGGACGCGGCCGGCCGGCGCGGCGCCGTTCACGAGTTCACGCCGCTGGCCAGGAAGCCGCCGTCCACAGCGAGCACGTGCCCGGTCACGTAGCTCGCCGCGTCCGATGCCAGAAACACCGCCGCCCCCGTCAGCTCCTCGAGCCGCCCCCAGCGCCGCATCGGCGTGCGCAGCAGCAGCTCCCGGCCGCGCTCCGTCCCTTCGAGGAGGGAGGCGTTGAGAGCGGTCGGAAACACGCCCGGCGCGATGGCGTTGACGCAGACGCCGGAGCGTGCCCACTCGATCGCAAGCGACTTGGTGAGCGCCGCCACCGCCGCCTTGCTGGCGTTGTACGCCGCGACCTCGTAGAGGGCTACGAACGACGCCAGCGACGCGATGTTGATGATGCGCCCGAAGCGCCGCTCGACCATGTGGCGGCCGAAGATGCGGCAGGTCCGCAGCGTCCCCGTGAGGTTGGTCTCGAGGATCGCGCGCCAGTCGGCCTCGCCCAGGTCGAGGGTCGGCGCGCGCCCAGTGCGCCCTGCCGAGTTCACGAGGATGTCCACCTTGCCGAACGCGGCGACCGTGGCCCGGAACAGGGCGTGGAGCGACGGCTCGTCGGTCACGTCGGCGGGGACGCGCAGGGATCGGCGGCCCAAGGCTTCGATCTCCGCCGCCACCTCGGCGACCCGCTCCGGCCGCCGCCCGGACGCGACCACGTCCGCTCCGGCCTCGGCCAGCCCGTGCGCCAGGGCCTGGCCGATCCCCGACGTGCCGCCGATGACGACGGCGACCTTGCCCGCGAGGTCCAGTCCCGGAGAGGGCACTTATGCTCCGGCTTCCGATTCCTGCTCCTGCTCCTGCTCGGCGCGGACCAGGTGCTCGTGCATGAGCTGCCGTGCCCGGGCGCTGTCGCGGCCGCGGATCGCCTGATAAATCTGGTGGTGCATATCCGCGGTGGCCTTGAGGTGGCGGGCGCGCTGCGCGGTGCGCCGGCGTTGCTCGTAGAACAACGCCGAGACCATCTCCACGAGGGAAGCGAGGATCGGGTTGCCCGACGCCGCCGCGACCGCGCGATGGAAGCGGATGTCGTGGACGAGGAAGGTCTGGGGATCGTCCACCGACGCGAACATCCCCGTCACCGCGTCGGCGACCGCGGCGAGGGCGTCGCCGACGGCGCGCGCGGCAGCCAGCTCCGCGACTCCGACCTCGAGCGTACGGCGGGCTTCGAACATCTCGGCGCGGGTGAAGCCGTGCAGCGCCGCGAGCAGGCTGAGCGGCTCGCTGTCGAGCATCGGCGGGCCGGCGGCCACGAACGTCCCCGCCCCGTGCCGGGTCACCAGCAGCCCCTTGGCGGCGAGCGAGCGCAGCCCCGCGCGCACGCTGGGGCGGCTGACGCCGATGCGGCGCGCCAGCTCGCGCTCGGGCGGCAGCTGCTGGCCGGGACGCAGCTTCCCTCGCAATAGCAGCCCGCGCACGTGGGTGATCACCAGCGCGGTCGGGGGCTCGCCGCGCGAGCGGATAGAGGTCATACCAAAGTCGCGCGAGTCACCCATTCGAGCTACTATGTCGTGCCTAATGTGTCAAGAGTGGTCAGACCACTAATGGACGTCGTCACGTTCGGCGAAGCGATGGTGCGGCTGTCGCCGCCCGCGGGCGAGCGGCTGGACGACGCGCGGCGGTTCGAGGTGCACGTCGGGGGGAGCGAGCTGAACGTGGCAGCCGGGGCGGCCCGGCTGGGGCTGGGCACGCGCTGGGTCTCGCGCCTACCCGAGACGCCGCTGGGACGGCTGATCGCCCAGCGGGCGGGCGAGGCCGGCGTCGATCTGTCGCACGTGCTGTGGGCGAAGGGCGAGCGCGTGGGGCTGTACTTCGTCGATGCCGCGGCGGTCCACTACGATCGCGCCGACTCGGCGATGAGCCGGATCGCGCCCGGCGCGATCGATTGGCCGCGTGCGCTGGACGGCGCACGCTGGTTCCACCTGAGCGGCATCACCCCGGCGCTCTCCGCCACTGCTGCCGCGGCGACCGAAGAGGCGCTCGCCGCCGCGAGGCGGGCGGGACTGACCGTCAGCTACGATCTCAATTACCGGCCGCAGCTGTGGAGCGCCGAGCGGGCGCGCGCGCTCCAGGAGCCGCTCCTGGGGCAGGTGGACGTGCTGATCAGCAATCAGGAAGACCCGCGCGCCGTCTTCGGCATCACGGGCGGGGAAGACGTCGTGGCCCGCGCGCTTCAGCAGCGGTTCGGCTGCCGGGCGGTCGTCATCACCCTGCGCGAACCGTCCGGCGCGGGACGCCGCACCCGCGGCGCCATCGCCCTCGCCGGCGGCACGATGCATCGGGGGCCGCGCGGCGACGCGGGAGTCGTCGATCCCATCGGCGCGGGGGACGCGTTCAGCGCCGGGCTCATCGCCGCGCTGCTGCGCTCCGACGACTGGGATGCCGCGATCCGCTGGGGCGTCGCGCTGTCGGCGCTCAAGTACGGCGTGCCCGGCGATTTCAGTACCGCTGGTCAAGCCGACCTGGAGAAGGCGCTGAAGCGACTCCAGGATAATCGCGAGTAGTTAGATTTCCCCTCGGCGTTGCGGCCGTGGCGGAACTGGTAGACGCGCGGGACTTAGGATCCCGTGGGACATCCCGTGGGGGTTCGATTCCCTCCGGCCGCATTCCTGTCGGACTGACGGACGGTCGGACTGTCGGACTGTTAGGCGTCGACAAATGACCGTAACTTGAAATCACAAATTGTGATTTCAAGACGGGAGCAGTGGCTCGTGGTGACTTTGATTAGCCGTCAGACCGTCAGACAGTCCGACCGTCCGA
>Ga0209375_1002666_pt1 | contig 12711 bp, 7 predicted proteins | sample GraSoiAngelo_131_FD_185888 | JGI IMG/M metagenome (GOLD analysis project Ga0209375, IMG submission 185888) | Grasslands soil microbial communities from the Angelo Coastal Reserve, California, USA - 14_0929_02_30cm (SPAdes) (version 2) | ecosystem: Environmental > Terrestrial > Soil > Grasslands ... | reverse complement strand
GCGGGCGGCCCTCTTGCATGGCGCTCCGGACGAGCTGCACCACCGCGTCGGCGGAGGCCGGCTTCACGACCCGGTACACCCGCGTGGCATTGAGCTGCGAGTGAATGTCGTTGACGACGACGCCGGCCGCGGACCGGTCCCCCGCGCAGCCGTAGGGCGCCAGGGCGATCGCCGTGCTGGCAGTCGCGCCGGCTTCGAGGAACTCACGTCGCGTCAGCATGGAGCCTCCGCAAGCCAAGAAACAGGAGCCACAGGGCCATCGCCTGGATCAGATGGTACAGCGCGTTGTGATTGAAGTACGTAGCGTGCAGCGCGATCCTCGCCTGTTGCACTGCGGCTGCGATGAACATGAGGCCGAGCCCGGCGATGGCGACCAGGATGCCTCGCTCACGCGCGTGGGCATACGCGACGGACAACGCGACCAGCAGGAACACGACGGCCGGGAGATAGAAAACCACTGCCGCGCGGAACTGCTGCGTGACGAACAACGTGAACACGCAATAGGTCGCAAACGCCGCGGCGGCGGCGATGGTGATGCGCCGCGCCGCAGGCGCGGGGGACAGCACCCTCGCGCCGATCGCCCAGGCGCTCGCCGCCGTGACGCCGATCGCGATCAAGGTGATGCGCCAGAGAACCGCGTTTCCCAGCGTGCTGGCGTCCAGGAAGAAACCGTGGACCGTCCCTCCAGCCAGCGACGCGACCGCGGCCGACCCGAAGAAGAAAGCGTTCTCTCGACCCCGAACCAGGTAGGCGAAGAGCGCGCACTCGATCGCGAGCGCGTAGTCCGTGAGGGCGACGTCGGGCTCGGTCATCCCGTGGGAACGGCGGGGGCAGAGACCGAAGGCCGCGTGTGGTAGCGACCCACCACGAAGAGGAAGGTCGCGAGCACACAGTGGAAGAAGATCGGAATGGTTCCCCCCAACCAGCGGCGCTCGGGATGGAGTGCCATGCTCACCACGTATCGCACCGCCATCCCACCCCAGTAGAGATAGCTGAACCACTGGAGCAACCGTCCCATCGTCCTCCGCGGCATCACGAAGAATCCGCGGCGCCGCGTGAAATCCGTCGCCACCTTCGCGAGCAAGACGATGATGAGGATCTGCACGGGAAGCAGGATCGGGTAGGGGATGACGCCCGAGTACCACTGCTGCATCGGTGGCAGAAACGGGACGGCGAACGTGGCCACCAGCGCCTGCCCCGCTACGCGCAGGCAGAACAGAAAGAGAAGAAACCAGAGTACGGTGGCGTACATGACGGGGCGGGGGTCCACAAAGGGTAACTTCCCAGCGGGCCATCCGTGAGCCCGTCCTCATCCCACCCCTCTGCGGTCCAGACTGCGATACTGGATCGCCTCGCTCACATGTTTCGGCGCCAGCTCTGCGGTCTTCTCCAGATCGGCGATCGTGCGGGCGATCTTGAGAATGCGGTGATACGCCCGGGCCGACAGGGCGAGCCGCGTGATTGCCGTACGTAGCAGCGCGTCAGCGCCGTCGGAAACACGGCAGAACGTACGGATGTCTCGCGCCGCCATGTGCGCGTTGGCGTAGATTCCCGGGCGGCTGGCGAACCGGTCCCGTTGCACCGTGCGAGCTCGGTCCACCCGCTCACGCATCGCTTCGCTCGGCTCGCCCCCGCCCTGATCGGCGAGCGCCCGGTACTTTACCGCCGGCACCTCCAAGTGGATATCGATCCGGTCGAGCAGCGGGCCCGACACGCGGGCGAGGTAGCGCTCCACGCCGAGCGGGCCGCACACGCAGTTGTGATGCGGGTCGCCGAAGTAGCCGCAAGGACAGGGATTCATCGCCGCGGCGAGCATGAAGCGAGCCGGATAGGTGAGGCTCATCGCCGCCCGGGCGATCGTCACCACGCCGTCCTCCATCGGCTGGCGCAGCACCTCGAGCACGTTCTTGCGGAACTCGGGGAGCTCGTCCAGAAACAGCACGCCGCCGTGCGCGAGGCTCACCTCGCCCGGCCGCGGATAGGAGCCGCCGCCGATCAGGCCGGCGTCCGAGATGGTGTGATGCGGTGCCCGGAAGGGGCGCCGGGCGACGAGCGACTCGCCCAGGGGCAGGACGCCCGCGACCGAGTGGATCTTCGTCGTTTCGAGCGCCTCGTCGAGACTCATCTTGGGCAGGATCGTGGGGAGGCGGCGGGCGAGCATCGTCTTCCCGGATCCGGGCGGCCCAATCATCAACAGATTGTGCCCGCCCGCCGCGGCGACCTCGAGCGCCCGCTTCGCGTGCGCCTGCCCCTTCACGTCGCCGAAATCGACGTCGTCCCGTGCGCGCTCCGCGAACAACGCGCCCAGGTCCACGTGCGGCTCGGGCAGCTCGCCCCGGGCGTCGAGGAAGTCCGCGATCTCCGCCAGTGTCCCCGCCCCGAGCACGCGGATCCCGGAGACCACGCCCGCCTCAGCGATGTTCTCCCGGGGGAGCACCAGCGCGTCCAGCCCGGCCGCGCGGGCCGCCAGCGCCACGGGTAACGCGCCGCGCACCGGCCGGATCGCGCCTTCCAGGCCGAGCTCGCCCAGCACCGCCACTCGACCCAGTCGTTCGGCCGAGATCTGCTCGGTCGCCGCGAGCACGCCGAGCGCGATCGGCAGGTCGAACGCGGAGCCCTCCTTGCGGATGTCCGCTGGGGCGAGGTTCACCGTAATGCGCTTCAAGGGAAAGGTGTATCCTGAGTTCGCGATCGCCGCGTAGACGCGCTCGCGCCCTTCCTTCACCGCACCCTGCGGTAGCCCCACGGTGGCGAAGGTGGGGAGGCCGTTCGCGATGTCGGTCTCGACGTCCACCAGGTAGGCGTCGATCCCCAACACGGCGGCGGAGCGGACGCGGGCGAGCATGGTACGAGGCTAAGGTAGAAAAGCCGGATCGCGGTAGGACAAAACACGCGAGTGGGGGCGAAGTGTTGCCGCACGGCCGGGAGGGCGCTGCCCTCTGGCCGCACGGGGCCGCCACCCCTATGATGGACTCGTCCACGCCCACGAGCCCATTGGTCGACCTGCTCGCCCGACTCCAAGCTGCCCTCGGCGACCGTTACACGATCGAGCGCGAGCTTACCTTGCCTCGGGGCTGTGGTAAGCGCTCGCGAATCAGTACCCCGGATTCTGCACCAGCATCGGGTTGGCGGCGAGCTGCGACTGCGGAATCGGCATCAGGACGAGACGGGGACCGCCAGCCTGCTTGAACGACCACGCCTGAGTATACCGGCCGTGCCGGATGAGATCCTGTCGCCGCTTCGCCTCGGCGGTGAGCTCGAGCAGTCGTTCACGTAAGATCGCACCACGGTCCACCGTGGCCAGCGGCTTGTCTGGCTCGAAGACTCGCGCACGGAGCGCATTGAGCAGGGCAAGGGCCTCGCCGCTGCCCGGGTATAGGGCGTTCAGTGCCTCGGCCTTGATGAGCAGGATCTCGCCAAGGCGGAAGTAGGCGAAGTCGTTGCCGTTATCGGGGCCAGCTCGGTTCGGGTCCGGAGGCCACTTTATGATACGGGTGCCCTCACCTTCCCCGGCGTTATTCTCATCAATGATGTCCACTGTGAAGACCAATGGAGCCCCGGACCGGTCAAAGGCCGGCTCGCCGGTGTCCAGATTGACTTGCGGCCCTGCGAGGAAAATCCCCCGACGCTGGTCGTCCGCATCGAAAGCGCGGTACGTCTCTGCCAAGGCCGCGAAGCCGTTCCATGGGGTGGGGGTCAACTGGTTGTAGTGCAGCGCCCGCATCACGAAATTGAGTCCCAAGCCTGGCTGGTTCAGGTTCTTGACGACCAAGATGTTCTCCGGCGATGCGAAGTTGTCGGGAGCGAAGTTCGAGTGCCAATCGGCCGCTAGACTGTACTGACCGGAGTTGAGGATGCGGTCGGCGGCGGCGATAGCGGCATGGCACGCGGTCTGGACCCCCACGCGCACACTAGCGCACGAGTTGTACGTGGTCGCACTCGGCGCGTCGGACGTGAACACGGCCGCGTTCAGATACAGGCTGGCAAGGATCGCATCGGCAGCACCCTTCGTCATGCGCCCGTAGTCGGCCGCCACCCAGCTGTCCGGCAGGGCTGTGCGGGTCTCGAGTAGCTCGCTTTCGATAAAGTGGAACACCTCGGCGCGTGTGTTGCGCGGTTGCGGCGCGAACTGCGGAGTCGTGAAGATGGGCACGCCGCCGAACATGTCCATGAGCTGATAGTAATAGAGGGCCCGGAGCGTCCGAGCCTCTGCTGCGATGATCGCTTGATCTCGTCCTCTCGCGTTCCGGAGCGCGTCGAGAAGCTCATTCGCGCGCGTGATGCCGGAGAAGGCATTGTTCCAGATACCGTTGAGAAAGGTTAGTGTGGCGGGGCTGGTCGCCGTCCAGGTTTGGTGATGCAAATCGAGCCAGATGCCGCCGTCGTACCAGTCCTGGCCGCGGGTCGGCACGATCATCTCGTCGGTACTGATTTCGCTTACGTTGTAATAATTGTCCTGCGTATTGTGCAGCGCGGAATACACGGGCGCGAGAAGTGCGAGGAGGCTACATGGATTGCTGCCGCGGCCTTGCTCATTTGAGGGGCCCGGCTCGCAGCCCCGGGCTGCGAAATTCGGAGACGGCGGTTCTGTGATCGGCTCGTGGCAAGCCGCAAGCAAACCGACAAGCACGAATGTAATGAACCGTTTCATCCCTCACCTCCCTGTGAGGCTCAGACACCGGAAGCGGATGGGCGTCCAGAACAAAGCGTCGCCGCCCTAGTCGTCCAATCGCCGGGGAAAAAAAACCGGCCAAGCGAGGCTCTCGCTCAGTCGGTTCGCGATTCGCTCCCCTCGACATAGGCGATCCGCACGACATCGCACCTCGGGGTTCATAGCATCTAAGTTGCGGTCCAATATGCGCGTGGGACCGCGAGCCGCAAGGGCGCCACAACATCACAAATCTGCTCGCGCGGGGGAGACGCCGCGCGCGCCCTTCTCTCTTAACCCGTCATCCGCTTCAGAGGAAAGGTGTATCCCGAGTTCGCGATGGCGGCGCAGGCGCGCTCTCGCCCCTCCTGCACCGTGCCCTGGGTAGCCCGACGTGGCGAAGGAGGGGAGCCCGTTTGCGATGTCGGTCTCGACGTCCACCAGGTAGACGTCGATCCCCAGGACGGCGGCGGAGCGGACGCGCGCGAGCATGGTACGAGGCTAAGATAGAAAAGCCGGATCGCGGTAGGACAAAACACGCGAGTAGGGACGAAGGTTGCCGCGCGGCCGGGGGGGCGCCGCCCTCTGGCCGCACGGGGCCGCCACCCCTATGATGGACTCGTCCACCGCCCACGAGCCCCTTGGTCGACCTGCTCGCCCGACTCCAAGCTGCCCTCGGCCACCGTTACACGATCGAGCGCGAGCTCGGCCGCGGTGGGATGGCGACAGTCTACCTCGCCGCAGACCTCAAGCACCATCGCCGGGTCGCTATCAAGGTCCTGAAGCCCGAGCTTGCGGCGGCCCTGGGTCCGGACCGCTTTCTGCGCGAGATCGAAACCGCGGCTCGGCTCAACCACCCCCACATCCTGCCGCTGCACGACTCGGGGCAGGCGGGCGGGTCCCTCTACTACGTGATGCCCTACATCGAAGGGGAATCGCTGCGGGACCGGCTCGAGCGCGAGGGCCCGCTGCCGGTGGAGGACGCCCTGCGCATCACCCGCGAGGTGGCGGGCGCGTTGAGCTACGCCCACAGCCACGACGTTGTGCACCGCGACATCAAGCCGGAGAACATCCTGCTGTCGGGGGGCGAGGCGGTGGTAGCGGACTTCGGGATCGCGCGGGCGATCACACAGGCGGCCGGCAGCAAACTGACGGAAACGGGAATTCCGATCGGGACGCCGGCGTACATGAGTCCGGAGCAGGCGAGCGGGGGTGGGCCGATCGACGGGCGGAGCGACGTGTACAGTCTCGCTTGCGTCCTGTACGAGATGCTCGTGGGGGAGCCACCCTACACGGGGCCGAGTGCGCAGGTCGTGATCGCCAAGCGGTTCACGGATCCGGTGCCGTCGGTGCGGCGGCTGCGGGAGACCGTTCCTCCGGCGCTCGATGCGACCGTGTCGAGGGCACTCGCCAAGGAGCCAGCGGATCGGTTCGTTAGCGCTGCGCGGTTCGCCGACGCGCTGACGCCGTCAGCCGCTCCGTCGGTTCGGCCGTGGTTCTCGCGTCGCCGGATCCTCCTGGCGGGCGCCATCACGGCCGCCACTGCGGCGTTGGTGGTGACGGTGCTGCGGTGGCGTGCGGGACCGGGTCGGGCGCTGGACGCGAACCTCATCGCCGTTGCGCCGTTCGAAGTGCTCGACCCGAAGCTCGACTTGTGGCGCGAGGGGATGGTGGATCTCCTCTCCCGTCAACTCGACGGCGCGGGTGCCTTGCGGACGGTGCCTCCTTCGATCGTGCTCCGCCGCTGGAGCGGACCTTCGGATGCCGCGTCCGCGACCGAGGTCGCGCGGCGCACCGGAGCACGGCTGGCGGTGTTCGGAGCTCTCGTCGGCAGCGGCACGGACTCGGTGCAGTTGACGGCCACCTTGTTCGACGCCGGCGCAAGGACGCCCGTGGGAGAAATCAAGCTCAGAAGCTCCACGACCAGAATGGACGGGCTCGTGGATTCGCTCGCCGTTCATCTCTTGGGCGAATTGGCCCGTGTACGGCCGGTCGTCGCGGTGCGCAGGGCGTCCCTCGGTTCGATCTCACTGCCGGCGCTCAAGGCCTTCCTGGAGGGCGAGCGGTTTTACCGGCAGGCGAACACCGACTCGGCGCTGGCCTACTACCAGCGGTCCGTCGAACTAGACAGCTCCTTCTGTCTGGGCTGGAGACGACTCGGCCAAGTCACCGAATGGAGTACCTTCTCCGGCGATTCGCTGGCGCGGGTGTACCTGCTGCGAGCGGGCCGGTTGAACCATGGGCTGCCGCCGCGAGAGAGCCTGTTGGTCGCTTCAGAATCGCTGTTCGAGGCGCTGTACGAGATGCAGGAGCCCTTCTGGTTTGAGTACCGTAACCGTCTCTTCACCACGCTCGAAGCCGCCGCGCGCTTGTTCCCGAACGATCCCGAGGTGTGGTACGAGCTGGGCGAGGCACGCGAGCACTGGCCGCTCGGCGGGCGGAACGTGTCAGAACACGCACTGGAGGGTTTCAGCCGCGCGATCGCGCTCGACTCATCGTTTACTCCGGGATACTTCCACACGGCGGAGCTCGGGCTGTGGCAGGGTGGCCCCGCAGAGGCACGGCATTACCTCGCCGCCTACCTCGCCCACGCTGCTCCTCTCGTCAGCGCCCGTGGCGACCCGTGGGCCAGTGGCATGGCCCTCACCTACAAGCTGCTCGATTCCGACGCCACACCGGCGCAGCGCGAGTTTTGGATCTCGTCTGCCTCCGATGCCGCCTTGTTCGGCGCCTTGAACGCTCTGCCGGCGTCGCGCGATTCCGCGGAGACTGAAGTTCGCGTGGCGCGTGCGTTCGCCGGGCATCATCCCACTGGCAATGACTCGTGGGAGCGGTCGAGACGACTCTGGTTAGCTTTCAGCCTCGCCCGGCGTGGGCACCTACGCGAGGCCTACGCGGCTGGCGGGGCAGACCCCGAGGTTGTTTGGAGGCTAGCGCCGTATTCGCTCCGGCTGAGGGGTCCCGCGGCAGACAGCACTGCCGCGTTTTTCGGCCGGCTCCTGCGCGCTCGTCCTCTCCCGTACGGAGCACTCTACACAGCGGCCGGCTGGTGGTCCGTTCGGCGGGATTCGACTTCGCTGCGGTCGCTCTCGCGGCGCATGGACCAAGCACTCGAGGCCTCCAAGAAAAAGTCAGCCGTTTACCACTACGCTCTGTATGGCGCTACGTCAACGAACGCGTATCTGGCCTTGGCACGCGGAGACACGGCGGAAGCGGTTCGGACACTCCTGGCGCTGCCGGACAGCGTGTGCTGGTGGTCGCAATGCGCCTTCGATCGACTCACCACTGGTGAACTGTTGGCCGGCACAGGCAAATGGAGAGAAGCAGCGGCTCTATTTGAGCGCCCCCTTCCGGCGGCACTCTACTGGGGACGGTTGGAAGGACTGTGGTGGCTTGAGCGGGCGCGTGTCTGGGAGCGCCTCGGCCGGCGCGACGACGCGGCTTGCGAATACGGCTACGTGGTAGACGTGTGGAGGAATGCAGACGAAGAGCTGCAGCCGTATGTCGCCGAAGCCCGCGCCGCCCTCGCACGACTCAACGCGGAGCCGCGCCGGTGACCGCCCCGCCGTTCGATCGTCTCCGCGCCGCGCTGGCCGCCCGCTACGCCCTCGAGCGCGAGCTGGGCCGCGGCGGGATGGCGACGGTTTACCTCGCACGCGATCTCCGTCACGGCCGCCTCGTCGCCATCAAGGTGCTCCGCCCCGAGATCGCCGCGGCCCTGGGCCCCGAGCGGTTCTTGCGGGAAATCGAGCTGGCCGCCCGGCTCACCCACCCACACATCCTGCCGCTGCACGACTCGGGACAGGCGGGCGGGTTCCTCTATTACGTGATGCCCTACATCGAAGGGGAATCGCTGCGGGAGCGGCTCGAGCGCGAGGGCCCGCTGCCGCTCGAGGACGCCCTGCGCATCACCCGCGACGTGACGAGCGCGCTCAGCTACGCCCACGGCCACGACGTGGTGCACCGCGACATCAAACCGGAGAACATCCTGCTGTCGGGGGGCGAGGCGGTGGTGGCGGACTTCGGGATCGCGCGGGCGATCACGGCAGCTGCCGCCGGTACGCTGACCGAGACTGGGATCGCCATCGGGACGCCGGGCTACATGAGCCCGGAGCAGGCGACGGAGAGTGAACGGCTCGATGGCCGGAGCGACATCTACAGTCTCGGATGCATGCTGTACGAGATGTTGGCTGGCGAGCCGCCCTACACCGGCGCGAATGCTCGGAGCGTGATTGCGAAGCAGCTCACCGACCCGGTGCCGTCGGTGCGGCGCCTTCGGGACACGATCCCGCCGGCCATCGATGGGGCCGTGTCCAAAGCGTTGGCGAAGGCGCCGGCGGACCGGTTTGTGACCGCAGCCCAGTTCGCCGAGGCATTGACGCCGTCGGTTACCGGGCCAGTTCGGCTGCGGCTTACCGCACGGCGCATTCTCGCAGCGGGTGCCGTCACGGCTGCGGTCGGGGCGCTGGTGTTGACCGTCATCCGCTGGCGTGCTGGCGTCGGCCCCGTGCTCGACCCAAACCTCGTCGCCGTCGCGCCGTTCGACGTGCTCGACCCGAAGCTCGACCTGTGGCATGAAGGCCTGGTGGACGTCTTGTCGCGCAACCTGGATGGAGCGGGCCCGTTGCGCACGGTATCACCGACCGTCGTGGTTCGCCGGTGGAGCGGACGGGCTGATCCCACTTCGGCCGAGGAGCTCGGCCGCCGGACCGGAGCGCGCCTCACCGTCTTCGGGAATATCGTCGGTGCCGGGCTGGACACCGTTCGCATATCGGCCTCGATTCTCGACGCGGCCAGCGGCAACGTCGTGGCGCAAGTCGAGCGACGCGATCTCACCGCGCGCATGGATCGGCTGTCCGACTCGCTCACCGTCGCACTGCTGCGGGAGCTCGGTCAGACCCGACCGATCGCGGCGGTGCGGCTCTCGTCGTTCGGTTCGACCAATCTCTCCGCGCTCAGGGAATTCCTGCGAGGCGAGCACTTCTTCCGCGCCCTCGCCCTCGACTCGGCACTGGCGCACTACCGCGACGCGATCGCGGCCGACAGCACGTTCGCTCCGGCCTTACGACGTATTTATCAAGTGCTGTGGTGGCAAGGCCACCAGGACTCGCTGTGGGTTACCTATGCCTTTCGTGCTGCCGCTTTGAATCACCACCTCGCACCGCGTGAGAGCTTATTGGTCACGATCGATTCGCTAGCTGCGGCGATTAATGGGGCGCATTGGCAGAGGGCGACGGGAACGGCCGTGTGGAACGAGGGACAACGCCTGTATCGGACTCTGGAGGAGGCCACGCGGCGTTATCCCGAGGACCCGGAGATCTGGTACAATCTCGGCGAAGCGCGCTACCACTTCGGCTTCGGACCCGGCGGGTCCGCCACGCAACGGCAGATTCGCGAGGCGATGGATAGGGCGATCGCGCTCGATTCCGGGTTTGCACCCGCGATCGTGTCTCACACGATCGAATGCGCGCTTCGATCGCAAGACGTCGCGGCAGCGCAGCGGTATACCCGGGCGTATCTCGCCCTCGGCCGAGCAGCCGACTTCTTCCCAGTCGTCGCGTACATCGAAGACCAATTGGAGGCTGACCGCTCGGCTGCTCGTCAAGGAGACAGCATTCTGGCGGCGATGTCCGGCGAGCAGTTGCTCAACACTTGGTTCACGCTGTCCGGTTGGCCCGACACGGCCGAGGTTGACGTTTCAGTGGCTCGCCGCCTCACTGAGCCGCGTGGGGTTCCCATTGCCGGAGGCGACTCGAGTCTTGCGGCAGTGCAGCTCGCGTACACGCTCAGTTACCGCGGGCATCTCCGCGAGGCTCTCCTAGCGGGTGGCAGCCAGAGGCCACCGTGGCTGGTGGTCGAGGCCGCCCTCGTGGGGACGATCCGCCCCGATTCGGCCGGATCCGAGTTCGCGCGGTGGCTGCGGGACGGCGCGAATTGGTTTGGCCTGGATGATACACCTCTGGCTCTGCCGTGGTGGACCACGCGGAAGGACACACTCGCGCTGCTCGCGTTCCTCCGAAGGGCAGACGAAATCGAGCGCCCAGCCCCAGGGCGAGGGAGGGCTGAGCTGTGGAAGTATCACAACCCGTTGCTGGACTGGCGCCACTCGGCAGCCGCTGCACGAGGATACCTCGCCCTTGCCCGCGGCGACACCAGCGACGCCTTGGACCGCTTCCTTGCACTCCCGGACTCCCTCTGCCCGTACTGTGAAGACCAGCGTCTTATCAGCGCCCAGCTCCTCGAGGCCCGCGGCAGAGAGCGCGAGGCAGCGAGCCTGTTGGACCGCGAGATCGGGCACTCGCCCCCTTCGTTCTGGGAACCGTTTTGGGCGCTGGAGCGAGCCCGCGTCAACGAACGACTGGGAAATCGCGCGAAAGCGCTCGCAGGCTACAGCTTCGTGGCCGCGGTTTGGATGCACGCGGAATCCGAGCTGCAGCCGTATGTTGCTGAGGCGCGTGCCGCCGTCACGCGCCTCAGCGCAGAGCCACGGCGTTGACAACCCCATTCGACTCTCTCCGCGCGGCCTTGGCGGACCGCTACGCCCTCGAGCGCGAGCTGGGGCACGGCGGGATGGCCACCGTGTACCTCGCGCGCGATCTCCGGCACGGCCGCCCCGTCGCCATCAAGGTCCTCCGCCCCGAGATTGCCGCGGCGCTCGGGCCCGAGCGGTTCCTGCGTGAGATCCAGATCGCGGCGCAGCTCGCCCACCCCCACATCTTGCCGCTGCACGACTCCGGCGCGGCGGGTGCGTTCCTCTACTACGTCATGCCCTATGTCGAGGGCGAGTCCCTGCGCGATCGCCTCGCGCGGGAGCCCCAGCTCCCGGTCGAGCAGGCCGTCCAGATCGCGCGTGAAGTGGCCGATGCGTTGGGCTACGCGCACGGCCACGACGTGGTGCATCGGGACATCAAGCCGGAGAACATCCTGTTCGAGGCGGGGCATGCGGTGGTGAGCGACTTCGGGATCGCGCGGGCGATCACGGCCACCGCCGGGGCCACGCTGACCGAGACCGGGATCGTGATCGGGACGCCGGCCTACATGAGTCCCGAGCAGGCGAGTGGGACCGACCCGATCGACGGCCGGAGTGACGTGTACAGTCTCGGCTGCGTGCTATACGAGATGCTCGCGGGGGAGCCCCCCTACACCGGCCCGAGCGCCCAGATCGTGATCTCCAAGCGGCTCACGGACCCGGTGCCGTCGGTGCGGCGGCTGCGCGAGGGCATTCCTGGGGCGATCGATGCGGCGGTATCCAGGGCGCTCGCGAAAGCTGCGGCAGATCGGTTTGCCACGGCGGCCCTATTCGCCGAGGCGCTGGCCGCTCCGCCCGCGATCCCAGCGCCCGTGCACCCATCTCGCCGTGGCCGGCCGCTGCTGGGGCGCCGGCTCGCTTACGGCGTGGGCCTCGCCGCCCTAGCCGTGCTCGCGGCCATCGGGATCTTCCCGCGCTCCCCCGCGCGATCGGGAACGAGCCACCCCTCTCCGCAGCGGATGCTCGTCGTGCTGCCATTCGAGAACCTGGGCCGACCGGACGACGAGTACTTCGCGGATGGCATGACGGAGGAGGTGACGGCTCGCCTCGCCGGGCTGCATGGGCTCCGGGTCGTCGGCCGCACGAGCGCGAGGCAGTACAAGAAGACCACTAAGACGATCCCCCAGATCGGCCAGGACCTGGGGGTCGACTACGTCCTCGAGGGAAGCGTCCGCTGGGACAAACCGCCGCGCGGCCCGAGCCGAGTACGCGTGACGCCGCAGCTCATTCGGGTATCGGACGCGAGCCACGTGTGGGCGCACGTGTACGACGCGGTGCTGGCCGATGTGTTCGCCGTGCAGTCGAACATTGCCCGGCAGGTGGCCGAAACGTTGGAGGTAACCCTGCTCGCGCCGGAGCGCCAGGCGCTCGACGCGAAGCCGACGACGAACCTCGAGGCCTATGACTACTACCTGCGCGGCAAGGACTACCAGGCAAGGCAACTCGATGACGAGGACGCCCACCTCGCCGTGCGGATGTATCAGCGGGCCGTTCAGTTAGACCCCACGTTCGTGCTGGCCTACGGCGCGCTCAC
>Ga0209375_1002664_pt1 | contig 12715 bp, 10 predicted proteins | sample GraSoiAngelo_131_FD_185888 | JGI IMG/M metagenome (GOLD analysis project Ga0209375, IMG submission 185888) | Grasslands soil microbial communities from the Angelo Coastal Reserve, California, USA - 14_0929_02_30cm (SPAdes) (version 2) | ecosystem: Environmental > Terrestrial > Soil > Grasslands ... | reverse complement strand
GAAGTGCGCCTGGACAGCAGGCTGGTTTGCCGAAAACGGAGAGCGGCTGCTGGCCGAGCAGCGTGTCGAGAGCACGGGCGCCGAGAGCTATGTGCGGTTTCACCCGCTCGGTGTGATCCTCGCCGTCATGCCCTGGAACTTCCCCTTCTGGCAGGCCTTCCGCGCGGGTCTGCCCGCGCTGACCGCGGGCAATGTGATGCTGCTCAAGCATTCTTCGAACGTGCCCCAATCGGCGCTTGCTATCGAGGAGGTCTTCCGCGAGGCGGGCGTGCCGGAGGGCGTCTTCCAGAGCCTGCTCATCGGTTCCGCCGCCGTCGAGCGGCTCATCTCCGACCATCGCGTGGCGGGTGTGACCCTGACCGGTTCTGACAAGGCGGGCTCGCTGGTGGCGGAGTCGGCGGGCCGGGCGCTGAAGAAGACGGTGCTCGAGCTTGGCGGCTCGGACCCGTTCATCGTCCTGGCCGACGCCGACCTTGAGGTCGCGGCGTCGGTCGCGTGCCGCGCACGCAACCAGAACAACGGCCAGAGCTGCATCGCCGCCAAGCGCTTCATCGTCGAGGAAACGGCAGCCGACGAGTTCGAGCAGCGTTTCACGAGCGCGGTGGCCGCGCTCAAGGTCGGCAACCCCATGGACCGTGCCAACCAGGTCGGCCCGCTCGCCCGTGGCGACCTGGTCGAGGAGCTGGAGCGTCAGGTCAAGGAATCGATGCGCCTGGGCGCGCGGGCGACGACGGGCGGCCAGCGAGTCGACGGCGACGGGTATTACTTCGAGCCGACGGTGCTGACCAACGTGCGGCCCGGGATGCCCGTCTACCACGAGGAGACGTTTGGGCCGGTCGCGGCGGTGATCCGCGTCAAGGACGCCGAGGACGCGCTGCGCGTCGCCAACGACACCGACTTTGGGCTTGGCTCCAACATCTGGACCGCTGACGTCGAGCGTGCAAAGCAAATGGCGGAACGCGTTGAAGCCGGCCTGGTCTTCATCAACGGCATGGTCGCATCGGACGCCCGGCTCCCCTTCGGCGGCGTCAAGAGGTCGGGTTATGGGCGCGAGCTGTCCGAATACGGGATCAAAGAGTTCACCAACATCCAGACGGTCTGGGTCGGCCCCGCCCGCACCGACGGGGCGAAGGCTACCTCGCCGCCGCCGCGGGCGGAATAACCACCGGAGTCGCGGGAGATTTCGTCGGCCTTCTTGCCTTCTGGTGCTTGCGGGCCATGACCGAGTAGCTGTCCCGCAGTGCGTTGACGGGGTCGAGGCCGAGGCTCCGCGCCATCTCGGGCAGCACCTCCGCCGGGCCCTCGAGCTCGACAAACCATCCGAAGTCGAGCACGTCGAGCGTGATCGCGACTCCGTCGAGCATCCAGTACGAACGCCGCTTCGGGTAGGTCCAGCCGACCCTGAACCCGAGTTGCTGCAGAAGGTCTAGCGTCGCGTGAACGTCGGGGACGTCAACCTCGGTCTCCTCGCGGATCTTGACGCCTCCTTCGAAGGTCGCCGGACCCTTTGCGGTGAGGACGCCGCGTGGGCCGCCGTTGAGCACGCGAAGCCGCAGCGTCGTGTTGCGGGTCGACTTGCCCGGCCCGTTGAAACGGTAGTTGTCCTCCTTGTAGCGGCCCGTCAGCTTGGCGCCGCGCTTGCGGAGCATCGCGCGAAGCTTGGCGTGGTCGCGTGCGCTGGCGACGCGAAACTTGAGCTCCGCCTCGATGGTGCGGTCTCTTGGCGTGCGTAAGCGGCGACGCGCCACGCTGCGAGCGTAACGGCTGGAGCGCCGGCGGGCCGCCTGCAGGCGCTTCTACGCCGCGGTCTTTCGCAGCCGGTAAAGCGAGGCGACCACGGCCGTGCACTCGTCTTCGACGTACTCCATGCCGGCCGCCTCTGCGATCCGACGGGCTTCTTCAGAGCGGATGTCTTCCTGCAGCCACAGTGCCTTCGCGCCGATTGCCGCTGCCTGGCGCGCGATCTCGGGCGCGTCTGCCGCGGGCCTGAAGACATCGACGAGGTCGATCCTGTCGGGCACCTCGAGAAGCGATCGGTAGACGCGCTCGCCAAACAGGGTTTCCGCGTAAGGGTTGATCGGGATGATCCGGAATCCGCGTCTCTGCAAACCCTCCGGAACTGACCCTCCGGCCTTGTTGGGATCACGAGATGCGCCCACCACGGCGATGGTCCTGGCGCTCTCGAGGATCTCATGCGAACTACGGCTCACGAGAACTCCAAGCACATGCTCGCCGCCATTATTCCGCAAATAACTTGACAGCTATATAGCTCATCAGCTATGTTCAGCAGGCTATGGCGGTGGGTTCCACGTTCGAGGTCATGGCCGAGCCAAACCGGCGAGTCATCGTCGAATTGCTTCGCGACCGCGAGCGGACGGTCGGCGAGCTGGTTCAGAAACTCGACGTCAGCCAGCCGGCGGTGTCGAAGCACTTGCGCGTCTTGCGCGAGGTTGGTCTCGTTGAATCGCGGATCGATGCGCAAAGACGGGTTTATCGGATGCGGTCTCAACCTCTGCGCGAGCTCGATGCCTGGCTGGAGCCATACCGGGCCATGTGGACCCGCAGCCTCGACGCCCTCGAGCGTCATCTCGACGAAGCCGACAAGCGAACGCAAGGAGGCAAACATGATCGGAGAGCTCGAAAAAACCGGTAGTCGCTGGCAGCTGCGTTTTCGGCGTGAGCTGGCGCATCCGCCCCAAAGAGTCTGGCAAGCCCTGACGGAAACCGATGAGCTGCGTAAGTGGTTCCCGGACCAGATCGTCGTCGGGGAATGGAAAGTCGGAGCCAAGCTGAAGTTCCAGGACGCCAACGCCAAGATGCAGCCGTTCGACGGTGAGGTGCTGGCCTGCGCGCCACCATCGCTGCTCGAGTTCCGATGGGGAAGCGACACCATCCGCTTCGAGGTCGCGCCGCGTGAATCCGGCAGCACCCTGACTCTGATCGACACGATCGACGAGCTTGGCAAAGCCGCACGCGACGGCGCCGGCTGGCATGTCTGCCTCGACGCGCTGGAGCACGCGCTCGATGGAACGGATGCGCCCTCGATGCCGGAGCAATGGAGCGCGGTTCACGAGGATTACGTCAAGAAATTCGGCCCTGAGGCGTCGACGATCGGCCCACCCAAGGGCTGGTAGCGACGTCAGCGGTGCGAAATCCCGCGCCCGGACTTAGGCCGCTTCGGTCTTTGCCCGGCGCGCGGGCTCGAGGGCGTACTTGAGCACCTCTTCGACGCGGCTCGCGAGGTGGAACTTCATCGCGTCGCGCACGCTCTGCGGCACGTCGTCGATGTCCTTCTCGTTCCGCTTCGGCAGGATGACCTCGGTCAGGCCCATGCGGTGGGCGGCCAGGACCTTCTGCTTGACGCCGCCGATCGGCAGCACCAATCCCTGAAGCGTCACCTCTCCGGTCATGCCGACGGTGTTTCGCACCGGCCGGCCGGTGAGCAGGCTCACGATAGCGGTCGTCATCGTCACGCCGGCCGACGGGCCGTCCTTGGGCACCGCGCCCTCGGGGACGTGGATGTGGAACGACTTGTTGATGCTGTCGTGGTCGACCTTCAGCTCATTGACATGCGACCTGACGTAGGAGAGCGCGATCTGCGCCGATTCCTTCATCACATCGCCCAGCTGGCCGGTCAGGGTCAGTGTGCTCCCGTGGCCGTTGCTGTCGGTCGCGGTCGCCTCGACGAAGAGCACGTCGCCACCTGTGCCGGTGACGGCGAGTCCAGTCGCCACCCCGGGCACGGCTGTGCGCGCAGCCACCTCGTTGTCGAACTTCGGCTTGCCGAGGAACTCGCGGACGCGGTCCGGCGTGATCGCGACGGGCGGCGTGAGCTCGTCCTTGGCGATCTTGGTCGCCACCTTGCGCGTGATCTTGCCCAGCTCGCGCTCGAGGTTGCGCACGCCGGCTTCCCGCGTGTGGTCGGTGATCACCTTCATGATCGCCGCGTCGTCGACGGTGACTTCCTCCGGCTTGAGGCCCGCCTGCCTGACCTGGCGCTTGAGCAGGTGGTCACGAGCGATGGCCACCTTCTCCTCTTCGGTGTAGCCGTCGAGGCGGATCAGCTCCATGCGGTCCAGCAGCGGGGCCGGGATCGTCTCCGAGACGTTCGCGGTCGGGATGAACAGCACCTCGGAAAGGTCGAGGTCGACCTCGAGGTAGTGGTCCCGGAACGTGTGGTTCTGCGCGGGGTCGAGAACCTCGAGCAGCGCCGAGGACGGGTCTCCACGCCAGTCGACCTTGTCGATCTCGTCCAGCATGATCACCGGGTTCTTGGTACCGGCGTCCTTCAACGCGCGCACGATCCGGCCCGGCAGGGCGCCGACGTAGGTCCGGCGGTGACCGCGGATGTCCGCCTCGTCGCGGATGCCGCCCAGTGAGACGCGGGTGAACTTGCGGCCAAGGGCGCGGGCGACCGACTCGCCGAGCGAGGTCTTGCCAACGCCTGGAGGTCCGACCAGGGTGATGATCGCACCCGAGCCGCGGCCGCTCAGGACCTCGAGTCCACGCTCCTGACGCAGCTTGCGCACGGCCAGGAACTCGATGATGCGGTCCTTCACGTCGCCCAGGCCGGTGTGGTCCTGGTCGAGGATCTCGCGTGCCTTCTTCAGGTCGTAGTTGTCCTCGGAGCGCACGTTCCAGGGGATGTCGAGCATCCAGTCCAGGTAGGTGCGGATCCATCCGTACTCGGGGTTCTGCTCGCTCGTCCGCTCCAGGCGGTCGAGCTCGCGGTTGACCTCCGTAAGCACGCCTTCTGGCATGCCGGCCTTTTCGATCCTCTCGCGGTAGGTCGAGACCACGTCGGTCTGGCCCTCGTTCAGCTGCTTTTTGATCGCCTCCAGCTGCTGGCGCAGCAAGAACTCGCGCTGCGTCTTCTCCATGCCCTCGGCGACATCGCTGCGGATCTTCTCCTTCAGCGAGGCGTCGGCGAGGATGCCCTTGGTCCAGCTGATGAGCTTGGTGAGCCTCTCCTCGAGGTCGGTCATCTCCAGGATCTCGAGCTTCTGCTCGGTCGAGAGGTCGGGGGAGTAGCCGGCGAGGTCGGCCAGGTGGCCGGGAGTCCTCGCGGCGCGCAGGAACTGCACGACCTGCGGCACGCCCCGCGACTCAACCAGGTTCTCCAGCAGCGCGCGGTACTCGCGCGCCAGCTCGACCGACTTCTCGGTCGGGGGCTCGGGATCGAGGATGGGGTCGGCCTTGACCCACAGCGCGCCGCCGATGTCGGCCTGGCCGCTGCCCAGGCGGGCGCGGTATTCGCCGCGGATCATGAAGGCTTCGGCCCCGGTCGGCAGCTCCGCCGACTCGCCCAGGCGGGCGGCGGTGCCGATGGCGCCGAACTTGCCGTCGATCCGGGGGACCAGCAGCACCAGCCGGTTGCCCTGGCGGGCGGCCTCGATCGCCGCCTTCTGGTTGCCGTCTTCGACGGCCAGGGTGACGGACATGTGGGGGAGGACGACGACGTCGTCCATGGGGAGGACCGGGAGTAGTTCGGATTTGGGTGTTGCCATCTTTACGAGAGAACGTTTACCCAGGACCGAGAATTCCCAATCCTGGCCTGGGGTGTTAAGAGCGGATTCCGCCTCCTTGGCGCCAACGGCCCCTGTCGCCCATCCCTGAACGGCGCCGCTGGCGTCAGAGGTTCGGAATTTTCCCGATTGAACCTAACTCAGCCCTGCCGCTTTGCACGCTTTGGCGTAGTCCGCCGTGCAGAGCTGCGAACGGGTCCAGAAGCCGTCCGCGATCACGGTCGAGATCAGCGTGCGCCGGGTCACGGTCTGGGGCTCGACCAGCAATGCGGGCACGTCGCGCGCGCTGTTGTTGACCGTCTTGCCGCCCGTCACCGCCGCCGCCACGCTGACCCCGAACGCCAGGTCGTAGGCGAGCAGGGCCGCCGCCTCCGCTTCCTGCTTCACCGGCCTGTACACCGTCATGTACTGGTCGCCGGCCAGGATGCGCTGCACCGCGGAGAGCTCGGCATCGCCGCCGGTGATCGGTGGCAGCGTCGTCAAGCCGGCCGCCTTCATCGCGGCCACCACTCCGCCGGCCACGCCATCGTCCGCCGCGTAGACGCCGTCGACCTTGTTGTTCAGGGCCGTGAGCGCCTGGGTCATCTCGAGCTGCGCGTCGCCAGGGCTGGACGCCGGCGTGTCGTACTCCTTGGCGATGGTCACCTTGCCGTCGAGCGCGCCGTGCGCGGCCTTCTTCAGGAGCTCCGCGTTGAGGTCGGCCGGGTCGCCGTGGATCATCACCACGGTCGGCTTGGTCGATGTCTTCATCGCCGTCAGCAGCGCGTCGCCCTGCAGCGCGCCGATGGTCTCGTTGTCGAACGCAACGTAATAGGTGACGCCCGCCGCGTTGAGGACCAGCCGGTCGTACGCGATCACCGCGACGTGACGCTTGGCGGCGGCGGCGGCAATTGCCGATGCGAACGTGGTGTTGACCGGGTCGAGCACGATCACGTTCGCGCCCGCGGCGATGGCTGACTGCGCCTGCTGCTCCTGCAGGGTCGCGTCCCCGCCGGCATTGTGGTAGATGACCTCGCAGTCGGAGCACAGCGACTGCACCTTCGATTGGAACAGCGGCCGGTCCTGGTTTTCGAATCGGGCACTGGCGTCGGGCGCGAGGAACGCGATCTTCTTGCCCGGAGTCACACCGCCGCTGCCGCTGCTCGCGCCGCACGCCACCGCGCTGAATCCCAGCACGACCAGCGCTGCGGCAATCCTGTTTGCCTTCATTTGAAACTACCTCGTTGCTTTGACGTGGGGTGAAACGTTGCTGCGATCGGAAGGCTAACTCATCAGATCCTGGTTACGCTCCCCGAGGCGCTGCCGCGGCGAGAGACGGCATCGATGATGATCGCGGCCAGCAGCACCAGCCCGGTGACGATGTACTGCCACTCAAACGAAAGCGCAAGCAAGTACATGCCGTTGTAGATGGCGCCGATAACGAGCCCGCCGAGCACGCCGTGCAGCGGCTTGCCGCGGCCTCCCATGAGGCTAGTGCCCCCGATGACCGCCGCGGCCACTGCGTAGAGGACGTAATACCCCGCCTGCACGTTATTGGACATTCCATTCAAGTAGGACGCGTACAGCAGCAGCGCGATGCCGGCGGTGAAAGAGCACAGCATGAACGCCGCCGTACGAACCACCGAAAGATTGATCCCGGCCCGACGAGCCGCTTCCGGGTTGCCGCCGATCGCGTACAGGTAGCGGCCGTACTTCGTGCGCCCGAGCAGCACGGTCCATGCCGCCAGCACGGCGATCACGATGGGGATGACCCAGGGCACGCCTTCCTGGACGATCAGGACCCCTCTGTTCAGATTGCATATCCCCACCACCACGATCGCGACCACGGCGATCAGGCCGATCTTGATCAGAGAGAGGCTGGCCGGCGGCGCCACCAAACCGCTTTTGCGACGGCGTGAATCCGAAAACCAGATGAACCCACCGAGCGCCGCCACGACCACGGCGGCGCCGATCCAGGAAACGATGGGGTCGATCGTGCCCCACATGAGGTTGTAGATGAAGTGCAGGTTGTCGCTCTGGCCGGTGAGGTTGGGGTAGCCGGAGAACGGGCCGAACAGAAGGATCTTCAGGAACAGGCCGTTGGCGACGAGGTACCCGGCCAGCGTGACGATGAACGACGGGAGGTGAAGGCGCGTGATCAACGTGCCCTGGATAGCGCCGAACACGACGCAGAAGAGCAGGCCGGCCAGGACCGCAAGTGGCCACGGCCAGTTCGTGGTTGCCGGCTGGATGAGCTGGACGGTGATGGCGGCGCCGCACGCGCCGACGAAGCCGATCGAGAGGTCGATCTCGCCCAGAACCAAGGCAAACGCCTCGGCCATGGCCAGCACCATGATCACAGCGCTCTGCTGGAACAGGTTCACGAGGTTGCCTGGCGAGAGATAGACATTGTTCGGGCTGATGACCTCGAACACCACGACGATGGCGACCATCGCCATGACGACCGGGAGGACCCCGCTCTCGCCGGCCCGGATCCGGGCCACGTAGCCGCGGACGTACTCGCCCAGGGATTGCGCGACTACCTCCGGCGGCAGCTCCGCAACTGCGGCCTCTGGCGCCGCGGCGGTCAGGTCCGCGGCAACGTTGTCGGTGATCTCAGCCCTCTTTAGCGGGTCTGCCACTGGAGCGGCCCAAGCCTCCTGTCGTCATGTACTCGACAACGCTCTGCCGGTCGAAATTCGTGGCCTTGTCCTGCACCGCCATGCGTCCGAGGTAGAGGACCGCGATGTTGTCCGCGACCTCGAAGACGTCGTTCAGGTTGTGCGAGATGACCATCACGGCCAGGCCCTTGTCGCGCAACCGCCCGATGAGGTCGAGCACCATCCTGGTCTGGACCACACCGAGCGCGGCCGTCGGCTCGTCCATGAGCACCAGCTTCGAGTTCCACATCACCGCCTTGGCGACGGCGACCGACTGGCGTTGCCCTCCGGACAGCGATGCCACCGGTTGGCGGATGGACTTCACGGTGGTGACACGCAGGCTCGACAGCGTTTCCGCGGCGGAGCGCTCCATGCTGTCCTCATCGAGCAGTCCGCTGCGCAGACGCTCGCGTCCCAGGAACATGTTCTGGACGATGTCCAGGTTGTCGGCCAGTGCGAGGTCCTGGTAGACGGTCTCGATGCCCAGGCGTGCGGAGTCGCGCGCGTTGTGGATGTGGACGGGCCGGCCCTCCCAGAAGATCTCGCCGTGGTCGATCGAGTAGATGCCGGCGATGCACTTGGTCAGCACCGTCTTACCGGCGCCGTTGTCGCCGCACAGAGCGGTCACCTGCCTGGGCGGGATGTCGAGGTCGACGTGGTACAGCGCCTGGACTGGGCCGAAATGCTTGTCCAGCCCTCGGATCTTCAGCAACGGCTCGCCTGCCGCTTGGGCTTGGGCGACGGCAGCCGTCATATCAATTTCATTATCTCCGCTTAGAAAAGGAAACGCCGCCGCGAGTTGCGGCGGCGTCCAGGAAATCGGTTACGAGATGCCGGCGGCCGAGCAGACGGCGGCCGTCACTTTCTGGCACAGCGCTCCTTTGTCGACGAAGTTGTCCTTGATCACCGTGTCCTTCATGTTGGCCTTGCTGACCCAGATCGGGACCAACAGAACGGCGGGCTGCTGGTTGCCTGACTGGCCCGATGGGGGCGCGGTGGTCCCGTTGACCAGGCCCGACGGCGGGTTCTGGCCCGCGCGAAGAACGGTGGCGAGCGCCACGGCGGCCTGCGCCTCGAGGTAGACGGCCTTGTAGACCGATCCGCACTGGAAGTCGGTCAGCACGTTGGCCATCCCGTCCGGCGTTGCGTCCTGGCCTGTCGTCGGGACTGACTTGGCCTTGACGCCCTTGCTCTTGAGGACTGTCACCACCGCATTGCCGAGGCCGTCGTTGGCTTCGACTGTGGCGTTGATCGCGGAGTTGGCGGTGTACGCCTGCTGGAAGATCGTCTGTCCGATGTCGTTCTTCCAGTCCGTGGCGACCTGCTCACCGACGAGCTTCATGCCCTGGCTGTTGGTCGTGCCGTTGTCGACGTGCGCGACCTTCTTGCCCCAGATGGCGTCGTTGTAGCCCTGCGCGAATGAGACCGCGTTCGGGTCAGAGTTCTGGCCACCATCCAGCTCGTAGACCTGAGCGTTCTTGACGCCCCAGTCGGCGACGCACTGGACGAAGCCTTTGCCGATGAGCTCGCCCACCTGCACGTTGTCGAAGCTCACGTAGTAGGTGTTGGTGCCGGTGAACGTCGCGCGGTCGTAGCTGATGACCTTGACGCCCTTCTGCTGCGCCAGGGTCTGGATCTGCGAGCCGACCGTGCTGTTCAGCGGGTCCATGATCAGGACCGTTGCGCCATTGGTGATGGCGGTCTGGGCCTGCGCCAGCTCCTGGGCCTCCTGGCCCTGCGCGTTGGTGATCGTGAAGTCAGAGGACTTATAGCCCGCCTGCTGAAAGGCCTTCTGCAGGTAAGGCTGGTCGAACTGCACGTAACGCACGGACGACGTGGTGTCGGGAAGGATCACCCCGACCTTGCCCTTGCCGGCGGCGGTCAGATCCTTGAGCTTGGCCATGTACGAGAAGTCGGCGGTGAACGAGCTGATGCTGAGGTCCGACGGCACGGTGACGTTCGTTGTCGTCGTTGTTCCTCCGCCACCGCAGGCGGTGAGAATCGCCCCCGCGGCGAACGCCGGTAACAGCCGGGCTAGCTTCATGCGCACTTACCTCTTTTCTAAAATCCTGCTGCCTTCTTCCCGCGCAGCCGCGGGGCGAGAGTGCGCCGGCACACAGGTCTTACTCAGGAGATGACCTTTTCCGGCAAGAGCATTGCTCACGACCATGGGTTTGTCAAGTTATCGGCAGCGGGATCCCGACAATTTGTTCGGGCTCTTGACAAACGATGGGTCAGGGCCATGATGGCGTGAATGCCCGGTCCGAAAAATGCTGACGGGACCCTTGCCTGGCTCAGACGTCGCAACCGCCAGCGCGTGATGGAGATTCTCCGGATGCACGGCCAGATCAGCCAGGCTGATATCGCACGTGCCACCGGTCTTTCGCGGACGACCGTGTCGACCCTGGTGTCTGAGCTGAAGGAGGCGGGTCTGGTTGCGGACATCGACACCAAGTCCGCCCACGCCCATGGCGGGCGGCCTGGCGTGCAGCTGGTGCTTCGGAATCCCTCGCATGTGGTGGTCGGTATCGACTTCGGCCACAGCCACGTGGCGATAGCTGTCGCCGACCTCGCCCACAACGTGCTGGCCGAACGCTGGTATGACCTTGACGTAAATCGGGAGGCCGCTCGAGCGCTCGACGTCGCAGCCGACCTGTTCGCAGAAGTCCTGTCGGAGGTATCTGCGGAGCGGACGAGCGTACTGGGGGTGGGCATGGGCATCCCCGGCCCAGTCGACCGCGCGCATGGCACCGCCGGCTCGGCCACGATTCTCCCGGGTTGGGTTGGGCTTCGCATCGCCGCAGAGATGGAACAGCGCCTTGAGATTCCTGTCCAGATCGAGAACGACGCGAACCTCGGCGCGCTGGCCGAGCTCACCTGGGGCGCCGGCCGGGACTGCTCGAACTTTGCCTACATCAAGGCGGCTACCGGCATAGGCGCCGGGATCGTCATCAACGGCAGATTGCTGCGAGGCGCGACCGGGACGGCAGGTGAGATCGGCCACACGACCCTGGATGAAGCGGGACCGCTTTGCTATTGCGGTAACCGTGGATGCCTGGAAACCGTTGCTTCCGGTCCAGCCATCGTCCAGCTCGTCGGCCGAGTCAACGGCGAGACCCTCACTCTGTCTCGGATTGTTGAGCTCGCGTCAGGTGGCGATCTGCGCTGCCGTCGCGCCTTGGCAGACGCCGGAAGGGAGATCGGCGTGGCGGTTGCCGGCCTCTGCAATCTCATCAACCCTGAGCGGGTGATCGTCGGCGGCCTGATGAGCCAGTCCGGCGAGGTGCTGCTGGCCCCGCTGCGCGAATCGATTCGGCGCCACGCCGTCCAGGCGGCGGCGGAAACGGTTGATGTCCGAGCCGCCGTGTTCGTTGAGCGAGCCGAGTTGCTCGGGTCGGTCGCCCTGGCGCTGCTCGGCTCAGACGGCGGAGATCCCGCCCAGAATCGAGTCGCCGCATTAAGTCAGGCTGAGAGCAGGCCCTGACCAGTCCCGCGCGGGCCCGACAATTACGTGGGCGTGCGCCAGATTCATGAATTTCGGAATCGAAGGAACGGTTTGATCTCAACGTGCAGATCGTGGGAGGCCTGATCGGGCTTTTTCTGGTCGGCGGCGTCCTTCGCGACGCCTTCGAGACCATCGTCCTGCCGCGCCGCGTCTCTGGCGTACGGCTGTCCAAGGTCTTCTATCAACTGACGTGGAAGCCGTGGGCGGCCGTGGGCCGGCGCATGCCGCTGGGCGACCGCCGGGAGGCCTTCCTGAGCACCTACGGACCGATCTCGCTCCTGATGCTGATCGTCCTGTGGGGGATTCTTCTCGTCTGCGGCTTCGCGCTGCTCCTGTGGGCGGCGGGATTCGACGGGGGACTATCGGGGCTGAATTACCTCTACGTGAGCGCCACCATGTTCACCACGCTCGGCCTCGGGGACTTCCTACCCAAGTCAGAGCTGGCTCGATTCCTGAGCGTGATCGAGGCCGGAACTGGATTCGGCTTCCTGGCCGTCGTCATCTCGTATCTGCCAGTCCTGTACCAGGGCTTTTCGCGTCGCGAGACGGCGATCTCGATGCTCGATGAGTGGGCCGGCTCCCCGCCAAGCGCCGGCGAGCTGTATCGCCGGGCCGTCCGAGCGGGCGCGACGGACGAGCTCCGTCCGATGCTTGCGCGCTGGGAGGAGTGGACGGCGGACCTTCTCGAGAGCCACCTCTCCTATCAGGTGCTGTGCTACTTCCGATCCCAGCACGAGAACCAGTCGTGGCTCGCGGCCCTGACCGCGATCATGGACATGTCGGCGATCTGGCAGGCGACCAAGACGGAGGGGACGACCTGGACATCGCGACGTGTCTACGCGATCGGCCGCCACGCCCTCGGCGACCTGAGCCAGGTCCTGCGCGCCGCGCCCCGCTTCGACGCCCCCGCGCGCCTCTCCGATGCCCAAGAGCGCGCCATCCACAAAGAGCTGGCGAGCGCGGGGATCACCGTTGACTTCGACGTTTTCCGGGAGCGGCTGAAGAACCTGCGCAAGGGCTATGAGCCCTACGCCACCGCCCTGAGC
>Ga0209375_1002641_pt1 | contig 12769 bp, 9 predicted proteins | sample GraSoiAngelo_131_FD_185888 | JGI IMG/M metagenome (GOLD analysis project Ga0209375, IMG submission 185888) | Grasslands soil microbial communities from the Angelo Coastal Reserve, California, USA - 14_0929_02_30cm (SPAdes) (version 2) | ecosystem: Environmental > Terrestrial > Soil > Grasslands ... | reverse complement strand
CGCAAGGATGCAGCGCTGCCAGACAGCGTGAGGATCTGCGCGAGAATCGCAGCGATGGCCACGCCGACCCAGACCAGGTTGAGTGCCAGCTCCATAATCTTTCCGATTATAGTATGCATGCCGGGGAGGCTAAGCAACAGAAAGGCGATTGCGGGAGCTGGCGAAAGCACCCGCCGGGCGAGCCCTTATTTCCTTGAGCAACCCGCGACAGAGGCTCTCGAGGCGTCAGCCTTAGTAGGGCTTGCTTGCTGCGGGGCCAGTGGTGGACGTCGCCGCCTGAGCGGCAACGGGCTTGGCGAAGTGCGACTCGTCGATTTTAGGATTGATTTCGACTTTGTCGATCGTAAGAGTCTGTTGGTATTCCGTGCCGGGGCTGCCCTGATCAATTTTGAAGGGGAACTTCATTCGCTGGACTTCGCGGTAATCGGAGAGGACGCTCTCCCAGGGAAGCGGCTCGTTTCCGACCTTGCGAGTCCCTTCCCATTTGGTCGTCAAGAACGTGGCGCAGTCGATGAGATAAGAGCGGACTTCCCCGCTCTTGGTGGTTACCTTCAAACGATAAACTGCCTTGCCGTCTGAGTTTTCCTTCCCGACCAGTTCCACCTGCGACCCTTTGCTTTTGTAATCCACGAGCGGGCCGTCGAGGTCCGATTCATCAGGCATATCCTTCAGTTCATCGGCAGACATCTCGACCACCCCCTTGTTCTCCGTGAAAGGATTCACCGTCCAGCCGGCGGATTTCCCGTCGTACGCGCGCAGAACCTTCTGCCCTTCTACGGTGATTTCGGAATACAGCTTGTGAGGGCGCTCGAGCTCCAGCACCACCGTGCCTTCGAGGCCCTGGGAAAAGGCGACTCGCCCGGTGATCCGCTCCGATTCGACCGCCTTGATCTTGTCGATTCCGCCGCGCGCTTCGATGGCCTTTTTTATAATTTCGTCGATGGTCTGCGCCGACGGTGAACTCCATGGTAAAAAACACAAAAAGGTGGCAAGCAAAAGTTTGATCTTCATTCCGAGTCCGAGTGGCTTTTGTTTAGCGGCCGGGAACTACGCATTATTCATGCTAAAGGGCAGGCGCGCTTCCGGTCAAATTTATTCCGGCTCACCAGGGCGGCGTCGGCGTGTTTATGCGAGCGAAACAATTTTCCCTTAGGCTCGAATGCGCGTACATTTGGAACCGCACGAAAAACGATGCGACAAGAAATCTTAACTTCGGCAGGTGCATTCATGACATTCCGCTTTTGCAGTGGGCTTTTCCTTACGACGACACTGTTTTCTGGAATCGCCGGCGGGCAGCAGGAGCCGGCGGGAGAAGGCCGGCCCATTACACCCGCCGGCTCGCTCGTGATGGATGCGGGAACAGAACTTCCGGCCGTGGGGGCCATGCCCATGACCATGTTGCGGAGCCCGGACAAGCTCGGGCACGACGGAAAAGGCCGCTATCTGCTGGTTGTGAACAGCGGTTTTGGCGTGCAGTTTAGCGATGACACCAACAGGGCACAACAATCGATTGCGGTGATCGACCTGAACGCAACGCCCGAGCCACGAGTGACGCAAAACGTCTATTTCCCCACGCCGCAAAGCGCGAATGTCGGGCTGGCTTTTGCACCCGTGGCATCGGCGGAGCGCAGTTTTGCGATGTATGTTTCCGGCGGATTCGAAAACAAGGTGTGGATTTTCCGCTTCGATCCGAGAGCCGTCACTCCGGTCCAACCGGCTTCGCCCGGGCCGGGCACAAAAGTTACCGCGCCGTTTTTCCTGATCAGCAATCCCGGGGAAGTGTCGCCAAAGGACTACAACCGAGGGAAAGCGGCACTCTACCCCACCGGCCTCGCGGTGACCAAGGACGGCCGCACGCTGGTTACTGCCAACAATCTGGGTGACAGCGTAACCATTGTCCGCGACCTGAACGGCGCGCGAAAAATGCAGCGGGTCGATTTGCATCACCGAGGAAAGCTCAACGGGAACATCTATCCATACGGGGTTGTACTCCTCGAAAACGGGAAGAAGGCGCGGGCTTATGTTTCCTGCTGGAACGATTCTTCGGTCGCCGTGGTCTCGCTCGATGGCAAGGCCTTCGTGGAAAAATACATTAGCGTGGACAGGCATCCGACCGCGATGGAGCCGAATGCCAAAGGCACGCGGCTGTTTGTGGCCAATTCAAACGCCGATAGCGTTTCCGTGATTGACACAGCCTCGGATCAGGACATCGAGCGAATTGACGTGCGTCTCGCGGAGAGCGCTCTGCCGGGATCGAGCCCAGAGGGAGTGGCGCTCAGCGAGGATGAAAAGACCCTTTATGTCGCGAACGCTCACAGCAACGCCGTCGCTGTCGTGGCGCTTTCCGAAAAGGCTCGCGGCGGAAAATCCCTGGAGAACGGAGGCGCGGCAAAGTCAAAGATTTTGGGATTTATTCCAACGGGTCAATACCCATCCGCGGTTGCGGTGGCGGACGGAAGACTTTTTATCGGAAATGGCAAAGGGACGGGATTCGAACCCTCCTCGATGCGTGTAAGCAACTCCGGCTACACCCCGAACCCGCCAAACGCAGCGTTTCCTCCCCGCAAGGAAAACCATCGCCAGGGCGGCCAGTACAGCGGCTCGATCGTCTCGGGAAATATCGGCTTCGTGGCGCTGCCGGATGACCCGACACTGGCGCACTACACCCAACAAACCATGCAGAACGATGGGCTCGTGGATTTTGCTCCGCCAAGGCTTTTTGCCGGCGAAAGCCCCATCAAGCACGTCATTTACATCATCAAGGAAAACCGCACCTACGACCAGGTGTTCGGCGACGTGAAAAGTTCAGGTGACGGCCACGCTGCCGATGGCGACCCCGGCTTGGCGATTTTCGGCGAAGGCGACGCGGCGCGCCGTCCCGATGGCACCTCACAAGCGGTGACACCCAATCATCATGCGCTGGCCGATCGTTTCGGCCTCTTCGACCGCTTTTTCGTGAATTCCGAAGCGAGCCCCGACGGACACAACTGGGCGACGGCCGCATTTTCGAACGATTACGTGGACAAGGCCTTTCGCTGGAACTATTCCGACCGCGGGCGCACGTATGACTTTGAAGGTTACAACCGCCTGCCGGATTACGAACCACCTGGCGAGTTGCAACTCGATAAATTCCAGGGTGACGCCCTGGCAGCGTTGACCGATCTGTTAGAAAAGCATCTGCCCTATCGGCAAGGGTTCACGGACCTCGGCGAGCCGAAAACGCTTTACCTGTGGGACGCCGCCGCACGCGCAGGATTGAGTTACCGGAATTACGGGGAATTCATCACGGTGATTTCCGCGAATGACGTGGCGACAGCAAAGCAGAGGCGCCACAAGGGATATCCGGATATTTCGAAAGCCGTTCGCGACATTCCCAACAAGGCTTCTCTCGCGAATCATCACAGCCCGAGCTTCCGCAGCTTCGACCTCACGGCGCCGGACATCATGACCGTGGATTGCTACAAAGCCGCGCTCGAAGCGCCGGGACGCCCGGACGCCGCGGTGACCGAAGACCATGCCCATGCCAGCTGCCGGGGGAACTCGCGGTTTGGCGAATGGCTCGCGGAGTTTAAGGGATTCGTCGCCGAGCGCGAGGCAGGCAAACCGGATCCCATGCCGGCGCTCGTGGTGATGCGCTTTCCCAACGATCACACCACGGGAATCAAAGAAGGGTTTCCGACGCCGCAATTCATGGTTGCGGACAACGACTACGCCGTCGGGCGGCTGGTCGAAGCGGTTTCTTCGAGCGTGTATTGGAAAGACACCGCGATCTTCGCGGTCGAAGACGATGCGCAGTCCGGGCCGGATCATGTGGATTCACATCGCTCGGTGGGCCTGGCCATCAGCGCGTACAACAAGCGCGGCACGCTGATCCACAAATTTCACAGCACCGTGAGCATGATTCGAACCATCGAAATGCTGCTCGGGATTCGCGCGATGAACCAGCTGGATGCCTCCGCGATCCCCATGGACATCTTTCAGGACAAGCCGGATTTGACGCCCTACAAAGCAGCGCTGCCGACGATTGCCGCCGATAACCTAATGACGGGTAAGGCCAAGGACAAAGTCACTGCAGCATGGATGAAAAAAACGTTGCGGCAGGATTTGGAGCACGCGGACATGGCCGATCCACAAGCACTAAACGCCATTATCTGGTTTGCCTGCCGGGGAGACGGTTCGCACCTGCCGCCATCCGCGGTGCTGCCGGCCTATGAGGCAATGCGCCTGGGAGTTTTGGATACCGAAGAAGTCCCGGTCGATCACAAGAACAAAGACAACGACGATTGATGGATACAGATAGAGGGGGTTGGGGGGCGGCGCTAAACAGCGGTGACGAGATTTCCGTCAAGGGCCACGTAGCCGTAGGCCATGCGCGGAGTGTTGAATGCGAAACCAGGATGGCCATGGCAATCGAGGAGGATCAGGCCGCCGGTGGCATGGGTACGTTTCGCGAGCAGATGCACAGCTTCACGAGCGGCCAGTTGCCCGGAGGAAACGCCGCAGGGTTCGCCGGCCCCAGTAGCCATGCAGATCGCCGATTCACGCAGGAGGTCGACGGCAGTTTTGGCCATCACGATTTTCATGATGGCTTCGCCGTAGCCGGTACAGGAGACCCCGCCGGCTTCGGAATCGGCGTAACAGCCACAGCCGATCAGCGGGGAATCGCCGACGCGTCCCGGAAGTTTGCAGCAAGTGCCGCCGGTGGAAGTCGCTGCAAACAGATTTCCTTCCCGATCGATGGCCACGGCTCCTACGGTTCCCTGTTCGTGACCGCGATGATGCTCGGCCGCGTGCTTGTCGTTTCTGCACCTAAGCCAAGCTTCTTGCCCCGCATCGCTGATCAGCTCCTCCGGATCGCACAGCGCGATTCCTTGTTCTCTCGCAAATCGTTCCGCGCCCTCCCCAACCAGCATCATGTGCGGGCATTTCTCGAGGATCGCGCGAGCCACCAGAATGGGATTCTTCACCCGCTGCAGCGTGGAAGCCGCGCCAGCACGCAGCGTCGCGCCGTTCATCACAATGGCGTCGCACTCCACGCGGCCGTCCCGGTTCAGGTGCGAGCCGTAGCCCGCGTCGAAAACAGGATCGTCTTCCAATACCATGACTGCGGCTTCGATGGCCTCGAGAGCATTGCCACCTTTTGAAAGGATCGACCAACCGGCAGCAAGAGCGCGCCGACAACCGGACTTACAGGCATCGACGGCCTCGTCAGGAATGTCCCAGGCGCCGCCGTGAACGATCAGAGCGGGTTTCATCGAAATGAGGATCGCAAAGCGAGTTCGATTTGTCCACTGAGGCGCGAAAATCGAGTGGTGACGAAGACTGCGGAGCGCGCGGAAAAGCAGGGCGTAACCTCGTGAATAAAGAACAACGCGAAAAATCAGATGTAAAAATCCAACAGAAAAAGCAGCAGGCCGACGAGGAGGAGCACAGCGCCGCCATTGATGCGCGTCTCGGAAAGCCGCGAAAGCGAATTCAGGAGGTAATGCGGAACGGATTTGAAGCGGGAATCCGAGCGGGGGATATAGAAAGGGCCGGCGGGAGTGTAACGTGAAAAGCTGCGCTGGAAAAAGGAAATCTCGTCCTGGATCCACAGCAAGAAGTTGTTCCGGTTGCGCCACACAAGGACGGCGCCAAAAAGAAAAAGCAAATAACCGCAAAACGTAAGAAGCCCGAGCGTCGGGCCGGCTCCCCAGAACATAAGGCCCCCAGTGCTGGCGGGACGAGAAACAAGACCAACAGAAAGAAGGTTACTCGCCGTCGTGAATGGTTACAAGCTCAACGATCTCAAATTCCTTCTTGCCCGCAGGCGTGGCAACTTCGATCTCATCGCCGACCCTGCGGTTGAGCAGGGCACGGCCGATCGGCGAGGTCGTAGAGATGAGGCCTTTTTCGGCGTCGGCCTCTTCGCTACTGACCAGCTTATATTCCACCTTCACGTCGCGAGCGACGTCGAGAACCACGACGCGCGAGCCGTACCCGGAGCGGTCTTTGGGGATATTGTTGAGGTTGAGCATGCCGAGGTCGCCCATACGCTTCTTGAGTTGTGCAATCTTGGCGTTGACGTAGGTCTGGCGCTCCTTGGCGAATTTGTATTCTGCGTTTTCGGATAGGTCGCCGTGCGCGCGAGCGACGGCGATTTCCTTGGGAAGCTCGATGTTGAGCTCGTGGGAGAGCTGGTCGATTTCTTCCTGGAGTTTTCTCTTAATTTTTGCCAGTGGATCAGACATGGTCATGTGCTTGCCGCGGACGCGCATCCCGGCGGCCGATTCAAACCCCTTGAAAAAGACCGCGGAGTCCGGATAGCACGGAAGGTGCCCCAGGACTCCGCTCAAATAAACATTATAGATGTGAAAAGGGGATGCCACAAGAGGAGACGACAAAACAAAGCGTGAACAGGAGTAAGGAGCCGAACAGGCAAGGAATTCGGAGGTATAGCCAACCCTCATTGCGCTCAGGGATCGGTTTGCCTAGCTTCTAGGTATCACCAGCAGAAGAAACGGTTGCCTGACAACGGTCTCCGCATCCGATACCGAATTGAACATTTCCTGCTACGCGCCTGTGTCATTCCGCCGACTTCGGATAAAATCGCGTGCTGCGAGCGGCTCGCCGCCGGCAGTGCCAGCCGACTTGCCACTCCCCTTGCACCGGGGGAGGAAGAATCCGCGCAGGGTTGAGGTGAAAGTATGAGTGGTCGACCGTGGGTAGTCGCAGCGGTTGTTTTTGTGAGCTTGAGCGCACAACGGGTCGAAGCACAGCAGCGCCGCGAACGCGAACCGAACAGCGTCTACGCCGAACGCCGCGCGAAGCTGGCTTCCCAGGTTGACGCGCCCATCATCCTCTGGGGCTTCACGGGCCGAGAAGAAATCTCTCAGGATTACGTTTTTGCGCAGGAAGAGAATTTCTATTACTTGACCGGGCACAACGAAGAAGGCGCGGGCCTCATCTTGCTCCCGCCGGCTCAGGGCAACCACGCGGCACCGGCAGACGCGTCCTTGAACGGGCAGCGGGGAATCCTTTTTCTTCCGCCGAAGAGCCCCGATAAAGAAAAATGGAACGGCGTCCGTATGTCGTCTTCGGATCCCGGCATCGAGGCGCGCACAGGGTTCCCGAGCGTAAAGTCGTTCCCCGAGATGCGCGCCACGGTAGAAAACCTCGCCAAGCTCTATCCGACCCTCTACACCATTCTTCCTTACAACACAGAACTCGGTGGATATCCACATGAAAAGGCGGTCGTCGATTGGCTTCAGCTTGCCGCGCCGCAGGCCAAGCTCAAAGACGTTCGCGGGCAGATCGCAGCGATGCGCCCGATCAAGTCTCCCGGAGAAATTGCGTTCCTGAAGCGGGCCATCGATTTGTCGCTGGATGCGCAGCTCGAAGCCATGAAAATGATGCGCCCGGGCCTGTACGAATATCAGGTGTCGGCAAAAATGGTGGAAGTACACGCCATGGGCGGATCGGAAAGAGAAGGATACGCACCGATTGTCGGCGCGGGGCCGAATTCGACCGCGCTGCACTACGACAATCTTTCGCGCAAGATTGAAAATGGCGAGATCGTCGTCCTCGATGTCGGAGCGCAATATTCCGGCTATTCCGCGGACATCACCCGCACGCTTCCCGCGGGCGGCAGGTTCACAGCGCGCCAGCGTGAAATCTACGAAATCGTTCTTGGCGCGCAAAACGCGGCGCTCGCAGCTCTCAAGCCCGGCGCGCATTTTTCTTGCAGCGGCAAGAAAGATGGGCTGATGAACATCGCCTACGACTATATCAACTCGCACGGGAAAGACCGCGAGGGCAGGCCGCTCGGCCAATATTTCATTCATGGCCTGGGCCACCATATCGGCCTCAATGTACACGATCCGGGCGACCATTGCAGCCCGCTGCAGCCGGGAATGGTGGTCACCGTCGAACCGGGCATCTACATTCCCGAAGAGAATCTGGGCGTGCGCATTGAAGACGACGTCCTCGTCACCGACTCCGGCTACCAGCTGCTCAGCGAGCGACTGCCACGCGATCCAGACGAAATCGAAAGAATCATGGCGGAAGGGGCGAAGCCCCATGCCACCGGAGAGCACGCTTCTGCCGGCTGCGATTTAAACGCTTCTGAGGGCACCGAGACGGCTGAGGAAATCAAGAACCTCATTGCGAAATATGCGACATCGGTTAGCGACGCCGATGCCGCCCTGGCCTCCCAGATTTGGTGGAATTCCCCTGAGGCGTCGTTCATTCATCCTTTGGGGCATGAACAGGGATTCGAGCAGATCAAACAAAATGTGTACACGCGGCTGATGGGCGGGATGTTCTCCGAGCGGAAGCTCAGCGTTCACGACGTCGCGGTGCAGATGCTCGGCGACGCTGCCGTGGCGGAGTTCTATTGGGATTTCACCGCCAAGCTTCGCAAGGATGGTTCTCCGGTAACGACGCGCGGCCGGGAAACGCAGGTATATCGAAAAATGCCTGACGGCTGGCGGCTCGTCCACGTGCATTATTCGGGAATGCCCGTCACTGAGGACCGCGGCTTTTGACATTCTCCCCGCCCTTAAAAAAGGGCGAGGATTCCTACGAAGCCTGGTTTGGTTTCAACCAGAGCACTTTCGGCGGGTTCCTGTTTCATCGATGGGCCTTGCTGCGCCGCATCTCCGCAGGCTTCACATCGGGCCTGCCCGGCCCTAGGTCTTGCGACAAAAGAACGATACACCAAAACCTGCGCCTTATATCCCCATTCTCAAGAACGGAGCCTTACGGCGCATCTGCTATTATAAAAGGGGAGGGTGGTCTGGGGGCTCGTTGCGGGGACGAAAATCAGGAAGGTTTGCGCCTGGGCTTCAGGAAAAGCCAACCTCGCAATAGATATAGGAAATCTGGGGAATCGGCGATGGCCGCCATACCGGGCCAAAGCAGTCGAAAGCAATACGGTGCCGAAGCCAGCGACGAAAGCGCGACAAAGCGAAGAAGGCGGTGATTGACCGCGCGGAATCGAGCCATTTATACTGTTGCTTCGCGCTGGAGCTTACAAGGCGCCGGCGTGCCTCGCGCCTGCCCTGCTTCGAGCAGGGAAGCTGCGGCAGGCAGGTCATTCCGGATGAGGCCACCATCCTGGCCCGCCTGAATTTCCGAAACCGAAACTTCTCAGGGAGCCTATGAGCAGCGTCAAGGCCACACAACTTCGCCCCGGCATGGTCATCCAGCACGAGGGCCAGCTTTTCACCGTGTTCAGCACGGAGCACCGCACGCCCGGAAACAAGCGCGGGTCCATGCAGACGCGCATGAAGAATCTCAAAACCGGGGCGATTATCGATTACCGCTTCCGCGCCGAAGAATTTATCGAACGCGCCATTCTCGATGAAATTGAGTTTGAGTATCTCTACAACGATGGTGACAACTTTCACTTCATGAACACGCAGACGTACGAGCAGATGCACCTCACGCGCGAGCAGCTCGGCGAAACGGTCTACTATCTGATTCCCAACACGGTTGTTAGCGTCGAATTCTTCGACAACAAACCCATCGGTGTGGCCCTGCCGGACACCATGGACCTAAAGGTCACACAGACTGAGCCAACGTTGCAAAAGGCCACCGCCAGCGCAGTGATGAAGCCTGCGACACTCGAAACCGGCCTGGTCGTGCAAGTTCCGCCGTTCGTGAATGAAGGCGACAAGATCAAAGTGGATACTTCGGAAGCTCGCTACGTGCAGCGCGTGGAGTCATGAATTTTTCCGTTCCTTAAACGGAAGACCAAGAACTGACGCTTTTGAACCTTTCCGCCTCCGCAGCTAATTTCGGCGTAAGCGGGAATTAGATGAGGCTGAAGGCGCCCCGGTGAAAACCGGGGCGCCCTTTTTTTTGCCTCGAAACTTTGTGGAATCTTGGTCTCTCCCGGCGGGCAAGCTCTTGACGCGCCTCAAGTCTAGTTGCCAGATCCCGCAGCCGACTTTTCGCCGGGAGGATGCGGACCGAATACACGGTCGAAGATGGCGTCCACGTAACGAAGCTGGCGATGGAGATCGAATGTGTGCGCCAGAGCTTTCGCATCGAGGTATTTTGCAATTCGCTTATCGGCGGCAACGCGCTCGCGAAAGCTCGTGTCTGTTTCCCAAGCCGCCATGGCGTTTTCCTGCACGGCCTTATAGGCATCGTCGCGCGGCATGCCGCCTTCCACGAGGTCTTGCAGCAACTGGCCCGAAAAAACGAGGCCGTGCGTGGATTCCAGGTTTCGCAACATGCGCTCGGGGAACACGCGCATCTGGCCCACGATGGTGATCATCTTCGAAAGCATGTAATCCACGAGGATCGTGGAGTCGGGAAGAATCACGCGCTCGACGGAGCTGTGCGAAATGTCGCGCTCGTGCCACAACGCCACGTTTTCGAACGCGGCGAGCATGTTCGAACGCACCAGCCTCGCCAAACCGCAGATTTGCTCGCAACTCACGGGATTGCGCTTGTGGGGCATGGCGGAGCTGCCGCGCTGCCCTTCGCTGAAAGGCTCTTCCGCTTCGCGGACTTCCGTGCGCTGCAAATGCCGGATTTCAAGCGCGATTCGTTCGAGGGCTGCGCCGACGTGCGCCAGCGCGCTGAGATATTGCGCATGGCGGTCGCGCTGAATCACCTGTGATGCCACGGGGGCGACGCCGAGGCCCAGCCGCTTGCAGATTCGCTCTTCGATTTCCGGGCCGAGATGCGAAGCTGTGCCCACGGCACCGGAGATTTTTCCCACGGCCATCTGTGCCGCGGCATTGCGGAAACGCTCGATGTTACGCTGGTTTTCAGAGAACCAGTTAGCGATCTTCAAGCCAAAGGTGATGGGTTCCGCGTGGATGCCGTGCGTGCGGCCGATTTGCGGCGTGTGGCGGAATTCGTGCGCGCGGAGGTCGAGAATTTCTCCGAACATCACCAGGCCCCGCTCGATCAATTTCGAGGCATCGCGAACCTGCAGCGCCTGCGCGGTGTCCACCACGTCGTTCGAGGTCATGCCGTAGTGCAGCCAGCGGGCCACGGCAGGATCGCCGATCGATTCACCCACAGCCATGGTGAAGGCGATGACGTCGTGCTTCACACGCGCTTCAAGTTCATGGATGCGCGCGACATCTATCTTGGCCCGCGTGCGGATCGCTGCGGCCGCTTCTTTTGGCACCTGGCCCGTTTCCGCGAGAGTTTCGGCAGCGGCGATTTCTACCTCAAGCCACCTGGCGAAGCGGTTCGCGTCACTCCAGACATGGCCCATCTCCGGGCGCGTGTAGCGTGGTAGCAAGTCCCTCTCCTAAACGGAAAACAAGAGAATGTGGATGCCTGACAGAATTTCCCAATACTCCATGATACCTCAGATGGCCCCGGGGGCCGCGCCCGAGGGTTAAAAGGGCTGTCCGAATTTGGGATGAAAGAATCGCGCAAGCGGGCATCGGGGAACCTGTGCCGGGACGCAAAACAAGCCAGGCCCATGAAGACAAAGGGGTTGCAGGTCGTTGGCAAGGGGCACGCCGGCTGCTCCGAAACAAGGATGTAGGATGTCTACAGGGCATGGGGGTAGAATGTCGACGGCCTGAAGGTGACGAAAAAGGGATGGCCGCGTCTGAAAGAAACATAAGACCCTCGGGACGGGTCGCTCGCGAATGAATCGAGGTGAATCGAGGATGCCAGAGAAAAAGGAACGGTATCAGAACCGGATTGAACTGCTGCAGGGCACACTGGACCTTTTGATTTTGCAGACACTGCAATGGGGGCCGCAGCACGGCTACGGCATTAGCGTGGCCATTCGCAACCGCTCCGGCGAGATTCTGCAGGTGGACACGGGCTCACTCTATCCGGCCCTGCACCGGCTGGAGAAACAGAGGTGGATCAAGGCGGAATGGAAGGTTTCGGAGAACAAGCAGCGGGCGAAATACTACCGGCTCACCGCAGCCGGAAAGAAGCAGTTGAGCCGGGAACTTTCGAAGTGGTCGCAGCTCTCGGATGCCATGGCCGGCGTGCTAAACCCGGACGAGACTTAAGCCGATTAGCCATTGGCAAAAGAAACGATTTGGTGAGAACTCGATGATCTTCTGGCGCAGGAAAACCCACGAGACGGAGCTCGACGAGGAACTGCGGACGCACTTGAGCATGGCCGCACAGACTCGCATGGAGCGCGGCGTAGACCCGGAAGAGGCGGAACGCGCGGCACGGGGGGAGTTCGGAAACGTGGGTTTGGTGAAAGAAGCGACGCGCGACGCATGGGGAGGGAGATGGCTCGGGGACTTACTCGACGACACGCGGTACGGCTTGCGGATGCTAGGGAAGAATCCGGGATTTACCGCCGTGGCCATGCTGACTCTGGCGCTGGGGATTGGCTCCAACACGGCAGTCTTCTCTTTGATTGACGCTTTGCTGCTGCGCAGCCTTGCGGTTCCGGCGCCTCGGGAGCTCGTGCACATCTCCTTCGGTCCCCCCGGGACGAAAGGACCTCTCTCTGGTCCGATGTTCGACCGCCTCCGCGAACGGCAAAGCGCGTTCACTGACCTTTTCGCCTGGAAGAATGGCCCCATGGTTCTGACAGAGAAAGATGCTGCGCGTCCCATTACAGGCGCGTACGCAACCGGCTCAGCGTTCCCTACTTTGAAACTCAAGCCGCGCCTTGGCCGCTTGCTAAATTGGCAGGACGATGAGCCCGACGCCAGCTCGAACGGAATTGCTGCAGTGATCAGCGAAGCCTTCTGGATCGAACATTTTGGCGGAGACCCCCGCGTGCTGGGGCAACCGATCACTGTTGACGGAGGAACGGCCACCATCGTTGGCGTCA
>Ga0209375_1002637_pt1 | contig 12779 bp, 16 predicted proteins | sample GraSoiAngelo_131_FD_185888 | JGI IMG/M metagenome (GOLD analysis project Ga0209375, IMG submission 185888) | Grasslands soil microbial communities from the Angelo Coastal Reserve, California, USA - 14_0929_02_30cm (SPAdes) (version 2) | ecosystem: Environmental > Terrestrial > Soil > Grasslands ... | reverse complement strand
GTCCAGTAGATCCGGTAGACCACCGAGTTGATGGTCATCGTCGCGAACAGTCCACCCGTCGTCGGCATGGCGACCGCGGAGCCGGTATTGCTACCGACCTGCAGGTTCACCTTGTAGTTCGACGGGGGCAGGGACCTGGTCGTGCCTGCAACGCCTATGGTTGCGTTCCCACCGCTAAAAGTCACCGAATTGAACGAAACCAAAGGCTTTCCATTACCCGCGGGTGTCGTCCAGCTGACGGTCGAAACGACCTGGGTCGGGTTCTTCCAGACCAAATAGAACGTGAAGGCAGTGCCATCCGGAAGCGGGAGGCCATTGCCCGCAACGGTGAAGAAGTCTCCCCGACTCAAGAGGGATTGGCCATCGACGTCGCTCCAGTAGATCCGATAATGCTCGCTGGCAAGGACTACAACAGAGTAGAGCGGGGGCTCAACGATTGACGACGCAATTCCAACCGAAGGTCCGACACGAAGGTTAGCCTCGAACGGTACAAGGGAGGTTGGTGACGAGATCGCCGTGACCGCGAAGGTTGCATTCCCATTGACCAGTTCGCTCGCGCCGAGTTCGACGGAAGGGACCGCTGTCGGAACCGTGGTAAGGGGCACTACAATGAAAGCTCCGATGGCAACTGTGGCCGCGACGACAATTACGAGAATAACTAAGCGGATATTGGGACTTCGCCCAACCGCTGGGGGGACTCTAGGAGACAACAGCGGACTGGACGAGTCGTCTGTTTCAGAAGACCCTGGTGACGGAGATTCCACGGTCGTGTGATGCCCTTTCTGCGCGGAAATTCCTTTCGCTACTCCGCTAGAAACCTTCACCGAAGTCTTTAAGTCCAAAATCCTGGATACACGACCCAGAAGGGATGGTGCGATAGTTGCTCGAAGAGCTATCCGAAATTATCGGGCTTCAGGTCTACACGCAGAACGGCGTGTTCCTGGGAAACGTGAACAACCTGGTCGTGGACGTCGACAACGGCGCGGTGGACGGCATCTTCATCGGGGAGACGAATCCCCTCCTCGTCGAAGGGAGCCGCGCGGTGAGCGTCCCGTATCGGTGGGTCCAGAGCGTCGGGGACATCGTCGTGTTGCGATACTTCCCGAAGCGGGTCTCCTTGCGGAAGGGCAGCGCCCCGCCCCCGATGCCGGCCGCGGCCAAGTAGGCTGACACCGGTTCGGAAAAAGATTATCCCCTTCGTCTCGCATGGTCGCGTCGATGTCCCAGGCGAAGCCGACGACACGCATGACCCCATCCCCACGATTTGCGGTCGTCGAGCTCAGCCGACTCCATGGCCACGAGCGGATTCGGCCCGCGCTGCTGAAGGAGCTGACGGAACGCATCCGCCGGGACGGCTTCCTGAAACGGCCGATCCTCGTGGCGGATGGGGACTTCGTGATCTTGGACGGCCATCATCGTGCCGAGGCCGTGCGGTCCCTCGGCTGCGCGAAGATCCCCGCGTACCTGGTCGACTACGAATCCGACCTCGTGCACCTCGGCACGTGGCCGGACGCCAAGGTCCGGGTCGTCAGCAAGCAGGAAGTGATCCGCCGAGGCCTGACCCAGGATCTCTTTCCTCCGAAGACGACCCGACACACGCTGTCCGTGTCCTTGCCGGAACGTCCGACAAACCTCGAGGACCTGATCTAGGGACCGGCTTGCGGCGGGCCGGGAAGGGCGGCGGGCCTCTTTCTCCTTCGGTACCACCAGACGAGAGCGATGCCCACCGCGACGATTCCGATCGCGGCAAGGGCCCATCGGTCCGTCGTGAGGCCGAGGAAGGTGGGAGGTTCGAGCGCCTGGTACCGGTAGCTGACGAGGTCCGCGGTCCCGACCGTCGACGTGCCGTTGTGGGCCTCGGTCCGGGCATAGTTCCCCGCGACCGGAGCGAAGAAGGAAACGGCGAATGAGCCATCCGCAAAGGTCTCTCGGATCGGATAGGCCTCAAAGTGGCCTGCGGGCGTGTCGATCCCAACGGCGGCCTGGATCTCATACGTCATGTTGGACACGGTGAGGCCGGCCACGTGCGTCGGGGTTGGGCTCACCCCGTAGTAGACGAGCCGAAAGTCCTCCGAGAAATTCATCCGAGTCGACAGGGAGGCCGTCGCGCCGACCGCGAGCGGGAATTGCCAAGGGTCTCCCTCGAGTCGATACGACGTTGTGTTCTGGACGCTGAGCGCAAAGGGCAATGGGATCGGGTTCGTGTGGAGGGTTCCGTTCGCCTCGAGATCGATGACGGACGACAGGATCTCAAGTCCGTGTGCGTCGAGTATTTCGCGGCCGCTGACGGTCCATTCTCCCGAGGCCCGCGTGGATCCGAACTGGGTCGCGAATGTCCCGGTGGCGCTTCCGCCCCCGCTCACGGACATTACGTAGGCATCGTAGGTCCGTCCTCCCACCTCGGTCGCTCCGTGCGCGGTCACCGTCAACCTGACGTGGCCGTCCAAGGAGAGTCCCGTCGCGAGGCTTGTGTTCGTGCGATAGGTCCAGGTGTCCCCAGGCGCGAGGAGCGGTCCGTTCACGACGGCGGGTCCCGAGGATGCCGCGGTCGGAAGGAGGAAGACGGCCGCGATGACGAGGAATCCGATCGATCGCACGGGCAACGATTTCGGCGCCCGCGATTAAGGTTATTGGTTCACGTGCCAGACTCGACGACGTCCTTCCCTCTCGGGCTCGGACGGATCCGCAAGGGTCCGGCGAATTCGCGTCCCAAGGCCGCGGGCCCGAGGAGGCGATCGAGGAAGATCGCAAGAGCCGCCACCTCCGAATGAGGCTGGTTGCCCACCGCGACATTCCAGTCGACGAGGTCGAAGAGCTCGCGCGGGACCTTCTCGGCGCCGACGACGATCAGCAGGTTCTCCCGGGGGATTCGCCGCAGTACCTGCTCGAGTCGCTCGCCATACATCGTCAGGTGGACCTTGGTCCCTTGCCATTCGTTCAGGAGCCGCCGCCAGGCCACGCCCGTCTCGATCCGAAAGGTTCCGCCGAAGCGTCGCACGACTCCGCGGATCGATCGCTCGAGGCCTGGGTCCCGCGTCGACACGAGCACCGCGTCCGCGCCGAACGCGCGGGCCGTGAGGGCGACGTGGGTCGTCACCCGTTTGTCGCGGGCCGGACGGTGGCCCAGTCGCAGGACCGTGATCACGGCTCAATCCTCGAACCGGATGATCCGATGGCCTCGGAAGTCGAGCCGGGGAGACCGTTTCACGAGGGCCTTCAACTTCGTCTGCGTGACCTTCAGAGCGTCCGCGACGTCGCCCGAAAACTTCCCCTCCGCCCCCACCATCTCGAAGATCCGGTTCTCGATGACGGAGTACGATTCCTCGGACATCATCGCGGCGTGCAGGACATCCGAGATTTCCTGGATCGGCGCCGTGGCGTTGATGTGGAAGGAAGAGTAGAACGCGTGGTAGGCCTTTTCCGGCGAGGCCGTCGGGCCCGTCTGCCACTTCGTCTCGACGAGCTTCATTTTTTCGAAGAACCGGAGGGCGTCCGCTCCTTCCGCGCCGAACTTCTCCTCGATCTCCCGCACGGACTTCCAGCCCGCGGAGACCTCCTTGAACACATCGCTCTTCACGTCGCTGTCCACGGCGCGCAGGATCGGGACGAGTTCAGCGACCTCGCTCACAACCTTGATTCGATTCACTACAATCGACGGCTCGATAACCGGTCCGGCCGTTATAAGTTTTATTTCAATGGTCGAAAGAATGTCCGGCCCCGCGCACGAGGACAAAGGAACGACCGTCGCTTCCGCTCCATGCGATCCGCGTCGTCTCCATGCGGGTCCGCCTCTCTCCGAGCGGAAATCTTTAAGCGAACGGCCACGTTCGCATCGCCGTCCGCATGAAAGTGAACGAGGTCCGTCCGGAAAGTAAGGTCGACGTGATCGAACTGACCATCCGGGAAAAAGGGGCCGCCCGCGAGTTTTCCAGCCGCGGGGGCTCGACCGGCAAGGTATGCGACGCGAAGGCCGTCGACGACGACGGATCCGAAGTTTCCGTGAGCCTGTGGAACGAGGAGATCGACCGCGTCCAACCGAACGATCGGATTCGGATCACGAACGGATGGGCTCGAGAATGGCGCGGCAACATCCAGGTCAGCGCGGGCAAGTACGGCAAGCTCGAAGTCCTAAAGTGAAGCGCCCAGGCCGGTCCCGAAGCCGGCGACGAGAAAGTAGAGGACGACCATCGGGACGACCTGCAAGAGGAGGTCGTCGTCGATCTGTCGGAGCTTGGGGCCTTCCATCGCCATCGCCACCGCCGTGGCCGCGACCGAGAACAGGAGCGCGTTCGGAATCGCGAACGATTTCATGATGAAGACCGTCGACAGGAAAAGGACCAGGTAGGCTGCGGTGGGGACAAACCGGGGCCAGCCACGACGTCGGCAGAGGGCCGCGAGCGGATCGACCCAGGCCATCCCGAGGAACACGGGGACCACGATGCGTGGATCGCGGATGACGAACAATCCGAAGGCGAGGCCGAGGAGCCCTTGCGCGTACGCGGAGACGCGCTGTCCCTCGTACGGACGCAGGCCGAGGAGCCGAATGCCGAGCGCGATGCGTGCTATCTCGATGCACAACGCGGTGCCCACGAAGACGGCGGACAAGGCGGTCCGGGTGATCCCGCCACCGAGCGACTCCGGGAGCAGATAGTACCCGAGGAAGATCGGGGAGATGATGTGAAAGCTGCGACGGAAGACGGCGTGCCGGTCCATGCTCCGATCCCGCCGCGGTCACTCGCCGAATTCCGTGCCGCGCCATTTCGCGTCAATGCCCTTGAGCAACATATACGTTGTCGCGGCGAGGACGGCGAGGACGAGCGCGATTCCGGACGCCGCGAACCGGAGGTCTCGGTCGATCGTGAAGGACAGGATTGTGAGGCCGAAGTCGGGGAGCATGGACATGACGCTGAATCGAGCGAGTACCCCGGGATCAAACAGAAATGAGTTCGTCCGGAGGCCGGTCAGGTACGCCGTCACGACGACGATGTAGACGGACGTGACGAGGACGATTGGGATGGCGAGCCATAACAGGCGGGTGTCTGAATTGAGGAACGCGATGATGCCGACGAAACCGACGCCGACCCAGGTCGTCAGGAGAAGGAACGAGACGAGCTTGGCCCGGATGACCTGAGGGACGGAGACGGGCAACGTCGCCAGATAGTCCGTGGCGTCCACGTTGTTCAACCAGTTGTACAGGATGACCCCGAAGAATCCGACCATGCCGGCGTAGAAGACGGTGTTGAAACCGACCGGGACTTGGAGGCCATATCGGACGAACCATGCGGTGAAGGAGAGGAAAAGGAGCGGCGTGACGAAGGAGAAGAACATCTTGGCGTACGTCCCGCTCCGTTGGAGATCGACGAATTCCTTCGAGAGGAGGGGCGCGTATCCCCCCAGGCGCTTGAGCCGAGCGACGAGGCGCGGGAGCGCCTCCCGGGCGACGACCGCTCGAGGTTCGTATTGTTCCGGGACCAGGAAGACCGCAGCGGCCACGAGGGCGACGACGATCCCCAGACCCGCGAGGATCGGTCGGATCGCGGCGACCACATCGGTGGGGAAGGGAGGCAGATGCTCATGGGCCGCGAGGCCGGGCAAGATCCAGGACAACGGGATGCTCCGGGTCGTCCCGGCTGCGGCGAAGAGGGCCGTGATGCCGCCAGCGGAAGTCAGGAAGGCCATCTGACTCCGCATGTACAGAGTCGAGACGAAGAAACTGAGAGACATCCCGAGCAGGAACGACAGGAGTGCGGTGCCGAAGAGGACGCCGATGCTCACGATCCGAAAGTGCGTGAGGGGGATGGACCCGACGAGTCCGAGGGTCGCCGGTGCCAGGAGGAGGGCGACGTAGAAGATCGCGTCGCGCACGTACATTCCGAAGAAAGTCTTCCGAAGCCGCATCGGGAGGATCCCGGGCATGGCGACCACATAGTTGCGCGTCCCGTTCGTCCGCTCCAGATATTGGCGCCCGAGGAATCCGAACGCGCCCACGCTGAGGCCGTACAAGAAGACGCTCGCATGGAGGAGGAGGATCGCATCCCCGAAGGGCGTGTACGTGAAGAGGCGTTCGCTCGTGACCGCGATTGCCAGGCTGAATCCGGTGATGATGATGGGGAAGGCGAGGAACGCCAACCGTCCGGAGTAGCTCGTATGGACCCGGAACTCTTCCGTCAACATGAGGCGGAGTAGCCCGACCATCCTCACGCCCCGACGATGCGGAGGAAGGCGGTCTCGAGGTTCGATTCCGGGCCCCGGATTTCGTCGACGCTTCCGGTCGCGACGATCGCGCCGTCCTGGATCACCGCCACCCGGTCGCAGAGTTTCTCCGCGATGTCAAGCAGGTGGGAGGCCATGAAGACGGTCCCCCCGCCTTCGATGTATTCTTGCAGGAACTCCCGCAGTTTCCGTTGGTAGATCGGGTCGAGGTTGATGAAGGGCTCGTCCAAGAAGACGAGGGAAGGCTCGTGCAAGAAGGCGGCCGCCAGCATGAGCTTCTGTCGCGTCCCCTTCGAGAGATCCTTGCACAGGCTCGAGCGTGCCTCGTCGAGATCGAAGAATTCGAACCACCGCGCGATCCGGCCCTCGAGTCCTTCGACCTTCCGGACCTGGCCGACGAAATAGAGGTACTCGTACGCGGTCAGGTAGGAGGGCGGCGACTCGACCTCGGGCACGATCCCGATGAGGGACTTGACGCGGAGCGGTTCTCGCACGACGTCCAGGTCGAGCACTCGGGCGGTCCCTTCCGTCGGCGTCAGCTGCCCAGTCAGGATCCGCAGCATCGTCGTCTTGCCGGCGCCGTTCGGCCCGAAGAGGCCGAAGAATTCCCCTCGCTCGACCGTGAGTTGAATGCCTTTCAGCGCGTCGACCGTGCCGTACCGTTTTGTGAGTCCGGACGCCTCGATCGCCGCCACGGCCGCGCCGACGTGGCCGACGTTATATAGAGTTGGTCTCCTGGTTATCGGCCTCCAAGAAAGCCAAGCTATTTGGTCCGCCGCCGATTGGGCTGCGCGAACATGTCCACGGTCTTGTTCGTCTGCGTCGAGAACACGTTTCGGAGCGTGTTGTCGGAGGCCTTGTTCAACGCGTCCCCGCCGTCGGGCTGGAGAGCCGAGAGCGCCGGCGTCCAAGCCGCGGCCGCGATCAACCCGGTGGTCGTCGGTCTGCTCCAGGAGATCGGGATCCGCCTCGGCCCGAAGACCCCGCGGACGGTGACCTCGGAGATGATCGCCCGCGCGTCGCGGGTCGTCACGTTCGGATGCCTCGACCGATGTCCGGTCGGCGCGAAGGACAAAGGAGAGGACTGGCCGATTCCCGGTGCGACCGGAAAGTCGATGGACGATCTGCGTGCGATTCGCGACGAGCTCCGACGTCGGATCGCGGATCTGCAGGCCCGCCTCCCGTCTCTTGCGGAGCCGGCGAAGCCGCGAGTTCGCAAAGCTTGAAGGATGGCTACTCAGTCCGGGGAGTCGCGTGCATCCGATTCTCCTCACGCATTGCGGCGCCGGCTCGAACGCATCGGTCCGGGATGCGGCCTCCGCGGCCGGCGCGATTGGAATCGCCGTCCTCCGTCGCGGCGGAAGGGCGCTCGACGCTGTCGTCGAGTCGATTGCAGTCCTCGAGGACGATCCGAGGCTCAACGCCGGGACCGGGTCCCGCATGCGGATCGATGGGCGCATCCAAATGGACGCCGCCCTGATGGACGCGGACCTCGAAGCCGGAGGGGTCGCCGCCATCGAAGAGGTGAAAAATCCGATTCGAGTCGCCCGGGATGTGTTTGGCACACCTCACGTCCTGCTGGTGGGGTCCGACGCCACGGCCTTCGCCCGAAAGATGGGACACGTCCGGTATGATCCGGCAACCCCGGAATCCCGTCGTCGTCTCAAGGAAAGCCTGACCCAGATTCGCAAGGGCCGGGTGCCCCGCTATGCGCGCAAGTGGAAGTCCGTGCAGCTCGCTGGCACCGTGGGGGCCGTGGCCCGCGACCGCCGGGGCCGCTTCGCCGCGGGCACCTCCACGGGCGGGACCGCCTTCATGCTCCCCGGTCGGGTGGGCGACTCGCCGATCGTGGGAGCCGGTCTCTACGCGGGTCCCCACGGAGCCGTGTCCGCCACCGGATTCGGGGAGGCGATCCTGAAACGAGTCTTGTCGAAGTTCGTGTACGACCGAATGGCGGAGGGCCTGTCGGCCCAACGTGCCGCGGATCGCGGCGTCGCTCTCTTCCCGAAGACGATTCCCGTCGGAGTCATCGCGATCGGGCCCCGCGGTTGGGGCGAGGCGTGCAATCGGCACATGGCGTTCTTCGCATCGACGGAGCGTCGAACGTTTTAAGGACGGCCACGTTATCACGGACCATGTCACGTTGTGTAGGGGAGGGAGTCCGTGACCCGCCGGAGTGCGCTCACCAGCAAGATTGAGTCCGAGGTCAAGCTGCTCCAGCGTCATGTGGCGATGCTCAAGGCGATCATGGAGAACCAGCCGATCGGCATCATCCGCCTGTCCGAACTGCTGAACTTCCCGCAACACAAGGTGCGTTATTCCCTCCGGATCCTGGAACAGGAGGGGCTCATCAAGCCGTCGCCCGAAGGGGCGGTCACGACGGACAAGCTCGAGGAGTTCCTCGACTACCTGAAGAGCGTCCTCGACTCGATGTCGTCGACGGTCCAGGAACTCCGCAAGACCCTCGGATGAGTCCGACTTTTGGCTCCGCCCTGATCATGCGGCCAACAGGCCTAGCACGCCACTCACGATCGCGAGGATCGATGCGGTTCCACCGACGCCTCCGGGGATGACCAAGGTCGCGACGCCGAGGACCAAGTTGATCACGGCTCCCATCCGCGTCTTCGCCCACCCCATGAGCAGGCTCGTCTTCCCTCGGAAGATCAAATAACTCCCGTATAGGACACCGAGTCCTACAAGGAGTCCGAGCACGTCGAGAGAGGAACCGCGCGTGGCCGCGGACAGGATGAGGGCCGCCGCGATGATCCCCAAGATCAGGGCGAGGAGGGCAAAGATTCGCTTCTCTCCGATCATCCGCCGGTCGAGGTGGCCGGGGGGCTATGTAAGGTTTACGGGGCGAACATGTTCGTGGGCCGCGACCTCGTAAACTGCGAAATGATCGTGCACGTCGGGATTGAGAGTCGGCTCTGCACAGAAGGTGCGAATCAGAAAGACTGCGACTCAATTCCCTCTTGAGAAACTATTTGAGTCCCTCGTTTGTATGGCCGCTCGGGCCGTCGTAGCTCAGTCCGGTAGAGCCCCCGACTGTTAATCGGGTGGTCTGCGGTTCGAATCCGCACGACGGCGCTCCACCCATGCGCCCAGTGCAGATTTGGCCGTTATCGGTCGTCTAGATACCGACTAAACTTCCCGTGGCACCTTTCCCCTCATGCCGGGCCGCGAGGCCCGGCACCTTACCTTTTCTAGCTCTGACGACCAATCGCGAGTCCAGCGAAAGCGAGGAGGAAGCCGAGACCGAACAGGATTTCGCCTGCGCCGAACAGCTGATACAAGCCCCTAATCGAATCAAAGGTTGCCGTGTTCGGAAGGGCGGAGTATTGGAAGTCGCCTACGGCGTCAATTAGTAAGCCCACAAATCCGACAATCGCTCCGAGAATTGTAATCCAATTGATGCGTCGCATTCGCATCATCATTGAGACACCCTGAGGCATCGACGGTTCCGGTTGCGTGAAAACCCTCCGCGCCTGGAGCGGCGCGGGAGATTGAAAGGTTTTGGTCGGTTTCGCGGCGGGGAGCGCCCACTCCCTCCTGTTGCCATCGGTGACGACAAACGCAAGGCCCAATCATAGCTTAGACCTCCCGCGCCTGCCAGCTTCGCACCTGGGTCCGCGCGCTCGAGTGGGTGATTGGCAAGACGTGAGGCCCTTCGCTCCTCCGCGTCTCGGGCTCTCACGGCAGATCGCCGATGAGCCCCTTCACGCGCTCGAAGATATCCGCCGCAACAACGCTGGCACCACAATGGCTGCATCTTGCAGATGTCCCGCTTTCTGGCAGGCTAAGTGAGGCTTGGCAACTTGGACACCGGATGGTGGGAAACAGTGATCCCACCCTTCTCCATCTGGGCCTTGAGGAACGAGAAGTCCAGAACATATTGCACCTTAACGAGTGAGGTTGATCGCTGGGTCCGCCGCAGTTACCACCAGGTCGCTATCGTCCTGGGCGCCCTCGCCCTCTTCGCAACCGTGATGACTGTCTTCCTGCTAGTCCAAGACGATCCGTTGGCCCTCTTTTACGTCCTCATTCCGGCGCTCCTCGCCGCGTTTCTATCGTTCCAGGCCTGGATCTATGAGCGCAACTGTGGGCGAATGCAGGATTTCGTGCAGATACTGAATCCCGCGTCGAGAGAAGTGGATTACGTTCATTGGCGGGGTGTCCGGACGATTTTCGACAATGGTCTAGTATTGCAAACATACAGTCCTGGTAACGGTCCCAACGGACTCGTCTTCCAGGTGTTCCTCGGAGCGGACGGGGCGGTCCGGACTCCCGATTCCGAGGATCTGAAGTCATGGAGTGGAGCCTCCCCACTAATCACCGCGAGGGACCTTCGCGCGCGAAGCCGCGATAGCCCCGCAGAGTGCCGAGTGTCAACCCTGTGTTCATCGCCCCGTCCATCCAGCCGCCGGATCTTCAGAACGCTCAGAACCAGTCCGTCGCGTGCATTACGAACTTGCCCTGCGGGCCGCCGAAGAGACGGGGCGCATCTTTAGGCCGTCGGCCATCGAGAGGCAACGCCATTACCGTGGCCGGGAGCGAATCGTCCAGACGGTATCCAAGGGAACGATACCATCCCTGGTCGCGTCGTGAGCCGGTGGCGTCCACCGCGGCGAAGGGTCCCTTCGCCTTCGCTTCCAAAGCGCGAACGGTCGCGCGGAAATCTTCCTCGACTGGCACAATGGTCTCCTCCGAGACCACGACCTCGGCCCCACGAGTCCACCCGCCGGATGACCGATGCACATACCCCACGGGTCTACCGTTGCGCATGACCATCCGATAACGGTCCAACACGTGGGAATCCCATGCTGCCGAGCACGCGAGGCGACGCGGATCGCGCTCGGTCCAGCCAAGATGACCGCGCACGTACTGCGCGAAGAAGGTGTGAAGACGCGGAAGGTCGTCGCGGCGAACCTTCCTAAATCCCACTCCGACCGGCCGAGTCGTCCGGGGTGAGAGGGAGCGCACGCCGAGAGGAAGTCGCGCCAAATCGACGTAGCCCATTCGACGGTAGATCCGATAGCCTCGAATGTTTCGACTTGTCGTGAGCGTGGAAAGACCTACGCCTTGCTCTCGGAAAAACCCGTGCGTGTGGGTCATCAGGCGGCGGGCATAGCCCCTCCCCCAGACGGAAGGCAGGGAACAGACGCCCGCGACGCCACCGACTTGCTCAACCCCCGTCGTCAGCCGGACATTCATCAGCATGGGGACGGCTTGCGCCATGACGTGTCCCGCCTCCACGGCGTAGAAGGCGTACCCAGGTACCGTGGCGGGATCGCGACGCAGAAAGTGGCGGACCAAGTCTGGGGTGAGTCGCCAGCCAAAGGTCAGCATTGTCAGGCGAAAGACCTCTCGCGGATCCACCTCCTCGTACGTCCGAATTTGCATGCTCGACCCAACACGAGTTTGACCCTTTATGCTTGATGGCGCGATCCGATCCATCAGGTCCCCAGGAGAGAGGTGCTTTGAGAGGATGTGTTCACCTCGCGATGCGTGCCTAGAGGTCTGCCAGCGGTCGAGGCCAGCGGTTCCATTGGATGCCACGCAAGGGCTAGAAATCGCCTAACTTGCACGGGGTCACGCGCATCGAGCCTCGGCGCTCGTGGACGAACGGCGAACCGATCGTCATCAGGGTCACTGCGAATTCCGCCAGCTTCAGATCTGTCGTCTGCTCTCGATTCACAGAGCCGGGCAAGTCTCATGAACCGATGGCTGGATACATGCCTTGTCCAGCGCTGAAGGCGAGGCACCAAAGAACGAGGACATCGCCTCGGCCACCGGGATAAGATGGGAGACCAGGGGGAAGCAACACGCGGATCCTCGCCATCGGAGGAACCGGTTTCATCGGCAGATACGTTGTCGGGTACTTGGCGAATTCGGGACATGATGTGGCCGTGTTTCACCGCGGGACCAAGGAAACCACTCTACCGACTTCGGTTCGACACCTGCACGGTGATCGCGAGCGGTTGGCACACTCTCAAGACGAATTCCGTGAATTCGCGCCGGATTGCGTCTTGGCGATGGCGCTCCCTGCCGGGAATGATCGGACCGGTCGGTTGTTCGTGGACGTGTTCCGAGGCATTGCACGTCGAGCCGTCGTGATTACGAGCCGCGATGTTTACCGCGCCTTCGGCCGCCTGCGCCGACTTGAAACGGGGACGCCGGACCCAGTTCCCCTGACCGAGACGTCGCCGTTGCGTGAGAAGCTCTACCCTTTCCGGGGCGCGGCCGCCGATCCGATGTGGGCCGATTCGGACGATCTCCTCGTGGAGCGCGCGGTCATGAACGAGCCCCAATTTCAGGCAACCGTCATCCGCCTGCCCGTGATCTACGGCCCTCAGGATGAGTACTTTCACCGAACCTTCTCCTATCTGAAGCGGATGGACGACGGTCGGCGCGCAATCCTCCTTGAGGAGGCGCACGCCAACTGGAGGGACTCCAGGGTCTACGTCGAGGACGCTGCATGGGCCATCGTCCTTGCCGCCACGGACGACCGCGCCGCCGGACGCATCTACAATGTTGCACCGACCCAGACGCTAACGGAGGCTGAATGG
>Ga0209375_1002633_pt1 | contig 12788 bp, 14 predicted proteins | sample GraSoiAngelo_131_FD_185888 | JGI IMG/M metagenome (GOLD analysis project Ga0209375, IMG submission 185888) | Grasslands soil microbial communities from the Angelo Coastal Reserve, California, USA - 14_0929_02_30cm (SPAdes) (version 2) | ecosystem: Environmental > Terrestrial > Soil > Grasslands ... | reverse complement strand
CGTGCAGCGCGCCGCGGTCACGGTCGACGGCGATGACCTCGCCGCTCGGTCCGACGAGCTCTGCGAGTGCGAGCGTGAACGCGCCGGTCCCGGCGCCGAGGTCGGCCCACGTCCCACCGCGCGTCACGCCTTCACGCAGGAGGCGGACGTGGTCCGCGTGGTCCACTAGGCTCTGCGTCCGAGGTCGGCCTGTGCCCAGCCGTCGGTGGACAGGACGAGCGTCACGGGTCCGTCGGCCTCGAGGACGACGCGCATGTCGGCCCCGAATCGCCCCTGCGCGACTGCGGCGTCAGCACCGCGCAGCTGGCCACAGAACGCCTCGAACAGGCGCCGGCCCAGCTCGGGCGGCGCGGCCGCGGTGAAGTCCGGGCGTCGCCCATGCCGTACGTCTCCGTAGAGCGTGAACTGGGGGATGACGAGCACGCTACCGCCGACATCTTTCACCGTGCGGTCGAGGCGGCCGCGGCCGTCGTCGAAGATACGCAGCGCGAGGAGCTTCGCCGCGACGCGCTCACCATCCTCGGGTCGATCGTCCGCGGCGACGGCGAGCAATACCGCGAGGCCGGGGCCGATGGTCGCGATGGCCTCGTCCGCGACATGCACGGAGGCGGAGCGCACCCGCTGGACGACCGCGCGCACCGCCGCTCGGCCTTGTTAGTCCAGCATCCAGGGGTTGTCGCCGCGGACGACGGACTCGACCTCGCTCGCGGAGAGATGCCCGGGCGCGAACACCGTCATGCTCTTTTCGAGCGGCAGCCGTGTGACGTACGTGACCTTCCCGAAGCGGTAGCCGTGCTGGTACAGGAACGGCTTGCCGTCGATCTCGAGGCGCTGACGGCGATCGGTGGATGTTGCGGGCACACGGCCAGTATGGAGAAGGGGCCGCGTGCCCGCGCTCAGCGAGTCGGGGTTATGAGTCGGGGTTATTCGGAAGGCGGCCAGGGCACCGGTGCGGGCGGCGGAGCGTCGTCGCCCGGCAGGCCTGGGTCGTATGGCACGACATCAAGGTTGGAACCGCCGTCGTCCGCGGCAGCCACGTTCGCCGTGAGCGCGAGGACCATGAAGGTCAGCACGATCAGGCGAATGAGTAGCGAGCGAACTGGTGTCACCTCTGTCTCCCCTCGTTCCCTCCCCCGTTCGGCGGATTGTGCCCGCTGAGTGGGGTTGGCTATCCTCCGGCGAGTCTACGAACGCTGAACACGGCGACGCAAGATGAAACCAGTCGCCTGTCTGTCAGTTCAGTGACATTGGAGCGATGTGACGACTACCGACGCACTGGTGAAACCGAACAGTTCGAACGGCCTCGGTGCCCGCGTCCGCGAAGCGCGTCGCGAGCGTGGCATGAGCCAGGCCCAACTCGCCGGTGAGGAGCTCACCAAGGGCTTCATCAGCCAGGTCGAGTCAGGGCTGGTCCGACCATCCGTTCGTTCGCTCCAGATCCTCGCGGCCCGGCTGGGGAAAAGCCTCGATTACTTCCTGGGGGACGAGCCGCTCGCGGCGTCGAAACGCCTCGTTTTCCACCGTCTGGCGGCGGAGGCCGCGTCCGAGCGTCGCGACTGGACGGTCGTGCGCGACGAGGTGACGGCGGCGCTGGTGTCCAAGCCCGAAAAGCGCGAGCGCGCGGCGCTGCTGCGCTTCCTGGCCCAGGCGGAGATGAACACCGGTAATCGTGAGGTGGCTTTCGACCGCATCGGCGAAGCGTTGTCGCTCATCGACACGGCGACGGACGCCGGTGAGGTCGCGCACCTCCTGCACCTGCGTGGCATCGCCTACGGGCAGATCGGCCAGTACGTGGCCGCGGCCGAGGCACTCGAGTCCGCTCGCGACGCGATGGAGCGTCACGAGGTCAGCGATCCGCGTCTTCGGGCCCGCATCCTCGTCGCGCTTGGAACGGCGTATCGGCGGCTCAACCGCACCGCGAAGGCGATGCAGACCTACGGCTCGGCACTCGATCTCGCGAGCGGGATCGACGAGCTTCGTCTCGCCGCGCAGGGCTACATGGGCGTGGCAGTTTCGCTCTACGACGCCGGCGAGCTCGACGCCGCGATCGGGAACTACCGCCGCGCGCTCGATCTCTTCACGCGCGTCGAAGACACGACCTTCCAGCTCCAGGTGCTGCACTCGCTCTCGACGATCCACTTCGAGATGGGCAGGAACGACGAGGCCCGTGAGCTGGCCGAGCGTGGCTCCGCCGCCGCGCGCATGGCGCACGACGAGGGTATGGTCGCGGTCGCGCAGCTCGTGCTCGCCCGGATCTCGCTCGTGAATGGCGACGCCGAGCAGGCCCTGAACATCGCGCGGCATGCCGAGAAGATCCTCACCGATCAACCGGTGCAGCGCGCCGACGCGCTCCGCGTCATCGGCGCGGCACAGGACGCCCTGAAGTCATTCACGGCCAGCGACCGCGCGTACCGCAAGGCCGTCGAGCTGTTGGTCGAGGTGGGTGACCACCCGAACCTCTCGACGTTCGCCGCCGAGTACGCGATGAAGCTCCGCGCGCGCGGCGAGACCGATCAGGCCTTCCGCTATCTCGAGCTCGCGCGCACACCGGCCACGAGCCGCACCTAGCGCGACCTCCCTCCGCGCTCGCTAGCATCCGGACGTGCCCCGCGATGCCATCACCTACGACAACGAAGGCGTCGCCGCGGTCCTCGATGAGATCGGCGATCTTCTCGAGCTGAAGGGCGAGAACGTCTTCCGCGCCGTCACCTATCGGGCGGTGGCGCGCGCGATCCGCGACCTGCGTGAGCCGATCGCGGCGCTGGTGGAGCAGGATCGTCTGGGCGAGATCCCGAAGGTCGGTCCATCGGTCAAGGACGCGATCGTCCAGCTCGTGAGCACCGGCACATCGCTTCGCCACGAGGAGCTGAAGGCCGCGGTGCCATCGGGTCTCATCACGCTGCTCGGCGTCCCAGGCGTCGGGCCCGCGACGGCCCGGATCATCTACGACAACCTGAAGATCACGACGGTCGACGAGCTCGAGGACGCGGCGAAAGCGCATCGCCTGCGGGAGCTGCCGAAGATCCAGGCGAAGACCGAGGAGAACATCCTGAAGTCGATCGCCTCGCTGAAGCAGCGGACCGGACGGAACCTGGTGCATCACGCGCGCGCTGCGGCTACGTCCATGGTCGACTGGCTGCGTCAGGAAACGGGGATCGAGGCGATCGCGATCGCGGGCAGCCTGCGTCGCTACCGCGAGACCATCGGCGACGTCGATCTGCTCGTCGCCTCGACCGCGGCGGGTCCGGTCATGGACGCGCTCGTTCGAGCGCCGTCGGTCGAGCGCGTGCTGGCGCACGGCGAGACGAAGACGTCCGTCATCGTCGCGCGCGGGCTGCAGATCGATCTTCGTGTGGTGCCGCCGGACTCCTGGGGCGCGGCGCTCCTGTACTTCACGGGATCGAAGGAGCACAACGTCCGGCTGCGCGGGTACGCGCTCAAGAAGAAGCTGCTGCTGAACGAGTACGGCCTCTACCGCGTGGGCGCGGAGGCGCGCGGTCAGGAGATCGCGTCGCTGACCGAGGAGGAGATCTACACCGCGCTCGGTATGGACGAGATCCCGCCCGAGCTGCGCGAGGATCACGGTGAGATCGACGCCGCCGTGGCGCACGCGCTGCCGGCGCTCGTCACGGTCGGCCAGGTGCGTGGCGATCTCCACACTCACACGAATTGGACGGACGGGCACGACACGCTGGAGGCCATGGCGCGGCGCGCGCGCGACAAGGGCTATGCGTACTACGCGGTCACCGACCACTCGCCGGGTCTGGGAATGACGAACGGCCTCGGGGCCGAGCGCATCACGGCCCGGGTCGAGGAAGCGCGGCGTCTCAACGGGGAGCTCGCACCGTTCCGGATCCTCGTCGGCACCGAGGTCGACATCCGCGCGAATGGGTCGCTCGATTACCCCGACGACATGCTGGCGCGCTTCGACATCGTGAGCGCGTCGGTGCATTCCGCGTTCGGCCAAACGAAGGAGGTCATGACCGAGCGCGTGTTGACCGCGATGCGGCACCCGCTCGTCACGCAGATCTCACACCCGACCGGGCGCCTTCTGGAGCGGCGCGATCCCCACGCGCTCGACCTGCAGGCGCTCATCGACACCGCCGCGGAGACGGGCACGTGGATCGAGATCAATGGCGGACCCGAGCGGCTCGATCTGCCCGATGTCTGGGTGCGTAAGGCGGTCGACAAAGGCGTCACGCTCGTCGCGAACTCGGACGCGCATGCGGTCGAGGAGATCGACTGGATGGAGTTCTCGGTCGCGACAGCGCGGCGGGGTTGGGCGCCGCGTACCGCGATCGCGAACACCGCCGAGCTCGACGCGATGCTCGCGAAGCGTAAGCGGCGCGCATGACGCGAGCGCGTTTCGTCGTGCGCGGCGTTGTTCAGGGCGTGAACTTCCGGGCAGCGGCGGCACGCGAGGCGACGGCTCTCGGACTCACCGGCCGTGTCTGGAATACGAACGACGACGGGGTCGAGCTGATCGCCGAGGGACCCGCGGCGTCGCTCGCCAATTTCGAGAGATGGCTCGCGCGGGGCCCGAGGATGGCGCGCGTCGAGCGCGTCGAACGCACGGAGCTGTCGGGCGATCGGCGCTACGACGATTTCATGATCTCGTACGCCTCGCCGGAATGACGCGGAACGCCGCGCCTTCCACGAACGACCCTGAGCTAGCGGCGGCGTCTCTTCTTGCGGCCCGCCTGCGGGAAGTAGCGCTGCCTGCGGCGCTCCTGCTCCCACGCGACCTCCTGCGGCGGTAGCACGGAGAGATAGATGAAGGCGATGATCCCGAGGTTGAGCGCGATGGTGATCCCGATGATGAAGAACGGCAGCTTGGCGATGATCCAGACCATGACGACGATCAGGAACACGATGTTGGTCCAGAACACCCACGATTTCAGCGCGTTCTCGGCCGGTGCGATCGGTCCGCGGCGCCGCCAGTTGTACCAAACGACGTTCGTGACGAGCGATATCGCGACCGCGTAGACGGCGGGCCAATAGAACCGCGACTCGGTATTGAAAGGCTGGAAAAAACGGTCAACAAAGTGACCGAGGTCGAACGGCACGGTCCGGCTATGCTAGCGACCGCCAGCGCGATTGACAGGGAGACACCGTGCGAGCACTCCTCTCAGCTTCTGATACGACCGGTCTCGTCACGTTCGCGCGCGGTCTGCGCGAGCTCGGCTGGGATCTGATCGCGACCGATGGAACGCGCGCCGCGCTCGCGATGGAGGGCGTGGACGCGAAGGGCGTCGAAGACCAGACCGGCTCGCCCGTGCTGCTCGGCGGGCGCGTGAAGACACTGCATCCACGCATCCACGCCGCGCTTCTCGCGCGGCGAGACGACGAAGCGCACCGGGCCGAGCTCGCACGCGAGGGTATCGAGCCGATCGATCTCGTCGCGGTGAACCTGTATCCGTACGCGAAGGCCGCAGCCGCGGGCAAGCGCGGGCTCGACCTGCAGGAGCAGATCGACATCGGAGGTGCGACGCTGCTCCGCGCGGCCGCGAAGAACTACCAGGACGTCGTCGTCATCGCACGACCGGATCGCTACGGCGCGGTGCTCGATGAGCTCAAAGGCCGAGGCAACGTCTCGCTCGAGACGCGCCGGCTCCTCGCGGCCGAGGCGTTCTCGCACACCGCGGCCTACGACGCGACGATCGCGTCGCGTTTCGTGAGCGAGGCGGGGATCCAGTTCCCGGATGAGATGACGCTCTCGCTCCGCAAGGTGCGCGATCTCCGTTACGGCGAGAACCCGCACCAGCAGGCCGCCTTCTACGCCCTTCGCGGCGAGGAGAGCGGTGCGATGGTCTCGATGGAGCAGATCCACGGACGCGCGGCGAGCTTCAACAACGTGCTCGATATCAACGCCGCGTGGCGCATCGTCTCCGACTTCGCGCAGCCGACGGTCGCGATCGTGAAGCACCAGAACCCGTCGGGCATCGCGTCGGAGAGCGAGATCACGAAGGCGTACCAGCGCGCGTTCATGGCCGACTCCGTCTCAGCCTTCGGTGGCATCGTGGGCGCGAACCGGCAAGTGACGCGCGAGCTGGCGGAGGCGATGCAGGACACCTTCTACGAGGCGATCATCGCGCCGGGCTTCGACGACGACGCCCTGCCGCTCCTCCGCCAGCGCAAGAACCTCGAGATCCTCGCGGTGCCGAACGCGCTGATCGAAGGGCGTCGGCTCCGTCGCAGTGACGACCACGCGTTCGATGTGAAAAGGGTGGCCGGCGGTCTCTTGGTGCAGACGCCGGACGAGTCCGTGACCGAAGAGGGCAACTTCAAGGTCGTCACCGAGCGCACGCCGACGCTGGAAGAGCTCACCGACCTGCTGTTCGCCTGGCGCTGCGTTCGCCACGTCACCTCGAACGCGATCGTCCTCGTAAAGGGCCTCGCGAGCGTCGGCGTCGGTCCCGGTCAGCTATCGCGCGTGGTCGCGGTCGAGGTCGCCGTTCGCAAAGCGGGCGAGAACGCACGCCTCGCGGTCATGGCGTCCGACGCGTACTTTCCGTTCCCCGACGGCATCGAGGTCGCCGCGCGCGCCGGTGTGACCGCGATCATCCAACCCGGAGGCTCGCTCCGCGACGCGATGATGATCGAGACGGCCAACCGTCACCGCATGGCGATGTTGTTCACCGGCAGGCGGCACTTCAAGCACTAGGGGGCGGCGTACCCTTGCTCGCATGAAGGATCCGGACGGGGCGACCAAAGAGTTCGCGTCCTCGTTCAAGCGATTCATCGACGCGATGAATGCCGAGGCCGCGAAGGAGACGAGTCCGCTGCTCGAGCGGCTACGCGCGCACCTCGGCGGCGATCCGGGCCGCATGCCGATCGTCAGCGAGGACTACGACAACTACGAGCACCCGAACGTTCAAGTAGCGCTCGACAAAGTGCTCTATTCGAAGGGTCGGACCGCCGATCTCGTCGGCATCTCGGTCCCGAACAAGCGTTGGCAGCAGTTCGCCTTCTCGGATCTGCTCGCCCCGAGCAATCCATACGGTCGCATCTCGGAAGGCCCGGTGGACTACGTCAACTTCCACCTCGAGGGCGAGCGAACGCTCGCGTGCGTCCAGTACGGGCTCTTCTTCGTGACGGCGGGCAGCGACCGTCTTGCGGTCTTCGTTGTCGGCCCGCCGACGCTGGAGATGGGCCGCGGCAACCGCATGCGCGTGGAGGTGGCATGTTCTCGCCGGGAAGCGGCTCTCGCTCTCCTGAAGGATCTGACCGCGGCTGCGAAGGACCTCAACGTCTATCGCGGCAAGGCCATCTCGCTCGCACCCGGCCAGTACGGCGTTCAGTCCTTGGTCAAGTTCCATCGGCTTCCGACGATCGCGCGCGACGAGATCGTCCTTCCCGACGGCGTTCTCGAGCGGATCGAGCAGCACGCGATTCGTTTCTCCGACCACGCAGCCGCGCTGCTGGCGGCGAAGCGTTCACTGAAGCGTGGGATCTTGTTATACGGCCCGCCGGGCACCGGCAAGACGCTCACGGTGATGTATCTCGCGTCGCAAATGACCGGCCGGACGCTGATCATCACCACCGGGCTCGGGATGGGCGCGCTCGGCACCATCGGACAGTTCGCGCGAGTGCTCGCGCCCGCGACCGTCGTCGTGGAGGACGTCGACCTCATCGCCCAAGAGCGCGGCATGCCGGGCATGCCGTCGCAGCCGTTGCTGTTCGAACTGCTGAATCAGCTCGACGGTCTTGCGGACGACGCCGACGTCCTATTCATCCTCACGACGAACCGGCCGGACATCCTCGAGCCCGCTCTGGCCGCTCGTCCCGGCCGCGTGGATCTCGTGGCGGAGCTACCGATCCCGAACGCCGCTGGACGCGCGAAGCTTCTCTCGCTGTACGCGCGCGGACTGAAACACGAGGGTGTCGACTTCGCTCGCTACGTTGAGAAGACGGACGGCGCGAGTCCCGCTTACATCAAGGAGCTTCTGCGCAAGTCAGCGCTCTTGGCGGCGATCGAAGGCGTGAAAGCGGTGACGACCGCGCACCTCGACGCGGCGATGGAAGAGCTGGCGGCTGGCGGCGAGCTTGCGAAGCGGATCGTCGGGTTCGGTACAGGAGGGTTGCCGCTCGGCCCGATGGGCCCGATGCGGCCCGCCGGATTCCCGACCGTAGAGGTGCGCTCGCGCACGCCGCAGTAGGGCCGTCTACTTCAGCGCGTGCTCGAAGGTCGACCGGTGCTGGTCCAGCCACGCGAGGTCGTCGTCCATCTTGGCGGGTGTATCCCATCGGGCCAGCGTCACGAAACCCGGCTCGCCCGCGCGGGCGCGCGCCTCGATGAAGCGCGCGACGTGGTCGTTCCGGAGGCGGATCGTCGCGAGCAACTCCGACCGATCCACGAGGCCATAGGCGTCGCAGAAGAGCCGCAGACGCTGCGCCCTCTCACTGACGCTGAACAGCTTCGACTCTGAGAAGAGAGTGACCCAGCACGCGGCCGAGTTGGCGACGTCCCACAGACGTGAACCGGGTCCCGCGAGGTCCCAGTCAAGGAACACGGCGAGATCTTCGTCCCGGAACAGCGCGTTCCAGGGTGACCAGTCGTTGTGGCAGATGAGCTCCGGGCGGGTCGGCGCGGTGAGCCGCCACTTCGCGTCTGACGGCGGCTGAAAGTCCACGACTGTGTCGTGGTATTGCCGCAGGAGGCGCGCCGCGCGGACGAGGTGCTCCTCGTCGAAAACACGATCGGGCACGGCATTCTCACCTCCGGCGAACGCCTCGCCGGGGATGTACGCGAGGACCTCGCGGCCGACCTCGTCGATGCCGAGGACGCGCGGCGCCTCGAACCCGACGCTCTCCAGGTACCGGAGGAGCGCGTGGACCGCGGGCGTCCAAGGGCCCGCGCGACGCCGCACGGTGTCGCCGACACGGACAGCTTGGTTGAGATTGCCACCGAGGGAGACTTCCTCAGGCACGCGCCGAAGGCTAAGCCACGTCGATGTCTACTCGGACCCGGACTTCTTTCTCGCGGCGATCGCGCCGAGCTCGGCGCGGGCGGCCGCGATCAGGTCTGCGCCGGTGTTCGCGTGACCGTTCACTCCCCAGCCGCCTTCGGGCGACTCGGTGAGGAGAACCCACGTGCGCTCGGTAAGCCGCGGCTCGCCGGCGGCGGCCGCGACGATGTCCGTCAGCTCCTTGACCACACCCAGCTGCTTGTTGCGATCGAGAGTGCCGACCGGTGTGAGGACCTGCACACGCACGTAGTTGCTGTCACCCGCGACGTTGGAGAGCGAGTCGGCCGGCAGGTCGTGGACGAACGCGGCGGTGTTGTTGACGAACAGCGAGATGGCCGGTACCGCCTCCCAACGCATCACGGCGGCGGCGAGGTCTCTCGCCAACGCATGCTTGTCGCGGAACGTTCCCTCCGCGGCGTACACGTCGATCATGGGCATGGGTTTCTCCTTCGGTGAGTACGATGGTCGTCATAGCGACGTCGTAGAGCCGCATTATGACGAGTGTCATAGTGGAGTCAAGGGGGAAGTTTGTGAACACTGACAGCCGCGAGCGGATGGTGCGCAGCGCCGCCTCACTCATCCGCACGCGCGGCGTGAATGCGACGTCGTTCTCAGAGGTGCTCGCCGACAGCGGCGCGCCCCGTGGTTCGATCTACCACCACTTTCCCGAAGGGAAGACGCAGCTCGCCGCAGACGCCATCCGCTGGACATCCGAGCGCGTGCTCGCGCACCTCCGCGCCGGCGCGCCCGCGACGCCGTCCGATGTACTGAAACGCTTCATCGACATGTGGCGCAAGGTCGTCCTGACTTCGCGCGGCACCGCGGGGTGCGTCGTGGCCGGTGTCGCGATCGATACGGACGCCGGCGACTCCGGCGAGATCGACCTCGTGCGTTCGACGTTCAGGTCCTGGAGCGGTCTGCTGGCCGAGCAGCTCCGGGCGGTCGGTGTTCCCTCGGAGCGGGCGGCACCCATAGCGGTGGCCACGCTGGCCGGCATGGAAGGCGCGCTCATCCTCTGCCGCGCCGAGGGCAACGCCAAGCCGCTCGACACCGTCGCCGAAGAGCTGCTGCGCCTCCTGCCACCCGCGACGTCGCGCCCGGTCCCGTCGGGCGCGCGACGGCGCTAGCCGAGCTCGATGTAGCGGAAGGCTTCCGCTGCGGGAACGTTCCAGGTCGCTCCGATGCTCTTGGCCCAGGCGCGCATGCGCTTTGGGAACTCACTGCGACCGCCGAGCTGCGACCGGTGCGACCGCAGGGCGTTGATCTTCTTGTTGAGCGTTCCGCTGATGTCGAACCACACATTCGGGTCGCGCGAGCCGAATAGCAGCACCCGTGACACGCGATGCTTGGCGAGCTTTCCGTCGCCCAGCTGCTCCGGGAAGAACAGGTGGTCGCGCGCGGCGATGACGCCGTCCAGGCCAGACCACCCCGCGACCCGGTGGTCGGGGTGGATCTGGTAGTGACTCCACGGATCGTTGGTGAACACGAGGTCGGGCTGATGCAGGCGGATCGCGCGGCAGACCTCTTCACGAAGCGCCATCGACCGCTCGAGCTCGCCGTCGTGATGCCTCAGGAATACGAACTCCTTGACGCCGATCGCCTCGCCAGCGGCGCGCTGCTCCTTCTCCCGGATCTCGGCGAGTGCCTCCGGTGCCATCTTCGGATCGTGAGTGCCTTTGTCACCGCTGGTGAGGACGCAGTACGTGACGTGCGTGCCGCGTTCGATGAAGCCCGCGAGCGTTCCCGAGCAGCCGAAGTCGACGTCATCGGGGTGGGCGAAGACGGCCATCGCGCGCTTCGGGATCGCGAATGCTTCGGCCACCGCTATACCTCCAACGCCGATGACGTCGCCAGGACGGACTCATACAGCTCGGCGATCTTCTCGCCGACGCTTTCCCAGGTGAAATGCTCGGCGCGGTCCCGAGCTCCGTGCGCGAGATGTGTACGCAGTCGATGATCCGTTAGCACCTGCGCGATCGCTTCCGCGAGCGCCTCGTCGTCGCCGGGCGGAACGAGGAGGCCGGACTCGCCCTCCGCGATGAGCGTCTGCAGGCCGCCCACACGGGTGCCGACCACCGGCGTCCCGCAGGCCATCGCCTCGAGGGCGACGAGGCCGAACGACTCGGTGAGTGAGGGGACCGCGCAGACGTCGGCCGCGGCGTAGTACAGCGCGAGCTTCTGCTGGTCCAGCGAGCCCACGAAGTTCACGTTCGCCTCCATGCGGTGCTCGTGGACCAGTCGCCGCAGCTCCAGGATCTTCTCGGTCTCGGGCGCATCGTCCCCGGGGTCGAGCGCGCCGCCGACGACCAGAAGGCAGACGTCGCTGCGAAGGTCGGGATGGCGGATGAAGAGCCGGCCGAGAGCGCGCAGCAGGACGTCGATCCCCTTGATCTGCTCGATGCGACCGACGAAGAGGACGATGCGTTCGCATTGATCGCGCCCCAGGCGTTCGCGCGCGTCGGCCTGCCGCATCGGGCGGAAGAGCGTCGGGTCGACGCCGCATGGGATGACGTGGATCTTCGCGGGATCGCCGCCATAGAGGTCGCGGAGCTCGTCCACCTCGATCTCGCTTGCGGCGACGATGGCCGCTGACTCGTGGACGGCCTGGCGCTCGATCGTCACACGCACGTCGCTCTCGCCGTCGACGTCCTCGTCCATCACTTCGCGCTTCACGAGACCGAGCGTGTGGAACATCTGGATACGCGGCACCCGCCAACGCGGCGCCAGGCTGCGCGCGACGCTGGCGGAGAGCCAATAGTGCGCGTGCATCAGGTCGTACGAGCGACCCTCGGCCGCGACGTACTCATCGAGCTTGGTCGTGAATTCGTCGAGGTGGTCGTACACGTCCATCTTCGGCCAGTACCCGATGGGCCCCGATTCGATGTGTATCACGCGCGCGTTCTCGCCGAGCTGCTGGATGCGCGGGTCGTACCTCTCGCGCCAGCGTGTGAACACGTCCACCTCGATGCCGCGCTTCCCGAGTGCGCGCGCCACCTCGCGCACGTAGACGTTCATGCCGCCGGAGTCGCGACCGCCGAGCTTCGCGAGCGGGCACGCGTGGACCGAGAGCATCGCGATGCGGCGCGTCACGGAAGCGTCGCCTCGAGCCGCCCGAGCCAGCGGTCCTTCCCGCCGAGGTCGTACTTGTACGGCTCGTCGCCGCGCAGGAGGTCGTAGGTGTCGAAACCCTCGGCGATCGCTTCGCGGATCGCCCAGGCGTGACTCACGATGCCGATCGATAGCGACGCGAGCGCCGGATCGTAGGCGGCGTTGTAGAGCGCGAGCGTGCCGCGGTAGGCGAACGCGAACAGCACCGCCGCATCTTCGTCGTGCGCGCGCAGGACGCCGAGTCGCAGCCGTCCGAGGGGCGCGAGCGCGTCGGCGATGTCGCGGAAGAAGCGTTCCATGTCCGGCGTCATGAAGTCCGCCTTCGCGCCGCGCGAGAGGCGGTGCAGCGCGAAGAAGCGATCGAGCGTCGCGGCGCGCTCGGCGTCGGTGCCGGATCCGGATCCGGATCCGGATCCGGATGCGGATCCGGCTGCCCAGCGGAAGGTCGCCTCGGTCGCGTTCTCGAGGCGGCGGACCTTCCGGCGCAGCTCGTGCCGTTCTTTCTTGCCCAGGCGCTGCACAAAGGTGTCGAAGTCTCCCGGGAGGCCAAGCCGTGGGCTGGCGATGAGCCGCGAGCGCACGGCGCGGTAACCGCGCGCGCCGAGGACGCTCGCCATCACCTCGAGCGTGGGCGCGTCCTCGGGCACGAATTCGAGTCGCACGCGCGGCGGTGCCTCGCTCGCGATCCAGCGCGCCACGGCGGTCGCGACC
>Ga0209375_1002632_pt1 | contig 12793 bp, 7 predicted proteins | sample GraSoiAngelo_131_FD_185888 | JGI IMG/M metagenome (GOLD analysis project Ga0209375, IMG submission 185888) | Grasslands soil microbial communities from the Angelo Coastal Reserve, California, USA - 14_0929_02_30cm (SPAdes) (version 2) | ecosystem: Environmental > Terrestrial > Soil > Grasslands ... | reverse complement strand
ATGAGCGGTGCAAGAGTTTCGCCGTGATTCGCAATTGCCGAAGTCATCGCCTGCACGATGTAGTCGATCGAATTCAAGCCGGCATCGATAATTGCCTGGCATAGAGCCTCGAACCGCGGCACATTCAGAGTGACATTGTCGTCCACAATGAAGATCGCGCGCGCTCCCTGATCGCGCGCATCGCGGATGTCCGCCAGCACACGATCGAACGAATACGTGTAAAAATTCCGCCCACGCATCTCGATAATCGAGCAGAAGCTGCAATCGAACGTGCAGCCTCGCGACGTTTCAACGACATCGACTTGCTTTCCAAGCAGGGTATAACCGCCGAGCACCCGCGCTTTGCGATTGGGCATGTCGATGTCACTCGTTTCAAGACGGCTTACCGGCCGGTCGGAATTATGAAAAACGTTCCCGTCACGCCGATACGACAGCCCGGCGATGCCGTCGAAGCCACTGTTGTTTTCAATAGAGCGCAAGAGCTGGCGAAACGTAATCTCGCCTTCGCCACGGACAATGAAGTCCACTGGTGCGTACGAATCGTCCATGTACGCGGCGGGCGCCAGGCTGGGATCATACCCGCCGGCGACGATCCGTGCGGCCGGATTCAGCCTTCGGATCAGCGCGATGATTTTTTTGGCGGTATGGCGTTGGAACGTCATCACCGATAGCCCCACGACGTCGGGTTTCATTTCGCGTACAAGACGTTCGACTGTTCCTCGTACTTGCCGCTGCACAAGAATTAGATCCGCGACCGCGACCTCGTGATGCGAATCCACGTTCCCTGCAAGCGAAGTGAGGGCGCCGTTGGGCATGCGGACGACAACTTCCGGCATGTGCTCAAAGGAATCCGGCATTGAAAGAAGGAGGATCTTCAATTTGTACCTCCGTCACGTTAGGATCATAAAGATTAGTGGGGAGCCGAACCAAGCGCAACAACCAAGAAAGTGTGTGTGAATTCTGCAATGCCGGGGGTTTGGGATTCCCGGCTGCCGGCGACATTGAGCACCTGAATCGAATGGTGGTCCAACCACGTTCGGAATCGGTGGACGAGGACCGGATCCGGAGGCGCATTTGACGGGTCGGGGCAAGGAACTAAACAGAGCGGTTTGTGGAATTGCGCCGCAGTTTCGTACGTGAGCCTGGTTCCGCCCGAGCGATAAGGACCGATTACCAGCGTTCCGTCAGAATCGATGACGTTTCGCCGCGTACGCGCGGGATATCCGTCCTCTTCACATTCGAGAAGTCCGAAACTCCTTAGCAGCGCTTCCTGAGGCCCATTTTCAGTAAGCCAGTTTTTGGGAGCCACACCTCCCGACTCGATGCCAAGCTCACGCGCTGAAACGAGCGCGCCCATATCCGCTCCGGTCTGTCCGCCACTGATGATCTTCCGGAGGAGAAGAGGCATTCGCGGATGATAACAGCCCGGGCGGCTGATTCGGCTCTATCCGGACATTAACTACGGCGAGCGCGCGTACGGGCGGCCTTCCGGGCTGCGCGGACGCGGCCGGCTCGTCCTTTCGTCCGGACGGCTTTTCTGGCCGCTGCTTTCAAAGATCCGGCTCCGCGTCTCCGGGCTGCCGACCGTGCCTGCCGCGCGAGGGCTTTCGGTGATGCCGCCCGGCGGCCTTCGCGGCGGAGAGCGCGAAGGAATGATCCGGCAGCTTGACGGCAATGTCGCGCCGTACTTGGCGTCAGCCGCGCGAACGGTCCCTCTTCCTTTATACTGGTCGTAATCGTTATGCTCCAAACCCTTCCACCAGGACCCAAAAGCCTGATTCCCGGTCGCGCATTGTTGGCGTTCCGGCGCGATCCGATTGCGTTTTTAATGTCGACGGTGCATGAGTTTGGCGATATCGCGTGCTTTGGAGTGGGCTCACAGCACTATTTTGTGGTGAATCATCCGGACCACATCAAAGAAATCTTTGTAACGCACCATACCTATTTCAAGAAAGGACGAGCGTTGGAGCGTGCAAAAGGTATGTTGGGTAATGGTCTGTTGACCAGTGAAGGCCCGTTTCATCACCGGCAGCGGAGATTGGCACAACCCGCGTTCCATCGCGATCGCATTACCGGATATGCGGGCATCATGGCGGATTACGCCGATCGGGTGCAGCGGGAACGATGGCGCGAAGGTCAGACGCTCGATATTGCCAAAGAGATGATGCACCTGACGCTGGCCATTGTCGGTAGGACGCTATTCGATACGGAAACCGAAGCGGAAGCCGAACAGGTTCGTGAAGCTCTTTCCGAAACTATGAAGGGATACACGCGTGCCATGCTTCCATTTGCCGAGTTTCTCGATCGATTACCGTTGCGCCGCAACCGTCATTATTTACGCGCGCGCAATGTCCTGGATTCCATCATCTACCGAATCATCGATGAACGACGCCGCAGTGGAGAAGACCGTGGCGACTTGCTCTCGATGCTTCTCCGAGCGCAAGACGAAGAAGGCGATGGCGGGCGGATGACCGATCTGCAGCTGCGGGACGAAGCGATCACGATTTTTCTCGCCGGCCACGAAACAACGGCCAACGCTCTGACCTGGACTTGGTATCTATTGTCGGAACATCCGGATGTCGAACAACGACTTCACCGCGAGCTGGATTCAATTCTGGCGGGCCGGCTTCCCACCGCTGAGGATTTTCCGCGGTTGCAATACACCGAAATGGTGATTACCGAAGCCATACGTTTATATCCGCCGGCGTGGATTATCGGCCGTCGCGCTTTGAAAGATTACAAACTGGGGCCATACATCGTCCCTGCGGGCGCGATTGTGATCATGAGCCCGTACGTGATGCATCGTGATCCGCGTTACTTTCCCGATCCGTTTCGCTTTGATCCTGATCGCTGGACGCCTGAAGCCCGCGCCTCCCGCCCGCAATTTTCTTACTTTCCATTTGGCGGTGGGCCGCGCCGGTGCATCGGCGAAGGATTTGCCATGATGGAATCGATCATGGTCCTTGCGACACTGGCGCAAAAGTGGAGCCTGCGCCGGGCACCGGATCAACCGATCGCTCTCCAACCGCTCATAACGCTCCGGCCGAGGCACGGGATGCGAATGGTTCTGATGTCCAGATAAATTCTGGATGTGAATGAATTAGCGCAACTCCCTCCTATATTACGGTGACGTGGAGCGCATTCCCCTCCTCGCAGAGGAGGGGAATATTACGCCACCATTCATCACGCGCTCATAGACCGCCGTTACAGTTACAATCCGCCTGCTACAGCTTGCTCAGGAACTCAGACCGGTATAGGCTGTGAACAATTCAGATGCGAATGGAGTACACATGCGAATAAGAGTCATTCTTTTTTCAGTATCTCTGGCGGTAGCTGCGAGTTTCACTCCAACAAAGGCAAAGACACTTCCCGCTGAGACGTCATCTTCCGTCGCGTTGACCGGGCTGGTCACGTCGTCTGAGGAAGGCCCGATGGAAGGCGTGATCGTCAGCGCGAAGAAAGCGAGTTCGACAATCACGGTCAGTGTCGTCAGTGACGACCAGGGCCGGTATCGGTTTCCATCGGCGAAGCTGGAACCGGGTGCCTATTCACTGCGCATTCGGGCAGTGGGGTACGACCTGGAGGGACCGCGTGAAGTTGAACTTGCCAAGGACACGACCACCGCGGATCTCAAACTCACCAAAGCGCGTGACCTTGCCGCGCAGCTCTCAAATTCAGAGTGGCTCGCGAGCTTTCCGGGTACTGAACAGCAGAAGGCTTCCATTCGAAATTGTACGCATTGCCATACCCTGGAGCGAATCGCGCGCTCCCGTTACGACGTGGATAAGTTGACGGCCGTCATTCAACGTATGTCGGGCTATCCGCAACTGTCTTTTCCAATGATGGTTCAGAAACTCGTGGCCGCGCGCATAGGCGGTGGCGAAGATCCGCTCGAGCAGCGGATGGCCGGATGGCGCCGGCAAGCTCAATATTTGAGCACGATCAATTTGAGTGAAGGGCCGGAATGGAGCTACTCCTTTAAGACACTTCCACGGCCGAAGGGAAGAGCAACCAAAGTCGTCTACACCGAATACGAGCTTCCGCAGAAGACGAGACAACCGCACGATGTGATTGTGGACTCGCAGGGACTCGCGTGGTACGCCAGTTTCGGAGAAATGATCCTTGGAAAACTGGATCCGAAGACGGGCAAAGTGACCGATTACGAGGTTCCGCGTCTGAAACCGAACCTGCCGACAGGCAGCCTGGCCGTTCGGTTTGACGAAGATGAAAACATCTGGCTCGGGATGCAGTTCCAGGGTGGCGTGGCTAAATTCGATAAGAAGACGGAAAAATTCCAAACGTGGAGCCTTCCGCCGGAGCTGAACGGCGATCACGTACAGATCAATCAGGTCAGTCCCGACCATCATAAAGTGGACGGCAAAGTGTGGTTGCAGGACGCCGGAACGTACACAGTGCTGCGCCTCGACGAGAAATCCGGCAAGTTCGAAGTTTTTGAGCCGTTCCGCATCCCCCGGCCGAATATCTATGATGTCATTTCGGACCCGCAGAACAATGTTTATTTCACCGTGTTCGGCCGTGGCGACATCGGCCACATCGATGCAAAAACGGGAAAGATTGCTGTGTACCCAACGCCAACTCCCGCCTCTGCGCCGCGCCGCGGAATGCTGGATACGGGTGGGCGCTTGTGGTTCGGTGAGAACCGTGCGAACCGGATCGGAATGTTCGAAACGAAAACCGAACGTTTCCAGGAGTGGATGGCACCTACTGCCGAATCTTGGCCCTACGACGTGACGGCAGACAAGAACGGCGAGGCATGGTCGGGAGGCGAATTCAGCGATCGCGTATTGCGGCTGAATCCGAAAACCGGAGAGATCGTCGAGTATCTGCTTCCACGATTTACAAACATCCGCCGCGTATTTGTGGATAACTCGACGACGCCCGTTACTTTCTGGGTTGGTAACAACCATGGTGCGTCGATCATGAAACTGGAGCCGATGGATTAGCTACTTCTTCGACGGGTCGCTTGGTGAGGTCTTTTCCGAAGAACCGCAGAGGCGTTCTTGTTGAATCCAACGGATCACGTAGGAAGGACAATTTTCGATGCCGATATTTCGCGCCTTCGCAGAACAGAGAAACACCATCGCCTCGCGGTCAACAAATGTCACATTCGCAAGGTCGAGCGACTTCGCTTGAGATTCGGCATCCTCGCCGGCGAGCAGCCGCTCTATTTCCGGAAGGTACTCTTTAGTCAGTTGGCCACACAAGCGCACTCTGAGCGATTTTTCGTTTTCACGGGTTGGAGTGATCTTTAACACGTTAAATGTTTTCCATCGTACGCGTCTTGCAAGCCCAGGACCAAAATCTTAATCATGGATTACCTCGGAACAAGTGTTTATTGATCTTTAGAGTCTTTATTCTTGATTCCAGGGTGGATGCGGGTAGTCCGAGTCGTGCCGCCGCCCCGTCGGGTCCGGCGATCCGGCCGCGCGTTTCCTTCAAGACCGCCTCGATTCGTGCCTTCTGCTGCTCGCGAGTATCGGATGATTCGGAAGCCGGCGCTTCTGAACCATTTTGGGAGTCTCGCGGAAGCGTGCCGGGCTCCAGCCGAAAGATCTCGCTGTCGGCAAGAATCACGCCGCGCTCGATCACATTTTGAAGTTCGCGAATGTTGCCCGGCCATGAATAGCGCTCGAAAGCTTCCAAGGTCCGGCGGTCGATTTGGCGAATGCGCTTACCCATGCGTGTTGCGAAACGCGAGATGAAGTAGTCCACGAGGATGGGGATGTCATCGATGCGTTCTTTCAAAGATGGCGCATGTATCGGAAACACATTCAATCTGTAATACAAGTCCGCGCGGAAACGCCCCTCCGCGACATGGCGCTGCAAATCGCGGTTCGTCGCCGCAATGACCCGAACGTCCGCTTGAATGGTCCTGTTGCCGCCGACTCTTTCAAATTCCTTTTCCTGAAGGACGCGCAGGAGCGCGATTTGCATTTCCGGCGTCAGTTCGCCGATTTCATCGAGGAAAATCGTTCCGCCATTCGCCGCCTCAAACCGCCCGATCCGCTGTTGCAGAGCGCCGGTGAACGCCCCCTTTTCGTGGCCGAACAACTCGCTCGCGATGAGTTCAGACGGCAGCGCCGCACAATTCACTTTGACCAGAGCACGCCCGGATCGCGGAGACCGCCGGTGAATGGCGTGCGCGATAAGCTCCTTTCCAGTACCCGTTTGTCCGGTGATCAACACGGTGGAGTCGGTCGGGGCCACGCGATCAATGGCCGCCAATACATTCCGCAACGACTGTGACGAGCCGACGATTTCCTCGAATATGGATCGTTGAACGATTTCGTCCTGCAGCAGACGATTCTCCGCCTGCAGTTGTTCCTTCAGCGCGTTGATCTCTTCAAATGCCAATGCGTTCGACACCGCAATCGAAACGATTTCGGAAACATCCTGAAGCAGTTGGACCTCGCCGCGATCGAAGTTGCGCTTTTCGAAAGAAATGAAATCAACTGCCCCAAGCATCTCACCCCGCTTGAGTAAAGGGAGGGAGATGTAGCTGCGAACCCCGAATTGAAATAACCTTTCGTCCTCAGGGAACCGTTTTTGGAATTCCAGGTCCGTTGAAACGTACGGTTTGCGAGAAGAGGCAACTTCACTGACGTGATGCCCGCTAAGCGGTTGCTTCAGAACGGGCTTGGGAGCCAGATTGACCGTGGACGCGACGCGTGCAATGACGCTTTCGACAGATTCGCCGGGCCTTCTACCGACGCGCTCGACGTGCAGGGAGTGCAGCCGTACGTATTCTCCTTCAATCACGAATACGGCGATCGCGTCAAAGCGGCTCGTGGGCTTGAGCGCGACGATGAGCGACTCGAGTACTTCGGCGAGCTCCAGATGACTACTTGCCGCTTTAGCTACTTCAAGGATGAGTTGCGCGCTCGACGGAGTCCCATAGCGAACCTCAAAGCGCTCCTGGGTCGAACCTTTCATTTGGGAAGACTACCACAACCGGCAGGATGCCTTCTGTGCGCCGGCCCGCCGGCAAGCCGGCTATTTTACTTTTTTGATCCACGCCAGAATCGGCCCGGATACCGTTTTGTCGTCCGTATCGATGGAGAATACTTCCGACATGTGGCTCTCCCCTTTCAGGAACAGCATGGTGGGGCAATGTTCCTTCCCTGCCTTGCACATCTCATCGTGCAAAGCAATGTCCGCCGGGAGCATGTCGCCATTGACGCCAGGATCCAACTCGGCTCGGGCGAGGACGATTGCAACTTTTGTTGATTTGAAACCAGGCAGATTCGATCGCGCCGCCTGAGTTGCAGCATCGACCGGCTGCGCGCCACGCGCACCACCGCGCGCGCCACCGGCGGTCTTCACGCTGCTGGGTCCACTGATCGCACCTGCAGTCGCGTTTGGACCGGCACCGTCGGCAACCCCACATACCTTACCGGCATCCGCTAATGGATTCGGTGCGCCGGCCACCGGTGCTGGAGGACCGGTAATACCGGGAACGGGATTTCCGGACATGAAAATCGCTCCCTTCACGCCGGGACCTTTGGGTCCGTGAAGTTCAGGATGACCGATGTAGACGCCGAGCGGCCCATTGCCTGCAGAGTGAGCCCAAATGAACATGCGGTCCGGATTTCCTTTGTACTTTGCGATGTTGGCCTGCAGCCATTGGATCATCATCGCAACATCTTTACCGCCGTCGTCCCAGTTTTCTCCTGGATGCCGCTGCATAGTGACGGCGATCATGTCGTTCTTCACTGCCCACCGGCCGATGTTGTCATAGAACGCGTTGGCTTCTCGGTCCTGTTGTTCGATCTTGTTGCCGCCGCCGCCCGGCACGTAAATCAAAACCGTTCGGTTCTCCGTTCCTTTATCAGGCGAAAAAATATCGACCAGATCCTTGGGATGCGGGCCAAACGACACATCGCGGGCTATAGTGACCCCCGGATAAAGCGGCGCCGGATTTGCGGGTGCAGATGCTCCCAGCGGCCAGTAGTCGTTGTAATCGTTTTTCGGCATGAGCGGCCGGTAAAGCTTCGCCGTGCATGCGGGATCGACAATCTGTCCTATCTTGTGCAGACCAGCCGCAATACCCGGCGGGACCTGCGCATCAGCCGTTGCGGCCATCGCTGGAATGAGTACGGGTAAGCAGATTAGAACCCACCTGCTGATTTTCTTTTGCGCGAATTTCATCGACCGAGCCTCCTCATGAACACACCGAATGTTATATAGCAGGTCGCGCAGTTTGGCCAGGTACAAGCGCTTGTTGTTGGATGGCTTGAATGGCGCTAGGGCCTTCGGGTGGTCCGGAAAGCTTGCGGCCTCGACCGCGTCGTACCGCATTCGCACCGCGGGTTCTGCAATTCCTGTTGTGGCCGGAGAATGGCGGATACGTAGCGTCCTACGGCATAAAGCTGATCGTCCTTACCCCGAATTTCCGCCACGGATGCCCCTTCCACGGGATATACAGGCCCCCCTTGCCACTTATAAAGAGATGCAATTAGAAAAGCGAAACAATCCTCGGATATTGGAGTATGTCGCTTTAACCGGGCCCTGGTGCCGCCGCTAACCGAGAGGCTCGTCTCGACCCCAGGCGGCAGATTGATTCAACTGGCGGTGAAGGTCACTTTCTGAGCGTGACGAAGGAGCAGGAGAAAGTATGAGGAAATCCAAGACTGGTTTCGTTGCCATTGGTGTGTTTGTGTCATTCCTGTATTTCACCGCGCTCGTCCCGGAAACTCTGGCGCAGAGTAGGTTCACAGGTCTCGTGAGGGACCAGAGTGGCGCGGTTCTGCCGGGAGTTTCAGTCGAAGCCAGCAGCCCCGCGTTAATCGAGAAGTCGCGTTCAACCGTCACCGATGAACGCGGCACATACAAGATCATCGATCTTCGTCCCGGCAACTACAGCCTGACGTTCACTCTTCCTGGTTTCAAGACGGTCATGCGTGAGGTGGAGTTGCCTTCCGACTTCACCGCGACAATCAATGCCGAGATGACGGTCGGCGCCGTTGAAGAGTCCATTACTGTCGCCGCGGAATCGCCGGTTGTGGACTCACAGACGAATTTCAAGGCTCAAGTCCTTCCGCGCGACGTGCTGGACACGGTGCCTACGGCTCACACCATCCAATCGGCGGGACAGCTCGTCGTCGGAGTTCAGATGGATGCGCCCGATGTGGGCGGTTCGCGTGCGATGCAACAGACCTACTTCAACGTTCATGGGACTGGCACGTCGCAAACGTCCGTCCTGATGGATGGAATGATCATCAACGGGCTTCAAAACGACGGAGCAGTCCAGAGCTATATGAATGACGCCGGCGCCGAGCAGATGGTTTACCAAACCGGCGGCGGTACGGCCGATTCACCAACCGCAGGGCTGAAGCTAAACGTCGCGCCCAAAGAGGGGGGCAACAGCTTGCATGGCTCTCTGTTTGCCGGCTTTGAGAGCAACAGTTTGCAGAGCAGCAACCTGTCCCCCTTTCTGGCATCGCATGGCGTTCGAGCCGTGGACCAGATAGGCACTTACCGCGATGTCGACGTGACGCTTGGTGGACCCATCAAGAAGGACAAGCTGTGGTTCTTTGGTTCGAGCCGTTTTTTCACGGTCAATAAACCGGTTGCTAATTCATTCTACATCCCGGCGGGAAGGACGTACGCGGACTGCCTCAACGCCGTCGTTGCTTGCCAGCAGGCCATCAATGATCAATCGATCAACAGCGTGTTGCTGCGTCTGACCTGGCAAGTGAGCCCGAGAAACAAGCTGTCCGCGTATATGGACAGGCTGTTCAAGTCGCGCGATCACGATGTCGTTCCCGGTGATGATCCTGCAACCGCCGGCGGCTTCTGGAATTCGCCGATTTATGAGACAAGCACCATCAAGTGGACCTCGACCGTCAGCAACCGGCTGCTGATTGAAGGTGGCTATTCCAGCAACCTCGAACGGTTTAACATCCGCTATGAGCCAGGCGTCAGAAAGCCATATGGCACTCCCGCATGGTACGCCGGCGCGCTGCATCAAGACACAATACTGGGCACGAGGAGCAACGCAAGGACCTATGAGTCCGGCAACTACCCGGACCGGCACAATGTCCAGGCAGCGGCGTCATACCTTCGCGGCGGCCACAACCTCAAGTTGGGTTTTCATAATTCCTGGGGACCGTTCAATCAGGCGGCCTGGGCTAACGCGGACCTCTATCAAAACTACCTGAACGGCGTACCGGCCACCGTGACATTGCTGGGAACTCCGGCTCGTTGGAAGGAGCGCCTGAACGCGGCGGTGGCGATTTACGGCCAGGATGCCTGGACCTTGGGACGGATCACCATCACCTACGGCTTGCGCTGGGAATACGTCAGTGAGCAGGTTTCCGGGCAGCCCGCACAGCACGGGCGGTTCGCCAATATCCCCGCTTTTGGCGATATTCACATGCCGATTTGGAGGACATTTTCGCCGCGGACTGCTGTGGTCTATGATTTGTTCGGCAACGCAAAAACGGCGATCCGCTTCGGTTTTAACCGGTTCGAAGCGGCTGCCACGACAAACATCGCATCCCTGTATGATCCCGCAAACGCGGCCTACGTCCAGGCTACCGCTGCCTGGACCAATCTTGCCAAGGATGACATTGCTCACGGCGAGCCTGGATGTGTCTATCTCATCACACCTGGATGCGAAATCAATTTCGCAAACGTGCCGAAGAATTTCGGCACCGTCTCGCTCTCGAATCCGGATCCAAAGCTCAAGCGTCCGCATACGCTCGCCTATAACCTTGGCGTGACCCACGAGTTGTTTCCTGGCGTTGCGGTCACGGCCGAATGGTTTCACAGCGTCGCTAAGAATATTCTCGAGCGTAACAACACCCTCCGGCCGGGAACGATGACGGGACCATCCACGGTCTCCAATGCCAGCTACAGACCCGTAACCGTTTTCAGTCCAATCGACGGCCGGGCGATCACGATGTACGATCCGATTTCTCCAACCGTTCAACAAGCGGTGGCTAATGTCGATACGAACGATCCGAATTTGAGCAACGTGTACAACGGGTTCGAGTTCAACTTCAACGCGAAGCTGCCCCGCGGTGGAAGACTTTTCGGCGGCTCGTCCACAGACCGGTCGATCGCGAACGCATGCAGTGCCGCAACGACAAATCCCAACTTTTTGTTTTATTGCGATCAGTCGAAGAGCGGCATTCCATGGCGCACTCAATTCAAGTTGGTCGGGACGTATCCTCTGCCGTGGTGGGGCCTTCAGTTCAGCGGTTCGCTTCAGGCGCTCCCGGGATACACCCTGTACTATTACCTGAATGCCCTCTCACCTTTACAGCCGCTGCTGCAAGGAGGCGGCAGCCAACTGAACAGTGTTCTCAACAACCCAAACGGTTTAGGTACTGTGTTCACGGTCACGCCAAGGACCCAGTATTCGGCGTGTCCCGGTAACTCCGCCGCTGCCGGCTGTGTCGTGGGAGCCTTGGTGATTCCGGGTATGAACCAGCCATCATTGAATGTGCCGTTGATCGCACCGGGTACAGAACTGACGCCGCGCATTAATCAGGTCGACTTCAGCGTGAGCAAGAGACTCTCCTTCGAGCGGGTACGCCTCCAGCCCAGAATCGACCTGTTCAATGCGCTAAATTCGAGTGATTACTACACGGTTCGCTCCATGGTGTATAGCACGGCGCCAAACGCAACCTATAAATTGCCGGGCAGCATCTTGCTCGGGCGGCTTGTCCGGCTTGGGTTCAATCTTGAGTTTTAAAGAGCGGGTCGTCTGCTTCGTTTTTCAAATTGAGGTGGAAAGTGAACCGTATTGGGGTATGCGTATTGACGGGTTTGATTGCTTTTGTGTTGGCAGGCGCTGCGGCTTGGGCGCAAGCGACTACTGCTCAAATTAGCGGCACTGTCAAGGATCAGAGTGGCGCCGTTTTGCCTGGCGTAGAAATCACCGCAACTCAAACCGCCACGAGCGCAAAGAGATCGACGGTCTCAAATGAAACGGGTAACTATATCTTCGCGAGTCTCCCGATTGGACCGTACATGCTTCAGGCGGAGCTGCCTGGCTTCAAGTCGTACGTGCAGACCGGAATTGTCCTTCAAGTCGATGACAGTCCAACAATCAACGTCGTGCTTCAAATCGGCCAGGTTTCCGAGCAGGTGGAAGTTCAGGCGAACGCCGCCCTTGTGGAAACGCGCACGACGGCCATCGGGCAGGCGGTCACCAACCAGCAAATCGCGGAGATGCCGCTCAATGGACGCGATCCTCACGAGTTGATCTTCCTGGCGGGAATGGCGACTAATCCTCAGCAAGGCTCGATGAATTCCATACGGAACTACCCTACCGTGGTGGTTTCCGTGGCGGGCGGCAACGGGGATGGCGTGTCGTACTTGTTGGATGGTTCGATCTGGCAGGATCCCTATAACAGCCTGAGCATGCCGTTGCCGTTCCCGGACGCTCTCCAGGAATTCAAGGTGGAAACCAGCGCGGCGCCGGCGCAGTATGGGTTCCATGCGACGGCGACTGTCAATGCGGTCACCAAATCGGGCGGCAACGAGTTTCATGGCGACCTGTTCGAATTCGTGCGGAACGCGATCTTCAATGCCCGCGACGCTTTCGCCGCAGAGCGGGACACCTACAAACGAAATCAGTTTGGAGGCGTCATCGGCGGTCCCATCAAGAAGGATAAGCTGTTCTTCTTCGGGGGCTATCAGAGAACCTCCCTGCGATCTGACGGCATCCAGAATACTGCTTTCATTCCCACGCCCGCTGCTCTTAACGGCGACTTCACCGCGCTGGCCTCGCCGGCGTGCAACAATGGCAGACTAATCAACG
>Ga0209375_1002631_pt1 | contig 12797 bp, 8 predicted proteins | sample GraSoiAngelo_131_FD_185888 | JGI IMG/M metagenome (GOLD analysis project Ga0209375, IMG submission 185888) | Grasslands soil microbial communities from the Angelo Coastal Reserve, California, USA - 14_0929_02_30cm (SPAdes) (version 2) | ecosystem: Environmental > Terrestrial > Soil > Grasslands ... | reverse complement strand
GTCGAGGATGCCGTCGTCGGGTTCGGAGCGAAACTCCCGCTCGCCCCGCTCGGTAGTCCGCCGACGCTCAGGTTGACCTGGCCGGTGAAACCGCCCGTCGGACTGATGGTCACGCTGTAGCTCGTCGACCCTCCTGGCGTCACTGTCTGGCTCGAAGGTGAAGCGCCCAGCGTGAAGTCTGCGGGCCCATTCGTGGCCGCCTTGAAATTCGCGCCCGAGACGCTGTGTGTTTGACCCGCATACTGATCCGTCCAGGTATGCGTCGTCGTGCCCGTCCCAGGTCCGATGTCCCCACCTACTTCGCTCGCATCGACTCCCCACTTCAGCGTTTGGTTCGTGAACGGGCTCACCCACGTATTCTCCGTAGCCCCCATGCTCGCCGTTAAATCACCTGGGTTGCTGGTGATCGTCACCGAGGTGGTCGCCGTCGGGGCGGAATTCGTGGCCGCAAATGTGCCGTTCGTGCACGGCGTGGTCTGATTGGCCCCACTGACCGTAATGACGCCAACATCCACGTTCATGCTGGTGGTCCAGGAAACGGTGGCCGTTTGCGAGCCAGACGGCGGATTGCTCACACAGAATAGCAAAGTGCGAATCGCGGTCGTCGTCCCCGAGTCGCTCCCAGCGATCACCGTACCACTGACGCCGCCCAAACTCGCCGTGATGCTCGTCGCGTTATTCCCGCCCATGGCCATCATGATCATCGCCGCGCGATTGGTGCCGCTCCCGATGGTAAATGCGGGGGTGCTAACCGTAGTTACCCCGAACTTAAAGCCTGAGCTCACTCGGTTGTCGAACGTGACGCTGGTCTGTGCCGTCGCCACCGTGAGCGAGACCGTAGTGGTATGCGTCAGGCTGCCGCTGATACCGGTGATCGTGAGCGTGTAGGTCCCGACCGGCGTGCCCGTGCCCGTCGTCACCGACAGCGTCGAGGATGCCGTCGCCGGGTTCGGAGCGAAACTCCCGCTCGCCCCGCTCGGCAGTCCGCCGACGCTCAGGTTGACCTGGCCGGTGAAACCACCCGTCGGACTGATGGTCACGCTGTAGCTCGTCGACCCTCCTGGCGTCACTGTCTGACTCGAGGGCGAAGCGCCTAGCGAAAAGTCTACGGGCGCGCTCACGACGAGTGAGACCGTGGCGGTATGCGTCAGGCTGCCGCTGACACCGCTGATCGTGAGCGTGTAGGTCCCGACCGGCGTGCCCGTACTCGTCGTCACCGACAGCGTCGAGGATGCCGTCGCCGGGTTCGGAGCGAAACTCCCGCTCGCCCCGCTCGGCAGTCCGCCGACGCTCAGGTTGACCTGGCCGGTGAAACCGCCCGTCGGGCTGATGGCGACGCTGTAGCTCGTCGACCCTCCTGGCAGCACCGTCTGGCTCAAGGGCGAAGCCGCAAGAGTAAAGTTACTCAAAGGAGTAATAAACCGATTTAGTATGTTTGCCGTCGTCTGCTGGATGCGCGGGTCGACAGCGTTCGCCGAACTGTAGTTATCCAACCCGTAACTCCAGCCGATCGTCCCTGAGGCGAACACCCAAGCTCCGCTGGGTGCCTGATAGATGGATGAATTGGAGAAATCGGAGGTGGATGCGTTGCTCGGGAAGGGCGAACTCGACAGCAGGGTGTACGTGCCGTTCACCGCGTTCGGCAGGGGGTACTGGCCGAACTGCCGATCGGCTTCGTACCCGACGATCCCTGGCACGGTGTCACCGTCTTTAAACCCCGTCCCGGCGTACACCCAGCTCCCGCTGTTCCTAACTACATACGGATAGTAGCCGTTATTTTGCGAAGTCCACTGCGTCTGGTTCGTGTACTGGACGCCCATCAATGTCTGCTCCGGGCGGTTCAGCAGGGGATCACGCCAGTTGACGGTCACCAAGGTCGGGTCGGTCGTCGGGTCGATGGAGGCGCTCCTGTAACACACCAGAACACGGTTCGGCACACCGCTCGTCGAAGGTTCTAACCGCGCCTGCCAGTAGATGGCATTGGCACCGAAGAAGCCGAGGTTGACCCCCGCATTGAGAGCCGCGATCCAGGCGTCATACATCGGTTTCGTCCAATACTCGTCGTGCCCGGAAGGAGAGATGCTCGCGAGGTAGTTCAACAGCATGCGGCCGTTCGTGTGTGTGTCGACGTCGGTCGCGTAGGTCACATCATAGCCGGACTTCTCCATCCAACGGACGAAAGGGTACTCCCAGGAGAAAAAGGATTGGCTATAGATGTTGCCGGTGCCATTCCCCTCGTAGGGCCGGTCGAAGGAAACCTTCACGGCGTTCTTGCCTCCGCTTACCGTCGTCGCGCCATTGCTGTTGAAGGCGTAGAGGCTCTTGCCGGTGGTGTTGTCATCAGGATAGTTGTTGTAAGCCTGATAGGTCGTTACGGGCTGCTGGTAGAGGAGGGCGGCGACTCGGCTGTCGTCGCGAACGACAAACACGATGTAGTTCTGATACGCCTGCGCGTTGGTCAGTAGAGCGAGATAGATTCCGCTGGTCCACGAGGACTGGGTGGCCAAAGTATAGGCGGACGCCCACTGGCATTCGATCATTCCCGTCGTAGCATCCGTTGGGCAAGCGGGTTGCAGCGTACCGTTGAGTGGGCCGATGTGCTGCACCAGCCGCCCCCCCAGCCCCTGGTACCAACCCATCCGATAGACGTCGATCGTATAGGTCTGCGCAGGGTTGACGCTCACATAAAAAGTGATGTTCTGGCCCTTGTTGACGCTGACCGCCGATGCGTACCCCTTGATTTGGCCCGCAGAGTCTGTCGCTGAGGAGCCCCAAGGGATCTGCCACTGGGATGTCCCGGGCTGCTGGTTCTCGAGCACGACAGGATTGCTCTGGGCCGCCGTCGTCGTGGGTAATAGCGTAAGTCCCACGAGCGCAGCCAAGCAAAATACGTGGAGCACTAACCAAATTAAGTTGGCGTCTTTAGGCTGGGACGTCATTTTTGTTTACCCCCTCGCGGTTGAAACTCCCGGGAGCATCATCAGAAACGACCTTCCTGGTTGCCTCGCGGTCGCGATAGGGCAGTTCACTTCGCAGGCGACGGCGAGGCTCCTTGCACATAAGCTACGGGGAAACCGTGCCGGTTCAGGAGCAACGACTGTTAAGACTTGCTTTGGGTGGGTACCCTTGATTGACTCTCCTAAGGTTAAATCTTCGAAGCCTGGCATGGTCTTCGAATCACTTTGTACGGCCGATGCGCTCGAAGCACCTAGCTGGATGCGGGGCATAGCACCGACCAATCCGCCCACGCTCCAGACAGCGGTCAACTCATGGAGGCGGACGCTAGCCTGGTCACGCCCGCAGCCCGCGAGGTCGCATTTCGTCCAGAAACCTTTGCAGCTCAGCAACACCCCAACAAAACAAACGGACTTACTCTGCTGCCCGAAGCGGGAGTGTGTTCAAAACAATTTCCGTTCCTTCAAAACTGCGGAAGATCGAGGTCCGGGCACTTCGTTTCGGACGTAAAAGAAGATTTCAACGAACGACGGCGTCAGTTTCCGCCATGTTCGCGGAGAATGCCGAGCATCCGTCGGAGCGGTTCCGCCGCACCCCACAGTAACTGATCGCCAACCGTAAAGGCCCCAAGAAATTCCGGGCCGAGCTTCAGCTTATGGAGGCGGCCTATCGCTACGTTCAACGTACCGGAAACCGCCGTTGGCGTGAGGCAACGAATGCTCGATTCCCGCTCGTTCGGAATCAATCGCACCCAAGGGTTGCTGTTCGCGAGTATCTGCTCAACATCAGGGACTGACACGTTTTTGTTGAGCTTGATACAGAGCCCCTGGCTATGGCACCGCATCGTTCCCACACGGACGCAAATACCGTCGACTGGCACCGGGGGCTCAAGGCCCATGATTTTGCTCGTTTCTGCCATGCCCTTCCATTCTTCGCGAGTTTGACCGCCGGGCATGTCGCGATCGATCCATGGAAGTAAGCTGCCAGCGAGTGGCGCGCCAAATTCCTTTGTGGGCAAGCTCAAAGCTCGCTGCGCTTCGATCATCATGCGATCGACTTCCAAAGCATTTTGAGAGGGAGTTGCTCGTGTCGGGTCTGCCAGGCACTCCATCTGTCTGACCAGTTCCATCATCTTGGCGGCCCCGGCGCCGGAAGCTGCCTGATAAGTCATGGTGGTCATCCATTCGACCAACCTGGCCCTGAAGAGCCCGCCGACGGCCATCAACATCAAGCTGACCGTGCAATTTCCGCCGGCGAATGTCCGAACGCCGCGTGCCAGGCCATCTCGAATCACGTCTGCATTTACCGGATCAAGAACGATCACCGCATCGTCGCTCATGCGGAGCGTCGAAGCGGCATCAATCCAAAAGCCCTTCCAGCCGTTCTGGCGCAAAGCCCCGTAGATTTCGGTCGTGTAGTCACCGCCCTGGCAACTCAGGAGGACTTCGCAACTGGCCAGCTCGCGCAGATTTTTGGCATCCCTGAGCGCGCCGCCATCCCCTGCCTCCTGGGGAGCGGCGCCTCCAACGTTTGACGTGGAAAAAAACATCGGCTCGATATCAGCAAAGTCGTTTTCCTCCCGCATTCTCTCGAGTAGAACGCTGCCAACCATGCCCCTCCAACCGGTGAATCCCACCCGTAACATGCGTCCTCCAAAATCTTTAGTTTACTTGGTTCGAACCGGTCTTCTGGGGGAACTCCCGCCCAAGGCGCTCTGCCTGAATCTTCTCCATCTTTCCCGGGCTTCTTGCGGGGACGTGGGCCTCTGAGAAAAGGAAACCGTCTGGCGGCTTGCTCAGCGGTTTCGCGGAAGACGTCTTGGCAGTGTGTTTCGTTTCAGAAAGCTTTGCTCGTTAATGGCAGATCGGACCTGCCTCGGGAATCTTCCTCGATGGAAACAATTCGCGTTCCATTGTCCTTCGTCCCTTACTGCAGGGGTCTCAGTTTCGAGTAGAACTCTTTGATGGGGGTGTCCCACAGGAGAGCGGAGCCGCAACGTGCGACCGGCTTGGCGGGATTGCCTTGCACCATGGTTAGCGGAGGAATCGAACGGGTTACCACGCTGCCGGCCATAACCACCGCCCCCCGCCCAATGGTGACGTGAGGAAGTATGATAACTCCAGGGCCCACGAACGCATCGTCTTCGATTCGAACGGAAGTATATTCTTTCTCTTTTCCATGCTGTCTCGGGGGGAGGCCCACCATGTGGGCAATTATGGTCGTGCGCATTCCTAACGTGACGTGATTCCCGATGGAGATCCATTCGGGGAAAGAAGTCTCGATGAGCGTCCCCATGCCGATTCTAGATTCCGTACCGATTCGCACACCGCGCAAACGGTGCAGCCAGACGCGCAGCGATGATTCGCCGGGCGCGAGGAACGCCAGGATTTGGAGACCGCGTTTGATAACGCCAGAAAAGAAAGGCTCCACAAGGAATCCTTTGGCGTTTCCTGTTTGTCTCATCAGCGAGTTCTATTCTCCCATCGCGGGTCCCGACCCGCCCACAGGGCCTGCCAGTGGTCGATGCGTTCCTTATCTATTAACCGTAAGACTTTTTTCCGCGATATGCCGGCAGAATGGTCCGATGACCGTCAGATTCTCCGGGTCCAGCTCTTCGAAGTCCACGGTAATTCCGAACCGTGCCTCGACCTCGGAGATCAACTGGAGGATGCCCATCGAATCGATCAGACCTTCCGTCAAAAGGTCGAAATTGTCCGGTATCTCTTCCGCTCCCAGCCCTTTGGCGTCGAGCCAAGGCTGCAACTTTTCAAGCACCAGGGAGCGGACATCCTCTACTGATATGACCTTCATGATTTCCTCTCTGTAACTTGCGCAGTTCGGTGAGTAAAGTTCCTGGGAGAGAGATCATTCAAAACTGCGGAAGATCCCCTAGTAGCTTAGCCAGCTTTCCGCGATCAATCTTTCCGTTTGGATTTAAGGGCAATTCAGAAAGTAGATGGATGCGGCGCGGAACGGCGTAGGCGGGAAGTTTTCTCTTCAACCTTTCTAGAATCGTTTGAGGTTCCAGCTTGTTGCCCATTACAAAGGCCTCAATTCCCCCAGCTCCGCTGACGGTGACTGGCCAACCAATCGCCACAGCCGCGTCCACTCCGGCCTCCTGCCGAAGCAAGCTTTCCACTTCGCCCAACTCCACGCGGTGTCCTTGGATCTTGATCTGGTGGTCCACTCGTCCCAGGTAGCACATTGGACCAGTCTTGTTGGGCCTGCGTACGCGATCGCCCGTTCGGTAATACGTTTGGTTCTTTCCCGGCGGAAGGACAAAAGCAGTCGCAGTCTTTTCCGGATCTTGCCAGTATCCGAGGGCAACCTGGGGCCCGGCCATCAATAGCTCTCCGTCTTTTCCGGGCGGGACCTCTCTCAATTCTTCGTCGACGACCAGCACATCCATGCCCGGAAAAGGATCTCCAATAGGTACCACACCCCGCAGGCATTGCTCCTCGGACTTTCCGGCCTGCCAGCGGTAAAGACAACATGCGATGGTTAGCTCCGTAGGCCCGTACAGATTCTCGACAACACTGTTGGGAGCGGCGCGGGACCAGGACTCTGCGATTTCCGCCGGCAACGGCTCTCCGCAGAACAAACTCCAGCGAAGCGTTGGAAACTGGCCTGCCTTTAAAGCGCCGAGACGCTTCATAAAGACTCCTACGGTGGGTACCGAGAACCAAACGGTCAATTTTGCGTCTTGTATGAACTTCGCCGGGTTGATCAGCGTTTTCTCGGAAGGACAACAGACACAAGCCCCGCGCTCCCAGGCAACAAACATGTCGAATGCCGAAAGATCGAAGGTCATGTCGAAAGTTTGCGAGAAGCGGTCGTATTCACAGATGCCGTAGCGATCGGTCATGAAAGAGACAAAATGAGCGACGTTCTGGTGGGCCACCATAACCCCTTTGGGAATTCCGGTGCTGCCCGAGGTGAATAGAAGATAAGCGATCGAATCAGGCGAAACAGGTTTCTCTTCGAAATTGCCGGCCGGCTCGAGATCGCTGGCTCCCAGAATCGTGTGCCTGGACCACCGGCTCCGCAGGTAGCTCGTGTCGGTTCGCTCGGGCAGAATAATAAGAAGAGGCTCCTCCGAGAGGTCTAGAATGGCTTCAAGCCGTAGTTCCGACTCGGCATCAACGATAAGGGACCGACAGCCCGATCTCTGGAGCATGGCCCAAGTACGTTCCAGTGGAAAAGTACGGTTTAGCGGGACGTACCCATGGCCGGCGAGCAGCGCAGCAAGTACTCCCGAGTAGGCGGTAGTTGAGCGACGGGCAAAAACAGCCGTCAGCGGGGTTCCGCCGGGAGGCGTGGCACGCTCGAGTGAAGCGGCGAGCGACATCGCACGATTGCGCAGCTCGTCGTAGGTCAACATCGTGCCCCGCACTTCTACAGCCGGCCGGTGGGCGTACCGTACCGAGGAGCGCAAAAAACCTTCATGGATACCGCGGCTTGGTGCGTTCGCTACCGACAATTTGCTCGCTGTTCCCATCTTCAACCCTGTTTCTGGACTCAAGTATTAGCGACGTTGACCTTAACCCTGGCCTGTTTCTCAGCCATCTGAAAGACAATGCCGACCGATTGAAGATCCCGTTCCTCAGCTGGAATGTCCAGAATATAGTTCGTGAACCCGGCCCGAATATATTTCATGAGTTCATCTGAAACTTCTTCGTAACTGCCAACAAGATAAGGACAGAACGTGCTGTAGTTCTTAAATGGCCAAAGCCAATAGATGCTGGATTTGCCGGAAAGATCCCGCTCGATCTCGGAAAGCTGCTTGTGCCACTGGGAGTCCGAGACCTTCATGGCCACGGCATGCATGATTTGACCTTTGCGGTCGCCTGGAAATTTCTTGTGGGCTATATCCCAGGCTGTTTCCGTTTTCTCCGCGGTGACAATCCCAATGCGGATTCCTGAGTTTTCGCGAGGCGCGCTCAGGGCGTACTCCTCCCCCGGTTTCGGGTATTCCACCGCGGTGGCTCCTAGGGAGTTAGCCGCAGTCATTCCCGATTCCGATGAACCAGACACGAAGATACCAGGAGTGAGTTCGGCGGGGAGAGTTGGTTTGAGAGAGAGGTCTTTGACTTTGCAGTATTTCCCCATAAAGGTGCATGGCTTGTTTCCCGCTAGGAGTTCCTTAATGATCGTCGTGTATTCGCTTAACCGGACATATCTTTCGTCGTGTGGAGTTTCGTCACACAAGGCCGCGAGGTCTCCACGGAATCCGCCCGCGACCATATTGAGGTAAATTTTGCGGCCATAGAGATAACCGAGAGAAGTGGTCATTTTCGCAACCGAGTAGGGGTGCATGTAGATTGGTTGGACCGCTATGAGCGGGCACAGTGACTTGGTGCTTTCGATTACCACTTGGGCGGCGAGCCAGGGGTCAATGAGGGAATTATCTGTATAGATCAGCATTCCCGTGCATCCGGCGTCTTCACTCCAGCGTGCCACCTGAGCAAGCCTCGGAAGATACGTGGGCTCGTCAAATTCCGAGGACTGAGGAGCAGTGGAAAAAACTCGCACGGACAAATTTGCCACATTTGTTCTTCTATTTTCTTCTGACATGTTTTGAGACTCCATCCTAGCATCGGAGCTAGATGAAATTCCCTGCCAGCGGCCAATCATTTGCGTGCCCTGCGAGACGGCCCCCTGCGCAGCTAACTCGAATCTCCCGCTTCACCAACGATGTCGCTCCTGAGTGGTGTAGGTGAGAATCAAGTTCTTGGGTTGCTGATTGACAGGGTTCAGGAATTCGAAGCGCTTGGGCTCGGCAGTGGCCAGCTTGGGGAGGATGGCGGCGTCCTTCTCCCAGGGAGCAAGTTCCGTAGTGAAGCCACTTGACGCAGATTCCGAAATGGGTAGTCTGGGCGGCCATCGATCGACAAGTGAAGAACCCTCTTGTGCAAGCCTATTCCAACCTCTAAACGGAACGCAGTCTCACGTGTAGTTGGTGAATCGTATAGGGGATGCCCTTTTCCGCCGCGAGCGTTTGTAGTGCCGCCCTGACTTCCTGGTCGCATGCTTGCTTGCGGTCAGGAGGAATCTCAAGGAAATGTCCTTCGATTCGCACCCACCATCCCCAGTGTCCCTCCAGATCGTCGTAGTAAGTATCATGGGATTCATCCACGGACAGGCGGGAAGAGTCAAAGATTTTGGCAAAAAGCTGGAATGCCGCGTCCCGAGTCAATTGCTTCCGTAGCCGGGCAGACTCCAGTAGTTTTTTGGGCCCGAGATACTTCCAGAAAATTGGTGTAGTCTTCTCGATAAACTCCCGTCCGTTGTATCTGCCGATGAAGAACAAATCCATTTCGCCGGTTGGTTTCAACACCCGCGCGATTTCTCTGACAGATCGCTCAAGATCCGTCGTCCAATGGAACGCCAAGATGCTATACAGATAATCTGCGGTAGCAGAGTCAATCGGGATTGATTCAAAACAGCCGTCGACAATCCGGACGTTGGGGAAGACGCCGCAGCGCTCAGCCGCTCGTCTCCGCATGTTCTCTGCTGGGTCCATGCCAACGAATTGAACTTCCCTTCTGCTCCGGGAAGCCAGGTCCGCCAACGCCTTTCCCGTTCCGCAACCCACATCGAGAATCATTCGATACGAAGAGAGAATGGTGATTGAAGCAAGCGCGCGCTCAGCCGCGCGACCCCAGCACGAATGCAAATTGAGCTCGTCGTCGTACTGCTGGGCCAGCCTTGAATAGGTTTCAACGATGGGATTTGCCATTTCGATCCTTCTCCGCACTGCGAGTGCGTAAACCGGAATCTCCTTTTTGACTTCAAAAACCGGGCGACGATTCTGGCCATCACCGCTATAACCCGGTGACCGCTCCGCTCGATTTCATGGAGCATCTGAATCCCCGCAGACTCTTCGCCGATGAGTATAATATTCTTTGAGCTGAAATTTCCATTCGCGGCGTCCGACCCTCGCCTGTCCGGCAATCTCAACTGACACTCGCTTTGTCAATCGTGTAGACAATTCGCTCGCCATCGAGTGTGGCGTAGGCGACGCGCGCGCGTTCACTTAGAGGCCCCTCAATTCGCCATCCCCCGTGGTCCTCAACGAGTTGCATCTCGCGGCGGGCCCGCCACCAGCGATCTACCTCCCCGGGCACGGTCTCCCAGATGCCGTCGCGATGAATGATCTCCCGAAGGTAAGCCAAGAGCGATTTGTACACCTTGCGCGAGTGCCGGTCGATCAGATAATCAGGATGAGAAATGAAGCTCAGCAACCCGTGTTTTTGCTGAATGAGATCGATTTGTTTCTTCCACAATTCAATCGAGTAGTCGTTCAAGATGTGAAAAATCGAGTAGTCCTGACTGGTGGTCAGGGGAATCTCGAGGATCCTCCCCACAAAATAGGGCATCACCGTGCAGCAGCCACCTCGCTGGGGTTCGAGGTGCGCCACGTTGGGCACAGACATGTCATAGGAAAACTCGAATGCGTCGTACCAATCCTGGTTGTGATACATGGCGCCCGCGCGAAACCCGCGCGCGTTGTACTTCCTCGCATACTCATTGATTTGTTTGGCGTGCCGCAAAAAACCGGTTTTTTCTTTGAAAAGGCGCCCATCATGATTCAAATCATGGATGTTGAATTCGAAACCGCGGCTGCGAATTTCGCTCACGAAGCTATCGGGAATTTCGTAGCGCTCCTCGGGCACGACCTGGAAGGAGGCCTTGAACCCATGTGAAATGTCGATATCCATGAGAGAAGAAGTAAAGTCCCGGCCGGCCGCTGTTTCTACGTCGTGTGTCAGGATGAGGCAACCGGATGCCCCTTCAGGCCAGAACCAGATGAAGGGAACTTTGTCGCAGCCCTGGGCTCTCATGGTTAGCAGGAGGAACGCCTCGTGCAGGGAATCCACGGTGAAGTCCACCGGCCAATGCGGGAACGCCAAGTTTTGCCAGTCTTTGAAGTAAGCCCTCTGCAAATAGCGGCGAGTCCAGACCGGCAAGAGTTCCCGCATGAAATAGTAAGCGTCACGGATCAGCGTATTGTGGGCGAGCCTATCCTGCCCGTGGTTCAGCTGTTTCACATAATTCTCTCTTCGCAGGTTCTCGATCACACTTGAAATGTCAAATGGCAAACGAATTCCTGATTCGGAGACCGTCATGGCTTTCAAAGCATCAAAATCGGCGGCGGCCTGAACATCGGCCGCCACACCGCTTGAACATTCACCGTAACACACAATATCTGTGCCAAAACGAAAGAAGCCCGCGGCGCTCTTGCCGTCCGCGCCAGAAGAAACGGCGCGGGATATGAGGGGTGACCTGTAATATTCCGAGAGAATTCTCGTCATGACTGGGTTTTCAGATTTATGGCCGTGACCGCGGCCTCGACTAGATCCACTCAACTCGCCATCACCAGGGGGAATTTGCCCGAGGAAAACGCTCGAAAGGGCGTCTATCCTAGGTTCGGTTATCTCCTTTTTCCTCCAACACAAGCGTAACGAAGCACATAGGCGTGCGCTTTATAGTGGTCCGCGTTATCCTATGTGGCGATAGATCAGCGTCCCCATGGATGCCAGCAATCGCTCCGGCATATAGGCGCATATGCATTTGACCATCCTCAATTTCCAATCCTGGCTAGAAGATGGGGATGGCTCGGATGTCCAATACGTCAGCGATGCAGATGACGGAGTCCAATGGTTCTTGAATTTGACCAGGCCCTGTTGATGTTCCTCCGTTCTCCCGAGGTCGAAGGTTCTTGATCCGAGCGCTTTGGCATGGAGAACTGCCCGCCAGAGAAGAAAAGGTATCGCGCCAAGTTTGTGAAATCTTTCATCAGAACAGCCATATTTGTAGTAGCTGGTATCTTTAAAATGGAATACGAGGACCGCCGCCACTGGGACGTCCTTTAAATACGCCAAGCGCAGGTCCGCGGCCTCGCCCAAGCAACGGAGCAGATTCCGGAACCAAACGTAAGGCTGAGGAGGCAAGTTGTGGCGCGCTCGCGTTCCAACCACCAGCCGATAGAACTCCCTCAAGAGGTCTTCGGACTTTCCGCGAACTTCGAGGACTCCTTCTCGTTCAGCGCGGCGCACTCGGCGCTGCACGGAGTTCTTATCGACTCGCCGAAAGATCTCTTCAGCCGTTGGCTCAAGGTTCACGCGGTGCAGGAGGTATTTAGCGCCGGCACTGAATCCCAGCTTCCTCGCCGCGTCCCCAAAGTTTTGCTGCACGGGACGAACCTCGATGTATCTCCACTCTTGGTCGACTCGCACGGCATGCAAATGGGACATCAAATTCTCGAATTCTTCATCTCGATCGCAGAGGGGCTCGCAATAGTCGGAAAATGGCAGCGAGACGATGCGGTTGCCGGTGATCCAACTGCGGATGCGACAGAAAGCCATCCCGTTCTCTAGATCTGATGCCGGCGGAGAAGTGCTGAAAACGACCGGCTCATATCCATAAGTGCGGTGGAGCGCATCGAGCCACCCTGCGCTGTGGAAAATGGAGGCCTGGGGATGTCTTTGGACAAAACTCTGCCAGCGGCGGTCCCGCAGCGGGTCAACCTCGTAAACAGGCGGCAAACTCGTGTTTATCATCCCCCGCAAGAATCTATCGTCGACTGAACAATCCCTTCGTGGCACCGCTTGTAGCGGCCTTAAGATTTGCTTGCTGCCGCCTGGAGAACAAAGGCCGCAGAGTGTACCGGTGCAATCTAAATCCCTCAGCCACTCCGCCCTTGCGGCCCCATTTCCCCGTGGTCCTGGAGTAGCGGCATGCCCACCAGCCGCGGATGACGGAGTCTTTAGTTTGCATGGCTAGGAAATTGTAGGCGCTAGAAGCAGCAATAAGTCAGACTACGTCCTACTGTACCGGTG
>Ga0209375_1002628_pt1 | contig 12799 bp, 14 predicted proteins | sample GraSoiAngelo_131_FD_185888 | JGI IMG/M metagenome (GOLD analysis project Ga0209375, IMG submission 185888) | Grasslands soil microbial communities from the Angelo Coastal Reserve, California, USA - 14_0929_02_30cm (SPAdes) (version 2) | ecosystem: Environmental > Terrestrial > Soil > Grasslands ... | reverse complement strand
GTTGTGCATCATCGGCGAGCGCGAATGCATCACCGGCCATCCCATCACGCCTGCGAGGAGGAAACGATCGGGGTGTGCCATCGAGGCTCAGGTCATGAAGTCGCTTTGCATTTTCTCATGCAATGCAGCTTCTGATAGGCTGAGGCAATGTTTGCGTCCGTCAGGAAAAACCCTGAACGCCTCCAAGCCATCGAGAGGGTGACGGAGTGGACGCGTGCGCGCTTCGGCCTTCCGAAAGAGGCGGCGATCTCCGTTGCGGAGCTCGCCTGTGCGCTCCCTGGCTGTGCACCTCTGGAGACTGTGGTCATGTTCTGGGTCGCGGAACAGCGCTACCAGTTCAAGCTGTTCAAGCCGGTGGCGGAGGTGGTCGCCGACGATCTTCCCTACGCCTGGCTGAGGGATGCGCTCGCTGTCCAGGACGGGGCCGGCTGGGATTGCTGCTGAAGTCCCTCCGCCGTTGACAGCCGAGCGGATGTAGAGGGATCATCGGCAACGACCCATCGCGCCGTAAGACCGAGGGAGTTCACGGTCCATATAGGAGAACGCATCATGACTGTCAAGGAAAGAACCAAACCCCAGGTAGCGACGATGAACGCGGTGCACGACCTGCCCGTGCTCGTCGCGCGCGACAAGGGCTACTTCAAGGACGAGGGCCTAGACCTCGAGTTCGTGACCACGCCGGGAATGGCGCAGGTCACGACCTCCCACTTCGTCAAGTTCGATTCCGTTTTCGACCGCCCGCTCGACTCGGTCTACAACGAAGGCGGCATCGACCAGTACCGCATGTGCGAATGGGGAATCATGAAGCGCGCGGTCGAAGCCAATACGCAGGGACTGCGCGGGCGCAAGATCGTTGCCCTGGGTGCCTCCATGTCGAAGTTCGCCATCGTCGTCGCGCGCGACTCGAAGTACTACGAACCCGAGATGCTGAAAGACAAGCCGATCGCGGTGACGCCGAACAACGGCTCGGACTTCACCACGCTGAAGATGATGGAGGGGTTCCTTGCTCAGGAGCATGTCAAGAGGACCAACGCAGGTTCGATGCTCAAGCGGCTCGAAGCGGTTCGCGACGGCAAGGTCGCCGCGGCGAGCCTCATGGAGCCCTGGATCAGCGTGGCGCAGAAGTGGGGTCTGCGCATCCTGATCGAGTCCCACTCCACGCGCAGCGAAGCGGCGGGCGACGACCTCGACGGTCCGACCCTCGCGAAGATGTTCCGCGCGCAGGCGAGGGCGGTCAAGGAGATCGAGAAGGACCCCACGCCTTACGTCCACTATTTCATCCGCGAAACCGGCGGGCTCCTGGAGCCCCACGAGTTCCAGAGCTGGCGCCTGCTCCATGCCGCGCCGCAACCCTACACGCGTGAGCGCTTCGAGGACACCTACAACTGGACGGTCAAGTGGAACATGACGGTGCCGGGCGCCACGTACGAGAACACGGTGGACAACCGCGCGTGGCAGTAGCGGGAACAGTCGTCGTCAACTCAAGGGGAGATCGCAATGAAACGCTTGTCTGTCATCACTGTGGGGATGCTGGTCATCGGCTTGAGTGTTTTCGGCTGTTCATACATGCCGTGGTCCGGTGCGGGCTGGACCACGCTCATCGACGGCACCGCCGGCCTGGACAACTTCGACCCCATCGGCGAGGCCAACTGGCGAGCAGAGGGCGGCGCTGTCGTGGCCGACAAGGGCAAGGGCGGGTATCTCGTCTCGAAGAATTCCTACAAGGATTTCCAGATCAAGGCGGAGTTCTGGGCGGATCACACCACGAACAGCGGCATTTTCCTGCGCTGCAGCGATCGTGCGAAGGTCGGTGCCGTCACCTGCTATGAAGTGAACATCTACGACCAGCGTCCGGAGCCGGAGTACGGCACCGGAGCGATCGTCAACGTGGCCAAGGTGGGGCCCATGCCGAAGGCCGGCGGCAAATGGAACACGTATGAGATCACGGCCAAAGGCTCGCAGCTGACCGTCGTGCTGAACGGAGTCCAGACCGTCGACGTTCGGGACGGCAAGCACGCGGAGGGACCGTTTGCCCTGCAGTTCGGCAACGGCCCCAAGGATGCCCCGGGCGGCGCCATCAAGTGGCGCAAGGTGGAGATCAGGTCGCTATAGTCGCGCGGCGGGCGCTGGCCCTATCCAGGAACTCCAGCAGCCGCGCTGGAGCGGTCTGCTCTGTTTGTTCTTCGGGTAAGGCGTCCCAGTACTCCGAGCGCGGCAGGCATTCTTCGAGATACCTCGCTGCCGAGGTCGCGTGCGAGGCATCGCGTCCCGGGACGACGAGCGCCGGGATCTCACATCGCAGCATGTCCTCGGGCTCCGCACCCGGAGAAGTGTCGCGGTCGAAGAGCCCGCGGCACATGTCCGTGACGAGGTTCTTGTACTTGTCGACGTCCAGCTTCGCGTAGGCTTCGGCGAAGGCGCGGTCGTTCCTGATCACCGAGGCCCAGGGGCCGCCCCTCGGCTCGGCGTTGAAGGCTTTTCCTTCCTGCGCCACGAGCGAGACCACGCCCGCGAGGCCGTGCTGCTCGACATACGCGAGGTGATCGGCAAAGCGCTTGTGGGTGCCGATGCGGTATTTCGCGCCCCCGACCGGCCAGTACAGGGTCATGCTCATCACGCTTTCTGGGTGGGCGACGCCGAAGGCGACGACCGGGCAGCAGCCCATGCAGCCGCCCATAAGATGCGCGCGCTTGACCTTGAGATGCTCGAGCAGGCCTTTCCCTTGGGCGACGTAGTGCGCCCAGGTGATCCGCTCGACGCGGCCGCCCGATTGCCCGGTCTCGCGCCGGTCGAAAACGATACAGCCGTATTTTTTCGGCAGGTGATCGAGGAGCTTGATCCTCGCGTATACGCCCTGCGTTTTCCACTTGTCCAGGGTCGCATCGAAGCCTGCGGGCGCGTACATGAGCAAGGGCGGGCCGTCGCCGATGACTTCGTAGTTCGTCTTGATGCCGTCGATGAGCGCCGTAGGCATCTCAGCCGCCTTTGATCTGCCGGCCTGAACGCACGTCATCGATCAGGGCACGGAATGCAGCCAGGCTCAGCTTCGCGGCATTGCCGTAGGTCTCGGTATTCGAGTCGATCCACTTCGCCGCATAGCCGATGGCGGTGTGCGCCAGGCGCACGCGTCCGTCGAGCCACGGCCCGCCGCCCAAGCCCCCGATGACCGGAATGGAAACCGCGCGTACGACGGCAGGACCGGCCACGGGACCGGAGTGCCTGAAGTCCAGAACCGAGGCGCCCGCATCTTCCAATCGCTTCGCTTCCTCCACCAGTTTTTCGGCAGGAAGTTTCTCGCCATGGAATTCGGCAAAGACCGGGATGCCCGCGCGAACGATTGATTTCACGACGCCGGGATCGCCCAAGACCTTCACCATGTCCGCCCCTCCTTCTTTTGCGAGGCGGACGGCGGCAATGATTGCGGCCCCCGTTCCTTCTTGCGTCGGGCCATCGGGAATATCGCAACTGACCAGCGCGCGCTTCGCGCCGCGGCGCACGGCTTTGCAGCAGATCAGCATCTCGTCGACGGTTACTTCCCTGTCCGTCGCGTGCCCCCAGAGATTGAGGCCGACCGAGTCGCCCACCGAGATCAGGTCCACGCCGGCGCGGTCCGCGATTCTCGCTATTTCGGTGTCCCAGGCGACCACGCCGACGATCTTGCGTCCGCCGCTCTTCATTTGCTGGAGAGCGGAAATCGTTAGCTTGTCTTCCATCCCTTTATCCCGCCGGAGAGGCACCGGCGAGCCGCCTGATCGCCGAGATGATCGCGCCCGGATCGGCGCGGTTCTTCCCGGCGATGTCGAGCGCGCTGCCGTGCGCGACCGAGGAGAATAGTACCGGTGTGCCGATGGTGAGGGCCGCGGTGTCGGAAAAGGCCTGGGTTTTCGCCAAGATGTGCCCCTGGTCGTGGATCATGACGACGAAAGCGTCGTAGCCCTTCTTCAGGAACATGGTATCGGCGCCGAACGGGCCTTCGGCCGCGACGTCGTTCTTCTTCGCGTCGGCGATCGCCGGGCCGATGATCTCCTGCTCCTCGTCGCCGAAAAGACCGCCCTCGCCGGCGTGGGGGTTGAGTCCCGACACGGCGATGCGCGGGTGAGCGATGCCCATGCGGCGCAACGCCGAATCCGCCGAGCGGATCGCGTGCAGCACGCGGTCGCGCGTGACGAGCTTGATCGCGCGGCGCAGGCTCGCGTGCAGCGTCGCGTGCGCGATGCGCATTTCGGTCCCGCCCGAGTCGAAGCAGAGCATGAGGAACGCGTCCTCGGGCGAAACGCCGGCGCAGCGCGCGACGAACGTGGGATAGCCGTCGAACTCGATTCCGGCGAGCTTGATCGAGCTTTCCGTATGCGGCGCGGCGACGACCGCGTCCACTTCGCCGGCGAGCGCCGCGTCGATCGCGGTCTTCGCAGAATCGAGCGCGGCTTCGCCGTGTGGCGCGGCGATTGCACCGATGTGCAGCTCGCCGGGCTTGAACTGCCTGCGCTCGACCAGGGCCAGCGCCCCGTCGTTCCAGGCCGCATCGGCGGCGCGCGTGAGGCAGCGGAGATCCGGTTTGAGACCGCAGGCATCGGCATGCGCCTCGAGCGCGCTGCGGTCGCCGACGAGCAGCGGCCGGCAGATTTTTCGTACCTGCGGGGCCAGCGCCGCCTTGAGGGCGATTTCGGGGCCGATCCCTGCGGGATCGCCGGTGGCGATGGCGATTCGCGGCAGGCTCATCTAATCCGCCTTGACCCCGGCGGAGCGGATCACCCCTTTCCAGCGCTCGGCGTCCTTCTTCATGAACGCGGCCATCTGCGCCGGCGTGTTGCCGATCGCCTCGGCCGAGAGATCAGCGAGGCGCTTCTGCACGTCGGGCAGCTTCAGCACCTCGGCGACGGCGGCTGAGATCCTCTCGGCGATCGGCATCGGCGTCTTAGGCGGGGCGACGATACCGAACCAGGCGACCGCCTCGAATCCCGGGAGGATCTCGGCAAGCGCCGGCACGTCGGGAAGCGACGCGATGCGCTTCTCGCTGCACACCGCGAGCAGCTTCAGCTTGCCGCTTACCACGTGCTGCCGCGACACGCCTAGATTGTCGAACATCATCTCCACCTGCCCGGCAAGCAGGTCGGTGAGCGCGGGCGCGCTGCCCTTGTAGGGGATGTGCGTTAGGCGCACGCCCGCTATCGACTTGAACATCTCGCCGGTGAGGTGCGAGGTCGTACCGCTGCCCTGCGAGGCGTAGTTGAGCTTGTCCGGGTTCGCCTTGGCGTAGGCGATCAACTCACGGACGCTGTTCACCGGCACCGTGGGATTTACGAGGACCACGTTGGGGATCGCGACCATGATGCCCACCGGCACGAACTGCGTCGGGTCGAAGGGAAGATTCCGATACAGGTTCGGATTGATGATGAGAGGAGGCGGCGGCGAGGACAGCAGCGTGTAGCCGTCTGGCTCGGCCTTGAAGACGTACTCGGCGCCGATGTTGCCGGCGGCGCCCGCGCGGTTCTCCACGATGACGGGCTGGCCCCACTTGAGCGACAGCTTCTCGCCGATGATGCGCGGGATGACGTCGGCACTGCCTCCGGCTGGGAAGGGCGCGACGATCCTCACGGACTTGTTCGGGTATGCCTGCGTGTGCAGCGTGAGCGGAAATCCGCACAGCGCGGCGGCGAGCATCCGGGCGATCGTGGGCCTCATCGACTTTCTCCTCGGTCTCGCGCCATTTTACCGGTGCTAGAATCGGCCTGAACGAATTTCCCGATAAGGATCTTCCCTTGTCCGCAGTCACCGAATCACGCGCCTGGCCGGCCGAAGGCCTGGCCCGAGTTCCCTACTGGATATACCAGGACGAGGACGTCTACCGCCGCGAGCAGGAGCACATCTACCGCGGCGACACCTGGAATTTCCTCGGGCTCGAGGCCGAGCTGCCGGAGAAGGGCGATTTCAAGACTACTTTCGTCGGCGAGATGCCGGTGGTGGTGACCCGCGACGAGGGGGGCGCGCTCAACTGCTTCGAGAACCGTTGCGCGCACCGCGGCGCGCTCCTGTGTCTGAAAAGCCGCGGCAACACGAAAGAGATTACCTGCATTTATCACAACTGGACCTACGACCTGGAGGGCAACCTCACCGGAGTCGCGTTCCGGCGCGGCGTCAGGGGGCAGGGCGGGATGCCCGAGGACGCTAAGCCGGAGAGCGAGGCGCCGAGGAAACTGCGCGTGGCGACCTTCTGCGGGCTGATGTTCGCAACGCTTTCGGAGGCGACGCCGCCGATCGAGCAGTACATCGGTCCCGAAGTCGCCGCGAAAATCAGGCGGGTGATGAAGGAGCCGGTGAGGCTGCTCGGCGGCTATACCCAGGTGTTGCAGAGCAACTGGAAGCTCTACTTCGAGAACGTGAAGGACACGTACCACGCGAGCCTGCTGCATCTTTTTTTCTCGACCTTCCGCCTGAACCGGCTCGAGCAGAAAGGCGGGGTGGTCGTCGGCGGCGAAGGCGGCAGCCACGCCAGCTTCACCATGATGAAATCGGACCCGTCCGGGGACGAGTACGAGCGTGCCGGCATGCGCTCGGCGAGCGGCGGCTACGCGCTGGAGGCGCCGCAGATGCTGGAGTCCGTGGACGAGATCGGCGACGGCGTCACGCTGCAGATCCTCACCGTGTTCCCGGGGTTCGTGCTGCAGCAGATCATGAACAGCCTCGCCGTGCGCCAGGTGCTGCCGAAGGGTGTGCGCCGCACCGAGCTCGTGTGGACCTGCTTCGGCTATGCGTCGGACGACGCGAGGATGACCGAGTTGCGCATGAAGCAGGCCAATCTCGTCGGCCCGGCGGGGTACATTTCGCTCGAGGACGGCGCGGCGACGGGGTTCGTCCAGCGCGGCGCCGCAGGTGCGTCGGAACGCTCGTCGTTCGTCGAAATGGGCGGGCGCACGGTCGAGTCGAACGAGTCGCGCGTCACCGAAACCTCGGTGCGCGGCCTGTGGCAGCAGTACCGCAGGCACATGGGCCTCTGAGCGGATGGACGCCGCGCTCCAGCTCGCGGTGGAGAACCTCCTCGCCCGCTATGTCCACGCCATCGATGACGACCGTCTGGAAGACTGGCCGGGGTTTTTCGCGGAGACGTGCCTCTACCGCATCACCACCGCGGAGAACCTCGAGCGCGGCCTGCCCCTGTCCATCATCTACGGCGACTCGCGCGCCATGCTGGCCGATCGCGTCTCAGCGCTGCGGCACGCCAACATCTACGAGGCGCAGCGATACCGGCACACGGTGTCCTCGACGCTCGTCGAGCGGGTGGATGCGAACACCGCGCGCGCGAGCTCGAACTTCCAGGTCGTGCGTATCATGCACACGGGGGAGTCGATGCTGTTCGCGAGCGGCCGCTACCTCGACCGTATCCGCATGAAGGGCGACGGCGGCGAGCTGCAGTTCGAGGAAAGAGTCGTGGTCCTCGACAGCCGCAGCGTAGATACGCTGCTTGCGATACCGCTCTAGTGGGCTCGATTCAGGACCTTGAGCCGATCGACGAGAGGCCCGGGGTCCTTTCCATCCAGCGCCTGCTCGCGAGATCGATGATCTTTCTGTCCCCGGACGCCACGGGATCCCGCTGCCTGCCCACCCATTCGACGATCGGCATGAATTCCGCGCATTCCGCGGCCGCTGCGGCAGGGGCCATTTCGAAAATCCCGATTCCCGCCTCCGCGGCTTTGACGTACACGTCCGAATCGCTGATCCGCGTCAGGAACGGCAAACCGAGCGAGTTGAGAAACCGCTCGAGCGGTTGATACACCGGCATCGAGCTGCGGACCCGGTTCGCCAGCACGGCCAGCTGGATATTGCGCGTGCGGATCCTGCCCACGAGGAGGAGGTCCCTGACGAAATTGGCCGTCGCGTGAATGTCGATCGCCGAGGGCGCCACCGGGATGAGGATGCCGTCGGCCTTGCTCAGCATTTCCTGCAGGAGCAGACCCGATACGCCGGCCGGCGCATCGATCAGGAGCTGCTGCGTGTCCGTCGGCACGTGCATCTCGACGCTGCGGATGCGGCCGCCCTTCTGAGGCGCGGCGTTAGCCCCGTAAATTCTCCCCCCAGACTGGGTACGGACCCGCAGCCAATGCAGGCTCGACCCCTGCGGGTCGTAGTCCATGACGGTTGTCGGGATGTTTTGAGCCGCGAAGTAACTGGCGAGGTTGGTGGCGACGGTGGTCTTTCCGGATCCGCCCTTCGAATTGATTACCAGCGTGGTGTTCATTCTCATGACCTGCTCCCCTTCTCATCCCCACGGACTGCACGGCTAAGCCTATGCCAAAGTCATGTTCCCGCTAATTAACTAATTCACAGGAGAGGAGCGAAAGGGGCGAGAAATCCCTCGGCTGTCGGGTTCGCGGGCTTGCGACCTTGACAGGGGTGTGCACGGTGACGACCATTCGCCCGTTAACCGGGGGGTGGACATGTTCACGAGACTTTTTTACGCGGATCTTCGCTCCCGCCTCAGCTGGGCGGTGTCGCGCAGGTGGTACGACCTGCGTGCGTCCTGGTACACCTGGGACAAGGAGCCCTGGGTGTTCGCCTTGGTTCTCGGCCTGATCGCCGCGATCTTCGTCTTGGCGCTGCAGACGGTCTACGCGCGTCAGGACCACCGGCGGAGTCTGGCCTGCCTTGCGCGGAACGTGTATTTCGAAGCGCGGGGCGAGCCCGTGGCCGGTCAATACGCGGTGGCGGAGGTCACGATGAATCGCAGGGCCTCGGGTCGATACTCCGATACGGTCTGCGGCGTGGTCTACCAGAAAAACTGGGATCCGCTCCGAAAGCGCTATGTAGGGGCCTTTTCATGGACTGAGTTCGATTCACTGCCGACCCCGATGGGCGAGGACTGGCTGCGCGCCTGGGAAGTGGCTGAGGCGGTCTACTATGAGCGGGAGGCGCCCGTGCTGGAGGGCGCCATGTTCTTTCATGCGACTTACATCAAGCCCGACTGGGCAAAAGGCAAGCGGCCGCTTGCCCGGATCGGCGGGCACGTCTTTTACAAGTAGAAACGAAGTTCTAAGCCGCTTCTCGCTCCTTCTAGCGCGGCGCTCATTCGGGTTTCACCCCGGCGGCGCGGATCACGCCGCGCCAGCGCTCCGCGTCTTCCTTCATGATCGCCGCCATCCCGGAGGGAGTGCTGCCGATCGGCTCGGCCGACAGGGCTTCGAGGCGCCTGGCGACGTCCGGCTGCCTCAGTGTTTCCGCGACCGCGGCGGAAAGCTTCTCGGCGATCGCGGCGGGCGTCTTCGGCGGGGCCGAAATGCTGAACCACGCGATCGATACGAATCCCGGATAGAACTCCGCCATCGCCGGCACCTCGGGGAGCGACGGTGCGCGCCGCCCGCTGCCGACGGCGAGCGCCTTCAGCTTGCCCGCGTGGACGTGCTGCACGGTCACCCCGAGATTGTCGAACATCATTTCCACTTCGCCGGCGAGGAGCGCGGCGAGCCCGGGCGCCGTTCCTTTGTAGGGTACATGCGTGATTCTCAGATTCCCGGCCGCGGTCTTGAACATTTCGGTCGTGAGAAACGAAACCGTGGTCGTCCCCTGGGAGGCGTAGTTGAGCCTGTCCGGGTTCGCGCGCACGAACGCGACGAACTCCTGGAGCGTGTTCGCCGGGATCTTTGCCGCGTTGACGAGCAGAACGCTCGGGATCGCAGCCATCACCGTCACGGGAACGAACTGGGTCGGGTCGTAGGGGAGCTTCAGGTACAGGCTGGGATTGATCACCAGCGGGGCCGGGGGCGTCGCGAGCAGCGTGTAGCCGTCCGGCTCGGCACGCGCCACGGCCTCCGCGCCGATGCCGCCGGAAGCCCCGACCCGATTCTCCACGACGACGGGCTGCCCCCAGCGCGCCGCGAGCCTCTCACCGACGATGCGCGGCAGCGCGTCGGCCGCACCGCCGGCGGGAAATGGAACGATGAGGCGGATCGCGCGACCCGGGTATCCGGGCGCCGCGTCCTGCGCCCATGCGGGAGCGGCGAGTAGCAAACCTGCGAGCCACGCGCGCTGCAACGAATTCATGCATCCTCCGCCACCAAATCGTCCCGATCGCCATGATAGATAATCGCTTGGCTATTGGGCATATTTCCAATCACCTAAGGTCTAGCTCGGGCCGCAAGGCTTGCCTTAGCTTTTCCATCTCACTTGTCAATGGTCGTAGAGTCGCTTAGGTCATTTCCTTAGAATGAAAAAAAGGATTACGGCGGCCGCTACCATAAGCAGCAGGACAACGAGCGGCCAAAACATCCCAAAAATCACCGCAAGCACGGCCGCTGGCATCCACCCCAAGGCGAACCCTAAAAAGCCGTATGTCAGTGTGCAGAACCCCCATACGCCGACGAACGTCGCGGCCGCGGTGATCCAAGTGCCAACGTCGTACCAATCGCGCATGTCTGCAACCCTGGTGATAGCGCACCCCGTGTTAAAATTTCCTCGCTGCGATATCTTCTTCGGTCAATTTGTAGCGCGTCAGATACCGTCTCCCAGTGATCGGGTCTTTGACGCGGTACTGATGGACCTAGGCTCGTAGCAAGCTGAGAACGTGCTGGCCCGGATAGCCTCTCACGCCATGATAGGATACTTTCCGCGAAGATTTCACAGGAGGAAAGTGCACGATGTCCACTTTTGAAAGCGGTCCCGGCTTGTCCTACCGTTCGCCGCGGCGTGGTTTCCTGAGCAAGCTTGCCGCGCTGGGTGCTGCCGGCGCGCTTCCCGGCGGGCTGATGGCGCAGGAGCCGAAGAGGGCGCCCGTCGCGGCGCGCGGCAAGCCATACCGTATAGACGTTCACCACCACCTCATGTACCCCGGCTATCTCGAGGAAGTCGGCGGGCGGCGGGCGGGCTCCACGTTCAAGTGGTCGCCCGCCATGTCGATCGAAGACATGGACAAGAGCGGCATCGCCGCATCGATACTTTCGCTGATCCAGCCGAGCGCGTCGATCGCGGACGTCGAGAAGGGACGGCGAGTGGCGCGCCTCAGCAACGAGTTCGGTGCGCAGCTCGCACGGGACTACCCGGGCCGCTTTGCCAGTTTCGCGACCATTCCTTTGCTCGACGCGGAGGGCAGTCTCAAGGAGATCGAATACGCGCTCGACGCGCTCAAGGCCGACGGCATCAGCCTGATGACGAGCTACCAGCACAAATATCTCGGCGACGGAGCCTTCGCACCGGTCTGGGAGGAGCTCAATCGGCGCAAGGCGTTGATCTACACCCATCCGCTTTCACCCGAGTGCTGCAGGAACATCAAGAGCGAAGTGCCGCCGGCGGTCGTCGAGTACGCGACCGACACCACGCGCACCATCGCGAGCCTCGTGTTCAGCGGCACGGCGGCCCGCTATCCGGGCATCCGCTGGATCTTCTCGCACAGCGGCGGCACGATGCCGTTCCTGCTGAGCCGTTTCATTCGCCATGAGACGGACATGAAGGAGCGGGCGAAGGAGCGGATGCCGAAAGGCCTGATGTACGAGCTGAAGAAGTTCCATTACGACACCGCCCAGGGGAACCATTCGGGAGCGCTTGCGGCCTTGATGAAGATTGTCACACCCGCGCAAGTGCTCTTCGGTACCGACTTTCCGTTCCGCGACGGAGCCGAGGAGATCGAAGGGCTCGCCTCGTTCCGCTTCAGGCCGAAGGACCTCCGCGCCATCGAGCGCGAAAATGCGCTCAGGTTGTTGCCGCGGCTCATCGCCTAGACCGGACTATTCTCCGTAGCCGGAGTTCTTGAGAAACTCGGCCCGCTCGTCCGGGTCGGCGAGGTTTTCAGCGAGCCGTTGATAGAGCGCTTTCAGGTCGTGCACCTGCGCGGCGGCCTTCTTTGCCATCACCTTGGCGATCGGACCTACATAAGGCGCAAGCCGCCCGGCAGCCTTATCGACATCTACGGCCTCGATAGGCCTGTTCGAAAGGTTGGGGGAGGACGCGTCCAGCGCCGCTTTGGGTTGCCCGATCGCGAAAACCTTCTCGAGCGCCGCCGCAGCGAACGCCTTTCCGTCCCGCTCTGACCGAACGCTCTCGGCGAGAAGGCGCACGAGGGTAGGGCCATCGGTGGTCGTCCTTGCCGATCTCCTGACCAGCACTCTCGCCATCGGGCCGACATAGGGCGCGAGCAGCTCCTCGAGCGCACGCAACCGCCCCGCCTCCCATCCCGGGGGCGGGGAGGTCGTGTCCGGCCGGTCCTGGTGAACGATCGTGGGAAGGACAGTCGCCTCGGTCGGGACCGGTGCACCGCGACGGCTCTCGAAACCCTTGGCGAGGGCCGCCGCGAACTCGCGCGCCCTGGCGTACCGGTCCTCCGGCTTCTTCGCGAGCGCCTTGCTCAGGATTGCATCGAAAACTTCGGGGACGCTCTGGGGATTGATTTCCGAAGGGTTGCGGTGGGGTTCGTGGCATATCTTGTACCCGACGGTCTCGGTCGGGCCTTCGAACGGTTTCACGCCGGTGAGCAACTCGTAGAGGACGACGCCGCAGGAAAAGATGTCGCTGCGCCGGTCCACCTGCTGCCCTGCATATTGCTCCGGTGACATGTACGCAGGGGTGCCCATGATGGACCCGACCTGGGTGAGGCTGGAGCGGTCGATCCGGGCAATCCCGAAGTCCGCAAGCTTGAGACGGCCGTCCGGCGTCATGATGATGTTCTGGGGCTTGATGTCGCGGTGGACTACGCCGTGTTCGTGGGCGTAGTCGAGGGCGTCCAGCAACCGGCTCATGATGGTCATCACGTCCTGTAGGCCAAAACGCTCCTGACGGGCGAGAAAGTCCCGCAGCCCGCGGCCCTGAACATACTCCATCG
>Ga0209375_1002624_pt1 | contig 12822 bp, 12 predicted proteins | sample GraSoiAngelo_131_FD_185888 | JGI IMG/M metagenome (GOLD analysis project Ga0209375, IMG submission 185888) | Grasslands soil microbial communities from the Angelo Coastal Reserve, California, USA - 14_0929_02_30cm (SPAdes) (version 2) | ecosystem: Environmental > Terrestrial > Soil > Grasslands ... | reverse complement strand
TTGCGGCGCCCGGGTGAGCGGGCTCGTCGCCTCGAACGCGCCGGAGTGTTCATCCGCGGCGATGAAGTCGTGCACCGTCGCGCGAAGGCTCACCTGAAGTTCGCGGCGGTTCTTGCATCGTCATGGCAGCTACGCCCGAGCCGCGCGGACGGATGCAGCCGGGGCCGGCATGGCTCTGCCGGTTGGACCGTTGGACCCACCGCGCGATGTTCTCGCCGCACTCCCAGCGCCACACGACGGTCGCGCTCCTGCCCCAGAACGGCACCGCCGACGCTGACGTCTCCCGGAAGTCTACGGCACCCAGGACTAGAGGATGCCGCCGCCTTTCGCGCTCAGCGGCCGCCGCTCACTTGCCTTTTGGGCGCCGTATTGTCGGGGCCCTGCGACGCTTCCTTGCCCCTCGCTTCTTCGGCGCACTCGGTCGGCCCTTCTTCGGCACCGGTGCAGAGACCTTGGCCGCCGCGGGAGGCGCCGCCACACTTTCCGTGAGGGCCCCCGGCGATACCGACACGTCAGCATACCGCCTGAGCTCGGGGTACTTGGCGAAGGCTTCAGCCCTGTGCTTCACAACAAAGTCCGTCACCGCCCGGTCAAAACCCTCCCGCAACCTGCTCGCGACGGTCGCGCTCGGTGCCGGACCGCCGATCGAGTGCGATATCACCGCCGACAGATCGCATGGCTTTGAGTTCCGAGCGGCGAGCGACAGGACGGCAGAGACGCTTTCGATCTTTTGCTGCATTCTCCCCGCCACTTCAGCCGAGTAGGTCTCACCGGCTTTTCCAAAACGCTCCGCGATGAGCTGTAGGATGGAGGTGTTATCGAGAAAGGCGTTCGAGACACCACGCGGAGCAAAGGGCCCAGCAACGATCGCCGGCACTCGAGGGCCTGTCGAGTCGAACGAGATCGCTTTCTGGAGGTTTCGGTACTTTACCGGAAGGGGAGGAACGTGGTCGAAGAAGCCGCCGTGCTCGTCATAGGTGAGGATGAAAACGGTCCGCGACCAGCGCCTCTCATCGCCCGACAGGACCGTGTAGACTTCTGCAAGAAACGCTTCGCCGGGAGCCATCCCTAGCGGAGGGTGGTTGTCACACGGTGGGCGGAAGTGCAGTGGGCAGTCGTAGTAGTCCGGCTCGATGAAGATGACGTTCGGCCAATCGGTCGCCGGCTCCTGCTCCAGGTCCTTCTTCAACTGGTCTAGGCGCCTAAAGTGGGGACGTAGGAGGTGCAAGGACAACCGGGGCATCAACGTGAAGAAAGGAAGCCCCGCTGCGTAGACGCGCCAAGAGACACCGCGCTCGAGCAGCCAGTCGTAAACGGTCTGCTGATCGGGAACGACAATGCCGGTCTCGCCAAGGTCGGTCCTTCCGCACATCGACATCAGGCGATTCGGCACCGTTGACGTCGGGATGCACGCGAACCAGCGATTGCAGACCGTGTACTGAGCCGCAAGCGCACCGGTCGCCGGAATGCTGCCGGGCGTTAGAAGACCCATGACTGGGGGATCGCTCACGGACGTGTGAACCTGCTCCTCGAAGGCGTGCACAAAGCCATTCATCGCGAACTTCCCCGTTACGGCGGAGTACCGCAGCTGAGACGCGATCGGCCCCGAGTCGTGCGGCAGATCGCAGTCAAAGGAGCGATCATCCATCCAGAAGGGAGCGACCGCTTGGCCGTCGATGTTCGGATTGATGTAGTCCGGGTTCGCGAGGTCTTCTATACCGTCGATATCCCTCCGATTCCCGTACATCGAATGGCGCAGGTGACCGAGAACGTGATCAAAGGAGCGGTTCTCCATGATCACGACCACGATCGTATCTACGTTCGCTTTGAGCTCCGCCCGCGTCATCTAGGAGCCTCCGGTCGACATTCGGTGACTACGTCGATGACGAGGATGGGCGGTACGGTGGCGCACGTCTCGTCCGGGCCGAGCGGCGCCGTTAGGAACCAGTCACCCGCGAGCGGTGATCTGGCAAACGCGGTCACGACCGTCCCAGGTGACACCGCCGCACGAATGCCCGCGTGCTCGACCTCGTAGCTCCGTTCGTCTGTCGGGTGTGAGGCCACGGTCGCGACTCTCACATCGCTCGAGAAGCGCCTCGCATGCACAGAGGCCCACACCTTCCCTCCGCTGCATCCTGGACTTGCCGCTGGATCCCCTAGGCTCGCGGCGAGAGTCTCTTTCGTCGCCACTCCACTCGCCACCTCAATCTCCTGGACGCTGGTCGTCGGGTTTCCGAAGCTCCGCGTCACGTGGAGCTGAACCCGTGTCTTCGTCGTGGGTGCTATGGTCGCGTGTCCCGCCTTGGGAACAGGGCCGTCCGGGAGGGCAGGACTCGGAGGGACAACGGTAACGCGCGGAGATCCTACGACGCTCCACTCGAGGTCCACACGTCCCCCCGCACAGATGTGCCGCGGTACGGCGGAGAAGGCTCTCACCTGCGCGTTACAGCCAGCAAGGAAGACGCCGACCGTGCCCACCATCAGAGCAGGGGTAGTCGCCGTGAGAGTTCTCTTCATGAGACTGCACGCCCCAGGGACACGGGCCTTGCGGCGCAAAGGTCTTTCGGCGGCAGTAGCATCACCCGGTCACGAGAAGTCGCCACTCCGCCACCGACCCGAGCCGTATCGATCGAGTCCACGCAGCATCTCACCGGTCGAGAGAGTCCTCATGCCGTGGTCGTATTCGTTCGTGATCGCTTCGCTCAGGGAAAGGGACCACTGCTCGTAGCTCGAGAGCCGATCGCTCCGCAGCGCGGCTTGTGGCCGCGACGCGATCTCGGTCGCCAGCGCGATCGCCGCATCGAGCGCGGTGCCCGGCGGGACCAGCCGGTTCGCGAGTCCCATGCGAAGCGCTTCCTCACCGGAAACCCCGCGGCCGGTCAGGATGAGGTCGAGCGCATGGCTGTGCCCGATCAATCGAGCGAGCCGAATCGTCCCCCCGTCCATCAGTGGAATGCCCCAGCGCCGGCAGTACACACCGAAGACCGCGTTCTCCGCGGCGACGCGGAGATCGCACCACGCCGCGAGCTCGATGCCGCCGGCGACCGCGTGCCCTTCGACCGCAGCGATGACCGGCTTGGCAAGCAGCATGCGCGTCGGCCCGACCGGGCCGTCGCCGTCGCGGTCGAGGCGACTCGCCCGCTCCATCCCCGGCTCTCGCATCGCCTTCAGATCGGCGCCGGCGCAGAAGGTGCCGTTCGCTCCGGTGAGGACGGCGACGTGGAGCGACTCGTCGGCTTCGAAGCGGCGGAACGCATCGGCAAGCGCCGCGGCCGTCGGGCGGTCGATCGCATTGGCGACTTCGGGCCGGTCGATCGTGACGACCGCGACGGGACCCTGGCTACGAAATTCGATGCTCATGGCGTGCCCTCCCTGTCAGGCTCCCAGTCAAGCCGCGCGCCCGGTGTTCCGTCAACCGGGCGGTCTGATATTGCTACGTTCCAGCGGAAGCAGTCGGAAGGCACCGGCTGAGGCTACGGAGGCTGCGATGGCGCACACGGTCTTTCACACCTGCTCGCTCTGCGAGGCGATCTGCGGGCTCAAGTTCGAGGTCGAGGGCAATCGAATTCTGTCGGTGCGCCCCGACGAGGATGACGTCTTCTCCAAGGGTTACGTCTGCCCGAAGGGAATCGCCATCGCCGCCATCCACGACGACCCGGACCGGCTGCGCCGGCCGGTGCGCCGCAACGCAGCGGGCCGCTTCGAGGAGATCTCCTGGGACGAGGCCTTCGATCTCGTGGCCAGGCGCCTCGGCGAGATCCGGGAGCAACACGGCGGCGACGCGGTCGGCTTCTACTGGGGCAACCCCACCGGCAACAACCACGGCGCGCTCTTGATGGTGAGCTCGTTCACGAAGGCGATCGGCACCCGCAACCGCTTCAGCGCGGGCTCGCAGGACGCCAACCCGCGCATTGTGACCTCGTACGAGCTGTATGGGTCGTCGATCTCGATTCCGATACCGGACATCGATCGCACCGACTACTTTCTCTGCCTGGGCGGCAACCCGATGATCTCGAACGGAAGCGTCATGACCGCGCCGGACATGCGCCGGCGTCTGCGTGCCGTGCGCGAGCGCGGCGGCAAGATCGTGGTCGTCGACCCGCGTCGCACCGAGACCGCGAAGGAGGCGAACGAGCACGTCGCGATCCGCCCCGGCGGCGATGCCGCGTTCCTCCTGGCGATGGCCCAGGTCCTGGTCGAGCGCGGCCGCGTTGACCGGCGTTTCATAGAGGGCACGACCGATGGATGGCCCGAGATCGAACGACGCCTGGCTGCGTTCACGCCTGCGCGAGTCGCAGCCTTCGCCGGCGTGCCGGCCGATGTCATCGAGCGCCTCGCGTTCGAGTTCGCCGACGCGCGCTCGGCGGTATGCTACTCGCGCGTCGGCGTGTGCGTTGGCGCGTACGCCACGGTCGCGACCTTCGCCACCGACCTGCTGAACATCGTCACGGGACGGCTCGGTCGCGAGGGCGGACCGATGTTCACGACGCCGGCCTTCGACATCGGCCGCGTCGCGCGGATGGGCGGCCTGGACGGCCACGACCGTTGGCAGAGCCGTGTGCGCGGCTTGCCCGAGACGCTGGGGGATCTACCCGCCACCGTGCTTGCAGACGAGATCGAGACCCCGGGTCAGGGCCAGATCCGCGCGATGGTGACGCTGGCCGGCAATCCGGTGCTTTCCGTGCCCAACGGGAAGCGTCTCGCCACCGCCTTCGACAAACTCGACTTCATGGTGTCGATCGACATCTACATCAACGAGACCACGCGCCATGCCGACGTCATCCTGCCGCCGTGCTGGAACCTGGCCGAGGACCACATCGACTTGCTGTTCGCCTCCGTCGCCGTGCGCAACATCGCGCGTTGGTCGCCGCCGGTGGTCGAGAGGGAGGAAGGCGAGCTCGCCGACTGGGAGATCCTGCTCGAGTTGAGCGAGCGGCTGGGCGGCGGCCCGATGGGCGAGCCCTGGCTCGACCGCCCACTTCGCTGGCTGCGCCCGCTCGGCGTGCGTTGGACTCCGACGGGGTTCTTGAACCTGCTACTGCGGCTGGGGCCGTACGGCGATCGCTTCCTGCCCTGGTCGGACGGTCTCAGCCTCGAAAGGCTCAAGGCCGCGCCCCACGGCATCGACCTGGGTGCGCTAGAGCCCGGCGTCGAGCGCCGCCTGTACCACCGGGACAAGCGCATCCACCTGGCCTCGCCCTGCATGCTGAAGGCGATGGCTGCGCTCGAGCATGATCTCGACGCCAAGGGCGGCGAGAACGGCCTGGTGCTGATCGGCCGACGCGAGCTTCGCAGCAACAACTCCTGGATGCACAACGTGCCCTCGCTCGTATCGGGTCGCGAGCGCTGCGTGCTCTACGTTCATCCCGACGACGCCGCCCGCTACGAGGTCCGTGACGGCGAGATGGCGATCCTCGAAAGCCGCGTCCATCGCGGCGAAGTGCGCATCGCGGTCACCGATGAGATGCGCCCCGGGGTGGTCAGCCTGCCGCACGGGTGGGGCCATGCGGGCAGCGTTCCGTGGCAGAAGGTGGCCGGCAGCCATCCGGGCGTATCGATCAACGACTGGATCGACGACTCGGTGGTCGAGCCGATCATCGGCCAGTCGATCCTCAACGGGGTGCCAGTGCGTATCGGGCCACCGCCTCGGGCGTCCTGAGCGGGCGCGACGGTCGTCGTCGCGATCGGCGTGAAGGACCGTGAGCGCCTGCGGATCGGACACGAGGAGGTACGGAGTCGTGAAAGTCGCATCCATCGCCGAGGCGAAGGCGAAGCTCAGTGACTACGTCGAGCGCTGCCGGCGCGAGACCGTGGTGTTCACCAAGCACGGGCACCCCCGCGCGGCCTTGGTGCCGCTCGAGAACGACGACGACCTCGAGCGATTTCTTCTCTCGCGGAACCCACTCTTCCTGCGTCTCCTCGCGCGCTCGGAGCGTAGTGGGCGGGTCCCGCTGGCGGAGGCGGATCGTCTACTCGCACTCGGGCCAACGAAGGCCCGGCGCGATCTGCCTACGCGAGGCCGCAGCGTCAAGCGCTCGCGGTAGCGGAGCATCCCGGCTGCCATGAGACGGGCGGCGCGGTTTCTTGCGAGACAGGTCGGCTCTCATCGCGAGCTTCCCGAGGCCGAGCGGTAGCAACTCCGGCAGCAGTTTTCCTAAGTCGCCTCGAGGTCGCGCTGCGCTACAACTGGGGCAGCCAGTACACGGTGACCCGTATTGACTGAGCATTCAGAATTCTCTAAACGTAACGTATGGATCGATCGACCGCGATCTTCGTCGACGGTCTGGGCGCTGCGGCTGCCACCTCCGGCATCCTGAACCAGCTCCAGGGCCGCATCTTCGCGCTCCTCTATCTTCAGCCCCGGCCGATCGCGCTGGAAGACATCGCCGCCGAGCTGGAGCAGAGCAAGAGCAACGTGTCGGTGAACATCCGCGGCCTGGTCGAATGGCACCTCGTGCGGCGCACGCGCGTCGCGGGCTCCCGCAAGGACCACTACGAGGCGGCCACCGACTTCTGGCGCGTGATGCAGGAGATCATGGAGCGCCGCTTCCGGTGGAACCTGCGACAGGTGCTGGCCGCCGCCGCCGAGACGGCGCGGGCGGTGGGCGAGGAGCGCGGGCCGCGGCGCACCGAGAGGGCCTTCATCGAGCGCAGGCTCGAGGCCCTGCGCGCCTTCTTTGCCGCCGTCGACGCGGGCATCGGCGCCTTCGCCCAGGTGATCCGCATCAATTCTGGGCGGAAACGATGAAGACCACGACGACGACCCTCCTCGACGAGGTCCTCCCCGAGTTCGACGTCGAGGTCTTCAGCGGATGGCTGCGGCGAGACTTCGAGCATCCCGTTCTCCAAGAAGCTCACGCACATCCAAATCGTGTGGATGGAGGTCCACGAATGAGGCTCCCGAACACGGCGCACACCTCCCGGCCCTGGCGAATCCACGAGCTCACCCACGACTTCCGGCTCGAGGATGTGTGGGCGCTGCCGGGGGTCGGCGGCTCTGACGACTTCCCTCGGCTGGTGCAGCAGATCGCCTCGTTCGACCCGTCGCAAAGTTCCTCCTGCGCCGTCCGCACGCTCTTCGTGATCCGGCGGAAGCTCGGGGAGCTCCTCGGTTGGGACGACGCCGACGCCGGCCTCGGCTCCAGGGTCCCGACGCTACGCGACCGGTTGCCGGCGGATCTGCGCGACGGCCCGTCCGGCCCGGAGCTCGACGCGCTTCCCTTCACTTCGCTGTACCTGACGGACAACGAGTGGGCAGCGGAGGGCGCCAACCGGACCATGCACGGGGTCATCCACATCGGCCGGGTCCCGGACCAGACGGGCGGCTTTCGCGCCCAGATGGCCGTCTTGGTGAAGCCAAACGGTCCGCTCGGGGCCGCTTACATGGCCGCGATCAGGCCGTTCCGGTACCTGATCGTCTACCCGCAGATCCTGCGAGAGGTTGAACGGCTCTGGCGGGCAGGCACTCGCTCGGCATCCTGGCAAGGCGCCCCGGCATGACGCTTCCCGCCGGCCAACACCCCATCGATGGGTTCCCGCGCTTCGGTACGCACCTCCACCGCCCCCCTCCCGGTGTCCCCATCGATCCTGTGATCGAGATCAGCGGCGCCGTGGCCAAACCTTTTCGTCCCGCCACTGGCCGTGCTCGCGATGCTTCCCGCCGACAGCTCACCGCCCAAGGTCACAGGCCACTACGTCAACTGCGATCAGTAGTACTCTCGGAATGGAGGCGACCATGACGGTTCGGACCGAGCGCGTCGACGCGACCGACTTCTATCTGCGGACGACGGCGGTCATCTTCGCAGCCGCGGTCCTCGTGCACGGCAGTGATCACGTCCGGCGCGGCCTCGATGCCTCGCCGACGGCGGTGATGATCGCCGGCAGCATCCAGGCCGTCGTCGTCCTGATCGCCGTCGTCCTGGTGTTTCGGCGCACCCGGTGGGCACCGCACGCCGCGATCGTCGCCGGATCGACGACCTTGAAAACGTGATCGAACACCGTCGACGACGAAGGAGGCTCGAATGAGACAGCTCACCTGCACGGCGCCCCACCAGATCGAGTGGCGCGACGTTCCAGAGCCGCGCCTCGAAGGCGACACGGAGGCCTTGGTTCGTCCGCTCGCCGTGGCTCGCTGCGACATCGATCTCTTCCTGACGTCGGGCTTCGTCCCGCTGCGCGGGCCGTTCGCCCTCGGTCACGAGGCCGTTGCCGAAGTCGTCGACATCGGCGATTCGGTGACCGGCGTGACAAGAGGGCAACGGGTGGTCGTGTCGTTCCAGGTGAGCTGTGGGAGCTGCCGCTCGTGTCATGCGGGTCACACAGCGAACTGCGACCGCTATCCGGTATTGTCCGACTACGGAATGCAGCCGCTCTCGGGCGTCGAGTACGGCGGCATGCTGTCGGACATCGTCCGAGTGCCACACGCCGCGGCGATGCTCGCGCCCCTTGCGCCTGGCCTGGACCCCGTCGCGCTGGCAAGCGTGTCGGACAATGTCCTCGACGGCTATCGTGCGGTGGCGCCCCACCTCAGATCATTGCCCGGCGCAGATGTCTTGATCGTGTGTCACGGAGGCAAGAGCATCCCGCTCTATGCCGTGCAGGCTGCGCTCGCGCTCGGCGCTGGGGTCGTCGATTATGCGAGCGACAGCGCCGAATCGCTGGCGCTTGCCGAACGCCTCGGCGCTCGTCCGCTCGAGACGAATTTCGAAAAGCCGAAGCGCCGCTATCCCGTCGTAGTGGATGCGGGTATGACACCTGCGGGCTTGCAGTATGCCATCCGAGCCACGGAGCCGGAGGGCATTTTGCAGAGCGTGTCCTTCTACCCTGGCGACGTGCCAATGCCCCTCGGCCGGCTCTACACACTCGGGGTCCGCTTCTTCATCGGACGGACACATGCTGCTGCCTTGCTTCCCGAGGTCATGCCCCTGATCGAGCAACGACGGCTGCGCCCTGAGGCCGTCACGACCCGTATCGTCGAGTGGGACGCTGCGGCCGCCGCCTATGGAGAGCCTGCGATCAAACTCGTCGTCCGCCGAAGCTAACCACCTTGGTCCCCAGGCGTCAGCCGACGAGCTCGCGCGCGCGGTCGACCGATCACTGTGTGAACGATCTTCTGGAATCATGAACGACTTTCTTTTGCGAGCCAGCCATGCGAATGGGCGGATCAGCTTCCGGGAGCGAGAACTATCACCCCTCTGCGATCGTCGAACGTGGGGTTGCGTCTGCTCCAGCCCCCTCCGCGGGCGCGGGTCTGGGAGGAGGAGCGACATCGCTATCTCCCCGCCTGGTCAGTGCGGCGCTTCTACCGCCTCCTCATCGCGCCCACTGCTTTCCTCGGCGCTCGCGGTGACGACGGGCATGCCCGACAAGGCCTACCAGACGCTGCGGCCGCTGGTGCGGATCTTCCCGGCGTTCTACCGCTTCCGCCACAAGATCAGCGACGCGAAGCTCGAGGCCGATCGCGCCACCGTGAAGGCCGCGCTCGACCGCATCGAGCAGGAGCGGCAGGGCCGCGCGTATCTCGTCGGCGATGCGTTCACGGTCGCCGACCTCACGGCCGCGGCGATGCTGGCGGCGCTGCTGGAGCTACCCGAGATCCAGTACCCGCTGCGCGTCGAGCTGCCGCCGTATCTGCAGGACTACCGCGCCACGCTGTTACCGCATCCGGCCACGCAGTGGGCGGCCGGAATCTACCGGCTGCATCGCGGCCGCTCCGCGGAAGTCTCGCGGCGGGCGGCTACCGCGGCCAGATGGCCGTCTACGTGAAGCCAAACGGACTGCTCGGGACCGCCCTACATGGCCGCGATCAGGCCCTTCCGGCACCTGATCGTGTACCCGCCGGCGATGCGAGAGTTCGGGCGGAACCGGCGGGCGCGCGCCGGCGATCCGACACCAACGCACGCGTAGCTGGACGGGCACTTCTGGGTGGTCTGGGTATCTCGGGAGACCGCCGACTGTGCCCGAACTGTGCCCGTCATGCCACCTTTCGTCGCTGAGCGCCCCCCTGGTCGCAGATGGCTGATGGTGGCATGGTCACGGCACGATGCTGCGGTGTCTCGTCTTGCTCATGCTCGCCCTCGGGATCCCCACCACGCTGCATGCCGGCGCGCTGCTCGCCCGCGGCGACGCCTTCCCTGCATGGACGCTCAGCGACCAGACCGGCGCCACGGTCTCGTCGCGCGACCTCGCGGGGAAGACGTACCTGTTATGGTTCTATCCCAAGGCCATGACTCCCGGCTGCACCACGGAGGGCGACGGGCTGCGTGACAGCTTCGCGGCGTTCCAGGAGCGGCGGGTCGAGATATTCGGCGTGTCGTTCGACCCGCCCGCGCAGAACAAGGCCTTCGTCGAGGCCGAGCGTTTCCCGTTTCGCCTGCTCTCCGACGACAAACGCTCGCTCGCGGTCGCCGTCGGGGCGGCCGACTCCTCCGCACAGCCCGTCGCCCGTCGCATCTCGTATCTGATCGGGCCCGACGGCGGGGTACGCGCCGTCTACGGTAGCGTGACGCCCGCCACGCACGCCAAGGACGTGCTGGCGGATCTACCCGCGGCCAAGTAGCCCATCGCTCGCGGGACGGGCACTTGGTGTCGGCCTCGGAAGTATCCAGCGGCACAGCGGGAGGTTGCACCGGGCGCGCCACGCTGCTAACTCCGCGACTCTCTTACGTCCCCGTCGTCTAGCCTGGCCTAGGACACCGGCCTTTCACGTCGAAGGTTCGTGACGCGACCCTAGCGCGATCCTCGGCTGAGGCACCACGAGTCGCTTGGTCGCCGACCGCCGGCTGCCCGTCGGTGCCCCCGCTCCGGCACGACCGGCGGCACACCAAGCATCGCGGCGACGCGCTCGGCGATTTCGTCGGCGTCGGGCGGCTTCTGCGCGCGCACGAGCACGGCGAGGATCAAGAGGCGGAGCAACTCGTCGCCGTCGCCGTTGTCCTGCGCCACGACGCAGAGGCGTAGCGCGGTGCTGGCGGCAGCGTCAAGACGCTCGCTACCGCGGCGTCGGCGTGACGCGGCAGTTGTCGAGCACGTCGCCGACCCCAACGGTCGCACCGAGCCGCAGCTCGGGATGGCACTCGCGGAGGTGAGCGGCCATCGTCGTCGCCTCGGCGTCGCGGATGCGGTCCACCAGCAGGAGCACCGCACCGCAGCGCAAGCACGCGACCTCGAATCTCGTGCCGCCGTCGAGCACCCATCCAGGCTACACGGCGGCTGGGCGTGATGGTAGGCCGCGACGGCACGGCGATCGCCCCGGCAAGGCGCGCTGCCGCTGTTTCGATGGTGGAAGGCTCCTGCGCGCAACTTGGAGGAGGCAGGACCAGCGCTTCCCCATCACACCAGCACCACGGGAGATACAACACATGTCGAACCTGGCGCGAGGTGGTTTTGCTGCAATGTTCGCGGCCCTGGCACTCCTCGTGGGTACGCCCCGCAGGGCGGGGGCCGATCCCAACAACGCCAACTGCAAGCCGAACCGCGCCACCTGCACGGGGAACCACCAGTGTTGCAGCGGGGCCTGCACGGCGGGGTTGTGCACGGCGCCGGCGAGCACGACGACCACCACGAGCCCGTCCACGACGAGCACGACCGTGACGACGAGCACCACGACGACCACCAGCACCACGACGACCACCCTGCGCTTCGTGGACAACGGGGACGGCACGGTCACTGACAACGAGACCGGGCTCATCTGGGAGAAGAAGGACAACACCTGCCCGGGTATCTACTGTGTGAACGACGCCTACACCTGGAGCAGCAGTGGGACGGCGCCGGACGGGACCGCCTTCGCGACCTTCCTCGTGACGCTGAACGGCGGGGCGACCGGGGTGGGCAACTGCGTGAGTTCGGACGGCAGCTCGCAAACGGGCGGGTTTGACAACCACTGCGACTGGCGGTTGCCGACCATCGCGGAGCTGCGGACGATCGTCGACGGGAGCGTGGCTGGATGCGGCCCTCCTAACTTTAGCAGCCCGTGCATCGACCCGATCTTCGGCCCGACCGGCACGGCCTCGGTCTACTTGTCGTCTACGACGTCCGCCAGCGATTCCGGCCGCGCGTGGTTCGTCGCTTTCGGCAATGCGTTTGCCGTCAGCACCATTACCAAGGGCAACCCCAACTACGTCCGCGCGGTGCGGGGTGGCTCGTGATCGATCATTTGGTCATTCGGGTGATTTGAGCCACCTTCGCCGAGCCCAGCGGTCGCGCCGACACGCCGCTCGGCATGCCGCTCGCGGAAATGCTCGGCCATCAGCCGCGCCGCGGCGTTAGTGGCGTGGCGGCCGACGCCGCGGCGGATCGCCGAAGAATGCGGCCTAAGACGGGATGCACTCGTCGATCTCCGCAGTCAACCTTACGCCGGTCGCCGCCGACATGGTAGCTCGCACCCGTCGTCGTGCTTGCGCCGGCTTGCGCTTGCAGGCGGCATCTGGCCGTCGTCTCGCCCGCGGAGCCTGCATGGGCGATCGTTGATGCAGTCGCTCGGCCGAGCTACGGGGCAACGCGGGAGGCGATCTCAATGGCTAGGCGCGTGATCGAGTGCCCGTGTGGATGGTGTTTAGTGTCAGGGATAATCGAGTACCGCATGCGAGCGGTACGGCGTCACGTCGAGGAACGCCCCGAGTGCCGGCGTCCACTCCTAGACCGGCTTCGTCAAGGCGTGCGAGAGCCCACACTGATGGAGTGGCTTGAGCGCGGCGTACGTTAAACGCGGCGATGTTCAGACGCCACGCGGGCTCGGTGATCTTGCTCGGCGGGTGGCTGCTGATGCTGCCACCTGTGGAAAAGGGTGCCGCCGGTCCTGGCGGCATCGAAGATTCTCGCGGC
>Ga0209375_1002618_pt1 | contig 12863 bp, 10 predicted proteins | sample GraSoiAngelo_131_FD_185888 | JGI IMG/M metagenome (GOLD analysis project Ga0209375, IMG submission 185888) | Grasslands soil microbial communities from the Angelo Coastal Reserve, California, USA - 14_0929_02_30cm (SPAdes) (version 2) | ecosystem: Environmental > Terrestrial > Soil > Grasslands ... | reverse complement strand
GAGCACGACGACCGCGCCCACGATGCCGGAGGCGATGCCCCAGAACGCGCAGACGAGCAGCGTCGTCACCGCCAGCGAGGCGGGCACGCGCCGGAAGGCGAGCTGCACGCTGTGGAACATGCGGTCGACCAGCGCCGCGCGCTCCATGATGTAGCCCATGAAGACGAACAGCGGCACCGACAGCAGCGTGTCGTTCGTCATCACGCCGTACGTCCGCTGCGCGATCAGGTCGAAGATGCGGTTCTGCCACCAGTGGTGTGCCGGGTCCCAGAACGCGATGAACCCGAAGATGGCGCCCAGCCCCATCAGCGTGAACGCCGTCGGGTAGCCCATCATGATGGAGACCACGATGAGTCCCAGCATGGTGAGGCCGAGAGAGGGGTCGCTCACTTCTCTGGCTCGTCGTCCCGGACGGCCTTCTCGTGGATGACGCCCTCTTCCATGACGCTGCGGTGGCGCGCGGCCTCGTCGATGGCGTGGGCGCCTTCCAAGGCGGCGCGGCGCGACTCCTCGTCCACGTACTCGCTGCGCCCGAGCTGGGTCTCGATGACGTCGATCTCCTCGACATCTTCCAGGCGTTGGGGCCAGCGCCCCGTACGGATGGTGAGGATGCAGCGCGCGATCTCGGCCAGACCCTGCAGCATGACCAGCACGCCGGCGACCGGAATGACGGTCTTGAAGTGGTAGACGGGCGGGCCTTCGGCGGTGACCGTGGAGTGCTCGCCGATGCGCCAGGAGTCGGCGGCGAAGTCACTGCCCGCGTAGATGAGACCGATCATGCACGGGATGAAGAAGAGCAGGTACAGGACCAGGTCGAGCGAGGCCTGGCCCCGCGGCTTGAGGTAGATGTAGACGAAGTCCGCGCGCACGTGGCCGGCCAGGGCCAGCGTGTAGGCGCCGCACAGCATGAACAGCGTGCCGTACAGCATGCTGTTGAAGTCGAAGATCCACGCCGTCGGCGCATTGAGGATGTAGCGCTTGAACACCTCGATGGACACCACGAACGTGAGGGCGACGATCAGCCAGGAGGCCGCCTTGCCCGACCAGTAGCTGACCTGGTCGATGGCGCGGATCACGCGGAGAGCCGTCATTCTAGATGGGGGGCCCCGACATGGCCCCCCATACCCCCCCGGCGCTCGGGAGCGCCCCGGGATACCCGGGGCGCTCCTCGATACCGCGGCACGGCTAGCTCTTCTTCTGGGCGGGCGCGCCCGGCTTGGCGCCGAAGTAGTGGTTGTAGGCCATGCGGCGGCTGACGTTGGTGTCAAGGTCCCACTTCACCGCCCGCGCGGCGAACGCCTTCTGCGACTCCACGATCTCCTTGAACATCGGATTGTCGGAGGACTTCTTGTCGACGACCTGGTCGTAGATCTCCAGCTGTTTCTGTAAGACCGAGTCCGGCGTCTTGTAGAAGCGGACCTTGTCCTTCGTCTGCAGCTCGATGTAGTCCTTCGAGTAGCGGTCGATCGACTTCCACGCCATGTCGGCGGAAGCGGCTTCCACGGCGTTCTCGATGATGGCCTTCATCTTGTCGGGCAGCCCGTCGAACTTGGTCTTGTTGAAGGTGATCTCCAGCTGCTCGGCGTTCTGGTGATAGCTCTGCAGCATGCAGACCTTCGACACGTCGGCGAAGCCCAGGATGCGGTCTGACGTCGCGTTGTTGAACTCGGCGGCATCCAGAAGGCCGCGGTCCATGGCCGGCACGATCTCGGCGCCGGGCAGCGCGTTGACGGCGGCGCCGAGGCCCTGGAACACGTCGATCGAGATGCCCACCGTGCGGAACTTGAGGCCCTTGAAGTCGTCGGCTTTGGTGATCGGCTTCTTGTACCAGCCGAGCGGCTGCGTGAACATCGGGCCATAGGGGAAGGACATCACGTTGGCGCCGATGGACGCGTAGAGCTTCTGCAGCAGCTGCTTGCCGCCGCCGTACTTGTGCCAGGACAGCAGCATGTTGGCGTCCATGCCGTACCCGGGGCCCGAGCCCCACAGCGCGAGCGCGGTCTGCTTGCCGTAGTGATAGACGAGCACGCCATGGCCGCCATCGAGCGTGCCCTTCGACACGGCATCGAGGAGACCGAAGGCGGGCACCACGGCGCCGGCGGGCAGCACGTCGATCTTCAGATCGCCGCCCGTCATGTCGTTCACCTTCTTGGCGAAGTCGAGCGCGTATTCGTGGAAGATGTCTTTCTGCGGCCACGTCGACTGCCATCGCATCGTGATCGGTCCCTGCGCCTTCACGACCGTCGGGAAGCCGAGGGCCGCCGTACCGGCGACGGCAGCGCCGGTCAGGAACGTGCGGCGGGATGATGCGGGAGTCGTCTGCGAATCCGTCATGGTGCACCTCCGTCGTCGTTGTCTTGAAGTGCGCCGCGAGAGTTCGATGTTAAGCGGCAGCTATTGTAACCGACGTGCTCGCCGCGGCGTTCCGACTTTGGCGCGGATTCAGCGGGCGGGCGGGGGGACGATCTCGAGCGCGAGGCGACGCTCGTCGCGGCGGACCGTCAGCCGCAGCGCTTTCTCGGGAGCGAGATCGGCCAGCACCTCGCGCGCGGCGTCGCGCGTGATCACCGGCGTCTCCTGGATTTGTAAAATGACGTCGCCGACCTCGAGACCCGCGCGGGCGGCGGCGCTGTCCTTCAGCACCAGGCTCACGACCGGCGCCGCGGAGCCGCCGGGACGGCGGCCGCCGAGCTCGGGCTGCGGGCCGTCGGGCTCGCGGAGAATGAAGCCGTACTCGGCGGCCACCCGCTCGCCGGCAACCGTGCGCGGCATCTCGACCAGCCGGACGTTCACCGCGCGCCGGCCGTCGGGACGCAGCACCGTCAGACGCGCATCGCGCTCCACGGGGCCGCGTGTGATCTGACGCTGCAGCTCGCGCGTCTCGGTGATGGGCCGCCCGTCGAGCGCCACGACGATGTCGCCGCTCTTGAGGCCGCCGCGCGCGGCCGGCGTGCCGTCCATGACGTCGACGATCACGACGCCGAAGCCCTCGCGGATGCCGTGTTTCGCCGCGAGCTCGTCCATCTCCTGCTCGGACAGATCGCGGATCCGTACGCCCAGCCACGACCATGGACGTGCCTCGGCGACGCCACCCGCCAGCAACAGCCCGAGCGCGAGCGCGGCGATCGCGCGTCTCATGGCCGACCCCCCTTGAGCTCGCGCACCAGCATCTCGATCGCGTCGGCGACGCGGGCGACACGTGCGTCCACGTCGAGCGTCTCGAGCAGCGTCTGACGCAGCGACGCGTCGGGCAGCACGGCGGCCGCCACACGATCGGCGACGGCGCCCGATGGCTGGCCCTCGGCCAACGCCGTGTCGAGCAGGTCGGGCGGCCGGCCGAGCGCGTCCAGCAGCGCGTGGGCCGCCTCGCGGATGCGGGACAGCAGCAGGCTCACGTCGGTGGCGGGACCGACGTCGTCCAGCCGTTTGACGCTCACGAGGCGGTACAGCGTGTCGGTGGGCAGCTCGCGCTCGATGCGCACGCGCGCGTCGCCGCGCACGAGGATGTTGTAGCGGCCGTTCGCGAGCCGCTCCCACGAGACGATCTCGCCCATGCCGCCCACGGCGTGCACGGCCGGTCGCCCCGCGTACGTCGCCTCGTAGCCGGGCTGCAGCTTCACCACGCACAGGCGGCGATCGCGCGCCAGCGTGTCCATGACCATCGCGCGATAGCGCGATTCGAAGACGTGCAGCGGCAGCAGCGTGCGCGGAAAGAACGTGACGTCCGGTAACGGGAAGATGGGCACGATGGCGGAGCCGGCAGCCGACGCCATGTCGGCGCTCAGGAGATCGTCGGCAGCGGTCTCAGCGTCGCCGTCGCGCCGAGCCGCTCGATCACCCGGCGCGCGATCTCGCGGAACGCGGCGGCCTGCGCCGAGTCGGGACGGCGCACCATGATCGGCGTGCCCTCGTCGCCGCCCTTGCGGGTGTCGGGGTCGAGCGGGAGCTGGCCGAGCAGCGGCACACCGTACTCGTCGGCCACCTTCTGCCCGCCGCCCTCGCCGAAGATGGTGTAGCGCGTGCCGGTGTCGGGCGCCACGAAGTACGACATGTTCTCGACGACGCCGAGCATCGGCACGTTGAGCTGCTGGAACATCGCGATGGCCCGCCGAACGTCGAGGAGCGCGACGTCCTGCGGCGTCGTCACCATCACCACGCCCGAGAGCGGAATCACCTGCGACAGCGACAGCTGCGCATCGCCGGTGCCGGGCGGCATGTCGAACACCAGGTAGTCGAGCGGACCCCACAGCACGTCGCGCAGCATCTGCTGAATGAACGTGTGGATCATCGGCCCGCGCCACACCAGCGGCTGCTTGTCCGCGACGAGCAAGCCCATCGACATGACGCGCAGCCCGTGCGCCTCCACGGGAATGATGCGGTTGTCGAACATCCCGGGCCGGCCCTTCGTCCCGAGCATGAGCGGCAGGTCCGGTCCATAGACGTCGGCGTCGATGAGACCGACGCTCGCGCCGGTGCCGTGCAGCGCGAGCGCAAGGTTGACGGCGACGGTGGACTTTCCGACGCCGCCCTTACCCGAGGAGACGGCGATGGTCTGCTTGACCTCCGGAATCATATCGGCGGGCCGCTGTGGCGGCGCCCCGGCCGGCGGCGCGGCCTGCGCGTGCGCGTGGCCGCCGCCGCCGTGCGCGTGGGGCGCCGCGGCGCCTCCCATCTTTGCGTTCACCCGCGAGACGCCGGGCAGACCTCCCACGAGCTTGTTGGCCATGCTGTGGATCAGCACCTTGGTCTGCGCGGGCTGCGCACCGAAGGCGAGCGTGAAGCTGACGTCGCCGCCGCGAATGGTGAGGTCACGCACGAGGCCCAGCGCGACGATGTCGGTCTGGCTCTCGGGATCCTTGATGCCGCGGAGCACGTCGAGGACGTCCTGCTCGCTCGCCATATACGGGACGAATGATACCTGACCGGTCTCCACCGCGCGAATGGGAACGGGTTTTCCCATTCTGAGTCGTGATTCCCGTCTCGTCGTTCGCAAACGACCGCGCAAGCCGTTGAAAACACGCGGCGGCGCCTCTGGAACGTCGCTTGCTCCCTCAGCAGGCGGCCGTCTCGTTGAGAGTCGAGCCAAGCAGTACGTTCGATGCCCTCCCCCCGGCGAGGGCGGGTCTGCCAGGGCTCGCCCTCGCTTGATTTTTGCCCACGCTTCCTGATACATAACTCGGGTGGTCTCGCCCGACGAGTTTCGCCGTGTTCTCAGTCACTTCGCGACCGGAGTGACGATCGTGACCACACGCGACACCGACGGCCGTCCGACGGGCCTCACGGTGAGCGCGTTCTGCTCCGTCTCGCTCGATCCGCCGCAGGTCCTCGTGTGTGTCGATCACAAGTCGCAGAGCTATCCCGCGCTGCGCGACCGCGATCGCTTCGCGGTGAACTTCCTCGGCGAGCGACACGAAGACGTGTCGCGACGCTTCGCGACGACACGCCTCGACAAGTTCGACGGCGTGCCACACAAGCTCAGCAGTCACGGCGTGCCGCTCCTCGAGGGCGCGCTCGCCCAGCTGGAGTGCCGCACGGTCTCGCGGCACGTGGAGGGCGATCACACGATTCTCGTCGCGCTCGTCGATGAGGCTCGCAATGGCGCGGGCGAACCGCTGCTGTACTTCCGCGGCAAGTACCGCCGTCTGGCCGACACCCCTTCGGGAGCGAGCTCGTGACGTCCATTCCGCTGTCCCGTCCGCCCGTCGACGACGAGATCAAGCAGGCCGTGCTGACGGCCATGGATTCGCGACAGTGGATCCTGGGCCCGCAGTGCAAGGAATTCGAAAAGGAGCTGGCGAGCTACGTCGGCGTGCGCCACTGCGTGCTCACCAGTTCCGCCACGGCAGGACTCTGGCTGACGCTCCGATCGCTCGGCGTGAAGGGGGGCGACGAGGTGCTCGTGCCGTCGCACACGGCGTTTCCGACGATCGAGGCGATCTGCGTCGCCGACGCGACGCCGGTGTTCGTCGATACCGACGACTACTACACGATGGACGCCGTCGACGCCGCGGCCAGGCTGACGCCGCGCACCGTCGGCGTGCTGCCCGTGCATCTGTACGGCCAGCCCGTCGACCTCCCCGCCGTCCGCGAGCTCGCCAATCGCCTCGGCCTGTGGATGCTGGAGGACTGCGCGCAAGCGCACGGCGCGGCCTTCGAGGGACGCCGCGTCGGCGCCTTCGGGCGCGCCGCGGTCTTCTCCTTCTATCCGTCGAAGAACCTGACCGTGATGGGCGACGGCGGCGCCGTCGTCACCGACGACGATGAGATCGCGGCGCGCTGTCGGCGGCTGCGCAATCACGGCCGGCTCAACAAGGACGTACACGCAGAGGTCGGCTTCAACCTGCGCTTCAACGACATCCAGGCCGCCATCGGGCGCGTGCTGCTGCGGCGGCTCGACACGATGAACGAGCGGCGGCGGCAGCTGGCCCGCCGCTATGCGAAGGGCCTCGACGGATTGCCGCTCGAGCTGCCACGCGAGCGCCCGGGCGCGCGTCACGTCTATCATCTGTACGTGGTGCGCACGCCGCGGCGGGCGGAGCTGGCGGCGTTCCTCAAGGAGCGCGGCATCCAGACGGGCGTGCACTATCCGGTGCCGGGGCACCGCCAGCCCGCCGTCGAGCACTTCGCGCCGGCGCCGCTGCCCCAGACGGAGCGGCTCGTCGACGAGATCCTCACGCTCCCGATCTCCGCCGGCCACACCGACGCCGAGATCGACACGGTGGCGATGGCGGTCAGGGCGTTCTTCGGAGCCTGATGCCCGGGAACCCCCTGCGGATCCTGCAGCTCTACCCCAAGCGAGACTTCTTCACCGGCGCCGCGATCCAGCTGCGTGACCTCGCGGCCGGCCTGTCTGCGCGCGGCCATCACGTGACCGTGGCCACGCCGCCGAGCGACGTGTGGCCCGAGCGCTGCCGCGCGCTCGGCATCGAGCACGTGGCGGTGCCGATGGCTCGCGCGTGGGACCCACGCGCGGCGTGGCGTCTGGCGCGCGTGATCACGAGCCGCCGCATCCAGATCGCGCACGCCCACAAGGGACGCGCGCGCACGCTGGCGCTGCTGGCGGGATTGATGGGTGGCCGCACGCGGCTCGTGCTCAACCGCGGTGTCAGCTTTCCGGTGACGGGTCTGCGGCGCATCGGCTATACGACCGGCCGCGTCCAGGCGATCGTGGCCGTGTGTGACTCGATCAAGCGCGGCCTCGTCGCCGGCGGCGTCGCGCCAGAGAAGATCGAGGTCATTTACTCCGGCACCGACCTCGATCGCTTTCATCCCGGCGTCGACGGCGCGCCCATCCGCCGCGAGCTCGGTCTCGCCGGCGACGATCTGCTCATCACCCAGATCGGCGTCCGCTCCTGGCGAGGGTGGAAAGAGGTGCTCGCGGCCATGCGCACCGTCGCCGCACGCCGGCCGCGGGCGCGGCTGCTCTTCGTCGGCGCGCCGCCGCCGCGCGTGGCGGAGATCGCCGACCGCGCGCGCGACGCCGGCCTCGGCGACCGCGTGATGGCGCTCGGGCATCGCGACGACGTCCCGATGATTCTCTGCGCGTCCGACGTCGTCGTCGACGCGTCGTGGGCCGGCCTCGGGATCACGGGCAGCATCCGCGAGGCACTCGCCTGCGAGCGTCCCGTCGTCGCCACCGCCGTCGAGGGCATGCCCGAGCTCGTGCGGCCCGGCGAGACGGGTCTGCTGGTGCCGCCGCGCGACGCGGGCGCGCTGGCCGACGCGATCCTCGCGCTGCTCGACGATCCGACGGCGGCCCTGGCCATGGCCCGCGCGGGCCGCAAGCGCGTCGAGGCGCACTTCTCGCTGCGCGCCAAGCTCGACGCCATCGAGGCGCTGTATCGCCGCCTCGTCGACGGGGGGCGTGCCGCATGATCCGCGCGACCGTCGCGATCTACCGCCGACTCTTCGTCTACCTCAAGCCCTACATCCCCACGCTCGTGCTGGGCGGCGTGCTCGCGCTCGTGGTCGCGGCCATGGAGGGCGCCATCGCATGGCTCGTGAAGCCCGCGATGGACGAGATCTTCATCAAGCGTAACCTCACGATGCTGCGCATGATCCCGCTGCTGCTCTTCGGCGCCTATCTCCTCAAGGGCGCGGCGCGCTACGGCCAGTCGTATCTGATGGCCGCCGTCGGCGAGCGCGTGATCGCCACGTTGCGGCGCGCGCTCTACCTGCACATCCAGGGCATGCCGCTGTCGTTCTTCTCCGACCGGCACTCCGCCGACCTCATGTCGCGCGTCATCACCGACGTCAATCGGCTGGCGCGCGTGTCGTCCACCGTGCTCGTGATGGTGGTGCGCCAGGTCGCGATGGTGGCGGCGCTGGTGACCGTGATGTTCGTGCGGGAATGGCGGCTGGCCGTCATCGCCCTGCTCGTGTTTCCGTTCATCGGCGTCGCCGTGCGCGCGATCGGCCGCCGGCTGTACCGGATCAACAAGCGCTCGCAGGAAAAGATCGCCGAGCTCAACGTGCTGCTGCACGAGGCGCTGTCCGGCACGAAGATCGTCAAGGCCTTCGGCCGCGAGGCGCACGAGGCCGAGCGCTTCGACCGCGTGAACCAGCGCCTGCTCGCGCTCGCCCTCAAGGACCATCGCACCGACGAGGTGACGGATCCGCTCATGGAAGTGCTCGCCGCGCTCGGTATCGTCGGCGCCCTCTGGTACGGCGGGCACCAGGTGATCGCGGGCACCATGACGCCGGGCGACTTCTTTTCCTTCACGGCGGCCGTGGCGCTGCTCTACGGGCCCGTGCGGCAGCTCTCGCGGATCGTGAACACCGTGCAGCAATCCACGGGATCCGTCGAGCGCGTGTTCGAGGTGCTCGACACGCCGCCCGCGATCGCCGACCGTCCGGGCGCGCACGCCCTCACCATGTTCACCGAAAGCCTCGCGCTCGAGGGAGTGTCCTTCCGCTATCCCGGCGCGGCGGAGCCCACGCTGCGCGACATAAACCTGACGGCTCGCCGCGGCGAGGTCGTGGCGTTCGTCGGCATGAGCGGCGCCGGCAAGTCCACGCTGCTCGACCTGCTGCCGCGCTTCCACGACGTCAGCGCGGGGCGCATCACCATCGATGGCCACGACGTGCGCGATCTCACCCAGGCTTCGCTGCGCGCGCAGATCGGGCTGGTGACGCAGGACACATTCCTCTTCAGCGACTCGATCTACTACAACATCGCGTACGGTCGCGCCGACGCGCTGTTCGCCGACGTCGCGCGCGCCGCGAAGCAGGCGCACGCGGAGGAGTTCATCCTCGCTTGCCCGCTGGGCTACGACACGCTGGTCGGCGAGCGCGGCGTGCGGCTGTCCGGCGGCCAGCGACAGCGCCTGGCCATCGCGCGCGCGTTCCTCAAGGACCCGCCGATTCTGATCCTGGACGAGGCGACCTCCGACCTGGACGCGGAGAGCGAGTTCATGGTGCAGCAGGCGCTGGCCGATCTGATGCGCGGCCGGACCGTGCTGGTAATCGCGCATCGCCTGGCCACGGTGCGCAACGCCAACCGCATCGTCGTGGTGCACGAAGGACGCATCGTCGAGATCGGCCGCCACGACGAACTCATCGCCCACGACGGCGTCTACCGCCGTCTCCACACGCTGCAGACCGAGCCGACGCGCGCGTAGTAGTCGCCCCACCGGCGCTCGCCCGGCGGCGACGGGCGGTCGCCGCGAGACCAGGCATCGCGCGACACGACGTCAGATGCTCCGCGGAGATTCTCCGAGACCGCGGCCGTTGCAGAAGCTCCAAGTCAGCCGCGGCGCTGGGTTGCGCGCGGTGGAAATATGGCCGGCCGGTTGCTTTTCGTCGCCAAGCCCATGCGCGCGCGCCGCCTGCTGCGTCGTCGCACCGTCCATGCCATCGCGGCGGTGTGCGTGACGCTCGGCGCCCTCGTGCTGTCCGACCTGATCTCCGTCACCGTGCCCGCCCCCGCGAGCGACGGGCCCGCGCATCACGGCCGCCGGGGCTTCCGAAACCTCGACCCCGAGTATGCGTACTCCCTCCGGAGTCGCGTCGTCCACGTCGTGGGCCGACCGCCCGCGCGTCTGCGGGGCCGGCCGCTCGAGCTCGTCCCCAACGACGGCCGGGCGCTGCGCGATCCCCTCGCCGCGCCGCTGATCACCTGGATCGGCCACTCGACCTTTCTGGTGCAGGTCGACGGCGTGAATCTGCTGACCGACCCCATCTGGTCCTCCCGCACGAGCCCCGTCCCGTTCGCCGGACCGCGACGGCTCGTGCCGCCCGGCCTGCGCTTCGAGGACCTGCCCCCGATCCACGCGGTCCTGATCTCGCACGACCACTACGACCACCTCGATCTCGGCACCGTGACGCGGCTGGCGCGGGCGCATCATCCGACGTTCTTCGTGCCGCTCGGCCTGCGCGCGTGGTTCGAGGCGCTCGGCATCCGCAGCGTCGTCGAGCTGGACTGGTGGGAGTCCGGGCGCATCGGCGCCCTCACGATGACCGCGGTGCCGGCCCAGCACTCGTCCGGCCGCTCGCTGCTGCTGGACGACCAGAACGCGCGGCTCTGGGCCTCGTGGGTGGTCACCGCGCCCGATCGGCGCCTGTTCTTCGCGGGCGACACCGGGTATCACGGCGGCTTCGTCGACATCGCGCGACGCTATGGCCCGTTCGACCTCGCCGCGCTGCCGATCGGCGGCTACAGCGATTTCCGCCACCACCATCCCAACCATCTGAGCCCCGAGGAAACCGTCCAGGCGTTCGAGGACCTCGCCGCGACCCTGCTCGTGCCGATGCACTGGGGGACGTTCGAGCTGAACCGAGAGCCGTTCCGCGAGCCGCCCGACCGGCTGATGGCCGAGGCCCTGCGCCACGGGCTCGAGGAGCGCGTCGCGCCGCTGAGTCCCGGACAGACGATTCGCTGGTAATCCGTGCGCATGCTCGCCTAATCTGTCCGCATGCTCGCCGCCTGGGGGCGCGCAGTCCACCGGTTGCGCTGGTGGCTGGTCGCCATATCGCTGCTGCCGCTCACGCTCTGGCTCGGCGTCCCGTCAGGTGAGCGGCTCGACGAGTCCGTCGTCCCGCCCGACATGGAGGCGGTGCGCGCGGTGCGGCTGCTGGACGCCGATCTGGCGCCGCGGTCGCCGTCGTTCGGGCTGATCTTCAGCAGCGCCACCCTGCGCGCAGACGATCCGCGCTTCGTCGATGCCGTGCAGCGCGCGCTGGCGCCGCTGCGACGCGATCCTCGGGTCGCGCGGATCCGGACCCCGTGGGATGCGCCGGTGCCCGACGCGCGCTGGATCTCCACCGACGCCCGCAGCGTGGTCGTCACCGTGGAGGTGCACGGCCGAGCCCCGGCGTTCGCTTCGATGGTCGTGCCGTCGGCGCCGCCGGGACTGTACACGGCGCTACGCGCGCAGGTCCGCTCCGACACCCTCGACATCCTCACCTTCGGGCCGATGGCGCTGAACCACGACTTCACCGAGATGGTGAAGAGCGACCTGCAGCGCGCCGAGGTGGTCGTGCTGCCGCTCGTGCTGGTGTTCCTCGTGGTCGTGTTCGGCTCGGTCGTCGCCGCCACGCTGCCGCTGGCCGTGGGGCTGCTCGGCGTCGCCGCCGGTATGGCCGCCACCGGGCTGCTCGCGCGCGTGATGCCGGTATCGGCGTACGCGGCAAACGTGGTCTCGATGATCGGTCTCGGCGTGGCCATCGACTACTCGCTGTTCGTCGTGAGCCGCTATCGGGAGGAGCTGCTGACGCATGCGCCGCCTCAGGCGCTGGCGCGCACGCTGGCCACCGCGGGGCGGACGGTGATCTTTTCGGGTATGGCGGTCGGCATCGGCTTGCTCGGGATGATCCTGCTGCGCATGGGCAGCGTCAGCACGATCGGCATCGCGAGCACCGTCGTCGTCGGCTTCGCCGTGCTCTACAGCCTCACGCTGCTGCCGGCGCTGCTGGCGATCCTCGGGCCGCGCGTCAATGCCCTGTCGCTGCTGCGGCGGCCGGCCAGGGTCGGCGAGCGCTCGATATGGCATCGGCTGGCCACCGCCGCGATGGCGCGGCCATGGCACGTGCTGGTGCCGGTGGTGCTCATCCTCATCGTGCTCGGCCTGCCGTTTCGCCACATTCATCTCGGCACGCCCGACATCACCACGCTGCCGGACGACGCCGAGTCGCGACGCGGCGAGGAGCTGCTCGGCCGCGAGTTTCCGCAGCTGTCGCCGACGAGCATCGTCGTGGTCGTCAGTTATCCCGACGCCACCGGCCTCACGCCGGCGCGCGTGGACGAGCTGTACACGCTCAGCCGCTGGCTCGCGCGGCAGCCGGGCGTGACGCGCGTGGAGAGCGTGGTGGACCTCGACCCGCGCATCACGCTCGATCAGTACAAGATGATGGCGACGGCGCCGCGCGAGATGCTGCCGCCGCCGATGCGCGAGGCGTTCGAGCAGATGACCGGGCCCCGGCTGAGCCTCCTCGTCGTGCAGACGGCGCTTCCCGTCGACGGCCAGGGCGCGCGCGACCTCGTGAAGACGATTCGGCGCGCACACCCCCCCGTGGCCGCCCAGCTGCTGGTCACCGGCCGCACCGCATATGACCTCGACTTCGCGGCGCTCGTCTGGCGCGTCGCGCCGGGCGCGGTGGCCTTCGTGCTCGTCGCGACGTTCGTCGCGCTCTTCCTGCTGCTGGGCTCCGTGCTGCTGCCGCTGAAGGCGGTGATCATGAACTGCCTGTCGGTGACGGCCTCGTACGGCGCGCTCGTGTGGATCTTCCAGGACGGCCACTTCAAGGACTGGCTCGGCTTCACGCCCGCGCCGATCGAGCCCGTCATCCCGCTGATCATGTTCTGCGTGCTGTTCGGCCTGTCGATGGACTACGAGGTGCTGCTGCTCAGCCGCACGCACGAGGAG
>Ga0209375_1002613_pt1 | contig 12869 bp, 13 predicted proteins | sample GraSoiAngelo_131_FD_185888 | JGI IMG/M metagenome (GOLD analysis project Ga0209375, IMG submission 185888) | Grasslands soil microbial communities from the Angelo Coastal Reserve, California, USA - 14_0929_02_30cm (SPAdes) (version 2) | ecosystem: Environmental > Terrestrial > Soil > Grasslands ... | reverse complement strand
CGGCACGGTGCCGAGCGAAGTGCTGTTTGACGTTTTCGAGGCGCGGCGCAAGGCCACGAGACCGAGCCTCGTGTATTGCGGGGACGATCCGAAGAGCAAGAAAACCGCGGCGGAGCTGATCCGGGACGTGGGGTTTGATCCGGTGGACGCTGGACCCCTACGGATCGCGCGTTACACCGAACCGTTCACGCTGCTGATCGCCCAACTCGCGTACGAGGGTGACGGAGGTCCGGAGCTCGCCTACCGCTTCGAGCGGTTCGGGAGGAAGGGATAGCCCCCCATGTCCACGCCCATATCGCGCCGCAGGTTCTTGACGAGCGCCGCCACGGCGGCCGGCGCCGTGGCGCTCGGTTGCCGCGATTCCTGGATCGACGCGCCGTCGCTCGTGGTGGTCGCGGGCAAGCCCCTGCCCGAACCGGCCTCGTCCGGGATCGAGCACGTCGTCGTCTTCATGATGGAGAACCGCTCGTTCGACCACCTGCTCGGCTGGCTTCCGGGCGCCGACGGGCGGCAGGCGGGGCTGACCTACCTCGACGCCGGCGGCGCGCCCCACGCGACGTTCCCGCTCGCCCCCGATTTCCAGGGCTGCGGCTACAGCGATCCCGACCACTCCTATGATGGCGGACGCGTGGAGTACAACGCCGGCGCGTGCGACGGGTGGCTGCGCGCCAGCGACGTTTTCTCCATCGGGTTCTACCGCCGGCACGACCTGGCGTTTCTCGGCCGCGCCGTCCCCGACTGGACGTCGTTCGCCCGGTACTTCTGCGCCATCCTCGGTCCGACGTTCCCCAACCGCATCTACCAGCACGCCGGCCAGACCGACCGGATTCAAAACACCCTCGCCATCTCGACGCTGCCGACGATTTGGGACCGGCTGGCTGCCCAGGAGGTGACCGGCCGCTATTACTACGGCGACGTGCCATTCCTGGGGTTGTGGGGCGCCAAGTACCTGCCGATCAGCCAGCCGATCGACGCGTTCTACGCCGACTGCGTCGCGGGCACGCTCCCGGCCGTCGCATTCGTCGACGGGAGTTTCCTGCAAGAGCTGACCGGGACGGGCGCGGACGACCATCCCTTCAGCGACGTCCGCGCCGGCGAGGCGATGATGAACCGCATCTATGCGGCGGTGACGCAGAGCCCCGCGTGGAACAGCACCGTCCTCGTGATCAACTTCGACGAATGGGGCGGCTTCTTCGACCACGTGCCGCCGCCCGTGGCGCCGATTCCCCCGGCCGATCAGGCGGCGGGAAACGCGGATGGCCGGCGCGGCTTTCGCACCCCCACGCTGCTCGTCTCACCCTTCGCGCGCCGCCAGCACACCTCGCACATCCTGTACGACCACACCTCCGTGCTGCGGATGATCGAGTGGCGCTGGGGCCTGGAGCCGCTCACGGTGCGCGACGCGACGGCGAACAACCTGGCGCAGGAGTTGGATTTCAAACACGTCCATCCCCGGGCCCCGGAGTATTCCGTCCCCGACGTCGCCGGGGCGCCCTGCCCCGTCCGGCCCGCGGCCGCCACCGCGCCCGAGCCGCGCCGGTCCAGCGCGCGAGCCCATTGGACGGAGCTTCGCGAGGTCGCGCAGCGGCACGGGTGGAGGGTGGGAGGATGATGTCCGACTCGATCGGTTGGCTCGCGACGGCGGTGTTCGTCACCTCGTACTTCGCCAAGCAGGGGGTAACGCTGCGGCGGATTCAGGGGCTGGCCGCCTGTTTTTGGGCCGCCTACGGCGTCGCCATCCACGCCACCCCCGTGATCGTGGCCAACGTGATCGTCGCCGGCGTCGCCGTCGCATCATCGTTTCGCGCGACGCGCTGAACCGCGATTCGCGAAGCGGCAGCGCTGCGGCACTCCGCCGCAACGACCGTGGCAGCGAGCGTACACCGTCGCGCCCCGCACCCCCCCACTCCGAGGTCGCCGCGACACCGCGCACCGCGGCGCGAACTTTGCTTTCTGCATCACGGCTGCCGCCGCCCCGACACTGTGGCGCGCCATCCGCCACGTGGCGTCCTTTCCACAAGGAGGCCGGACTACGTCCAAGCGGCTGCTTGTCATCGCCCTGCTCGTCGCGGGTTGCTCCGACGAGGTCACTCCCCCGAGCCACGGGACCGCAGTTCCCGGGTTCACGGCTGCGGCGACGGCGTCGGGAATCGCCCTGTGGGGATTCAACGGCACGAGCGGTACGGAGCTCAGTAAAGAGTTCAACCCCGAAAACCCCCCCTTGGGCAGCACGGTGGTCGCGACCTTCGCCTGGGCCGGATCGACCAATGTCATCGATTCGGTGAGCGACGACTTGTGGACCGGGAAGCATGTCGGCAATCGCTACAACCTGGTCGAGTACGTCACGGCCGGCGGCATCTCGATGGCCACCTACGTCGCCACCAACGTGCAGAACTTCCCCTCCCCGAAACAGGCGTTGGGGGAAGAGCTGCTGATCACGGCGCACCTCTCGACCCCGATCTCGGGCGGGGGGACGCTGGTGTCCGCGTTCACGGGCGTGAATCCCGTGTTCACGCAGGCGGTAGGCGCGCACCGCTCCGCGACGGGCTCGGGGTCCACCACCCCCACGGTCGCCCACCCCGGCGCGACTACGGTCGGCGCGGGCCAGCTCGTCTACGCCGTCTCGATGACGTCGGAAGGGCTGGCGGGACGCACGACGCCCGCGGGCTTCACCTACATCATCAATAACCAGATGAGTTCGCCAGCACTGCAATTCGACGCCGAGTACGCCGTGGAATCGAGCACTACCTCGGTCGATCCGGCGTGGGGCTGGTCGTTCAACTCTCCCAACACATGGCTCGCCACAGCCATCGCGCTCACCCCGGCGTCGGGCTCGGCGAACCAGCCACCGGTCGCGGCGTTCACGTCGGGCTGCAGCTCGTTGACCTGCAGCTTCACGAGCACGAGCAGCGACCCTGACGGCTCGATCAGCATTTATGGCTGGGACTTCGGCGACGGCGGGACGGCGGCGGTCCAGAGTCCGTCCTACTCGTATGGCGCCAGCGGGACCTACACCGTGACGTTGACCGTCACCGATAACCAGGGCGCGGCTGCCTCCGCCTCGCAGAGCGTCGGCGTCAACACGCCCAACCAGCCGCCGGTTGCGAACTTCGTATCCGACTGCCCAGGCCTCACCTGCAACTTCACCAGCACGAGCAGTGACCCCGACGGCACCATCGTCGGCTACAGCTGGACGTTCGGCGACGGTGCCTCGTCGCTCGCGCAGAACCCGAGCCACACCTACACGGCCGGGGGCGCGTACACCGTCACCCTCACCGCCACCGACAACCTAAACGCGACCACCGCCGTCTCGAAGACCGTGACCGTCAACCAGCCGCCGGTGGCGACGCAGCTCGCGTTCACGGTCCAGCCGAGCAACACGACGGTCGGGACCGCGATCTCACCCCCGGTGAGGGTGACCGCTCAGGATGGCGCCGGGAACACCGACGATCTACATCGCGTTGGGCGCGAATCCGGGCGGGGGGACGCTGGCGGGCACGCGGACCATCGCCGCGGTGAACGGCGTTGCGACCTTCTCCAACCTGAGCATCGACCGGACGGGGAGCGGCTACACCCTCCAAGCCACGGCTGCGGGCCTCAGCGGCGCGACGAGCGCGGCGTTCAACGTCGGCGCGCCCGCCGGGACCGGGATCAGGCTCGATCAGCAAAACGGGACGATGCTGTCGTTCCCGAGCGGCTCGACCATCATGATCAAAGGGTTCAATCCGACCAACCCTCATCTGGGCGACGCGATCATCGCGACCTTCTACTGGTACGGCTCGACGAACATCATCCAGTCGGTCACCGACCACCTGACCGATCCGAGCTTTACGCCGGTCGGCAATACGTATCACCTCGTTGAGTACCGCACCGCCGGCGGCATCTCGATGGCCACGTACGTCGCCACCAACGTGCAGAACTTCCCCGACCCGAACCCCGACCAAGGGAAGGTGCTGGCCGTACGCGCCAACCTGACGTCACCGATCAACGAGGGAGCCATCACGATCTCCGCGTATTCCGGCGTCGCGCCGACGTTCTCGCAGGCGCTGGTGGCGTCCCAGTCCAGCTCCGGCATGGGCACGGGGATCACGCCCGCCGACCCGGGCGCGATCGCGGTCAACGCCGGCGCGCTGATCTACGCCGTGTCGATGGCGAACGGCGTGTTCGGCAGCGACAAGCCCGCCGCCCCGTTCGTGAACCTCGACGGCGGCATGTCCGACGCGGTCATGGTGGCGGATGGCGTGTACGCCGTGCCGGCTGGCGCGGGGTCGCCGGATCCGCGGTGGGTCTATTATTTCGACAGCGGCCAATACACGTGGCTGGCCAGCGTGCTCGCGCTCAACCCGGCGCCGTGAGGGCCGGCGCACAGGAGGCCACCAGGACGTAGCCAAGGCACAGCCACTCGCCCCGCAGCCTTTTCACAAACCTGCCGTTTACCTTTCGTCGCGATAACCAGCCTGACGTCGGCGTGTCGATTTCGGGGGGCCTCACTCGACGCATCAGTGGACCCAAATCCGAAGGAGTTTCGGACCATGCGATTCATGATGCTGGTGATCCCGAAAGCGTACGAGAAGGCGGGGGCGGATTTCGTGCCCCCGGCCGACCTCGTCGCCCGGATGACGAAGTACAACGAGTCTCTGACCAAGGCGGGCGTGCTGCTCGGGCTCGACGGGCTGACCCCACCCGCGAAAGGCAGCCGCGTCAAATTCTCCGGCGGGAAGCCGAACGTCACCGACGGACCCTTCACCGAGTCCAAGGAGCTGGTCGGTGGCTACTGGATGATTCAGGTGAAGTCCAAGGAGGAGGCGGTCGAGTGGGCGAAGCGCGCCCCGATGCTGGACGGGGACATCATCGAAGTGCGCCAGGTGCAGGAGATCGAGGACTTCCCGCCCGACGTCCGCAAAGCCGCGGGGAGGTAGCGATGGCGGTCGCCTTCATGCGCCTGCACCAGCAGCACTGGCCAGGGTGGCAAGGCGAGGCGCCGTGACGTCGGACGCCCATCGGGCGATCGAGGCGGTGTGGCGCATCGAGTCGGCGCGGCTCATCGCCGGCCTTACCCGCCTCGTGCGCGACGTCGGCGTCGCCGAGGACCTGGCGCAGGATGCCCTCGTCGCCGCCCTCGAGCAGTGGCCGGCGTCCGGGGTCCCGGACAATCCGGGCGCCTGGCTCATGGCCACGGCGAAGCATCGGGCGATCGATGGGCTGCGCCGGGGGAAGATGCTCGAGCGCAAGCACGAAGAGCTCGGGGCGGAGTTGGAGGCTCGGCAGGAGACGGCGCCCGATTTCGACGCCGCCATCGATGATCACGTGGGTGACGACCTGCTGCGCCTCATGTTCATCTCCTGCCATCCGGTCCTCTCGACCGAGGCGCGGACGGCCCTCACGCTGCGCCTGCTCGGCGGGTTGACGACCGAAGAGATCGCGCGAGCCTTCCTCGTCCCCGTGGCGACGATCGCCCAGCGGATCGTGCGCGCCAAGCGGACGTTGGCCGAGGCGCGCGTCCCCTTCGAGGTCCCGCGCGGCGCCGAGCTGGCCGCCCGACTGGCGTCGGTGCTCGAGGTGATCTACCTCGTCTTCAACGAGGGCTACTCCGCCACCGCGGGCGACGACTGGGTGCGACCGGCGCTGTGCGAGGACGCGCTGCGGCTCGGCCGCATTCTGGCGGAGCTGATGAACGAACCGGAGGTCCACGGGCTCGTCGCGCTGATGGAGATCCAGGCGTCGCGGTTGCGCGCACGCGTGGGTCCGTCGGGAGAGCCCATTCTCCTGCTGGATCAGGACCGTGCGCGCTGGGATCACCTCCTGGTGCGTCGCGGGCTCGCGGCGCTGGAGCGGGCCGAGGAGCTCGGCGGGTCCCTCGGCCCCTACGCGCTGCAGGCGGCGATCGCCGCCTGTCACGCGCGCGCGCCGACGCCCGAGCAGACGGACTGGACCCGCATCACGGCCCTCTACGATGCGCTCGCGCAGCTCGCCCCGTCCCCCGTCGTAGAACTCAATCGCGGAGTCGCGTACGGCATGGCGTTCGGACCCGCCGCAGGCCTCGAGATCGTGGACGCCCTCGTTTCCCAGCCGGCCCTCGAGCGCTACCATCTGTTATGGAGCGTGCGGGGGGACCTGCTCGCCAAGCTCGGGCGGTTCGAGGACGCGCGGATGGAGTTCGAGCGCGCCGCGTCGATGACTCTCAACGCCCGGGAGCGCGACCTGCTGCTGGCGCGCGCAGCCAAGATCCCCTGACCTCCACAACCTCCACAACCTCCACCAACCTCACGGAGCGCCTTATGACCGCACCCTCAGTCGTCAGCCGGTGGCCAGGCCGGGCGCCCTATCTGCTGAGCATTCTGCGGATCGTCGCGGCGTTCCTCTTCATGCAGTTCGGGACGGCGAAGCTGTTCGCGTTTCCGGCGGCCATCATGCCCGGTGGGGGCACGGCGCCCCTGGCATCCCTGGCCGGCATCGCGAGCGTGCTGGAGACGTTCGGCGGCGCCTGCATGCTGTTCGGCCTGTTCACCCGTCCCGTGGCGTTCCTTCTCTCGGGCGAAATGGCCGTCGCGTATTTCTACGGGCACGCCCCGAACGGCTTCTGGCCGCTGCTCAACCAGGGGTTCCCGGCGGTGATCTTCTGCTTCACGTGGCTGTATTTCTCGGCGGCCGGCGCCGGGCCGTGGAGCCTGGACGCCCGGCGCGGGAGGTAGATGAGTATACCGGCACGCCCGTCCCGGCCCCTCGACCGCTCCATCGTCGAGGGGCCGATCCCCCGCGCCGTCTGGATGCTCGCCTGGCCCACGGCGCTGCAGAACCTCATCGGCGGGGCCCAGGGCGTCGTGGATCACGCCCTGGTCGGCCGCTTCGTGGGCTACGCCGGCAACGCGGCGATCGGTGTCGCGATCCAGATCTTCATCGTCGTCATCGCGTTCGTCATGTCGGTGTTCAGCGGGATGGGCGTCCTGGTGGCACGCTTCGCCGGGCAGAACGACCCTGAGAAGGTCAATCGCACGGTTTACCAGGCGTTCCTCGCGGCGGTGGCGCTGTGGGGTGGGGTGCTGGCCCCGCTCGGCTGGTTCCTCGCGCCCTCCCTGCTCGGCGTCGTCAACGCCACGCCGGCCGTGCGCGCCGAGGCGCTGCCGTTTCTGCGCATCATGTTCGTCGGCAGCATCGGCATGCTGCTGTTTTTCATGATCGGGGGCGCGCTACGCGCGGCGGGCGACGCGCGCACGCCGTTGCGCCTGGGCGTGCTGCTGACGGCGCTGAACATCGCGTGCAACGTGACGTTCATCACCGGGCTCGGCCCCTTCCCGCGCTTGGGCACCGCGGGCGCCGCGGTCGGCACCACTGTGGCGGGGCTGATCGTGTGCGGCGTCGCGGCGTACCTGTTGTTCTCGGGACGGCTCCCCGTGCGGTGGCACCGGGGCATGGATTGGCGGCCCGACTGGAGCATCATCCGGGCGCTGTTCCGCTTCGGCTTGCCCACCGGTGTCCAGGGGATCGCGATGAACGTCGCGGGCGTGCTGCTGCTGCGCTTCATCGGCTCGCTGCCGCAGAGCGCCGAGGCGCAGGCCGCCTACGCGATCGGCTACACCGAGTTGTTCTCGTTCATCACCTGGACGTCGGTGGGGTTGATGGCCGCCGCGGCCACCGTCGCGGGGCAGAACCTGGGAGCCCGTCGGCCGGACCGCTCGGTGCACGGCGTGCACGTCGCCGCGGGGCTCGGCCTCGGCCTCGCGGCCGCGATCGGGGTCCTGTTCCTCACGATCCCCCGCGCCTTGCTCGCCCTGTTCGGCATGACCGACCCGGTCGTCGTCGGCCTCGGCGTGCAGCTGCTCGGCTTTCTCAGTGTGTCGGGGCTGTTCGTGACGGTCGCGCTCACCTACACCGGGGGCCTCCAGGGGACGGGCGACACCCGCTCACCGCTGTACATCTCGATCGTCTCCCAGATCGTCGTGCCGCTCGGCCTGTGCACCCTGTTCCAGGCGACGCGCGGCCTGCGCCCCGCCGACATTTGGACGGCGATCCTGCTCGGTCACATGACGCGCTGCGCGCTAAGTGCCCTGCGGTTCCGCCAGGGGCGGTGGCGCGGTATCGAGGTGGGGGTGGAGCCGGCCCGCCCCTAACTGATCGGCGCGGGAGCGACGGCACTGCGGGTGGATGCCCTGGCCCGGATTCGAACCGGGACGCCTTGCGGCACTGCCCCCTCAAGACAGCGTGTCTACCAGTTTCACCACCAGGGCGGGCGAAGAAACCTAGCGAGCCCGAGGCTGGCGCGTCCAGACCCGCGCCCCCCATCTTGAGAGCCATGGCGCTGTGGGTGCCGTTTCTGTTCGGGATCGCGGTGGGCGCGCTGCTCGGGTTCCTTGTCGGCCGACAGCGCCGGCCGACGCCGCTGCGACCGCCGGCCCCCACGCCCCGGCCGCCCGCCGCCGACGCGCCGCCCGTCGCGCGCGTCGCCCTCGACGAGCGCTCCGCCAACGTGCTCAACGCGCTCAACAACCGGCTGGCCGCCATCGGCGCGCTGACCGACCTGCTCTCGGGCAGCGCGCTCGATCCCGAGCGCGCCCGCGCGCTCTCGTCCCTGCACGGCGAGGTGCGCCGCGCGGCCGAAATCACCCAGCACTTCCTCGAGCTGGCCGAGCATCCCCAGGGTGCCGCCGAGCCCAGCGACCCGCGCGCGGTGCTCGACGCGGTCCTCGCCCTGCGCGACACCACGCTCAAGGAGCTGGGCGTCCGCGTGATGCGGACGATTCCCGAGGGGCTGCCGTTCGTGGCGTGTCCCGGCCCGCAGCTCCACGAAATGCTGCTCAAGCTGCTCGACTTCTCGTTGCGCCGGTTGCGCGAAGCCTCGCCGCCCCGGACCCTGCAGGTGCACGTCCTGGAGACGGGGCCGTCGGTGGTCGTGTCGTTGTGGGACAGCGGCGCGCCGCTGCCGGTCGAGGCGGAGCAGCGCCTGGTATCGCCGTTCCGCTTTACGCAGAGCGGCGGCGGCGGCGAGATCGAGTTCGCGCTGGCGCGCGCGCTGGCCCACTCCTCGTCGGGCACGCTGCGCCTGCGCGCGCGCGGCGGGGGGAGCGGCGCCGAAGTCGTCGTGACGCTGCCGCGCAGCGTCCTCGGCCCCACCCCGGAGCTGCGCCCGGAGCCCCCGCTCCTCCCCCACCTGCGCATCCTCGTCGTGGACGACGACGCCATGAACCGCCAGGCGATGGAGCTATTGCTCAAGCGTGAGGGCCACGACGTCGTCGCGGTGGACAACGGGCTGGAGGCGATCGAGCGCCTCGCCGAAGGCCGCATCGGCTTCGACGTGGTGGTGACGGACCTGCAGATGCCCCGGCTGGGCGGCCGCGCGCTGTACGAGCAGCTCATCGAGCAGAAGCCCGACCTCGCCAAGCGCTTCGTGTTCGTGACCGGCGACCAGGCGCGCGACGAGACCCGTCGATTCCTCGAGGAGTGCGGCCAGCCGTCGGTGTTGAAACCCTACGAGCTGAGCGAGCTGATCAGCGCGATCGGCAGCGTGGCCGGAGCGTAGGGCCGTAACGCCGTGCAGCCGTATCGCCGTATCAACTGCTCTCGCCCGGACTTCTCAAAGTCCCGTGCAGTAACGCGAGCGCAGCGTCCACACTCTTGCGCAGAGGCCCTGCGATCTCGCCGCCCAGGTAGCCCGCTTCCTGCGCGAGATCAATGAGACACTCCGTTTCAGCTGCTGAACCCAGCGCGATCCGCAGATGCCGGCGGAACTGCGGCCGGGACCCCAGAGCGTATCCCTCCACGATGTTCGCTTCCACCGACACCGCCGCCCTCCGTAGTTGATCGAAAACAGCCCAGCACCGAGGAGGCACGGACCCATCCGTCGCTCGCAGAACCGACAAGGCGAGCTCGTGGCTGCGCTGCCAGACGTGGAGGGTCTTGTGCTTGCGCATAATCACAAGGTATGAGCGTCGGCCGTGATCGGAATAACCAAACGAACGCTGAACGTACCCTTCGTTTACGGGACGCAGCGCATGCGGCAGTACGGCCATACGGCCCATACGGTTACGGCGTCACGCTCCCGAAAAAGATCTCCAAGTTGGTGTTCAGCCGCCCAAACGTCGGACCGACCCCGGTCCACGTCATCCCTGCGCGATCCGGCAGCGAGACGATCCCATTGTAGTCCCCGATGAACGGCCGGATCCCGGACCCGGCGGGCACGCCGTACAACGACGGATCGAACCCGGCGGTCGACACCCGCGTGCTGCGCCACGTCGCGCCGCCGTCGTCGCTGGTCGCGTAGGTCACGTCCACCAAGGTGTTGCCGCTGTAACTGCGATCGTCGAACATCGCATCGAACCTTCCATTGGGCGCGACGCTTAGCTCCGCGCCGAAACGGTCTCCGGACCCCGGGGCGACCGTTACCGGCGTGCTCCAGTGGGTCAAGTCACCCGCAGGGGCCGATGTGAAGAACGCCTTCGCCCGGCCGTCCACGTCGATGTCCGTATAAATGACCTCGAGCCGGTTCCGTACCGGATCGAACGCCGGGGCTGGATAGGAGCTCGGCGCGCGGAACGGCGCCCCGGAGATGTTGAAGCAGAACGGAGGGAACAGGCACACTGGGTTGTTATAGATGGAGAAGGCGAACGGAGCGCTCCACGTCTGGCCGCCGTCTTTCGACGTCGAGACGTAATTGGCGGTCCCTTTCCCGCCTTGGATGCCGTTGTCGAACGTCAAGAAGAGCGTGCCATCCGGCGCGATCGCGATCCGCGCGTCCTGGTTGTTGCGGATCGGACCCTTGGTGACCGAGATCGGCGTCGAGAACGTCCGGGCGCCGTCGCGCGAGAACGCAACCTGCACCGGCGAATGCCCGCCGAACCCGTTGAACTGGACCCACGTCACATACACCGAACCGGCGAACGGGCTCGTGGAACTCACGTCCACGGCGATCGACTCGTGGTCCGGGAACTGCCCGTTGTCGCCCCGGGACTTGCCGTTGCCGTTCCACTGGGACACCTGGACGGGCTTCTCGCGCACGCCATCGAGCCAGGTCCGCCCACCGTCGGTCGAGCGACTCACGAACAACGCGATCGGGAATGGTGGCTGCGAAAAGATGAACGCCTGACAGGCGAAGTAGGCCGTGCCGTCGGGGCCGAACGCGACCACCGGGTCGCCGGCCGCCTCGTAGATGCCGGTGCCCGGCACGGCCGGATCGTTGGTGAACTCGGTCAGCCCCGGAATGAACCCGTTGGGGAGCGTCGGCGTCCAGGTGCGGCCGCCATCGAAGCTGGCGTTGACCGCGCAGCCGTCGTTGAAGTTCCAGTCGTTCGCACCGGTGACCCAGTTGTCGGGATTCAGCGGGTTCACGGCGAGCGGGGTCTCGTTCTGCGCGGTCGTGTCCTGGCTCACGTCCACGACGAGCTGCACTTGCGGTGTGGTGCTTCTGACCTTGGCGAGGCTGGGCGCGCCCGGGGCGGCCGGGGGCGTGGGCGGTTCGCTACACGCGACGAGGACGAGCGCGGTGACGGAGAGGGCAACGCGGACACTGCTGGGCATGAGCCGCTCCGGATGGGGGAGGCGGCGAATATGCCCGCGACGCCCCACCCCGGCTAGTCTGAAAGATTATGTCACGGGCTGCAACAAGATTCAGAACAACTTGAAGCTCAGGGGGTTGTCTTTGCGAGTAAAGCCGTCCGGAATCCGGAACAGCGACGTATCGAAGCTGGCGCGCTCGACGCGCGTGACCTCGAAGGTGCGCACCGCGTGCTCGCCGGCGGCGACACGCCCACTGTCGCCACGGTCCACGTCGAACGAGCGCGACGTGATCACCATCTTGAGCGGCGTGCCCGAGAACAGGGCGGCGCGCGCGGCAGCGGAGCGGTGCACGAAGTCCTCGTTGCGCTGCGCGAGCGCCGTCTCGACCGTGGCGAGCAGCTCGAGCAAGGGATTGGGCGGCAGGCGCAGGTCGGGGCTGACCCAGAAGTCCGTGACCACCACGTGATGTTGATTCGCGGCGGTGAACCCCATCGCGCCGATGCTCACGCTGTACTCCTGGAGGAGGCGGAAGCGCCGCGTGGCGTAGCCGGCGATCGAGTCCCCGGCGCCGAGGCTCTGCGTCTCGATCTTGACGTCCGCCAGGTGCAGCGTCACGAGGTTGCCCATCGCGTCGAGCGCCGCGCCGATGAGCCGCTGGAACGTGGTGTCGTCCACCATCTCGTACTCGCGGCGGTCGGTGTGGACCGTCGCCACCGTGTGGCCGCCGTTCAAGAGCAGGAAGTAGCCGTCGTCGTGGCGGGACCCGGGCGGGAAGTCGATGCGCTCGCGGTCGCCGGCCAGCCGCACCGTGCCGACCACGTCCTCGCCGTCGCTCGAGGTCATGCGCAGCGAGTAGCGATAGCCGGACATGTTTTGCGTCGCGACCGGCGCCGTGGCGAGCAACGCGGCAAGCGCCGGGATCAGGCGTCGGAACATCGGCCAATCCTTAACTTGGGGAGTGCCCTTCCCTACGCCCCGCGATAGCCGGAGTTCCACGAGGGGGATGCGCCGACTCGGAATCGAACCGAGAACCTACTGATTAAGAGTCAGTTGCTCTACCAATTGAGCTATCGGCGCGCGCGGCGAAAAATCATCAGGGGCCCACCTTTACGCAAGCGAAGGCCCCCGTATGTTTGGCGCTCATGCGATACACCGCCCTAGCGCTCCTCCTCGGCTTCGCCCAGACCCCCGCCACCCCGCGCCCCATGAAGCTCGTCGACCTGCTCGAGGTGCCCAGCCTCGGTGACCCGCAGCTCTCCCCCGACGGCCGTGAGGTGCTCTACGTGCTCACGTCCGCCGACTGGAAAGCCGACCGCAACGTCGGCCACATCTGGCGGACCAGCGCCGACGGCAGCGGCCCCGCCGTGCAGATGACCAACGCC
>Ga0209375_1002597_pt1 | contig 12917 bp, 12 predicted proteins | sample GraSoiAngelo_131_FD_185888 | JGI IMG/M metagenome (GOLD analysis project Ga0209375, IMG submission 185888) | Grasslands soil microbial communities from the Angelo Coastal Reserve, California, USA - 14_0929_02_30cm (SPAdes) (version 2) | ecosystem: Environmental > Terrestrial > Soil > Grasslands ... | reverse complement strand
AAATCCGCGCCACTTTGCGTAGTCAATTCCGAGCAACGGCTTTGAGGGCCAGATCGCGCGCGGAACGAAATTAAGCAGCTCATTCAAATATCTGGCGCCATAAGCCGGAGACCCACCGCCAGTATCCAAGTAAACGTTCACGAAGCAAAGTTCCTGAATCATGTTCAGGCCGGTTTGTCGCTCATCTTCACCCAGAAGCTCATACGGATTCTCACTGGCCAGCACTTCTCTGAAGCCACCGAGGCGAAATACAGTCACAAACTTGAAACCCTCATTTAAGCAGAAGAACGCAATCGCCAGAATGACCAGTTTTAGGATCAGCAGATGACGCCCATAAAACAGATATGTCAGGATAAAAGGCATCACCGCCGCAAGAAAATGGCTACGCGCGCCTTCGAAAAAGAAATACGGGAGCGTAATGGCAAACATTGCGCCTGCGAGCAACCGCCAGGCAGTAGTGCGCTGAAAAAATACCAGGACGCCTAGAAGCGCTGTTACGGCATTAAACACATAACCTGCAAAGGAGATCAGAAATCCGCTCGCCGAAGTCTCCACTGCACCACGCCCCCACATCGTCGGGCCAGCGCGGCCATCCAGCGGAAACACAGCGCCCATCACATCACCGCCCATTCGAGCGATGCCAATAATAAAAAGGACGAGCCAAAGGGCCGCGGCGGCAATCAAAATCTGCTCAGGAGTAAGACGCGTATCAAAAACTCCCGAACTGCGCCGACGGACAATCCAACGTATTGCAACGGGTGTGAAAACGCGGAATCCGATTAAGAACAATACTACCTGCCCATAACTTTGGCCTAACGAGGAGGAAGGCAGATAATCATATTGCTCCGGGTGTGTAAACGGATCGACGAAATACCATGCAAATACCGTTACGTACACCCCGACCGTGATGCCAAAGCTATCCCGGTTCAGCAGCCTAATGCAGCTTTCTGCCGTCAAGATCAGCAACGCTGCGGCAGCAAGATAGAACGTCAACTCATTCGTGACCATGGAGCAGGAAACCGAGGCGCTAATTATAATGCACAAGAACCAAAGTTAAAAGCCTTATCGAATCGCTACAGCATCGTACCCAGCTTTTGCAGTCGCTCAGCAAGCGCCGGGATTGTGAATTCGTTACGCAAACGCCAGTACAATCGGGGATTCCGGAAGGGTGAAATGGTTTGGCCCTGTAACGCGCTTGGTCACCTCAAAGATGTCCATCGCAAGCCTGGGCGCTGCTTTGTACATGCTTAAGTCTTTAGCCGATTCTACTCGCATCGGACTCCTCCTGTCTCCTGACCCTGATTGCTCTCTCTCGACTGCGCATGCGGCTTCCCTGCTCGGAGAGACACGCCCCCCTACACTGACTGCTGACTCCTGACTTCTGATCTCCTAAACCCGACTCTCGGACTTCGCTAATTGTTGCCGAAGGACTTCAGCGCCTCCACCAGCCGTTCGCCGTAACGCGCCCATGTGTAATCGGCCGCCTGTTCGCGCGCCGCGCGCGACAGCCGCTCGCGTTTTTGCCGATCTTCAACGATCTCGGCAATCGCGTTCGCCAACGCTTCGGCATTCCGGGATGGCACGATCCGTCCCTCAATGCCATCGCGCACAATCGACCCCGCCTCTCGTGTCGTTACAACTGGAACTCCGCAGGCCAGCGCTTCATACGTGGCTTCCGCCGAGCCTTCTGCCAGCGAGGGCAGCACAAACAGATCGGCGGACGCGAACTCGCTGGTCATTCCCGCGCGCGGTACCCGGCCGAGAAACGTCAGGTAACGACACTGTCTCTGGTTCGCGACCGATTGTTCTACATCGCCAGCAACCCGGAATTCATAATGCAACCCGTGCTCGACAAGTTTTTCCGCCGCCATTGCGAGATAATGGATGCCCTTCCGCAAATCCGCTGTCCCTGCAAAGAGAATCCGGCCACGCACTGGTTCATCAGGTACAGAAAGCATTTCCGGATTTACCCCGTAAGGCACGATCGCCGTGTCTTTGCTTGGGAATCCAAAGTTGCGAACCAGATCATCGCGCACCCATTCCGAGGGGCAGATCGCAAAATCCGCGTCCGCACGTGGGCCGCGGGAGGATTCAAACCCGCGGCAGACGGCGGCGTAGTCAGGTCCGTTTTCTTCCCAGCCGGGGAACTTCTTTCTCTCCTCCGTGAGGATGCGCTCAGTGTTGAGCGCGAGATAAATCTCTGATACCACGATGAGCCCGCGCCGTTTTCCTTCTGCGAACAGCGGCCCGCATTCCCCCAGCATCGAGTACATATGCGTGGCACTGCCAAAGCCACGCCGTGCCATCGCTCTGCCGAGCGCATCGGAAAAGCGGACCCCCTCACGACACGCCGCAGCCGGATCGCGCGGGATGATTACTCGGCGAAACACATGAGGCAGGGTGATCCCGGGAAACGTCGTTGTCTTTGCTCGAATGTCGAAGGGCAAACGCCGTCCGAGCAACCGGCGCGCGGATTTGCCAACAAGTGGCAACGCCCCGGCAGCGGAAAAAACGGCGCGAAGACCAATATCACCCGCGATGTCAGTATAGAAACGCTCAAGCATTCCGGCTTTTTGCAGAATAGCCGGAACCGCATAGCCACGTCTCGCACCGACCTGAGCAACGATAAATTTCATCAAATGCTGATACGAAAGACGGTGCGTTGAAAGCCGAAAACGGGCGTCTGTGTGATTTCAGGACAAGCGAAGCCAACGTTTGTAAGCTACCCACGAAAGAGGCGTGCGCTTTCGAAGAAAAGACGGAATTCCAGCCAACGCCTGACACCACCAGGCGGGTTCGCGAATGACCCATGACCAGCCGCGTTTGCACGCGTAGCGGAACTGCGAGGAGACACGCCAAATCACGATCCCGATAGCAAATGGTAAAGGACATCGCAAAAGTGTGCTCCACAATTCGTTCCGAGCGTGGCAATGATGGTTCCGCATTTCGCTGAGCACTTTGCCGGAATAATGATGACGGATCGTGATAACCGGAGAGAAAAGCACGTCATAGCCCGCCGCCACACATTGCAGGGCGTAGTCCGGCTCTTCATACATGTGGAAGAATCGCGGCTCAAACCCTGGCAACTGGAGATAAGTGGATCGGCGCAGGACTGCGCCGGAGTTAGCAAACGAACGCGTCAAATGTTCCAGGCCGAATTCTGTTTGCGTAAGTGTTTCGGGATATTCATCGCTTCGCTGTGGAAAGTGAAGAACAGCCAGTTTTGGTTTTCTCTCAAAGAAACGACTGACGAGCGCGATGCAATCCATCTGCTCCGGGTAACTATCGTCATCGAGGGCGAACACAAGATCAGCTCTCGTCTGCCGCATCATAACATCCCGAGAAGCAATAGACCCGCGCGCGTTCTTGTTTATGATTATTGTCGCGTGTGGCGCGTGCTTCCGGATGACGTTCACTGTGTCATCTGCACAGCCGTCGGCTGTGATCAACACTTCAACAGGCGGAGGCTCAAGCGCGGCAATTATTTCACAGGTACGCTGTAAAGCCTTTGCGCGGTTGCGCGTTGTGATCATGATTGAAACAGTCAATTGCTCGCTTCAACTTTGTTGGATCTTTACCAAAGACTCCTTTAACGCGAATGTGTCTTGGTCGCTCTCGATCCACCAGTACCCCCTGGTGTTCAACAACCGACGCGATGCCAGGCGTTCGGCTTTGCTCAGATGCAGCGACTCAAAGTTGACCACGTCAGGCTCAACACCGGCGTCAAAAAACCACTTCAGTATCTGATAATCCATCCCCTCTGTGTCCACCTGAAGGAGATGGAGGCGTTCACCATGAAACCTCTTCACCAGCGAACCGACGGAAACAGAACATACTTCGGTCTCGCGAACCTCCTTCGCATCGGATCCAAATCGACGGTGATGTTGAGCGATAAGGCTTGCCTTCGGCGAGGCGGCCGAACCGGGCACGTAAAGCTTTACCACACCATCGTGCGCTGCAACCGCGGCATTGATTAGAGAGATTCTTGGATTAGTTGCATAACGCGCTACCAAACGCTCGTACGGAATTTTTTGCGGTTCCACCAAGATGGCCGAAACGTTTTCGTTTTGAAGAACCTCCAAAAGTGGATCACAAGCGTGTCCATCAAATGCCCCAATTTGGAGGATATGAATTGTCCCGTTTCGCCTTGCCCGTAAGAGAGCGAATCCCAAGACGAGAAGATTCCCGTGGACATCTGGCCAGCGGTAGTCGCGCGCTAGTCTGTAGCCGCACTTTTGAAACAAGCGTCCGAGTTGGTACCTGAGGTTAATGGACATTTTGGTCTCTTAATTTGGCACTTACTATCTCATGGAGCTTTGCAAACACTTTTAGGTCGTCAGTATTCGCCAAAATTCCGGACTCAAGCCATGCGTCGTTAATGGAGCGGAACTTCGTTTGGTCCTGATCCAGGGCAAATTCTATAGTGCGGCGCGACGAAAACCCGAACTCAACGGGATCGATCCATCTGGCGGCAGAAAGAAAGCTGTTTTTCACTATGGCGTGGGCATGATATACGGGGATGCATCCCGCTCGCACGGCGTTGACGAATTTTTCAGTAAAGTAGTAGGGTTCGGTGCAGTTCTCCAGACATACAGCAACCTTGTAGCCGGACAAAAACCGGATGTTCTTATCGCTGTAGACATCGTCGCTGGGAGACGCTTTGCCTGCATAGTTATCTGGCGGCCTCTGAATCCAGAGCTTCGGAAAATGGCGGAAGTTCGCCCATGCGTCGGGCTTGCCGAACAGCTCGACGCGCCGGTCTAATATCATCCGATTCCGGGTCCGGAAGTGAGACTTAAGGAACCAAAGGCGTCCACCGAAATTGTTGACGGTGGCAACTGCGGCATGTCTTACCGAAGGTGCTCGCGGCCGCGACAAGCTTCCACTATAGGTAGGATGCAGAACGCGGTGAGTTGGGTCCGGATGCGCGTAAAAAGCCCGTTCCGAAGGGTCGAGCTCTCGAACAAGCCGCTTCCCAACCGGATGCGAGTGGAAATGGGGATGCCAGGAAGGTTCAATCGTGAACCAGAGCTTCGGGCCGTCGAACCTGAGCAGTTCATCACTTGGGTCGTACAACACAAGTAAAGCATCGGCTTTCGCAAGAGGCACGTGCGGGGAATAGAGGATGGCGTCGAGCCGAAAATCATCCCATGAATCGGCCTTGAATTGCTGCGACACAATTCTACAGCTGTATTCCGTCTTCGTATTCAGGATCGCCCCGCCTCCGTATCGACCAGTTTGTTTTTACTCACCCATGGGGCGTCCATTGCCAGCAACGCTTCACACATCGTCCAATCCGCGAAGCGACCGAGCCCCGCCGTTGCACACTCATAATCAACTTCGTGCCCGGCAATGCAGAACTAACGAGCTCAATCGTGCTGTCGGTGCAACCGTGTGCAGTGATCAGAATTTCCAATGGTCGCGGTTCGAGTTGTTCTAATACGTCACATGCGCGCATCGAATGCTCAACGCGATTCCTAGATGAACGTGTCCTGTCCGAACTGGCTTAAGGCTTCCACGAAACTCCATCTTCGCTTTGCTGCCAACTGACACGACAATTCAGCACCATGTCAACCGCCCAACGGCAGCGCGGCGGGCTTGACCCACATCACGTCGGTAAACGCGGCTCGCCCCAACTCATCTTTCGTACACGGATAGATGTCGAACAGGGCGAAACCCAGCTCCTCCACCATCGTTTGATTCAGCTCGCAAAAGCTCGTCTGGTTCTCATATTGAGGGAGGATACAAATCTCGGTATAAAACGCCGCTACCCGCTGTGCGAAGGTTTCTTTTCCGCCCGCCACCAGGAGGCGCTCGGCGCCCTGGATGTCAGCTTTGATCAGCAGCATCCCATTGGGCTCGAATTTGGCGGCCCAATCGTCGAGGGTCATCGCCTGCACCTGCACGTGCGACAGAGGCTGCTGCACCGGATCGTATGGCGATTGGCCGGGAGCCAGATTGTCCAGGAGAGAATTAGTCTGCTCGCCGACGTTCAGGTGAAAGCTGACGATCCCTGTCGTGTCACCAAGTGCTATTTCATGCACCTGGACGTTTGGCCGTCCGTTCATTCTGCAGCGCAGCACCGCCGCGCTGTCTGATGTAGGCTCGAACGCATGAATCTTTGCTCCCGGCGCGTAATCCAATAGCTTGTCCACGGTGTAGCCATGATGGGAGCCGATGTCCAGAATCGCCGCAGGCTTAATTTTTCGATAGATCTGGCCCATGGAATAGTACCCATCGGGCATATTGAGCAGGTCCTTGACACGGTGGACGATATGCCGCTGAATGCGGCTGGTCACACGATTGCGGGACAGAATGTGGTGGAGCAGGCGAAGCATCGCGGCGGATTATAATATGCCATCTGAGAGCGTTAAAGTGATGTAACGGAAGGCCTCGCGGCCGGCCCCTTCCGCAATAGCCTCACGAATTGCGCAACCATGTTCAAGGGTATTGATCAGAAGGCGCTAGAACGAAGTCGACCAGATGACCAAGAAGGTAATGGTCGGTGAACTCATCCCATGAATCGGCCTTGAGCTGCTGCGAGACTATTCTGCGCCAGTATTCAGTTTCAGGACCGTCCTCCTTCATATCGACCTTTCTATCTATCGCGAGATCGATTTCCCAACAGCGCTTGAACCAGTGGCGGCGGATTTAATTGCTGCAAAGCACGGCAGGTCCGCCGTAAATCCACGATGCGGTTTCTCGTGGCAATCACCAGGGAAAAGTCATTTTAAAAGGCAAAAGAAATCCGTCTCCAGCGCCTTCACTTGGTAGCCCGCATTCTGCATCATGCTTCGGGAAGCGTCTTGGTCTTCTTTGGTAAGATGTTTCCGTTCAAAAAGAACGATTCTTGGACGAAGGAGATTAAAATCAAACTGTTGCAATATGATCCAGTCATACCCTTCGGCGTCGATGTGTAATAAATCGATGTGTTTGATTTGATTACGCTTTAACAATTCTTTGACCGTCACGCTTTCCACGCTCGTTTCTTCGATAATGCTGTCATATTCCGCCGGTAAATGCTTGACCAGATGGTTTCGATCCAAACTAGCGATCCCGCGAAAGGCAGTGACATCAAATCTTTTACCGAGAAGCTCTGAAGCGTTTTCGGCAACGTAATACATCTTGATCACACCTGAAGAGGCAGCGATAGCGACTTGTTCAATTGTAAAACGTCCCGTCAAGCCATAGTTATTCATGAGTAAGCATGCGTAATGCGGAATGGGTTCGATGAGCACGCCGCGATATCGAGAATCGCTGAGTAAGTAGTCACCAATTGGATCATCCTTCAACCCGTCGTTTGCTCCTATTTTGAGAACAAAAATATCCTTTTCGGATCTGAAAGCTTTTTCCATCCGAAACCTTATTCCGGGACGAAAGACGCAATATACTCGACGTAGGGCTTTATGAATCAGCGGGAACTGTTTGAGGAGGTCAGATACGCGAAGGGCAAGAATCGAAAGATTCATGTTACGTCCAGCCTACCGATGCCCCACTTAGGCATGCAGACAAGCCTTTGATTTTCGCAACCAGCATTTAAAACGACGAGCTGATTTGGCAACAATTACCCTCTTTTCCTCCTTGAACAACATTAGCCACGCACCGAGTTCACTCTGTTGCCGCCGATGATGTTCCAACCGGGCAATAGTAAAAGGGCGCGAGTAACTCTGCCGGTCAAAGAGGAACGGCTTGCGCCCGCAAAAATGCGCTACCCGGGGACGCCTGACTTTTTTGGGGAAATGCCAATTGCTATCCGCGCAATCCTGTTTCAGTTCGTCTACGCCATGATGCTCGCTTATGTGTTGCAGATCTGACACGGCAACTTTGAGTTCTCCGCGTTGTGTCATCGAGTGAACGAAATAATTCAGCAGCGGCTGCTCGTAGAAATCACCAAACAAGCCCGGCGTTTCCTTCCCCCAGGACTCCGCCTCCGTCCATGTTCTAAAGGGGATAGCGTCCCGCCTGCATCCGAAGGCGCCGGAAGAAAAATACGCGCGTCCACGCCAATCAAACTCGGCATCAAAGCGCCTCAGCTTTTGCGGGTCAAAATAAAAATGCGTCAGCCAGGGTGGAACTTCTTGAGCATCTGCAGGGACAGAAATCTCGCTCCAGAAAATCTGAAAATCGACGTCGGTGCGGACCTGTGGAGTAAAGTCTCCCCAGACAATTGCGTCCGAATCAAGCCAAACGTAAAACTCAAAAGGCCCCTCCCACATCGCTGCCAGTTTAGCGCGGCCGCTCCCACTAACTAGGTTGCGCATTGTCCCCGAGGACAGTTCTGAAACGCGTAAAACGATCAAATCGTATTCTCTCTCCAAATCAGATACATCAAAATCTCCATCTACCGTCAGGCAAATTGGCACGTCGGGGCAGTAGTGCCTCATGCTCGCCAGTGTGGCTTGGACCATGAACTTGTCACCGGCGTGGCAACCGGTCACAAAACCAAAGGGCGCCTGCACCTTCACGTCGTAAGAGCTGGGCGTTCGCGTTCTGTGTTCTCACGCGACGAAACGCACTCTCGATAGAGCTGCGCGAATGCGTTGGAGAATGAACTCGCTGCATTGCGATGGTGTGCCGTATCTTGGCCGAGGGTGCCTAACCTCTCGCGGAGCAGCGGCGAATTCCGCAGCTTGGTAATAGCTTCGATCAATGCCGCGGCATCTTGCGGTGGACAGAGAATGGCAACCTGGCCATCAGGCGCAGCTTCTGGAATTCCACCCACTCGAAACGCCGCTACGGGGGTTCCGCAAGCCATCGCTTCGACAAGTGTGAGCCCGTAGGTTTCCATTAACGAAGCGCTGATAAAGACATCAGCAGCTGCAAGGAGTCGCGCCAAATCGCGCCGATCGCGAATGCCACCTGTGAACCGCACGTTCAAACGGTCCGGAACCGGCACAGCGCCTTCGCCGAATGCCAAAACGATTATGCCATCGAGATCTGGCAAATGCGACAGTTGCTCGAGCAACCACGGCACATTTTTATTTTCATCGGTCAGCGACGCGCCGCCTGTAACGATGACAAATGCGTCTGCGGGCAAGTCGAGATACTTTCGGCAGAGGTCCTTGCCCTGCGGCTTAAAGACCGCCGTGTCGATTCCAGGAGGAATTACTCGCACGCCCCCGCAGGCCTTAGCGATCGGGCTTCGGTCGGCGATTTCGGCCAGCCAGTGACTGTTTGCTACCATGCGTGCTCCACAATTTCGATATGCCCGCAACTTCCATGAATGCGCAGCCCTTGCCAGAACTCGGTTTGCAGGCCATCTCAAGATCGGACATGGATCGCAAGGCTGTATCTGCTTGGCGTACCGATCGCATCCACGATAAAGGAAGCAGCCTCCAGTCACATGCCACATATCGTGGATATTGATCACGACGCCCATTCTGTGCGGCAGCGTCTCCAGCCACCGGGGAACGTCGAACCAGTCGGCCACCGTGTGAAGGTGCACCACATCAATCCCTTCCAGCTTTTCATGCGCAGGCGAAGACAACAGTCGCCGCGTTCCATGCCACGGCTCGGTGGAAAAGGAAACATACGATCGGCGAATAACACGATCTAACAAGACCCTGCCCGTTTGTGCTGACGGCGAATTTTTACAGAGCACACGGCTTTCAATCCCCTGCTCCACTAACGCGGTGCAAAGAAGTGCCGCATATTCATAGCTGCCGCCGGAGGGATGAGTGTTGAGATGCAATACTCTCATGAACCTAGTGCCGTGCGTCTAACGGCTTCATTATTTTGCTTTAGTGGCCGTTAATTCGCCTCTCCCTTCCCAAGGGAGAGGGCAGGATGAGGGTTGGCGGCTTTGACTTGTCTTCTGTTTGGAACCCCTCACCTCCCGCCTTCGCTGTGCTAAGGCGCGGCAGGCAATCCTCTCCCCTCGCGGCAAGGGGAGAGGCGGGCAGAAACGCGGGGATCTTATCGGACTTTTATGCATACAGTGAGTTATGACGCACTACGCCAGCGGCGATGCGTAAAGATTAAATTTCATTCTACTAATTTCCTGATTGCGCTGGCGATGGAGGCGACGCCGGCGCGGCGCGTTGAGAATATAATAGAGCCAATACCGCGCCGCTTTCTGATATCCCGCACATTTTTCTTTTTGGCCGGCAATTTCGTAAAACAAGGATACCACTGGAAAAACAAGCGCCCGAAAAGGTGCAAGCACGTTGCGAACGAATTGTTGCCGCCGCGAGTTTTTGAAAGCCGCTATTTGGCGATTCACGGGCGAATCCGCATCCGCGGCAAATCGTTCAAACAACACCTGGGCCGGGCCCGGTATTCCACAGAGCCACGGCGCCGAACGCGTGTAGTGAAGCACGCAGTCAAGATCGTTGTCGTCCTGCTCATCAAAACGCCACGACGCTCGATTCCAATGTTCGGGCAACTCAGCAATCCTGCCGTGAAGCAGAAAGTTAATCGCCGACTGGTCGTGAAATCGATAGCGTCCGCGTTGTGCTTCTAGAAAATCGAGAGCGCGCTCGGCGAAATTCTCTTTTCTTAGCCGGCCTAAATCCAGGAGCATTACACCCGAGTTGAAGTATGCCCCATCAACCGGAAGCTTCATTGCGTTAGCCAGCGTTCCGGAGTCTTCACCAAGCGTTAAAGTTTCTGAATCAGTAGCTGCAGCAAGAGCTTTGTCGGTCGGCAGCTTAAGATCAAACAGCTCCGAAAGATCGCGGAATATCAATGTGTCAGCGTCCAGATATACGACCCGAGGCGCATCCATCAAACGTGGCAGCAGGATCCGGCAATAAGCCATGTGCGATTCGGCCGGCCCAAGTGTCGCATCGCGAAACAGCGATTCATCCACCGCCACAAACTGCAGCCTGACGACTTTGCCATATCGCTCAACCAGCCGACAAAGAGCGTTCTTCGAGTGTTTGGAAATCCCGCCGTCTAGCACCTTTAAGTCCACTTCTCTCGTTGAGTCCAAGTGGCTTAGTGCGCTCGCCACCGCGCAATACAGTCCGGGGAAGTAGCGTTCGTTACTAGCTAAACCTATAACAACTGGTTCCATCAAGTTCGCTTTAAAGATGAGCCGTCGATGTGAGGTTGAATTTGACTGTGTTCGCAGTCACGCGCCAGCGCTGCTGCACGTCGAGTCTTTACACCACGTCGAACGACCCTGTTACAGATGCGTTCTTCGCGCACGCTGCGTTCCCCCTTGTTGCCGCCAAGCGAACGTTTTCGAGCCATGGCTCAACCAGCTCCAGTTCTGCGGATGGAAAGATTCCTGCAGCAACTAACGCCTCATAACAGCGGTGGAGATTATCGCCGATTTGCGCTTCACCGCTCCCTAGTTGTAGCCGCGAAAGGACATTGGCAATTTCTTTGTTTCGCGTGTAGCCCGGCACTTCGTCTGCAAAATCACGATCAAGATCGTGCTGATTTCGATCCTGAAATACCTCGGGCGCGTGAAACGTAATTCCGTACCCAAGCTCCCAAAGACACCGCTGCGCGATAAAACTTTTCCAGATGTCGCACGTCCGAAACGAGCAGTAACTTGGAAGGTATAACAATGGGTATGCTATCGGCCACCACCACGTGCTCTGGGTATTGAACGGGCACCAGTTTCCAGCCTCCAGGACAACCGGTGCGCCATCGTTGAACGCGAAATTTCGATCCAAGATTAGTCGCCACACTGCATCCACATCTGGCGAACCGTTGGCCAGTCCCTGTTGGATCGGGCTACGCATCGCCGCAACCATTTTCGTTTCAGGTACCTCCGAGCGAACTTCGGACAGCGGGAAGCCGCGAGGCCAAATTAGCTCGCTACTGAAATATCGGTATGCATTTACCCATCGTGCATTTGTCGGATCGATGGACCGACCAGCGGCTACGGATTCGCAACGAAGCTGCCATGAATCGAGCGGGGCGTTGTCGTCATCGGTCTCATAAAGGAAATCTGCCCCGGCAGCAATTGCATGAAGATAAGCAACGTTTTTGCGACTGTAAGAGCCAACCGGCAATTTCCGGGCTAAGTCAAACTCGCTCGCGTGCTGGTCGGCCAGTGATAGGAAATCAATGCGGCAGCCTTCAGCGAAATGCCGGATTCGGAAATGCGCTGGTCCTTTTTTATCGCCCGCAACGACAAGTAACCCTCCACAATCTGCGAGCTTTTGAACAAGCTTAACGACTGCGCGTGTCGGTTTCTGAATTGTGGTGATTACAGCCGAAAACATTTCACCGCACCTCGTCAGATGACTGAATTTAATCCTTCCATGAATTGCTGTTGCAAACCAGCTGGCGAAAATTCTGTTTCGTACGCGCGCCGTACTCGCACACCGAGTTCCAGTTGCAATGCTGTATCTCTCTTTAACTGCGCAAGCGAAGCCAGTAACGCGTGAGCATCGGGGTCCGTTACGCAGAGCGCAGCCCCACTTTTTTTCGCCCACTGCACCACAGCAGATGATTCCGGCGCCCAGATGACAACTGGTCGGCCGGCCCGCGAGTAATCGACTAGCTTTGTTGCGAAACATGTTTCCGCACGGCGCCGCTGTGCTGCATCAAAAAACATGACGACCAGGTAGGCGTCGAATGAACCCAGCCAGTCGTCAAAGCCTGCTCCGGCTTCGAAATCGTGGAGCAGATGCCGGTGCCGCATTTCATCGACTAACGCCTGCGGCCATCGCGGGCGTCCTCTGAATTCGATCCGAACGTCGCTCTGTCTGACTGCTAACTGAGCCAGATCAGCTAGCATATCGCTGTAATCAACCATGTTGCCAGTATAGCCAACGCGAAACTCACCAGCCGAATCGTTGCACTTTGATGGCCTGATTGGCTCAGCATCTGGAATCGGCAATATAACGCGTGCGTTGCGATGCGGGCCCAATGCTTTAAGCATTCCTTCGCTGATGCACAGGCTGAGATCCGCAGATCGATGAAGCTCGAGAAAGCGTCGCTCCAATTGCTTGCGT
>Ga0209375_1002596_pt1 | contig 12927 bp, 3 predicted proteins | sample GraSoiAngelo_131_FD_185888 | JGI IMG/M metagenome (GOLD analysis project Ga0209375, IMG submission 185888) | Grasslands soil microbial communities from the Angelo Coastal Reserve, California, USA - 14_0929_02_30cm (SPAdes) (version 2) | ecosystem: Environmental > Terrestrial > Soil > Grasslands ... | reverse complement strand
ACGCCGTTCGCGGAATATCTGCTGCGCTCCCTGGGCTACAACCCGGCGCTCGAGCCCTACGCCACCACGGTGCATTGGGTGGCCGCGGCGGCGATCGCCGTGACGGCGACCTTGAACTACATCGGCTTGAACTGGAGCTCCTTGCTCCTGAACCTCACCACCGGCGCCAAGTACGGCGCGCTGGTGCTGCTCGTCGTGCTCGGCTTCGCGGTGGGGCAGGGCGAGTTCGCGCACTTCGGGCAGGCGACCGGGGCGCCGCACGCGGGGCTGTTCGGCCTCGCCCTGGTGTCCGTGCTGTGGGCGTACGACGGCTGGGGCGACCTGTCGTTCGTGGGCGGGGAAGTCCGGGATCCCGAGCGCAACCTGCCGCGCGCTCTGGTGCTGGGCACGGTCGGAGTGATCGCGATCTACCTGCTGGTGAACGCCGCCTACCTCTACCTCTTGCCGATCGACCGCATGGCAAAATCCCCGCTGGTGGCCGCGGATGCGGCGCAGCTCATCGTGGGACAAATCGGCGTAGGGCTCGTCGCCGTCGTGGTGATGGTGGCGACGTTCAGCACGCTGCTCGGCTCGATCCTCACCTCGCCGCGCATCTTCTTCGCGATGGCCGAGGACGGGCTGCTCTTCAGGCCGGTCGCGCGGGTGCACCCGCGCTTCCACACGCCGTCAGTGGCCATCGTCGGGACGGCGGTGCTGGGCGTCGTGTTCGTGCTGCTGCGCACGTTCGAGCAGCTGGCCGACCAGTTCGTCGTCGCGATCTTTCCCTTCTATGCCCTGGCCGCAGCCGCGGTGATCGTGCTGCGACGGCGGCAGCCGGATCGGCCCAGGCCGGTGCGCGTGTGGGGGTACCCCGCGGTCCCCGTGCTCTTCGTGCTGGCGTCGCTCCTGATCCTCGGCAACGCACTGCGCGAGCATCCCGGACCCACCGGGCTCGCGTTCGGCATCATCCTGCTCGGCATTCCCGTGTACTACGCGTTCCTGCGCGCTCCTCGAGTTCCTTGACGCCTTTCCGGGCGCGGGGCACATTTACCGCGCCCTAGTCTTCCCTTCTGTTTTGCTTCCGGAGAACGATCTATGAAGAGGTATGCGTTGTGGGTCGGGGTCTCGGCGTTCCTCGCCACCCTCCTCCCCGCGGCTCCCGCCGCGGCGCAGGGTGTCACGTCGGCGGCGGTCAGCGGTCGCGTGACCGACGAGAGCAAGGCTCCCGTCGATCAGGCGCTCGTCACCCTCATCAACACCTCCAACGGCCAGCGCTACTCCACGCGCTCGGGCGCGGACGGACGTTTTTATTTCGAGAACGCGCAGGTCGGCGGCCCCTACACGCTGGAGGTGCGGGCGCTGGGGTTCGCGCCCGAGCAGGGGACCGGGATCACGCTCACCTTGGGCCAGCGCTTCGTGCGCGACTTCTCGCTCAAGCGCACGGCGGTCGAAGTAGCGGGAATCACGGTGTCGGCCAATGAGAACCCGCTGCTATCGCCGTCGCGCACCGGGGCCTCGGGAACTGTCACCGGCGACGTGATCAGTCGTCTCCCTACCTTGGGCCGCAACTTTTCTGATTTCGTGAGCACGATTCCCCAGGTGGTCTCCGCCGGCGTGCCGGGCACCTCCCTTGGGGGACAGAACAACCGGTTCAACAACATTCAGATCGACGGGGGAGTGAACAACGACCTGTTCGGGCTCGCCGCGGGCGGCACGCCGGGCGGCCAGGCGAACGCGCATCCGATCTCGGTCGAGGCGATCAAGGAATACCAGGTGCTGATCGCACCGTTCGACGTGCGGCAGGGCGGCTTCACGGGCGGCCTCGTCAACGCCGTGACCAAGTCCGGCTCCAACACGTTCCACGGCTCGCTCTTCGGCTTCCTCCAGAACCAGGGGTTCGTGCGGGACTCGGTGCCACAACGGAGTACCGTCGCGACCGGGGTTCCGTTGCAAACGGACTTTACGCAGACCCAGTACGGCGGCTCGATCAGTGGGCCCATTCTCCGAGACCGGCTGCAGTTCTTCGGATCGGTCGACGTTCAGCACCGGGTGGCGCCGTTCACCGGTGCCGTGATCGGGTCTGATACGACGGGGGGCAAAGATTCGGTCGGCATCGGCATCCGCTACACGACCGCGACCCGGGTGCAACAGATTCTCAAGACCCAGTATGGCCTCGATGCGGGCGGCCTCACGGCCCCCAACATCCGCAACCCGGACAAGAACATCTTCGCGAAGGTGAACGGCGAGATCTCCCCGAACCACCATGCCGAGGTGTCCTACAATTACGTTGACGCCTCGCAGGACGTCCTGACCCACAACACGTCGAACGCCACGAGCTTCCGCGACGGGTACCAGCTGTCCAACAGCGGGTATTTGTTTGCCACGACGACGAACACGCTGCGCGGCAAGCTCGCGAGCACCTTGGCGCGAGGCGCGTCCAACGAGCTGCTGATCGGCTACCAGCGGATCCGCGACCACCGCGATCTCGCCAGTCGCACGCCCCTGATCTTCGTTGGCGGGGACCGCGGGCAGCCGGTCGCGGCCACCGCTGTCCCGACCGTCAACATCGCCGCGGGGGCGGACCGATTCTCCCAGGGCAACCTCCTCAATCAGGACATTTACGAGCTCACGGACAACTTCACGTTCCCGTCCGGTAGTCATCTGATTACCGTCGGGACCCACAACGAGTTCTTCCACTTCTTCAACGTCTTCTTCCCGGCCTCCTACGGCGTCTGGAGCTTCCGGGACACCACGGCCCTCAAAGCCGGGACGCCATTCCGCTACGAGATCGCGCTGCCGTTGCGCAGCGGCGGCCCCAACGCGGACTTCCACGTCCAACAGCTGGGGGGCTACTTCCAGGACGTGTGGTCTCCGCGCCCCGGCTTGAGCGTCACGCTGGGCCTCAGGCTCGACGTCCCCTTCATGAACAAGCCGCCGGCCAACAACGCTTTGGAGATCTCGGTCCTGAAGGTGAACACCCGCAATAGCCCGACGGGGAACGCGCTGTGGTCGCCGCGTGTCGGATTCAACTACGACGTGAAGGGTGACCAGTCCACCATTGTGCGCGGCGGCGTGGGCATCTTCAGCGGCCGCCCGCCCTACGTCTGGGTGTCCAACGCCTACAGCAACACCGGACTCGAGCAGGCGACGCTGGTGTGCGACGGTGCGTTCTCCGGCGGAAGCACCGACACCGTGCCCCGCTTCCGGGTGAGTCCCGACAGCCAGCCCCGAAAGTGCGGCGCTGAAGGCCCCGGCTCGGTCGGCCTCGGGGCGGCGCGACCGTCCATCGTCTACTTCGATCAGGGCTTCAAACTGCCGCAGAACCTGAAGACCGCGTTCGGCATGGACCGGCAGCTGCCGGGCGGGGTGGTGGGCACGTTCGACTTCCTGTTCACGAAGGGTCTGAACCAGTTCTATATGTACGACGTGAACCTTCAGGGGATCGTCGGGACCTCCGCGGGCGAGGGAGGGCGACCGCTGTATGGGACGATCAGTACCACCAGCACCAGCACCACACCCAGCCGCTTGAACGCGAACTTCGGGAGCGTGCTGCGGCACACCAACCGCAGCGGCGACTACTCCTACTCGTTCACCGGCCAGCTCCAGAAGCGGTTCAGCAACGGCGTGCAGTTCAACGTCGGTTATACCTACGCGCGGTCCTACGATCTGATTTCGCTCACCTCGAGCATCGCGAACTCGAACTATCAGTTCACCCCGCTCGATGGACCGATCACCGCCCGGAACCTGCGGCCGTCCACGTTCGACATTCCGCACAAAATCACGGCGAGCGCCACGTTCGACGTCAAGTTCGGCGTCGCGCTGTCCGTCGTGTACACCGGCCAAAACGGCTATCGCTACGGGTACGTGGTGTCGAACGACGCCAACGGCGAAGGGCTCGGCAGCAACGACCTGGTGTATGTGCCGCGCGACGCCGCGGACATCGCGCTCCAGACCCCCGCGGACTGGACGAAGCTTGACGCCTACATCAAGAACGAGCCGTGCCTCGAGCGCAACCGCGGCCGCATCCTGCCGCGGAACTCGTGCCAGAACCCCTGGATGAATTTCCTCAACCTGCGGCTCGCCAAGGCGTTCACCACGGTGCAAGGTCAGAACGTCGAGCTGACGGCCGACCTGTTCAATACCTTCAGCCTCCTCGACGACATCGGGATTCGTAACGGTTGGGGCGACGTGAAGACGGTGCACGTCGCGGCTGGCGGCAATTTCGAGAACGAAAACCTGCTGTCGCGGACCGGCTATGACACCGTGAACCAGCGCGGCATCTACGCCCTCAACAGCAACAGCATGCCGATCAAGTATCACAACAATGACGCGGCGCGCTGGCGGCTGCAGGTGGGGATGAAGTACAGCTTCTGAACGGAGGCTAGGTCGGCGTCTTTCTCATCAGCCACACCGCGAGCGCCCCGAACAGCAAGTTCGGGAACCACGCGGCGAACGTCGGCGGCAGCACCCCGCCCGCGCCGATCGCCTTCGAGAGCTGGACCAGTAGCAAGAAGATGAACGTCGTCGCGAGGCTCACCGCGAGGCCCCACGCCGCTCCGCTGCGCGGATTGGTCATCGCCAGCGGCGCGCCGAACAGGGCGATGACGAGGCACGTGAACGGGATCGCGATCTTCAGCGCCCGCTCCACCACCAGCTTCTTGGTGTCCGAACCGCTGCGCGCCAGCGCGTCGATGTAGCGCCCCAGCTCGGCGTAGCGCATCTCGTCGGGCGCCTTGGGCTCCGCCAAGAGGTCCTCGGGGCGCTCGGTCAGGTGGCGCGGCACGAGCGAGTCGAACGCGAACGCCAGCTCTTCGCCCGCGCCGAGCAGGTAGCGCAGCTGGCCACGCAGCAGCGTCCAGCGCCGGGTCGAGTCGACATACCGGGCCTGCTGCGCCGCGATCACGATCGTCGGATAGTCGGCGCCCGCGCCCTCGCGCTCCAGGACGACCTCGCGCATCGCCCGCGGCCGCACCTCCAGCCCGCCGACCACGTACACCCACCCGCCGTCCGCGCGGTACACGAAATTGGGCCGATAGTCGCGCGCGCGGACCTGCTTCTGCCCCAGCAGCTCGGCCTTCTTGCTCGAGGCCCCGGGCGCGGCCTCGCCGAGGAGCAGGCCGGCCACGACGGCCGCCCCCGACAGGACCAACAGCGGCCGGATCAGCCGCAGGAACGAGATGCCCCCCGCTTTGGCGGCGGTGATCTCCGAGTACCGGCCCATCGGCCCTACGGTGAACGTCGTGGCGAACAGCACCGCGGCGGGGAGCACGAGGAACATCGTCTCGGGCATCCCGTACACGTACGCGAGCGCGACTCTGGCCTTGGAGAGGCCGCCGCTCAGATAGCGGTTGAGGTTGTCCACCAGGTCGATGACGATGACCAGGATCGGGAATCCCAGCATCACGATGAAGAACACCCGGCTCCATTGCCGGCGGACGTAGCGGTCGAGGGTGCTCACGCGCGCCGCCGCCGGAGCCAGCCGAGCAGGGTGTCGCGCACGTCGGACCAGTCGCCGCTGCGCCCGCCGCCGCCCTCGCGGCGCATGACCCAGAGCCCGGCGAGTCCCAGCAGGACGAACAGCAGGTTCGGGATCCACATCGCGAGGAACGGCGAGACGATGAGCCGGTCTCCCAGGTCCTCGCCCGCGATGAGCCCGATGTAGTAGATCGCGAACACGGTGACGCTGGTGCCGATGACGAGGCCCGCGCCGCCGCGGGGGAAGCGCAGCGCCAGCGGGATGCCGAGCAGCGCGAACGCGAAGCACGCCCCCGCGATCGCGAGCTTCTTGTGCACTTCCACGGCGTACGTCGCGGCCCGCTGGCGGTCGCCACGCGCGCTGACGTCCTCGCCGAGGCCGGCGCCGGGCGTCACGATCGGCCGGGTCGGCGGCGGCGGAGGCCCCTGCGCCGCCTCCGCTTCCCGCGGCGCGAGCCATGCGATCAGACCTGCCCAGACGCGGCACACGAGCCCGGGCTGGGTATTGCGCTCCGAATCCCGCGGGACCGGGGGGACCGGGAGGCCGGCGAGGCGCCGCAGATCGGCGGCCACGGCCGCGCGCATCTCGACGTGCACGCGCGCCTCGTCCCGTTTGGCGACGCGGACCTGCTGAGCGAGCTCGCAGATGGACAGTTCGCGGTCTCCCCGGTAGGGGTCGGCCTGCGTGCGCGTGAGCGTGTCGCTGATGTTGGCCACCTTGATGCGGTTCGTCCGGAAGAACGTGCGATTGAACTGCCCCGGCTCCGTTCGCTTCACTTCCTGGATTTCGCCGTCTAGCAGCGTGAGGTACAAATCGGTGCCGCGGGGGGTATAAGCCATCTGGCCGCTGTCCGCCACGATGATGCGCCGGCGCTCGGGGGCGTCTCCCAGATCGTAGATCGTCACGTCCCGGAGCCGGTTCGTGGCTGGATCGATGCGCGCCGCGCGCAGGAAGAACTGGCCCGAAACGACCTCGTTGATCACCTGCTCCTTGAGCGAGAAGGATGGCTTCTTGCGCGTGATGTCGCGCTGCAGCATCGCCAGGCGGTGATTGGTCCGCGGCAGGACCTGGTCGTTCCAGACGAGCGAGACCAGCGTCACCAGCGCGGCGCCGCCCAGGACCGGGGCGACCATGCGGGCGAGACTCACGCCGCCCGCTTTCATCGCGGTGATCTCGTTGTCGGCGCCGAGGTGCGTGAACGTGTGCAGCACCGCGACCAGCACCGCCATCGGCAGCGTCATCGCCACGATGAACGGGATCGACAGCACGAACACCTCGAAGATCACGCTCCACGGCAGGCCCTTGCCGACGAGGCTCCCGAACTGCTTGGCGATCTGCTGAATCATCAGGAACGCGGTGAGACCGCCCAGCGCGAAGGCGAGCGGCGCCACGTGTTGACGCAGGAGATACTTGCTGAGGATGCGCATCGACGGACGCGCCATTATATTCGGCACTCCCAGTTGCTACAAGGGATGCAGCGCCCCGCCCTCATCGTCGTCCTCTTCGCCACTTCCCTCGTTGTACCCCCGGCCCGCGCGCAAGGGGCCGCGGCCGACACCAGCCGCGGCCCCGCGTTCGTCATGCCGGTTGCCGCCGTGGTGCTCGCGGTCCGTCCGGTGGCGGCGTTGCTCCCGGGGGGACGCCTGGGGCCGAGGGTCCCCCCCGCCGTCGTCGCGGCGCGCTGGGAGCGAGCCGCGCGGGCGCTGTGGCGGCCCGGCTTCGGCACCGGGCCATCCGGTCCCGCGCCGTCCGCGGCCGCCGCCCCCCCGTCCGGTCCCCCGGTCCTGCCGCGCGTGTTCGAGGCCGCCGGGCGCGGCAATCCGTTCGGGCAGTACGCCGACATCGGGATGCAGCTGAACCTGCGGTTCGAGCTCAAGGCCGACCAGTTCCGCAACCTGCGCTGCAGCGTGTTCGAGCGGCAGCAGGCGATTTCGGGGTGCACCGCGGGCTTCCCCACGATCACGCCGAACCCGCAGTACGCCATTCGCACGCTCGGCGTGGTCGGGCAACGCTTGCACGTGAACGTCGACTTCGACAGCCAGCGCGAATTCGACGCCAACAACAACCTCCAGGTCTGGTACGAGGGGCTCGAGGACGAGGTCCTGCGCCGCGTCGAGGCGGGGAACGTGTCCTTCACCGTCCCCAGCTCGCGGTTCATCAGCGCCGCGATCCCGGCCAACAACTTCGGCGTGCAGGCCGTCGCGCAGCTCGGGGCGATGGAGGTGCGCGGCATCTACGCGCAGCAGAAGGGTAATCTCGTCAAGGATCGCGTGTACACGGTCGGCGAGACGACGAGCCAGCCGTTGGATCGCATCCAGCGGGACCTCGACTACGAGCCGGGACGGTTCTTCTTCGCCGTCGACCCCGCGGCGATCCCCGGGAAGCCCGCCGTCGACATCCTGAACCTCGACGCCGCGACGCTCCCCGATTCGCTGCGCGTCGGCAGCCTGCGGGTCTACCGGGTGCGCGCGGTGTCGCCGACCAGCACGGGCAACCAGAACATCGGAGGCGTGCGCGCGGTGGCCTGCGGCGTCGGGGCGGCTGCGGTCGATTGCGCGCACCAGCGGGCGGGGCCGTTCCAGTGGGAGGTGCTGCAGGAGGGGCGGGATTACTACGTCGATCCCAGCGGCGCCTGGTTCGCCCTGGCCGCGCGCCTCGACCAGAGCGACTACCTGGCCGCCTCCTACGTGCCCGCCGGCCAGCTGAACTGCACGGGCCCCCGGCGCTGCATCGGGACGTTCCCGGTCGCCGCCGTGTCCGACACGGCGCGCGTCGACACCCTGCGATTGCTCTACGATCCGCGGCCGGGGGTGACGGCGGACTCGGCGACCTTCCGCTTCGAGATCCGCAGCGCCTACCGCGTGGGCGGTCCGGAGGTGGACCGCACGTCGCTGCAGCTCAGCGTCACCGTGAACCAGCACGAGCGGACCCTCAACTCCGGCGAGACCTACCTCGCCCGCCTCGGGCTCGCGCTCGCGAACGATCCGAACACCTTCGACCAGTACAACCGGCTCTTCCCGCGCGACCGCGATCCGCAGCAGGGGGCGCCGCTGCGCGAATCGTACATCGTCTTTCCGCACTTGCAGCCGTTCGGCGATTCCACCAAGCTCGCGCCCGAGGAGCGTAACGACTCGCTGTACCGTACGCCGCGCGCCCGGCTCGCCACGCAGGGGCCGCCCTCGATCTTCACCCTGCACCTGCACGCCAGCGTCTCGGCCTCGCAGGACCGCTCCACGCTGTCGCTCAACAGCTTCCAGGTCCGCGACGGCAGTGAGCGCATCTTCGTCGGCACGACGCTGCTCACCCGCGGCGTGGACTACGATATCGACTACGCGACCGGGCAGGTGACTTTCCGCCACGCGGACTCGCTGTTCGGGGCGAGCGTCTCCCAGGTGCGCGCGCAGTTCGAGGAGCGGGCGGCCTTCGCCGTCGCGCCGACGTCCATTTACGGCCTGGCGGCCCGCTACGACCTCGGCCAGACGGGCGAAGTCGATCTGACGGGGCTGTTCCAGAGCGAGCAGAGCGCCTTCACCCGGCCCCCGCTCGGCCTCGAGCCCTCCGCCAGCTTCATCGGCGGCATCTCGACCCGCTTGAGCTTCCAGCCGGCCTGGGTGACGCAGGCCGTCAACGCCCTCCCCGGCGTGCACACCGACGCGCCGTCGTTTCTGAGCATCGCCGGGGAGATCGCGATGTCCAAACCGTCGCCCAATCCGCTGGGGCAAGCGTACCTCGAGGAGTTCGAGTCCGAGGGCGGGCGGTTCATCTCCTTGAATGAGACCGCTTGGCACTGGGGCAGCATTCCGACCACCGACCGCGGCGCCACCGCGTTCGGGGTCGCGGGCGGGTTCGACCCGCGCGACGCTGGGTTCCTCACCTGGCAGAGCCTCCCGGTGCACCTCGACGGCCGCCCCGTGCAGTTCCTCGCCCAGGACATCGATCCGAACATCCGTTTGACCGGGCAAGCGCAGTCGGCCGAGCCGGTGCTGTGGCTGATGCTCAAGCCCGACACGGTGCTGGGGCTGGCCAACGCGGCCACGGGAGCCCCGACGTGGGTGAAGCCCCACCGCGTGGCGCCGCGGTGGCGGTCCATCACCCAGTCGCTCTCGGCGACCGGCGTGGACCTCTCGCGCACCGAGTACCTGGAATTTTGGGTCTGGGAGGACGGGCGACGCACCGCCAAGGGGGACCACGCCGGGATCCTGCTCGACTTCGGCTCGGTGTTCGAGGATGCGCTCGCCTTCGTCCCGGACTCCTTCACGGTCTCGGGCGGCGACACCACCTACTACGGCCAGCGCCCCACGGGGCTGGGGCGGCTCGACACCGAGCGCGACCGGGTCACGCATTCGTGGAACGCCGCGATCGATGACGAAGGCATCTTGAGCGACCGGGCCGTGGACCGCATCCGCAACGCGACGACCGGACAGGTGCTCGACACCATGCCCCTGTGCAGCGCGTCCCAGCACGGTCAGCTCCAGAGCTACCTCTTCGGAGACATCCGGTCGCGCTGCGGCCGCCACAACGGCGCGGTGGACGCCGAAGACCTCGACGGGGATTTCCTGCTCGACTCGGCGGCGGGCGTCCGGACGGCGGAGAGCTTCGTCCGATTCGTCTTCCCCATCGGGGACGATCGCTACTTCGTGCGCGATGGCGGGATGACGCCCGATCCCGCCGGCGGCCTCTCCGGATGGCGGCTCTACCGGATCCCCTTCCGGACCGACACGCTGCTCGAGGGCCAGCCGAGCCTCCAGCAGGTCCAGGCGCTGCGGATCACCGTGGTCGCGCCGGCGACGTCGGGCGGCGGCCCGGACCCGCAAGTGTTCTTCGCCTTGTCGCGGGTGCGGCTCGTCGGCGCCACCTGGCTCAAGCGCGCGGAGACTCCGATCCGCGGCGTCGCGGGCGACCGCGGGACGGGGGTGGGCGAAGTCATCGCGTCGGTGGCGAGCACCGAGAACCGCGACCTGGGCTACGCGCCGCCCCCGGGCGTGTCCGACCAGGCGGGGCGTCGCGAGGCGAGCCTTCAACTGGGCGCGACCCAGATCAACGAGCGCTCGCTGCGGCTGCTCGCGCGCGGCCTCGCCGTGGGTGAACACGCCGAGGCGTTCGAGCGGTTCACGACCGAAGGCGACAAGAATTTCCTGCGCTACCGCAAGCTCCGGGTCTGGGCGCGGGGCCGCGGGCCGGGGTGGGAGGACGGGGACCTCGAGTTTTACATCAAAGTCGGCAAGGACGAAAACAACTTCTACCTCTACCACGTCCCCGCCCGCACCACGTCGTGGGAGCCGGAGGTCGTCGTGGACCTGTCGCGGTGGCTCGCGCTCCGCGCCCGCATCGAGCAGGCGTGGCTGCGCGGCGACACCGCCCGCGTCTTCTCCGGGTGCCCCGACACCACGATCGTCCCCTTCGACTCGGCCTACGTCGCCTGCGACGGGCCCTACGTGGTGCACGTGCGCGATCCCGGCACGGCGCCGCCGAATCTCGCCGCGGTGCAGGAGATGGCGGCGGGCATTCTGCGCGTCGCGGCGCGGGTCTTCGTCGACCAGGCGGAGCTCTGGGTCGACGACATCCGTCTCTCCGACGTGGTCCAGGACGTCGGGGCGGCCGGCGCCTTGGATGTGACGCTGACCGCCGCCAACCTCGCCGACCTCGCGGTGAGCGTCTCCCGCCGCGATGCCAACTTCCGGCAGTTGGGCGAAGACCCGACCTACGTCGCGAGCGACGCGGCGAGCGTCGCCGGAACGGTCCGCCTGGAGCGCTTTCTCCCCGACCGCTGGGGCCTCGCCGCGCCGCTCGTCGTGCGCTACGCCGCCACGGGAACCACGCCCCTGTACCTGGGTGGCACGGACATCCGGGCGGACGCCCTCACCGGCCTGCGCAGCCCCCGCTCGACTGCGACGGCGTACACCCTCGGCATCCGCCGCGTCCGGCGTGCCACCTCGTCGCTGGGCCGCTGGCTCCTCGACCCGTTGGCGATGGGCGGGTCCTACGCGTCCGGGAACGACCGCACCAGCCTGTCCCAGGCCGGCGCGTCGAGCTGGAGCGTCGCGGTGGACTACGCGCTCACGCCGCAGCCGCTCCAGATCGCCCTGCCGGGCATCCTGCGGCGCCTGGGCGGACTGCGCCTCAATCCCTCGGCGATCCGCTTCCGGTCCGGCTACGCGGCCTCCGATGCCTCGCGACTCACCTATAACGTCCCCGTGGCCACGGACTCCGACGGCGCGATCCTCCCGGCACGCTCCATCAGCCGGCTGTGGCGCAACAGCGGCTCGCTGGGTCTCCAGCCCCTCCCCGGCGTGCAGCTGCAGGTGGACGCCCAGTCGCAGCGTGATCTGCGCGACTACGGCGACAGCTCCACCGTCAGCCGCCTCGCCCGGCTCGAGCGCCGCAGCCTGCTGGGCGTGGACGTGGGCCTCGAGACCCAGCGGGGAGTGAGCTCGGCCTTGAGCATCACGCCGCCGGCCACCGGCTGGCTGCGGCCGAGGCTGGCGCTCACCACCGCCTTCTCGCTCTCCCGCGACCCCAACGCGCGGAGCCCCGCCCGCACGATCGGCGACACCGCCGGCGAGTTTCGTCTGCCCACCGCTTTCAGCAAGCTGCAGCGCCTGGAGGCCGGGTCGCGGATCGACCCGCGCAGGCTGGGACAGGTGCTTTTCGGGGACAGCGCCCGCGCCGGGCATTGGCTGGCCCGGATCACCGGCGTGGACCTGGCCTTCTCCCGCACGCGGCAGTCGCGCTTCGGCCGCGTGGGGAGCGCGCCAGGGCTGGGCGACCAGGTGCCCTGGGGCGGCTTGGACGGCTTCCGCCGCGCGGCCGGCGTGCTCGCCTCCTCGGCGTCGGAGCTGTCGAGCGCGAGCGCCGCCACGGGCGCCGTCCTCCCGCTCGGCATCCGCGCCAACGTGACCTACCAGCAGACGCGCGGGGTGACGTGGGTGCTCCGGGGCACGGAGCAGGTGCCGCTGCGCACGCGGAGCACGGAATGGCCGTCGGGCAACGTGAGTTGGGCCTTCGCCCCGCCGCGCCGCTGGGTCGGGGGCCTGCTCCAGAACCTCTCCGCCCAACTCAGCCTCCGTCGGCGGCAAAGCGCCGCCGACCAGGCCTCGTTCGGTGCCACGGCCGGCGCGGGTGAGGGGGTCCTGACCAGTGGCACCGACCGCACGCTCGCGCCCTCGGTGTCCCTCGTTTGGGCGCACGGCGTCCTCACGTCCTTCGACGCGTCGACGAACAAGAGCGACCAGCTGACCGCCGGCAACCTGTTTCACAGTACGCGCAGCGAGCAGAACGCCTCCGTGGCCTTCGCATTCCGCCCGCCCGCGAGCCTCGTGCGCCTCAAGACGGACATCCGGACCACTGCCCGCTGGTCGGTGGCGAGCGGCAAGACCTGCCTGCAGTCGCCGAGCAGCCCGACCTGCGTCGCGTACGTGGACAGCCGGCACACGCAAGCCCAGCTTACCATGGACACCGATTTCCCCCCGACG
>Ga0209375_1002592_pt1 | contig 12938 bp, 9 predicted proteins | sample GraSoiAngelo_131_FD_185888 | JGI IMG/M metagenome (GOLD analysis project Ga0209375, IMG submission 185888) | Grasslands soil microbial communities from the Angelo Coastal Reserve, California, USA - 14_0929_02_30cm (SPAdes) (version 2) | ecosystem: Environmental > Terrestrial > Soil > Grasslands ... | reverse complement strand
TATAATCAGGCTCTCGAAACACAAATTCGCGCACTCACGGAAGTGGGCTAGCTGCGCGAAAGACGCCTGCCACTTTCTCGCATTCAATATCTAGACCGAGCGGCCAGTTGACGGGATAGGGGATAGGCTAGAGTAAAACTGCCCTATTTGCGCAATTTTGGGTGCAATTGATGTCACGTTAATCAGGACTTAGCAAAAGGGAGAGACTCGATTCGCTCTTACGATGAACTCATGTCCTCCCGTGCAGTCCGGGGACACGGGAGAGATGTCGATGGTTTCCGATTCTTTCGGGTTTGGCGGTCCCTTCACTTCGACTTCAAACCAGTCTCAAAGTGAACCTTTTTCGTCGTTGAACGCTTGCACGTAGAAATGTAAGCTCTGGTCATAGTCGTATTTTCAGATCGGTAGTGTCCGTGGGCGTCGATTTTCAACAAACTGCGTTGATGGCTTTTCTCCGAGAGCGAAAGCCTCCCCTTTATAGCAAAATCATTGAGTTGCGAACAGCTGTTGAAGCTTGGCTATCCCTCATTCCGAATACGTTCCCTCATTACACAAGCCACACAGTTCATCACAGCGATGAAATCGTCTTGCAAATGTCAAAGCTACTTTTCCGAGATGATGATCCCAAACGGCCCGTCGTGCAGTTTTCCCCAACGGAAGTTTATATTTTGGCCGCTGCTGCGTACCTGCACGATGCCGGGATGGTAGTCTCAGACAAGGAAAAGGGAGAAATACTCGGCTCGCCAGATTGGAAAGAATGGACGGAATCAGGAGGAGGCGCGCTGAGATGGCGAGAAATTCAAGACTTTCGTCGTGGCGACAGCCCGTCTGACGAAGGTATCCGGAATTTCCTAGCGGACATTCAGACGCGCTATCTCATCGCCGAGTTCGTTCGGCGGACACATCACCTGCGAGCAGTTGATCTAATCGTTCGGCACCAATCTGAATTTGCGACGTTCGCGCTCGGCGACCCCATTCTCTTGAAAACTGTGTCTGACGTTTGTGCGGCTCACGGTTTGCGTCAGCACGAACTCGAAGACAAAGATCGCTACCCTGAGCGAAGGGATATCCAGGGCGATACCGTGAATGTGCGCTTCTTAGCGATCCTGTTGCGGCTTGGTGACCTCCTCGACATGTCCTACGACCGCGCCTGTCCGCTATTGCTAAACGCCGTGTGCCCCCTACCTTCCGATAGCTTGGCTCATTGGACGAAATATCAACGCCTAACACATTCTCTAACGAGCCCCGACAAGCTTGAGCGCACGGCTGAATGTGAGACGCAAGAGGAGCACCGGTTCCTGCGAGATTGGTGTAAATGGATCGAAGATGAGGTGGCCAACGCTAGGGTCCTAATGTCACGAGCAGAACGACATCGAGACTGGCAACCTCCCGAGGTTAAGATAGACCCGGAAGTGGGCACAATAAAGATTCGGCCCTCCAGCCATGCCATATATATTCCATCCGATTGGAACTTTAAGCTGGATCAGGACGAGATTTTTCAGCGCCTTGTCAAGGATGTTTACGACCACCCTCAATCATATCTTCGAGAACTTATTCAAAACTCGCTGGACGCGACCCGTTGTCAGCTATTCCTCGACCTTAAAAAGGACGGGTTGGACATCCCTGATTATCCAACCCAGGTAGAGGAAAAATATCGCTCACGGTATGAGTTGCGGATCAGTATCGGCTGGACGGAAGTGTTGAACGAATTGTCCGGGGAGATGGAACAACATCAACTCCTGACAGTCGAGGACTGTGGGATTGGCATGGACAGACAGATCATCAAGGACTACTTCCTGCAGGTTGGCCGCTCATTTTACAAAACAGAAGAATTCAGAAGAACTTTTCGGTTCGTGCCGACGAGTCGATTCGGACTGGGTTTCCTCTCGGTCTTCGCAGTCAGCAATCTCGTCACTGTCGAGACCTACAAACCGAGTTCCCAGTCTGGAGATGGCCCAATACGTCTTACACTTACAGGGCCAAGGAACTATCTGCTTATGCAAAAGTGTGGGCGCCGATCAGGAGGAACTAAAGTTGAAGTAGTTGTGCAGGAATCCTTGGAACCCGGTGACATTACGAAGTTGACCGCCCACTGGTGCCCCCGAGTTGAATTCCCTATTCGTATAACTGACTTTGGAACAGAGACCACTCTAACGAGGGAGTCTGCTAAGCAATTTGCCTATGAGACTCCCGACGTTTCGGAAGAAGGAGCCAAATTCGTTGTCCGCTATTTCGATATCAATCGCCCTGGAATAGAAGGAGAGCTCTATGTATTCGCCCTCCTGACCGCTCGCGGAGAATCTTGGGGATCATGGCGCTGGTCTCAAGAGACCTATCCGAGCCTACATCCAATGGCGCGCAAACCATTGTTCCCATCGAATCTTACTTGTTTCCAGGGCGTCAGAGTGGGATCGTTAGATGCATATCCGCACATGCACGGTGCGGGGCCGATAGCATCGCGATTGGATTACAGGTCCGACAAATACCGTCCGCGCCTTTCGAGAGAGCGTCTCTCTCCGCACGGCCCCAGATCTGGGGAGGCCGAAGATCCCGCCGTGGCAAGCAGATGGGAGGAGCTGCTCGTAGAACACCTGTCAAAAACGGATTGCGCAAAAGGGGAAAATGGATGGAAGTATAAACAATGGCTGGTAGGTTATTTCCCCTTCCCCGCCTTCTGGGCGCGGCAGCCGGAAACTGTCCGTATATCAATTGGCGGTTGCAGTCGCCTGCTGTCCCTGCAGGAAGTACTGCGCTTTCCCGTGGTCACCACAGTTATCCACCCGAAATCGCCCTTTTATGGTTACGGGGAAAAGCCGCAAGTAAATCCGTTCGTGCCAGCATGGGACCCGAGCGACGTTGGTATTTCAGACGATGATCTGTGTAGGCTCTCGAGCGAACATACGAGAGACATTTTCGCAGAAAGGCACGTTACAGGGGTTCGATGGCTTTCTAGTGGTCACTTCGCAGTGGATTGGAAGCTGGGCGATTACAAGCCTCCGCTGGTAGGCGAGGCAGCAATTGGATCGATTATATTTGAGGATCAGGACGTGATCTGCTTCCGGTTGCATCCAGCGAATAACAGTGATAAGTACGTCGTACTTAATGCCAAAAACGAATTTGCACGTTGGGTTTTACGAATTAATGACGCCTGCCAACAGGGCTTCGCTTTGCCTGGGGTCGACCAAATAAAGCTCCTGAATGATCTCCTCAAGTGGTGTGCGTGGTTTCCTGGCACCGAGAAGTTCGCCACGCTGCGCGAATTCGTAAGCCGGTGGCGGGAGATACCTGGCCTTCCACCGGAACTTGTCCCGCCCCCCACTCAGCTTAGCTATAGGATGTTTATGCTGCCAGGCGAGGCGTAGGCGTAGAGTACTTGGAAAACGAAGAACTGAAAGAAGCGCGGTTCCCCAGGAGCTAAAGCCCAATACCTGCCGCAACTGACGATCAGTGAGTGGCACGCATTATCGGACATCAAGCGGAGGCTAGTACCCCGCTTGGCCTGGCCGAGAGTCTTCTATAGGAAACCGAGTTTTTCTAAGATGTCTCCGAGCCGATTCCACGGACCAAACAAACCATCGCAGAATTTCAGACGGGTCTCTGTTGGGGCGCCTTCCCGAACATATAACGCGTCTCTTTGCGTCTCAGCTTGCAACTAAAATGGGTCTGCCCTTCCTTAGTCTAGCCACTTAGCGACTCCGCCGTGGTGGGAACATGTCCCCCGGTGATTTCGGCTGAAGCTGTATGTTCCATCTCGGCATTGCGCCGTTGCCCCCACTGGAATCGTATCTGAGTAGGTTGGAGATTGAACGCGCTCCCCGTCCTTGTTCGTATAGTAGCGGGGAGTTGTACTTTGACCAGTGCTGGGTTGGGGCTGTGGCTTGGTCGGGCTGGCGTTCCTACTTTGAGCAATAGACTCTTTTTCTGAATCAGTTAACAGAGACGGGTTACATCCAAAATATGCATGCAGACAGTTGTTGTAATTTCGATGGTGCGCAGCCTGTTGTACTTCCGCTCTTTCAGTTTCAGTCAGCTGGGATGAATCGCAACCGGCGTATCCATGCAGACAGTTGTTGTAGTTTCGCTGGCGCGCGGCCTGCTGCACCTGCGTTCGCTCTGCATCGGTCAAGCTAAATGAATCGCACCCGGAGTATCCGTGCAGGCAGTAGTTGTAATTCTTTTGGTGATCCAGCTGCTGGCCTGGCTGGGCACTCAGTCGGAATGGAGCCAGGAAATTGACGGATAAGAATAAGAGACTGAAGATGTACTTTTTCATGAGCGCCTCATCAGGAGTAGTCCGGAAGACTTACACTCGTAAATTCATGTAACGTCATAATATCATGATCATCCAACTAGATATCCTTCGTCAGATTGCGGTTGAGTCAAACTGATAGGCCAATGCAAGCTTGGCGAACACGATCTGCCTGTTTTCACTACTTGATGCGCTTCACGAGGACAGTTTCGGTTTCATCTTCAACCTTCATCCGACAACCTGCGCTTGTTTGGTAGATTGTGACTTCCGGTCCATATGCATAAAAGTAGGTGTAGTCGTATGCTGCCTGCTGCCAGATTTGACCGTTATTTAACTTGAATATCGTGTCTCCGTCCCACCCTTCGATATCGCCCGAAACCCTGCTCTCTATTGCCGGTGAACAGGAGGACCGCACAGGTGGAATTTCCGAAGTCGCACGTTCTTGCTTAGTGGCTGCTAGCAATACCTTAAGCGTATAACGGTTTAGCCAGTCATTGAGCGCTTGTCTCTGGGCCGCAGTAAGTGTTGTTACGCCAGTGTCTCGCATCTCCTGGAGCGTCATGACCTGTTCAATCTTCATTTGTTGCGCAGGACCGCTTGCCAAAACATTGATGGCAAGCAAGCCCATAAAAACCGATAACATTAGGTTTCTCATCGAAGCTCCTACCGAGACTCTCGCCAGAGGCACTACATGTTCCTTAAAGACTCAGCCGGTGTCGCTGATGAGGTCGCCTTCGACCAGCGCGGATAGAGTCACTTTTCCAAGTTAGCGGTAAGCTGCACTTCTGAGCCTGACGCAATGGTGATATCCCTCGACCAGTCCTTATACCCGGACATTTTCACTGTCACTGTGTGTTTTCCCGCCGAAATCTTGAGCGCAGCAGGACAGTTTCCAACAAAGTTTCCGTCCAACGACACGTCTGCTCCGGACGGATTCGATGAAACATTTACAGTTCCGTTTCCTGTTTCAGAAGGAGCGCTGCTTGCTTTGGTCTCCGCAGGATTGGCTAGTTGTCCGTGTGTTTGTTCGCTACCTTTCGCCACATCTGTCTTAACTCCGACCGGAACAAACTCGCGGTCCTTCTCACCCACAACGACGGGAACCCCTGTAACACCCTGGAGCGCAACTAAGATTGCTCGATAGTTGTCCTTGTCGCCTTGCAGCAGAATACCCGCTGTCTTGCTGTCTGGGGTTGAATATTGAACCCCGATGTAGTGCAGCCGTGTCTTATGGAAAAGACCAAACAAAGCGACGGGGGCCACGAGTATGGCTAGAGCCACCATCGTTCCGACGCGCCGGTGTGCCTCTTGGCCATAGCTAAGTGAAGTTACCGACTTTGCAGGGATTTCAACTTTTTTGCCATCTTTTAGCGCCAATGTGATCACGTCCGACGTAACGGTCAGATGGTTGTTCCAATCCTTCGGATCTACCTTTGAATCTACCGAACCGCCGTTGTATCGAACCTTGTCAAACTCATTTCCTTGGCCATACGAAACAAGTGCTACGCAAAGGAAGGTCACGGCAAAACGTGCGAAGAATCTCACGATTTCCTCCGAACATCTGGAATAGCTATAGGCCTAAAAGAGGGATACTAGGCTAAGTTATAGCGGAGAAGTGCTGGCCATTGCCAGTTATGTATGGGAATTATGACGATCTTGATACCCCTTCTGGGTGAAAGCATGCCCCTTACCGCGTGCTTCTCACGAGTGCGGCAAAGCCCCAACTAGCCGCGCAAGGCTCAGCCAATGTCGCGGATGGGGTCGCCTTCGACCAGCGCGGATGTCCGAGGCGTATGGAAGCGAAACACCAAGGGTCAATGCAATGGTTGAGATTGTTACATCGGCCAGATGCGGATGGATTTTTTGGGTATAGGCCTTATCATCGAGCCAATCCGGTTGACCGGCGGGATTCCAGTCGCGCTCGGCAAGTCGGTGACTTCTTTGCTTTTCACCGAGACGAGCCAAGACCTGTGGGGTTTGGGCAGCGATCCGGCCCTTACGGGCAGCCACAATAAGCGCTTCTTTTGAATTGGTAGGAGCACATTCTGAACAGAACTTGTGGCGTCCCATAATATGCGTTCCGCATAGTTTACATAGTCTGAGCGATTCCGAAGCTTTCACACCTGACGGAAGCGGTTCTTTTCCCTTGGCCATCCTCCGATAGCTCTGGGTCAACCGCGTTGCAGGCGAGAGGTGAGCCGATTTGCTCTTTGCGCTCGCCCAGAATATGTGTGCCGCTCGTTCTGCGTATGGCGCAACCTCTCGTCTCCAGTTAAGTGCGGTTTCCGCGATCAATTGTGCGAACGGACCCATCAGCCGACAATTGCCGTCTCTCTCTTCGAAAAACCATTCTCTTTTTAACGGCCCCTTTGATAGCCAATCTAATAAAAAAGCATCCACCATCGGACACACCGGTTCCATGAGATCGCATGCTAAACTGTCGCGGGTTCGGCTGTCTAAGTGAAGAACTCCAAGGCCGGGATCTAAGCCAAGCGCGGCAGCGGCCAGTCGCGCTTCCGTCTCAAGAATTGCGTACAGATAATTCAAAATGGCATTGGCTGGATTAACTGCCAAGCGCGGCGAGTTTGTGAGTGGGGATTCGCGAGTGCCGAAGACTTGCCAATGACTGGGTATGCGTCGAAGATCATTCCTCGGAAAGGCAACGGGAACCATCCGCCATGCTGACCAATAAGCTTTAGCACCGAGCGATTCACATTGGCGGATTGTTGAGGTTCCCTTGTCAGCGTCAACTTGGGATCGAAAGGATGAAATGCAGCTTGCAATGTCCAAACGTTTCAACTTATCTCGCGCAACTTTCTCTTGCCCCGATAACTTCTGCGCAATCAATTCTCGCGTGAGTTGAAGCGCCGCGCCCGTAGATTCGGCCAATGCCTGAGATCGACGCAATCTCGCGTCAGATGGCCGCACCGGTCCCGTGGTGAGAAGGACCTTGCCATCCCTGTCGAGCATGACAAACGCAGCACCTTGGTCGGCCAACCATCTAAGTGCGGTCAAGGAAACGAGACCATCCGATCCGATTACGACAAGCCGTTTCAGTCCATGCCCAACGCGAGGAAAGCGAGCGTAACGTCTCTGCTTGCCGATTCCGTCTTCAATCGTCAGGTGTCCACGTTCCACACAAATACTCGTTCCATAGCCGAAGAGTGTCACAACACCATGCCGAGGTAAGATCGGATCAAAATTGCAGCGCTGAAGATGTTGAGGTACGGTCTGAATAGCTGCCATTGGAGACTAACCTCCCTTGGTGGTCAGGGCTTGTCGTCTGTGCTAACAGGCGGCAGGCCCGTTTTGACGTTTCTCTTTTTGATAAAGACCAACTTACAGAGTAATTTTACGTCCTTGAATCGACAGTTTCTAGTTGGGTTTGCGTTTCGATCTCTGAAATGAACACGAAGAATATCGATAACAGATTCACGCTGGCTCTAGAAGCCATCGGGAATCTGCTGCTGCCAGAATTGGATGAGATTCTCCGAGACGGATGGAGTGCAGCTCTGGCCGCGAACTCGGAAATAAAGATCAGACCAATTAGCCAGCGGACCGGTTCCTTTTATAGACATCTTGTACCGTTGCTGAAAGACTTGGCGTCACTACTCGCAAGTACGTACAGACGCTATTTCAAACTCGCCCTAGCTCACCCTCAACAAAGCGGGCCCGATCCGCACGAATGGGCTTTGCACCAGCTTGGCGCTCCTGTTGGTGTGACGCTTGAATGGATTCGCAACTGGTACATCTTGGCGTGCGATGGCTCAAATCAGTACATGCAACTGGTTACGAGTGTTCCGTTTGAACCGGGGCAGACAGTTTCAATGTCCATTTCCCTCAAGCCGCCTGAAATCGCTTCACCGGAATCTTGGCGTGCACCAGCTTGGCTTTTTGAGGTCGATCCGATTGTAGGTATCGGACCCTTGAAAACGGAGCACGTTCCCGCAACCGACACTGAAGAAAAATTAGGCGCTGCACACACTCGCTTATTGCTTAAGGGAGCTCGCAGGGTTTTCTTGTGGAAGCTGGGAGCGGAAATCAAAACGGTGTGCAATGAAGAGATAGCCGCTGCCGGTGCCATTCCGGCTGAGCCGGCAAATCGCCACACGCAGCATTACAACAAGCGCAAAGGCTGGCAGCAAAGAATAAAACTTTACGAGGCTATTCGGAAAATCCTTGTTGATAACCCCAGCCTTCAAGGGATCAAGTTCTGTGCGGAATTAGACAAAAGGCACGCTCCGCCTCTCTTTGATTGGACGAAAACAGGAGAATGGCGGAAAGGGTTCACGTGGAAAGAAGCTTGGGGACAACCCTCTCTAAAAAGGAAAATCCGCCGAGTACGCCAAGAGGCAATGAGGAATCGTTAGGAAACCTGCGACCGGAGATACTCGCAGTCTCTCTTTCGCCCAACCTCGTTGAAATGAGCCCTCGCTAACGCGGTCTTCCCTTCAGCCTAAATACGCAGCAAACGGAAGTGAGCTCGTAAACCCTAGTAGATAGGCACTTTGCGGCTTCAGCCTACACGCAACAGAAATGCGGGTAGGGCCTCTCCGTCAGCACGGTCCGACGCCGGAGACTACTCGCAAATAAATACGCGTACTGGAAGCCACTTCACAGAGCCTCCATGCTGCCAACCCTGAACGGTTTCCGTTCAAATTCAGCGTAACGATGCAAGAGTGGACAATGAAACGCAAGAAGAACAAGAAACCTCGACGGAAGTCCCGCCGTAACTCCGTCAGCCGCCCTATCCCACGGAAGACCGCCACGTTCAAAAAGCCAAGAACTGCGCGGCAGTACTTCGCAATGTCCCTAAGAGAACAAGAGATTTGGGATTCGGGGGCTCATGTAATTTCCCGAGTGAGAGGTGGTCAACCGCTTCGAAAGGCGTCAAAGGAGTTCAGCCTTGCAGCGAGCACGGTTGTCGAGCTTGGCCGTCCGGCACTGCGAAAGAAGAATGGAAGGTATGTAGCGACTAAGACGGACCGCCTCCTCCGCGTGATCGCAATCCTGACAGACAAGGGGAAAAAGGAAGTTGCGACACGGGACTCGCGCCAAGCGAGTTTAATTGGAAGCCACTGGGCCGCCGTCCAGAAATACCTGCAGACTGGCGATGACTCGGCTCTACTGGAATTCAAGAAAACTAGAGTGATTGACGCCTCCGGAAAGCACCACCGACTCCTGACAGACCTTAAAGAGTTGCTTCGCCAAGCATCGGCGGGGGTCCTGTCTTTTGAGTCGATGTATGCAGGTGGTTCACGATGAAAAAGAAACCGTCTCGCGACCCCATTGCAGCCTTCGAACGCGAGGCGCGCGCGACTACGCGCGTTGGAGTGGGTAGTCGTTGCGTCGAGTGCGGTGAAGATCGGCCCCTGGCACTGATTCCGGGAACTAATCCCAGGATTTGCGCGAATTGCCAGCGGGAACAACTTGGCCGGTTACCATTCGACGATCATCACCCGGCAGGCGAAGCCAACGATTCGACCACCATACCGACACCAGTCAATGACCATAGAGCCAGATTAAGCCCTCAGCAGTACGAATGGCCGTCAAAGACCTGCGTCAACCCGGACAGCAGTCCCGTTCGTGCAGGCGCGGCCCGTGTACGCGGGTATTGCGAGACAAACGATTACCTCGTTTGTGCGCTCCTGATTCCAAACGCCGAAATGTTGGAAACGCTGGACGAGCATTTGGAAAAGCGCCTCGGTCCTAAGTGGTGGGTCGGGACCGAGATGGAACGTTTTGCACCGAAGCGTAAACCGAAACGAGCAGGCGCGTGAACTCAAACCCAGTTGTACGAAACCCAAGGGCTTCGACGCTTCAGGTTGCAAATTTCACTTGCCAAAGATTCAGAGAGTTTGCGCCTTTAACCGAGCACGTCAAGGAGGGGCGCAGAAGAAGGAGAGAAAAGATGAAGGTAGGAGCATATGTGAAGAACGGAGCACAGCAGGAGCGATTGCCCCTGCTCGATGACCGTTTGTTTAGGAAGTTGCAAAAGAAAGGGGTAGTCACAGGAAAGATGATTTCATGCAGGCAGGTCACCTCTCCAAAGTTCAAAGGACTGGCCATGAATTTCAAGAACGGAACGGCAAAGTTCGCATTCCTGGCCAGTTTCGAGAGATGGGACATAGCAGCGATCGTTCGGCAACTCGGAAGCGAGGAGACGGACGACTGGCTCGGCCAGCAGGTGCGTTTCATCGTCCGTAAAGGGCAAAAGGGAGGAATGTTCATAAACGTCGAAAACCCGAAGAAGGCTCGCCAGTAAGGGAGCCTTCTTCCAAAGAGGAACAATGCAAGCCTGTTTGATCGAAGGGATGAAACCGAGATGGAATGCTACTCGCCGAAGCGCAAACCCAAACGCTAGGGCACCGTGAAACCAAAGCCTCTTCCTTTGGCGGTGGCGATTCGCGTTTTTCCGGCGCTCAAACGTGCAGAACAAAAGCGTACCAACAAAGTCTGGCGAATTCCTCGCGCGATATTGGTTTTTGACACCGAGACGCAGACGGACGAAGCCCAGCGCCTGACATTCGGAAGTTATCGATTTTTTGTGGATAACGAGCTGCACGAAGAGGGTCTGTTTTATGCCGATGACCTGCCCTCTAAAGACCGCAAAACGCTCGAAGGATACGTGGCCGAAAAGAACCGCCGGGGAACTCACCTACTCCTACTGAATCGCCGCGAATTCCTTAAGAAGTTTTACAAGGCTGTCTATAAGGGTCGCGCTCTATTAGTCGGATTCAATCTACCATTCGATTTATCTCGCATTGCCATTGCCGGTCGCTCAGCCCGAGGGCGGTTTGCAGGCGGATTTTCGCTCGCGCTTTGGTCTTACATTAAACAAGGAATCGAAAAACCCGATCCCCACCGACCAGGTGTCGGCGTCAAACACATCGACTCAAAGCGTGCCTTGAAGGGCTTTACCGCGCGGTTCGGTGCCGACTTGCCTGACCTGATTCCCGAAGATTCCGCAACGGGAGAGCCGGAAAAAGGCTACAAGTTTCGCGGTCACCTGCTCGATCTTCGTACCCTCGCTTTCGCCATGACGGACAGGGCTTATTCTTTGGACAGCGCCTGCCGCGCGTTCGGTGTCGAGCATGGAAAACAACATGTCACGCGGCACGGCATAGTCACTTACGACTACATCGATTACAACCGCCGCGACGTTCAGGCTACTGCTGAACTGGCTGTCAAACTCCTCGCCGAGTACGCGAAACACCCGGTTAATCTGCAGCCCACCAAGGCCTTTTCACCAGCCTCAATCGGCAAGTCCTACCTACATGGGATGGGAATCACTCCGATTTTGGAGCGGCAGTCAGATTTTCCGACGGCCTGCCTGGGTTTTGCGCAGACTGCGTTTTTTGGCGGGAGAACAAGTGCTCACATCCGAAAAGTGCCAGTGCCAGTGGTCTATGTAGATTTTCTTTCGATGTATCCGACAGTGAACAGCTTGATGGACCTGCGGCAGTTTCTCATCGCGCGCGAAGTGCGAGTGGAACACTGCACGCCTGAAATCGAACAGTTCTTGCGCAAGCTAACACCAGAAAAACTGTTTTGCCCAACTACCTGGAAGCGCTTTCCTGCGTTCGTAAAGCTAATTCCACACGGCTATCTCCTGCCGTCGCGCGGCAAATACAGCGCCGTTAGCAATGACTGGCAAGTTGCTCTGAACTATCTCTACTCGTCTGACCACGCGTCTTCGGAAGCGCTCTGGTTTTCGCTTCCTGATGTTGCCGCTTCTGTCCTTTTGAGTAGAAAGATTCCGAACATCGTCGATGCATTCAAACTCGTTCCGTACGGAAAATCAATTGAGCTCAAGTCGATACGTCTGGGTGGGGAAGTCTGTGTTAATCCGCTTACACAAGACCTGTTCCGCACCGTAATCGAGCAGCGCAAATCACTACCAAAAAGAAAAGGGCAGTCCAAAGAGGATGTGGATCGTCTGGATAAGGCTTTGAAAGTGCTGGCCAACGCGACGAGCTACGGAATCTTCGCAGAAATGAATCGGCAGGAAACCGAAAAACGAACCAAGGTGTGGTGCTACGGGATCGACCGTGATCCCTTTCAGTGTTCGGTTATTCATCCTGAGCAACCCGGCGAATTCTGCTTCCCACCGTTGGCTTCATTGATTACGGGCGCGGCCCGCCTGATGTTGGCTTTGCTCGAACACTGTGTAACGCAGCTGGGCGGGACTTATGCCATGGAAGATACCGATTCGATGGCAATCGTTAGCACCAACAAGGGAAGTCTGATTTCCTGCGCAGGGGGCAATTTTCTCACGGTCGCCGGAGAGGATGCCGTCAAAGCCCTCAGCTGGGAGCAGGTGCATCAGATTGTAAAGAAATTTGAAGCACTCAATCCTTACCGACGCGACATCATCCCTGGTTCGGTTCTCAAGATAGAAGATGACAACTACGATCCCAAAACTGGAAAGCAGCGCCAGCTCCACTGTTATGCCATTTCGGCAAAACGCTACGCGCTTTTCCTGTGGCCCAAAAACGGCGAGCCAGCGCTGTTGAGGGAGAAGGTAAATAACAAGAAGGATCGGTGGTCGAGACACGGATTGGGCCATCTCCTCAATCCGTCTGACCCGGAAGCATCCGACCGAGACTGGACTGCTGCGGTTTGGAAAATGATTATCCGGAAAGGCTGTGGCTTGAAAACGACCGCACCGAGATTTGCACACCTCCCC
>Ga0209375_1002590_pt1 | contig 12940 bp, 10 predicted proteins | sample GraSoiAngelo_131_FD_185888 | JGI IMG/M metagenome (GOLD analysis project Ga0209375, IMG submission 185888) | Grasslands soil microbial communities from the Angelo Coastal Reserve, California, USA - 14_0929_02_30cm (SPAdes) (version 2) | ecosystem: Environmental > Terrestrial > Soil > Grasslands ... | reverse complement strand
AAATCGTGTCGGCGCCATAGCTCGCCGCCACCAGGAAGTCCACCTGGAGCGGCCGCTCGATGCGGCGCACGAGATCGCTCAGGAAAATGAAGCTTCCCTTGAGGAGACCGAGCACCAGCAGCTCACCGTCGGGGTACGCCGCGGTGATCTCCTGGCCGAGCTCGCGGACCCGCCGCGCGATCGTCTCCTCGTCGAAGACGATCCGCTTGAGCTCACGCCCGCCCGTCTGCTTGAGGCTCGCCGTGCTTGGTAACATCCACCCGTACCGCCCGGGTTCCGGGCCGCGGGAGATCGTCAGCACTCCGGCAGATTCCGGGCACCCACAGAATGGTTTCGCCGCGCGCGACCACCGGGTAGCCGGGCCGGTCGCTGCGGGGCACTCGCGCTTCCATTAACATCCGCCGCAGCGGCCGCCGCCCGATGCCACCCAGGGGAACCAGCCGGTCGCCCGGACGCGGTGGCCGCACCTCCCAGTTGGCCCCCGCGATCCACGTCGTCCACTCAGCCCGCGGCAGCCGGGCCGGCGCCGGGTCGGGGGTCCATGCCACCCGGAACTCCCCGAACACCGCGCTGCCCCGCTCACCCGTCGGCACGACCTCGACGGCGGCGTCCCGGACTGCGCGGGTCACCCGCAAGCGATCGAACGCGACCTCGGCCATCCAGCCGTCCCCGAGCGGCAACCGCCGCCCGGAGGGGCGGCGCGTCAACTCGACCAGCTGGCGCGCGCGACGCACCCCCAGCACCAGGCCGCTACGCCGCGCCGCGGCACGCAACAGCGCCGCAGACAGGACGTCATCATAGCGGGCCAGCCCCCCCCGGGCAACTTCGATGCGGTGCGGCTCGATGCGCAGTCCGAGATCGGGCAGGTGGTCGAGCACGCCGTCCCAGGCGCGCCGCTCACGCGCGGCCGCTCGCCCGGCGCGCAGCACGTCGTGGCCCACGCGCGCCCCCAGGCGCTCGCCGACCAGCGGCAGGAGGACGGTGCGCACCCAGCTGCGCAGGTGTCGCGGATCGCGGTTCGCGGGGTCGTCGTGAACGGGGAGGCCCAGCTCGGTGACGTGCGCCACGAGTCGCGTCTTCGTGAAGGGGAGCAGCGGCCGCACGAGCCCGCCGCGCCCGCGCGCGGGAATACCGGCGAGGCCCGCCGGCGCGCTCCCTTTCAGGAGCCGGAGCAGAATCGTCTCCACCTGATCGTCCCGGTGATGCGCCGTCACCAGGTAGCGGGCACCGTGACGCCGCTGCACCTCGCCCAGCCAAGCGTAGCGGGCCCGTCGGGCGACGGTCTCCGTAGCATCGGGACCGAGGCTCAGCTCACCGACCTCGAACGGCAGCTCGTAGCGCTCCGCCAGCTCGCCGACCGCCCGTGCGACGGTCCCGCTGTCCGACCGAATGCCGTGATCGACGTGCGCCACCACGAGCGAGAGGCCGAGCTCAGGGGTGAGGGTGTGCAGCAGGTCCAGCAGCGCCACGGAATCGGCACCGCCGGAAACCGCCACCAGCGCGACCCCGGGATCCCCGAGGAGGCGGGTACGTGCGAGATGGGTGCGGAGGTGCGACAGCAGCGACGTCATGCTGTAGTATAAATGATTGGCGGGGCGGCTGCGGGCACTGCCTTGCCCGCCGCTCCGGCGCGGCCGTAAATATGGTGCCATGCCAATCCTGCAGCCCGACCAGATCTATCAGCTGCTGCGCAACTTGACCTCCCCGGTCGTGGCGATCACGTCCGAGCGCGGCGGGAAGCGCAACGGCATGATCGCCGACAGCGCGGTCCGCGCGTCGATCGTGCCTGCGATCCCGCGCGTGTCGGTCTACGTGCACAAGTTCAACTACAGCCACGACCTGATCTTCGAGACCGGCCACTACGTACTGCATCTATTGCGCGACGACCAGTACGAGCTGATCCACCGCCTCGGCTTCACGAGCGGGCGCGCCCGCGACAAGCTGGCCGGCGTCCCGCACCGCACCGGCACGCTGGGCGTGCCGGTGCTCGACGACTGCTACGCGCACTTCGAGTGCCGCGTGGCGAACGTGATGGACACGGGGAGTTCGACCTGTTTCCTCGGGGACGTCGTGGCCGTGGGTCACGGCGCCGCCGATCGCCCGAGTGGAACGGTGATGACGGCAGCCCATTTCCGCGCGAACATGCCGGCCGAGTGGCGGGGCGAGTACGAAGCGTTGCTGCGCGCCGCGCAGGCCTACGCGGCGGAGCGCTCGCGGGACATTCGACCGGTGGTCTGGAAGGGGCTCCACTCGCGATGAGCGCCACGCAGAGCTAGTATCACCGATCTCCGTTTCACGAGGGGTCAATGAGGCTGGCCTTCGCTGTTGCTCTACCGTCGCAGCTCCTCCTGCTCGTCAAGCCCATCCTGGCTCAGACTGCACGCGGCGTCCTCGTACCGGTAGGCGCGCACGTGAAGATCGACACCGAGTCGGGCGGGCAATCGGTCGAAGGGACCATTGTCGCGTGGCGCGGCGACACGCTGCTGGTCCAGCCCCAATCGCGCACGGATACGGTGCGCGTGGCCTCCGGCGCGCTCAAGAAGCTGCGGGTCGTGGAAAGCCCCGCGCTGTGGCGCTACACGAGTCCCAGCACGATCAACTTCTATTTCTCGACGGCCATTCCGCGCGCGCACGATGTCACATCCAGATCAGGTGACGCATACGAGCGATTGCTGCTGGTCGGCACCAAGACGGAGCTCGCCGGCGTCAACACCTCAACCGGCGCGGTGCTGTGGTCGCGCAAAGATCTGGCGGATATCAAGAATGCGTCTCTGGACATCGCCTGGAACTCGGGCTTTGGCGTCGTTTCGCGCCGTGACACGATGGAGATCCTCGACCTGCGCACCGGCCTCAAGCGTTGGGACAGTGGATCGCTGTCCTTCGTCACCGCGCGCGGCTGGTTGCCCTCGCCCGGCCTCGACACCGCCATCCTCGTTCTCGGCCGCACCGCGAACAGCGCCACGACCCTGATGGCCGTCGACCTCGCCACCGGCCACGTTCGCTGGCGACAGGACAGTGCGTTTAGCGTCGAGCCCAAGGTATTTGAAACTAGCGGCGTATCTTACTTGCTGGGAAATCAATCCCCCATCGCCGACAGCGACACATCACTCGTCCTCTACATCAGCACCGATGGGCCGATTCGTTTGGACACGCGGACGGGTCGCGTCCTGTGGCGCGGCACGGCGCTGCGTGGCGCGAAGCTGCCGCTGCCCAAAGACGGCTACGCGGCAATCCACGAGCAACACGGCGTGGATGTTCTCCCCTCCGGGGACAGTCTGGTGGCGTTCCGCGCCAATGACGGTGCGAGCCCATGGACCTCGCCGCGCAAGTTCAAGAACAAGGTGATCCGGATTGCCCCGATCAAGCAGGGACTGCTCATCCGCGGCTATGAGTGGTTTGATCTTCTTGACCCCGCCACGGGGAAATCGCTGTGGCGGGCCCCGGTGGAGATTAAGAACAGCACGTGGGATGTGCTGCGCAGCGACACCGATTATGTCGCGGACAAGAAACGTATGCTGGCTATCGCGATCGGTGACGGGACGGTGCGCACCGTGGGTACGGTGGATTTCAAGGAAAATGAAAACGTCACTGGTGTGACCGTCTGGAAACAGGGCATCATCCTGAACTCATGGCACAACCTGCTGCTCATGGATCGTCAGGGCACAGTGCGTTACCAGCGCGAGTACCCGTCGCCCAAGTCGAGCTTCGGGGAGCTGGTGAATCCCCTGGTCACCGACATCATGCGGCCGAGCACGCGCTGGGCGGGATCGCACATCTTTTTCTTTACCGGCGCGGCAGACGAACGGGGCCGCGAGGGATTCAGCATCGTCGAGGTCGACCCGATCGATGGCCACGAGGTGGGACGGCTGTGGTTCCAGGGCCGAGTGCCCTCGTACGCGATCGACAATGAATTGGGTGCGACGTTTTATCGCCGCAACGATTCGACGCTCGAGGCACTGCCCCTGCTCAATGGCGTGGACTTGAACTACGCGGCGCGCAACGGGCAGGCCGGCGTCGTCTCGGGCTTGATCCGCATGGGAGTCAATACCACTGCCGCCCGAGGAGACGACGGCTGGACCGCGTTGCATCTCGCGGCGCTCGCCGGTCACCCGGATGTCGTGCGGCTCTTGATCGCGCAGGGCGCCAACCCCGGCGCCGCGACGCGGGAGGGATGGACGCCCTGGATGTTGGCATGGCGCGAACGGCACGACAGCCTCGCGCAGGTCCTGCGCGGCAGTGCCGACACTACTTCAGCCGCCGCGCATGCAGCCAATACCTGGCGTCTCGCGCGTCAGGGGCGGATTGCGGAAGCGCTCGCCGAGTCGAACCGCGGTCTCGCGCTGGACTCGACGCTTGGTCTCTGGCCGGGGGTGCTGCTAACGGTCTGCTGGAACGGCGCTTTGGCTGGCCAGGCGAGCGCGGTGCTCGCAGTCTGTGACCGCGCGGTCGATCGCACGCCATCCGATGACGACAACTATGAGTCGGCGCGCAGGTCCCGGGGGGTAGTCCGCGCGCTGACCGGCAGCTTCGAAGGAGCGGCCACGGATCTCGAAGCCAGCGACCTGTCAGCGGATGAGACCACCACCCCCGGGCGATGGATCGCGGCGCTGCATCAGGGTCGGAATCCCTTCTCGCCCGCCGTGCTGGAGGGGATGCGGCGATAGGGTGCTAAGTCGTTGTGTTACCAATAGCGGCGGTCGGACTCGAACCGACGACCCGCGGATTATGATTCCGCTGCTCTAACCAGCTGAGCTACGCCGCCGTAAGGAATTATGTCTCGATCGGCGTCTGATGTTTGCCCATTTGTTTCCCGGTTATTTCGCTGATATCACCGGCTGAACTGAAGAACTTAGCGGAGCCTGGCCCGCGGGGGGAGTGCCAGACTTTGACGTGACCTGTTGCAGAGGGGCCTGTAACTCCTACCTTCACGGGATTCCGCGTCTCGGACTCGCGGCCGGGGACGTTGGGACGAGGCGGACGAGCACCGGCTCGCTTGCCGAGAGAAACGCGTTGTCGCCGAGCTGACCAAACGCGCCCAATCCCCAGCAGTAAGCGCGTCCAGTGTAAGTCGTGCCGCAGATGAAGTCGGAGACACCGCTGGCGGCGAGCGCCAGAAAGCGGTGCCCGCCACTTACATCCGCAGGAGAGAGCGCGTCCTGCAGAGCGCCGTTGCCGACTGCGCCATCGACCCCACGGCCCCAGCACTGCGCATGTCCGTCGCTCGTGAGCGCGCACGTCCCGGTGCGAAGCGCGACGAAGGACGCGTACGTTGCTCCGCCGGCGGCCGTGATGGGAGTGGGGGATGAATTCACCGTGCCATCACCGAACATGCCCCAGTAGTTGGCGCCCCAGCATTCCAGCGTCCCGTCAAGCGCCTGCTGGCAGCGGTGGACATTGCCAATGCTCGTGGACTTGTACGCCTTCGCCGAACGAACGAGAATCGGAGTGCGGGTGCACCCGGTGAGATTGTCGGGCGTCTGGCAGTATTGCCCGTCGTTGCCTCCAACGTCGAGCCCCCAGCAGTAAAGCTCGCCCGCGGTCGTGACGCCGCACGTCGCGCGATCGGTCGCGGCCAGTTGCGCCCACTCATGACGGCCGACTACCAGCCGCGGCGTGCGACTGCACGGGTCACTACTGAAGAACACACAGCGCTCGGCCGAGACATCACCAGCGCCCAGCGCACCGGTCCAATCCCACCCCCAGCAGTACGCGGCACGCGAGGTGGTGACGCCACAGGTATGCATCCGTCCCGCGACGAGGTGCGCGAAGCTGTGTCCGCCGGCCACGGCGGTGGGGACCGGCTCGTCCGAGAGGCTGCCGGTACCCGCCTGGCCATAGAAATTCGCCCCCCAGCAATACGCCGTGCCATCCGCAACGAGGGCGCACGTATGCAGGTCGCCCGCCACGATCTCCACGGGATGCAGGCTGGACGATCGGATCGGGATGGGGCTGCACAGAACGCCCGGTCCGAAGCGTGCGCTGCAATCCTGCATGCCGGATGCGGGCCCGAGCTCGCCGCGGAAAGACGTCCCCCAGCAGTAGACCTCTCCACGTCCAGTGATGCCGCACGCGTGCTCCGCACCAACGGCGAGATGGGTGAAGTGCCGCGCGACGGTGATGGTGGCCTGGGCCACGATCCCGTCCATGGTGGCGGTCAACACCGAAGTTCCCAGTGAGAGGGCTGTGACGACGCCCGGCCCGCTGATGGAAACGACGGGCGGCGCCGACGAACTGAAGGTGATCGAGGGATTCGTGATCAGGCGGCCGCTGGCATCCCGGGCGGTAACGGGAACGATGAGCTGCTCGTCGACGAGCAGCGTTGTGTCGCGGATGGAGAGCGTCGCTAGCGCCGGTGGCTCCGTGCCATTCTTGCACCCAGGCAGTGCGGCGCTTCCGAGGAGGACGATCCAGAAAACTGAGTGGTGCACACTCATAGCCATCCTCCGACTAGCGCCGGTACTGCATCGTGCTCGTGCTCGAGGCCGCCTATACGAGTCGTGTTCAAGCTGCGGGCCACTCGTCCGCTGACACAAGGTCGTTGGATGACAGTCCGTGTCCGGCCGGATACAATCTGGACGAATGCGCCCGGAGGACGGCCGGCTTCCGGCTTAGCGGGCCAACCAGGGTAGCGGGAGTGGGGCCCGTGCCTGGCCCCCGCAGAATGCGACAGTACTGCCCCCTTCCGTAGGGGCGGCGACACACCCGTTGCATCGACTCCACACGTAGCGGCGCCGCCTCCCACGAATTCCGCCGAACTGCGCATCCCGACGCCTGTCGACGCGGTGCGCCGCTTGCAGCCTCTGGTCCGCAGGCCATGAAGACGCTGCGTGTTGCGCTGGTCGCCGCGCCCGCCGCGACCGTTGCTGTCGACGAAGCCCCGCCGAACGAGCTCGACGCACGACGGGAGCTGGCGCGCGAATGCCACCGCGAATTCCGCATCGAGGCCCTGCTGCAGCGACCACCCGGGCCCATCGTCTACCTGGCCCGTGACGCGGAGGAGCGACCGCTGGCACTGAAGGTCGCGCCGCGCGTGGACGGGGGGCCGGAGGATCGCTTCCACGCCGCAGCCGACGCCGCGGCGGAGCTCGCTCACCCGCACATCGTGCCGGTCTACCGGCACGGCGCCACGGAGAATTTCCTGTGGTGCGCCGCCACGTACGTGGACGCCCGGTCGCTCGCGACCATGCTGCAAACCAGTGGACCGCTCGAGCTCTCGGCCTGTGTGCGGATCTTCGAGCAGGTCGCGAGCGCGCTGGACTACGCGCACCGCCGCGGGGTGGCCCACGGAGCCCTGACACCAGGGAGCATCATGGTGGACGCCAACGAGTGGGTCCTGGTGGACGACTTCGCCACGCGCGGGCTGCTCGACTCCGCTCCCGAGGGCGCGGCCGGCGAGCCGGCAGCGAAGGCGGGGGAGGATCAGCGTGCGCTGGCGGCGATCGCTTACGAGTGTCTCACGGGAACGCCGCTGGGTGACAGTCTCCCAGCCGGGGAGGACGGCCTCCCCGGACTCCCCCTGCACGTCGCGCAGGCGCTGCGCCGCGCAGTCTCGAGCGGGCAGGCCGACCGGTTTCCCAGTGTGCTCGACTTCGTCGCGGCCCTCGGGGGCACGCGGCCGGACGCGCGGACGGCGTGGTTCGCCGCGAATCCGCGGAAGAAGGGACCGGGAACGCCGGTCGTGCTCGTGGACGCCGACTGGGATCCGGCGGCGAAGCCGCTCGGCGGACGGCTCGCTGCCGCCGCCGCGGGCCTGCTGGTCGCACTCGCTGGGGGCGCCGCATGGCTCGGCATCTCGTCGATACCTGCATCCCCGGCGAGTCGAGAACCCGTCGCGAGCGCTCCGGCGCCCGCCACCGGGGCGCCACCGATGGCCCCGAGCGCGAGCAGTGACACGTTCCTGCCGCCCGCACGGGACGCCGCGCCACGCTCGTCCGCGACACCGGCACCGGTGCGCCCGAAGCGTCCGTCGGGCACGACGCGCGCGCCGGTCGTGAGGAGGCCGGCGCGCCACCTGGAACCCGGCTTCCTCTCAGTCAATGCCATCCCGTGGGGGAGCGTGTACCTCGACGGTCGTCCCGTGGGGAACACGCCGCAGATCGACCTCCAGGTCGCCGCCGGCCCACACCGGCTGCGGGTGGAGCGCGACGGCTACCGGCCGTACGACCGCGTGATCGACGTGGCGTCGGGGCAGCGGCTCCGCATCACCGACATCGCGCTCGCGGAGCGTTAGCCGCGTGACGCGCGCTAGCGTCGTTCTCGCCGTGTCGCTGCTCGTGTGCGGAGCGCGGGTATCGCGCGCCCAGTCGGCCAGCGAGCTCCTGAGACAGGGCGTGCAAGCGTATCAGGCCCTGGAATATGACGCGGCGGCGGCGCTCTTGGAGCGGAGCCTGCGACGCGATTCGGTGACGGGGCTCGCGGACTCGCTGCAGACGCGGGCGCTCACGTACCTCGCGGCGACGGAGCTGTTCCGGGGACAGCGCGATTCCGCCGTTGCCGCGTTCCGCCAGCTCGTCCTGCTCAACCCGCGGTATCGGCCGGACGAGCTCATCTTTCCGCCCCAGGTCACGAATCTGTTTCAGGAAGTCCGCCGGGCGACCAAGGCGATCGCGGTCGCGGTGCCGCCCGTGACCGAGCTGCGCGCGCGGCTCGACCGGTTCAAGGCCCGGGTGCTCGCGAGCTCGCTCGCGGACGTGACGGTGACGCTGGCGCACGAGGACGGGACGCCGGTGCTGCAGCTGTACAGCGGGCCGGTGGCCGACAGCCTCCTCGTATCGTGGGACGGTCTCACGGCGGCGGGTACGCCGGCGGACGATGGCCGTTACATCTTGCGGGTGACGCCGCGGAGCCCCGCGGCGGACGGGCCGCGCGCGCGTCAAGTGGTGCTCGACGTCAAGCAACAGCCACCGGATACGCTGCCCTGGCCGCCAACACCAACGCTCCTGCCGGAGCGGACCCTGACGGGGCCGGCCTTCCAGTCGCTCGCGGCGGGGCTCGTCGCCGGAGCCGCCGTCGTCGCGCTCCCGTCGCTCATAGCGCAGGGCAAGGATGCGACCGGGGCGCGCTTCGCCGTCGGCGCAGCCGTGGGCGTGTCCGGACTGGTCGGCTTCTTCGCGCGGAAGCCCCGCCCCCTCGACGCCAACGTGCGCGCGAACGCATCGCAGCGCGAGGCCTGGAAGCGACGGGTCGACGCCGTCAAGGCGGAGAACGCCGCCCGGCTGCGCACGACGCGGCTGGTCGTCCGCGCAGGGCCCGAGACCATCGCGGAGCGAGGATCGCCATGAGGATTGTCGGGCTGATCGGAATCCTGGCGCTCGCCGCGCCGGCCCTCGTGATTTCGCAGGGGCGGCCAACCCTGGCGTTCCGCGGGGACGCTGGCTTCGTGTGGGTGCGGAGCGACACCGCTCCAGCGGGGGCCGGCGCGATTCAGCTGCGCGGGCCGGTCCTCGGAGGAGAGGGCCGTCTGGTGTTCAATGGATTCAGCGTGGGACTGGGGCTCTCGAGCGGCACGCTCAAGGCGGCAGATCAGGGGACCGCGAAGCGCGACCTCATCGAAGGCCGACTGCTCGTCGCCGCGCGGCCTCTCCCCTGGCTCGAAATGAGCGTTGGTCCGTTCGTGCGGGCGTACGTCACGGACGCCGTCACCGAGCGCTGGGTGTTCTGGCAGGCCCGGGCCCGCGCCGACGCGCCGATCGTGACCTCCGGCCTCACGAGTTACGTGGAGCTGTGGCGCGCGGTGTCCTCGCAGGTGAATCTGGTGGCCGGGGCCGGTCGGGTGCAGGGGGGCGAGGCGGGCGTGACCTACCGCCCGCCGAAGCGACCGTTCTCGCTGCGTCTTGCCTACCGGGTGGACGACGCGGCTGTGCGGGGAGGCGGGGACGGCAGCCAGATGCTCGAAGCGATCAGCCTGTCCGTCCTGGTGGGAGAGCGGTAAAGCGACGCTTACCGCGGAGTCGGTCCCGAGTCCTCGCTTGTCGCGTCGACTTTCGGCACCAACCGATACAATAGCTCGCCCTTCCGGATCATCCCGAACTGCTCGCGCGCCGCGCGCTCCTGCGCGGCCGGGTCGGTCTCGAGCTCGCGGGCTAGGCGCTGCAGCGAATCGAGCTGGCGCTCGAGGTCGCGCACGGCGCGGCGTTCCTCGGCGAGCTGGCTTCGCAGCTTGAGCCAGTCGAGCGTACCGTACTCCCCCGCCTGAAAGGCCAATCCCGCGAGCACCACCGCCGCGGCGATCCCGATCAGCCGTGGGCGCGTCACAATCCGTACAGATGCCGGCCGGGGTAGTACGCCGTGTCGCCCAGCTCCTCGGCGATGCGCAGCAGCTGGTTGTACTTGGCGACACGGTCGGTGCGCGAGGCGCTCCCGGTCTTGATCTGCCCCACGCCGGTCGCCACCGCGAGGTCGGCGATGAACGTGTCCTCCGTTTCGCCGGAGCGATGCGAGATCACGGCGCCGTATCCGTTGGAGCGCGCGTGCGCGATGCACTGCAGGGTCTCGGTGAGCGAGCCGATCTGGTTCAGCTTGATGAGGATCGCGTTCGCCACGCTCTCCTCGATCCCGCGATCCAACCGCTCGATGTTGGTGCAGAAGAGATCGTCGCCGACGAGCTGCACGCGGGCGGACAGCGCTTCGGTGAGCTTCGCCCAACCCGCCCAGTCGTCCTCGGCCAGCCCGTCCTCGATCGACACGATCGGATAGCGGTCGATCCAGCTCTTGTACAGCGCCACCATCTCGTCCGACGACTTGGTGCCGGCGCCGCTCTTCTTGAAGACGTAATTCCCCTCCTGGTAGAGCTCGGACGCCGCCGGGTCGAGCGCGATGGCGACGTCCTTCCCGGGCTCGAGCCCGGCGCCCTCGATCGCCGCCATCACGGCCTCGAGCGCCGCCTCGTCGCTCGCGAGATTGGGCGCGAATCCCCCCTCGTCCCCCACCGCCGTGGAAAGATTGCGCTTGGACAACACCTTCTTCAGGGCGTGGAAGACCTCGACGCCGATCCGGAGACCCTCGGGGAAACTCTCGGCGCCGATCGGCACGATCATGTACTCCTGGAAGTCCACCGTGTTGGCCGCGTGCGCGCCGCCGTTCAGGATGTTCATCATTGGGACGGGGAGGACGTTGGTGACGGGCCCGCCGAGGTAGCGGTACAGGGTGAGGCCGGCGTCCTGGGCCGCCGCCCGCGCCACGGCCATCGACACCGACAGAATCGCGTTGGCTCCGAGGTGACTCTTGTTGGGGGTGCCGTCGAGGTCGAGCATCGCGTAGTCCACCGCGATCTGCTCCTCGGCCGACATGCCCTCGAGCCGCGGGCCGATCACCTCGTTCACGTTCTTCACCGCCTCGAGCACGCCCTTGCCGCCGAACCGCTTCTGATCGCCATCGCGCAGCTCGACCGCTTCGTGCTCCCCGGTGGAGGCGCCGCTCGGCACGGCGGCCCGTCCAGCCGCGCCGCTCGACAGGGTAACGTCCGCCTCGATAGTCGGATTGCCCCGACTGTCGAGGATCTCGCGCGCGCGCACCGAGATGATCGTGCTCATGATGGCCCGTACCCTAGCGGTCGACGCCCTCGGCGTCAACGCGCGCCTTCAACGCGAGGACCGCCGCATGCGCTCGGTCGCGCAGCTCACGGCGCCGCTCGACCGTCATCCCCGCCGTGGAGATCGGCTCGCCGATCACGACCCGGATCGGTCGCGGTCGCAGGAAGAACCGCCCCTTGGGCATGATCTCGAATGTGTTGCCGACGTACACGGGCACCACGGGCACCTGGGCGGCGATGGCGAGGCCAAAGGGCGCGTTCTTGAACGGCAGCAGCTCTCCCGTGCGGCTACGCGTCCCCTCGGGAAACAACAATGCCGAGGTGCCACTCCGGATCACCTCGGCGGCGCGCCGGTAGGCCTCCAGGGCCCGCGCCGGATGCGCGCGGTCGATCGTCAGGTGGCCGGCCGTCACCATCGCGCGGCCCAGGAGCGGGATCCTGGCGAGCTCCTGCTTCGCCACCATCCGCACCGACCCCGGCAGCGTGGCCGCGAGGGCCCAGATGTCGAACATCGACGAGTGGTTCGCGGCGTACAGGACCGGGCGGTCGGGAATGCGGTCCAGCCCCTCAGCCCGCACCGGGGTCCCGGCCGCCCAGAGCACCTGGCGCGACCAGTCATTCGTTCCCCAGTCGTAGACGTCCCCCCCTCCGGGCCGCCGCTTCACGCCCAGCAGAGCGGCGACGATCACGCCCGTCGCGTGAATCACGCTCGAGACCACGACCACCAGGTAGAACCACAGCGTGCGGATCATTGCGCGGGGAAATGATCGAAGCCGGGGGGAGGCGTGATCGGTCGGCCGTCGTGGGTCATGCGGACGCCGCGCCCCGCGATACAGGCGCCGATCCGAGTGAGCGGCAGCCCGGTGGCGCGACCGAACGCCTTCGCGCCCGCGGTCCCGAAGCGTCGTGGCATGGCCACGAGCAGCTCGTACTCCTCTCCGCTCCGCACGGCTGCGAGTGGCGTGACACCCGGCCAGCAGGGAACGCGCTCCAGCTCGATCGCAACTCCGACGCCCGACGCCGCCGCGACATGTCCCGCGTCACCCGCCAGGCCGTCGGAGATGTCGATCATGGCGCGCGCTCCCCGGCGCGCTAGCCAACGTCCCGCGGCAATCCGCGGCACCGGCCGGGCGAAGCGGCGCCGTAAGGCCGGAGCGAAGCGGCGCCCCCGCCCGGCCCGGAGCGCCGCGAGCGCGAGCCCTGCACCGCCCAGCCGCCCCGTCACCCACAGCCCATCCCCCGGGCGCGCGCCGCTGCGCCGCACGGGTCGCTGGGCGACCCCGAGCACGCACACATCCACGAGATAGCGTGGGGAGCGCACGAGGTCTCCGCCGAGCACACTCGCGCCGACACTCCGCGCGGCTGCGCCCACTCCGGCCATGATCTGAACGGCGGGTGAGGCGTTGCCGG
>Ga0209375_1002585_pt1 | contig 12949 bp, 12 predicted proteins | sample GraSoiAngelo_131_FD_185888 | JGI IMG/M metagenome (GOLD analysis project Ga0209375, IMG submission 185888) | Grasslands soil microbial communities from the Angelo Coastal Reserve, California, USA - 14_0929_02_30cm (SPAdes) (version 2) | ecosystem: Environmental > Terrestrial > Soil > Grasslands ... | reverse complement strand
CGCGCGCGTCCGCCCACGCGGCGCTCGTCGCCGAATTGTTGCGCAGCGCGATGTCGATCACGTCGGCGAGCGTGAGTTGCGCGATCCGCTCCGCGAGATCGGCGGGCAGGTTCGGCGGCAACGCCGGGCGCGCGGCGCGCGGGGCGGTTGCCTCGCGGGGGGGCGTCCAGAGGGCGTTCGGCGCCGGCGCCGTACCAGGCACCCCGCGCACCCCGGGCGTCCCGCAGCTCGCGAGCAGCCACGCCAGGGCGGCGAGGTGCGTTGCCGGTCGAAACGCGGCGCGCGCCCGGACATGGAAGGGGACAGGTCGCTGACGGGTCGGCATCCGAGCGTGCATGCGGCTCTGGGTTAAGGAGTCAGGGCGGGACTGGGGTTCCCGGATTATACGCACGACGTGCCCCGGGCGTGGAGGCTCTTCTATTATGAGGGTGCGGCTCGACCGCTGGCTATGGGCCGCCCGGTTCTTCAAGACCCGGGCGCTGGCCGCGGCGGCGATCGGGGGCGGCAAAGTGGAAGTGGGCGGCGCGCGCGTCAAGCCCGCGAAGCTGCTCGCGGTCGGCGACCGGCTGCGGATCCGGCGCGGTCCGTTAGAGTACGTCGTGACGGTGCGCGTCCTGTCGGAGCACCGCGGCTCACCGGCGGCGGCCGCCGCGCTCTACGCGGAGGACCCCGACGCAAAGCGCGCGCGGGAACGCCTCACCGAACAGCTGCGCCTCGCCCCCTCCCTCCGCTATGAAGGAAAGGGCAGACCGACCAAGCGCGAGCGACGCGCGATCGAGCGGCTCAAGGGCGAGTGACACGTCGACGCAAGGCTTTGATCAATTGAATCTGCCCCGCATGATAAAGATCATGCGACGCAATCCCGTACAAGTGAGCCACATTGCTCCATGACGAACGCCAGCCCTTGGCGTTGAGCCGGGCCGCGGGGAAGCGGGCGATGGCTGCGCGCAGCAACCGGTGCTGCTCTTGCAGCAGCGCGACGTCGCGTCGCCACGCAGCGGCGTCGGGTTTGGCTGGTAACGCCGGCCAGTTGCTTCCCGGACGCGGGAATGCGAGCGCCGGATCGCGGGTCAGCCGCCGGCGCACGATGTACTTCCAGTACGCCGTGTGCAGCACGACCTCCCAGATGTTGTGGCGTCTCCGACCCGGCCGCCACAGCGCGTCGCGGTGTGTGAGACCGCGGACGGAGCCCCACAGGCCCGTCCCGTGCCAGGCCCGGCGATCGAACGCCTGATCGAGCAGGTCGAGCAGCAGCGAACGAGGCGTACGCGCGCTCAGACGATCTCGGCGCCGTCGAGGTGGCGATACATCGCTAGGGCAGGAACTCCTTGGGAATCGGATGCGTCGCATCCTCGTCGAACCAGATGGCCGAGGCGACCCACCAGCGCGTCCCGTCCCAGTAGAGCTGCACGGCGTTGATGCCACGCCCCTCGACGGGGCCGTCCGCCGTGCGATGCTCTTCGTAGGTACTGAATACTTGCGCGATGTTGCCGTAGGTCTGCGTCACGCGGTGGATCTCCCGCTCGAAGAAGCCGTTGTGGACCATCTCGGAATCGGACGCGTCCACGAAATCCTGATGTGTCATCACGCGCGCGTAGGGGCGTCCCTTGGCGAAGCCCGTGGCGACGAACCGGAGATCGGGAATGTAGAGCGAGCGGTCGCGCGACCACTGACGCGGCTGCCCGGCAGGCCCGGTGATCACGTCATAGTAAGCCTTAATCACCCCGGCCAGATTGGCCACGTCCTCAGCACGGGGAGCCATGGTTGGGACGGGCACGTGCCGCGCCGGTGCCTGGGCGGCGAGCCCGGGCGGTGCGACGAGAGCGGTCACGAGGCAAAGGGTTAGGCGGTGTGCACGCATGATGCCTCCGGGTCGTGTCGTGAGGGTGGTGGGACACTAACCTACTGGAGACACACCACGATGCCCAGCCGATCGCGGTGGCCTTGGTGACGTCGTGGGGGGTCGGAATGACACTGGTCGCGAGCAGCCGGACTTACTGGAGCCCGATCGCCACCCCGACCCCGATGGCACTCGCGCCCAGTGCCAGGAGCCCAAGCAGCAGGGGCAGCGCGAACCGCAGCCAGTCTTCGTAGCGGACCTGCGCAGCCGCGAGAATCGCCATGAGAGCGCCGTTGGTGGGCGTGAACAGCTCGCACAGCCCGCCGCCGTATTGATAAGCGAGCACGGTCACCTGGCGCGACAGGCCGAGCAGGTCGGCGATGGGAACGAGGATCGGGAGCGTCAGCACGGCGTGACCGGTCGGGCTCGGCACCGGCACGTGGACGAGTGCGTGCACGAGCATCATGCCGAGCGCTGCCAGCGCGAGCGGCAGGTGCGCCACCGGGGTGAACAGCCCGTGCACGATCGTATCCACGATCCGCCCCTGGTCGAGCGTGACGTAGATCGCGCGCGCAAAACCGATGAGCAGAGCGGCGTAGGCCATGGACCGAAAGCCTATGACGAATGCCTCCGCGGTCCCCCCTACCCCCAGCCCTCCCACGAGGCCCGCCATCACGCCCATGACGAAGAACAGCGCGGCCATCTCGTTGAATCCCCAACCCGCACGCAGGACACCGAGCACGAGCGCGCCGAATGCGGCGAGCACGAGAACGAGCACGGAGCTGCGCCGGGAGTCGAGCGTGCCCGTCGGGGGGCCGGCCTCGCCGGTCGGGGCGGTACGCGTGCGGACGCAGTAGCGCACGGTGCCCCAGATCCACATCGCGAGCGCAGCCGCCAGAAACGCAAGCCGGAAGACCGAGCCCGAGAGGACCTGCAGTTGGGCGAGTTGTTGCGCGATGCCGACCTGGAACGGGTTGATCGGGCTGAACGCCGCTCCCACCGCGGCGGCCCCGAGGCTCATCGCGACCGCGATCACGGGCCGGTAGCCGAGCCGGCGCGCCAGGAGCAGCATCACGGGAATGAGCGCGATGATCTCTTCTTTCATGTTGTCGAGCACGCCGCCCAGCGCGAACGCCAGGGACGCTGCGGGGATCACGAGGGCTTCGGTCCGTCCGAGCCGTCGCACCAGCCAGTCCACCCCCTGCCGGAGCGCCCCCGTTTCGTCGACCACGGTAAACGCGCCACCGATCAGAAACACGAAGAAGATGACCGAGGCCGCGTCGGCCATCCCCCGCGGGATCGCCACCAGAGCCTGGAACGGCCCGACCGGCCTCGGCGGCACAGCATGATAAGTGCCGGCGACTACGAGCCTGCGCCCAGTGGCGGGATCGTCGCGGCGGTCGTACTCGCCCGGTGGGAGCACGTGGCTCGCCAGGGCGGCGAGCAGCACGCCCGCGCACATGAGCGTCAAGGGGTGGGGGGGGGGGAAGCGCACGGGCCACAGTATGCGACCGCTCCCGCGCGGCGGTTAGCCCCCGCCTCGCAGCCAACCGTGGTGTACGTGCCTCGCCGCTCGAACTTGAAGGTGGATACCTACAACGGCCCGATCGGCGTGCGCGAGGTCAAGGATCGGATGGCCCTGACGGCCTACAACGGTCCCGTTTTGCTGGACGGCGTGGGTGGCGACGTGCACGCCCGGACGACCAACGGGCCGGCGGACATTCGCCGCAACTAGCGGCGGCCGAGCCGCCGGATCTCATCCGACTCGTAGACCCGCACGCCGCGCCCTCCCTCGCGGGCGACCCGGACCATGGCGCGCGCCACGACCAGTGCTTTGATCGGTCGGTAGCGGGCGAGGGAGCCCATGAACGCCCAGGAGATGAGCGGGCTGAGCATCATGGCCATCCACTCGGCGGGCCGGCGCACGGCGCGCCGGCCGAGCAGCAGTGAGGGGCGGAAGAGGTGCATCCCTTCGAACGAGAGGCGCCGCAACGCCTCCTCGGCTTCTCCCTTCACGCGGTTATAGAACACCCGGGAGCGCGGGTCGGCGCCGATCGCCGTGACCGCGAGGAATTGCGACGCCCGGTGACGCACCGCGACTCGCGCCAGCTCGACGACGTATGCGTAATCGACCTTTCGGAACGCTTCCTGCGAGCCGGCGCGCCTGATGGTGGTGCCGAGGCAGCAGAATACGTCGTGCACGCGCGGGAAGTCCGCCATCTGGGCCAGGCCGTCCAATGCGAGGATGCGCTGCTCCAATCGCTTGTGTGTCGTCGGCAGCGCGCGCCGGGCGAGGACGGTCACACGCAGGTATTCGGGATCCTCGAGCAACAAGTGCAGGACGTGGCTCCCGACGAGCCCCGACGCGCCGGCGACGAGCGCGGTGCGGGCCACGCGCTCAGCGCCACAGGGAGAGGAGCACGCCCATGAACAGCAAGTGCGCGAGCTGATACCCAGCGTCGATCACCCACGCGGCGATCGGTTTCTCAGAGAACATGTTCGCGGTGAGCCCGATCGGGGCCGTGAAGCCGAGCCACGAGAGGAATCCCAGCCACAACCCCTGGGCCAGGGTGGTGGCGTTCGTGTAGGAGACGAGCAGCGCAACCACGTACGCCATCACCAGATAGCAGAGCAACGAGACCAGGTACGCCCGCGTCACGCCTTTCTGCCGCATCGCCTCCACCTTCTCGGGCGTGTACCCCTGGGCCGCCATCCACTGCTTGGCGAACAGGATCGGCGAGTACCAGACGCCACCGAGGACGAGGGTCAGGACGCCGGCGACGAGGACGGCGAGGATGTTGACGTTGGCGGTCGGCATGAGGCGGGCTCCGAGTCAGGGTCGTGAGGCAACAAGCTACGGTGGGCTCCGGGGAGGCGTGAGAGCCTCGCGTGGGGTCCCCACTACGGCTCCTGGGACATCGCGGAGGCGTACGTCCACCCCCGCAGGCACGACCAGGCGTACACCAGTATGCCGGCGAGGCGAACTCCGCCGCCGATGAGCTGGTCCTGGTTCAAGAGCCCGAGCCGGCCGAGGATATAGTTCCAGTCGTGCTCGCCGCCGCCCACGAGCGGGAGCAGCTCGGCGCGCGCGTCCTGAACGTAGACCGAGATGTTCCAGAGGTTTTGGGCCACCCACCAGAGCGCCACGGTGGCTGCGTGGCGGTCGCCCTGGCGCCAGAAATACGCCACAAAGATCGCGGGCATGAGGAGCTGCATCAGCGTCCCACCGAGGAAACCGATGAACTCCCCAAACAGGCCGAACAAGGGATGCCCGAACTCGTGGATGGCCAGATCGAGACTGTCGAGCCAGCCGTAATGGTTCGGATGAAAGATCAGGTACGCGCCGTAGACAGCGAGCAGCCCGGTGAGCGCGAGCCGCGCTCGCCGCTCGGCTATGATGCCACCCGTTTCGATCGGAACGTCCCGCTCATGAGCGGCTTGCCGCCGCCGGCCGGTCGCATCTCGAAGGTGCCGTTGAGCGAGTCACCGCGCACCTTGCCGATGGTCGTCGTGATGACGTCTGCATCTGCGGTGAGGCTGTGGTAGGGCCCGAGCTCGTTGACGAGCGCGGTGTCGCTCACCTCACGCGTGCGGATAGGCACGGGGGAAGCGGTGACGGATGTGTAGGTCAGGGTTCCGCGGAGCGACCCGTCCTGCGTCACGGCGGTCACGATGCGCCAGGGGATCCCGGAATCCGAGGCGCTTCGGAACGACCGACCTTCCCACGTGCCGGCATACTTCGCTCCCGGCCCGGCTGCCGCGCGCGACCTGTCTCCGGGCGCACACGCGCCCGCGACCAACACTGCGCAAAGCAGTGTCCGCATATCGAATCTCCCCCCTGTGAAGCAGTTGAGTATGAACGCCCGGGCCGCCCGGCACAAGCAAGCCGGCTCTACCCCGTGCCGTGCAGGCCCTGGGCAATCCCTCGGACCGTGGTCAGCAGCGCTCCGAACAGCTCCCCCTCCGGCCGACCGGCTGCCCGCCAACGAGTCAGCAGGTCCACCTGCAGCAGGCTCATCGGATCCACGTAGGGATTCCGGAGCCGGATCGAGCGCTGCAGGGCCGGATCCTCGTCGAGCAGTGCGGATGTGCCCTTGAGCCGCAGGACCACCGAGACCGTGCGATCGAACTCGGCCTGGATGACGGCGAAGAAGCGCGCCGCGAGGGGGGAGCCCGCCAGCCGGGCGTAACGCGCGGCGATGCCCATGTCGGCCGTGCCGAGGACCAGCTCGACGTCGTCCACTAGGGCCTTGAGGAACGGCCAGTCGCGCGCCATCTCGCGCACCACGGTTTCGCCGTGCGCGCGCACGGCCGTTTCGACCGCCGTACCGAAGCCGTACCAGCCCGGCAGCATGTGGCGGCTCTGGGTCCAGGCGAACACCCAGGGTATGGCGCGCAGCTGCTCGAGCCCACCCGTGCTCTCCGGGCCGGCACGGCGCGCGGGCGGGCGTGAGCCGATCGGCATGCACTCGATCACATCGATCGGTGTCGCCAGCCTGAAATACTCGACGAATCGCGGGTCGTCGTGCACCAACCCCCGGTACGTCGCCCGGCTGGTCGCAGCGATCTCGTCCATCAGCGCGTGCCACCGTGGAATGCGGTGGTCCGCTGACGGCGGGAGCGCCGTCGCGAGCGCGACGGCGCCCACCGCCTGCTCGAGCGTACGGAGTGCGATCCCGCGCAGCCCGTAACTCGCGCTGATCACCTCGCCCTGCTCGGTGACGCGCAGGTGTCCGCGCACCGTGCCAGGCGGCGCGCCCAGCACGGCGCGCGTGATCTTGCCGCCACCGCGGCTCACGCTGCCACCCCGGCCGTGGAACAGGGTGAGGTCGATGCCGTGCGGCTCGAGCGTCGCGACCAGCGCCGCCTGCGCGCGCTGCAACGCCCAGCGCGACGCCGCGATCCCGACGTCCTTGTTACTGTCCGAGTAGCCGAGCATGACGAACTGGCGGCGACCACGGACCTCGACGTGAGCGCGGTACAGGTCGTCGGCGAGAAGCGAAGCCATCACCTGAGGCGCGGCCGCGAGATCGTCGCCGGTCTCGAACAGGGGGGCGATGTCGAGGGCGTCGAGCCCTGCCCACCGCGCCAGCAACAGCACCGTGAGCGCGTCGTCCGGTCCCTGCGCCATGCTGACGATGTACGGGCCGATGGCGCGTGGTCCGTAACGCGTCTGGCATTCCGCGATCGTCTTGAACACGGCGAGCGTGCGCTCGGCCTCCGCGTCCGGCGGGGCGGTGGGCGGTTCCCCGGCTGCGAGGGTGCGGTGCAACCGGGCCGTGCGCTCCGCGCTCGAGCGCTCGAGCCAACCGGAATCGTCGAGCAGACGACCCGCCACGGAACGGTGCACCAGCGCGTTCTGGCGCACGTCGAGCGTGGCCAGATGGAAGCCGAACGTTTCGACACGTCGCTGGAGGCGCCGCACGCCGAATAGCCCGGCATGCACGCCCCCGTGGCGGGCGAGGCTCTGGCTCGCGAGCTCCAGGTCGGCGGCAAACTCGGCCGCGCTCCCGTAGCCGGTTGGGTCGTCTCGTTGCGTCGCGGTGAGGCGCGCCGCGACGAGTCGGAGCAATACGCGATACGGCATGTCGCGATACCGAGGCGGCACGGCGTCGCTGGCTGCCGGGAATCGGGTCGCGTACTCGGCCCCGCGTTGAATGACGGCGTCGTCCACGCCGACCCGCGACAGCGTCTGAGTGAGCCGCTGCGACAGCTGGAGCGCCTCCCGCTGATAGCGTTCCAGGGCGAGCACGCGATGGCGGGCCAGAGCGGCGCGTATCGTGTCGGCGGAGACGTTGGGATTGCCGTCCATATCCCCGCCTACCCAAGAGCCGAACCGCAGGACCGGCGGGACGGCGATGCCGGCGCCGGCAGGTCCATAAACGTGCGCGAGCGCGTCGGCCAGCTCTTCGTAGAGGGGCGGCACCACGCGATAGACGACGTCCGCCAGAAAAAACAACACATGCTCGAGCTCGTCGAGCACCGTGGGGCGGCCGGGATGCGGCTCCGTCTGCCAGGCGACGGTGATCTCTTCGCGGATGCGGCCGAGCAGGGCGCGTTCCTCGGCGGGGGTGGTGGACTGGTCAAGACGGCGCACCAGCAACCGGCCGATGACCTGCTGCTTCTCGAGCAGCGTCCGGCGCGTCGCTTCGGTGGGATGGGCGGTGAAAACAGGCTCGAACACCAGGCGCTGGAGCACGTCGTTCACGGCGGCGAGCCCGAAGCCGGCGGCGGCAAGGCGACGCAGCGCGTCTTCCAGACCTCCTTCCTGGGGCGCGGCCCCCGTTCCCTCGGCACGCAGGTAGTCGCGGCGCCGACGGACGCGGTGCACCCGCTCGGCGAGGTTCACGACGTCGAAGTACGCCGCGAAGCCGTGCACCAGCTCGGCTACGTCCCGGGGCCCCAGCCCCCCGACGGCGGCTTCGAGCTCGGCGTCTCCCGCTCCCCCCACTTCCCCCTCCTCGCGCCGGCGGATCGCCGCGATGCGCGCTGTCTCGACTCGTTGAAACAAGGTCTCACCGCCCTGCTCCCTGATCACCTCGCCAACGAGCGCACCGAGGGTGTGAACGTCGTCGCGCAGGGCGGCGTCCTTCTCGCTGAAGCGGATTTCGCGGCGGGCGCTCGGGTTCATCGATCTCCAGACGCGGGCGTGCGGCGTCGCAACACTCCGCTGATGGCAGACGGTTTGCACGGTCCCGAACCCAACGGCGGCTGGGGGTAGCAGTCGTCATCGCCGCGGCGGACGCCGGTCGCGGTCGTCCCGTTCGACATTCCGAGTGAAGGATATCGCCATGCGGCACCTTTCAGAATTCCTCCGAATCGTCCGCGCCTGCGCGTGCTTCGCGCTCATCGGTTCGACCGCCTGTTCGGATGTGTCCGTCCAGCCCGACCGGCCTCCCGCACGGGCGCTGGTGCTGCAGTCCGACGGACTGTATTGCACGGAGGCAGACGCCAGACTCAGCTCGGGGGCGCCCTACCAGGTTTGCGTGCACCCCGATCGCTGGAACCGTGACCTCGTCGTCTTCATCCCAGGTTACGGCGATCCCGCTCGCACCCCGAGTCTTCCCGACCTCTTCGGCGAGACACCGGCCGTGGGGCTCTTCACCGAGCTCGGCTACGCGTTCGCGACGACCGGCTTTCGCGGCTCGGGCCTCATCGAGCCCGACACCTGGATCGGAGGCGATTTGCTCGAGCTCGTCGGCACCGCCAAAACGCTGCTCTCCAACACGACAGGTCGCTCGAGTCGTTTCGTGTATCAGACCGGGGGCTCTCAGGGCGGACTGGGGACGGTGATGGCGGTCGAGCGGTACCCCGGCACGTTCAGCGGGGGCCTCGCGGCGTGCGGTCCGATCGGCGATTACCGCAGGCAGGTCGCCTACGTCGCCGATTTCCGAGCGGTGTTCGATTACGCCTTTGCGCCCGTGATTCCTGCGTGGCCGGTGTGGAGGCAGGATCTGACGGCCAACAATCCCGGGACCATCGATCCCGACTCATGGGGAGCGGCCGAGCAGGCCAGCGGTGCGGCTCTCGACGACCCGAGCAACGCCGACAGGATCCGGGAGGTCCTGGCGGTGACCCACGCGCCGACCGACGCGGGTGATCCCGCGACCATCAAGGGGACGACGCTGGGGATCCTCTGGTACAGCTTCCGTGGCACGAACGACGCCATTGAGAAGACGGGAGGCATGCCGTTCGACAACGTGGACCGTTCATATGCCGGGTCGCACGACGATGCGGCGCTGAACGCCGGCGTCGCGCGGTTCCGATTCACGGCCGACCCGGCATTGGTGGCCCAGCTGCAGACTTCCGGGCGCCTCGCCCGGCCGTTGGTGACGATTCACACCACGGGCGATCCGATCGTCCCGATCTGGCACGAGCCCTTGTATCGCAAGAAGCTGTCGTTCTTTGGCCGGCTGTTGCACACGCCGATCACCGTCAACCGGTACGGGCACTGCAACCTCACCGACGCCGAAGTGGTGGCGGCGTTTGCGGTGCTGGTGCTCAAGGTGACGGGCTTCAATCTGCTCGTGTCCGACCGGGTGCTGCCGAGCCTGGGTGCACAGGCGGAGTTCATGCGTCTGTCGCAGGCGTATGGAGCGAGCCCGACCCTGACGCACGAGCCTCCGCCGTGACTACTCGCCTATGTCTTCGTTCCAGAGCGCCGGTTGAGTCGCCACGAACTGCTCCATGAGGCGAATACACGTCGGGTCTTGCAGCACCGTGAGGGTCACGCCGCGCGAGCGGAGCAGCTCCTCCTCTCCTGTGAACGAGCGGTGCTCGCCGATGACGACGCGCGGGATGCCGTACAGGAGGATCGCTCCGCTGCACATGGCGCACGGGGACAGCGTCGTATACAGCGTTGACTCGCGATAGACGGCCGCCGACTGCCGCCCGGCGTTCTCGAGTGCGTCCATTTCGCCATGGAGCACGACGCTCCCCCGCTGCACACGGCGGTTGTGGCCCCGGCCGATGATGCGGTCACCGTGGACCAAGACCGAGCCGATGGGGATGCCGCCCTCACGCAGGCCCTGCTCGGCCTCGGCGATCGCGGCCTCGAGGAACTCGTCCGCCTTCATCCGCCTACCCGAACACCTCCAGCGCCACCTCCACCCGCCCGAACGGCGCGCTCACCTGCACGCCCTGCACCATCCCCTTCACCCGCTGGAACATCTCCCGCGCGATCTTCACCCCCTCGGCCAGCGCCGCTTCCTTTCCCTTCTCCTGCGCCTTCCGCATCCGCGCCAGCACCGACTCCGGCACGGACACGCCCGGGACCTCGTTCGCGAGAAACTCGGCGTTGCGGAGCGAGATCAAGGGCCATATCCCGGCGACGATCGGGATCTTGAACTGCTCCGCCCGCTTCAAGAACTCCTCGAGCTGCTCGGGATCGAACACGGGCTGGGTGACCGCGAATTCGGCCCCGGCATCCACCTTCCAGGCGTAGCGCGACAGCTCGCGGTCCAGGTCCACCGCACCCGGATTCACTCCCACGCCGATCGCCCACTCAGTTGGCTTGCCGATCGGATTGTTCCCGGGGTCGAGGCCATGGTTCAGCCGGTAGACGAGGTTCGTGAGACCGATGGAGTCGATATCGAAGACGGCGGTCGCCTCGGGGTAAGGACCCATCTTCGGCGGATCGCCGGTAATGATGAGGATGTTGCGCAGCCCGGCGGCGTGCGCACCGAGAATGTCCGACAGCATACCGAGCAGATTGCGGTCCCGGCAGCAATAGTGGATCACCGTCTCGATCCCCACTTCGCGCTGAATCAGGATCGCGGACGGTAAAACTCCCATGCGGCTCTGAGCCCGGGGTCCATCCGGCACGTTCACCGCGTCCACGCCCGCGGCCTTGAGGGCGCGGGATTGCTCCAGCATCGGCGTCGCGTCCACGCCCTTGGGGGGGACGATCTCGACGCTCGTCACGAGCTCGCCGCGCGCCAGCTTCGCGCCCCAAGCGGAGCGACGGGCGAGCGGCACCTCCTCCACACCCGCCGGGGCGGCGATGACGTCCCGCGACACGACTATCGGCTGATGGCGCGGCACTACGCTCGCGACGTAGTCGCGGATCTTCTTGATGTGCTCGGGCGTGGTCCCGCAGCACCCGCCCACGAGGCGGGCGCCCGCTTCGATCATGCGGCGCGCGTAGCTCGCCATGTATTCTGGGGAGGCGAGATAAATCTTCCGATCGCCTACGTCCTTCGGAAGACCGGCATTGGGTACCGCGGAGATCGGGCGGTCCGTCGCCTTCACGAGCTTCTCGACCGCTTCGAGCACGCCCGCGGGACCCACGGAGCAGTTCACGCCGACGGCGTCCGCGCCCCATACGGTGAGCTGCTTGGCGAACGTCTCGGGAGCGGTGCCGTAATGCGTGAGCCCGTCGTCCCCGACGGTCATCTGCGCGATGACCGGGAGGTCGGACACGCCGCGGACGGCGCGGAGCGCCTCGTGGATCTCGTCCAGGTCCGAAAAGGTCTCGAGAATGAATCCGTCCACCCCGCCCGCCAGCAGCCCCCGCGCCTGGCGCTGGAAGTGCGCATACGCCTCCTCGCGCGACGTCGGGCCGAATGGCTCGATGCGGACGCCCAGCGGGCCGATCGCGCCGACCACGCTCGCATGTCCCGCCGCCGCGCCGCGGGCCAGCTCGGCCGCGGCCTTGTTGATGGCCTCGGTGTCGTCGGCCAGGCCGTAGCTGCCGAGCTTCACGGGGTTCGCCCCGAAGGTGTTCGTCTCGATGATCTCGGCCCCGGCCCGCACGTACGCCTCGTGGACGTCCTTGACGAGCTTGGGCTGCTTCACGTTCAGCTCATCGTAGCAAACGTTGAGGAAGAAGCCCTTGGAATAGAGCATCGTCCCCATCGCGCCGTCGAGCACGTGGACTTTGCCATCATCGAGTAATTCGCGGAGGGTTATCGGCATTCTGGCTTTTTAGCTGGTTGTTTTACGTGGCCGCAATACGCCGCAAATCACCACGGAAATCGCATGTTGTTCGGGGGAATCTAGACCGATGGCGCGGCACCGCAACCCTTGCTGCTTCTCGGGCGCATGGAGCGTATGTTTCCGGGCCCGTTCACCAAGGGGAGCCCGACCGTGTCCCTCGCCGCACTGCATCCAGCAATCGTGCACTTCGCGATCGCGCTGCTGTTCGCGGGAGTGCTGTTCCGGTGGGTATCCGTCACCGGCCGGGCGGCGTTCACAGCGCCCGCGGCCGCCGTGCTCCTGTTCGCCGGAACGCTCGGCGCGGTGTTGGCCGTGCGGTCCGGGACGGACGCCCATGGGCCCGTCGAGCGCGTGCCCGGCGCGCGTGCCGCGGTCGGCGAGCACGAGGAGTGGGGCGAGCGCACGCGCAACATCTTCCTCGTGGTCGCGGCGCTCGAGGCTGTGGCGCTCGTTCCCGCGGCACGCCGGTGGCGGAAAGGCACCCTGGTGATGTCCGCGGTCGTCGGGCTCGTGGGTGCCGTGGCACTGTACGAAGCGGGAGCGCATGGCGGCGAGCTCGTGTACTCCTACGCCGGCGGCGTGGGCATCCGCAGCGGCGACACCGCGGACGTGGGCCGGCTGCTCGTCGCGGGTCTCTACCACCAGGCGATGGTCGATCGAAAGGCGGGCAAG
>Ga0209375_1002583_pt1 | contig 12952 bp, 10 predicted proteins | sample GraSoiAngelo_131_FD_185888 | JGI IMG/M metagenome (GOLD analysis project Ga0209375, IMG submission 185888) | Grasslands soil microbial communities from the Angelo Coastal Reserve, California, USA - 14_0929_02_30cm (SPAdes) (version 2) | ecosystem: Environmental > Terrestrial > Soil > Grasslands ... | reverse complement strand
CGTTCACGCTCGCGAGTTACGCGATCGAAGGCGGCGCGACGCGCACCTTCGCCCTGACCAAACGCTTCATGTACAACGAGCCGCGTGCGTGGCACGAGCTGATGCAGCGGTTCGCCGAGCTCGTGGGTGGCTACCTGGCGGGCCAGGCCCGCGCCGGCGCACGGGCCCTGCAGCTGTTCGACAGCTGGGTGGGCTGCCTGTCGCCGCCGGACTACGCGACCTACGTGTTTCCGCACAGCCAGCGGGCCCTCGAGCTCGCGAGTGCCAGCGGCGTGCCGGTGATCCACTTCGGGACGGACACGGCCACGCTGCTCGTGGATTTCGCGCGGGCGGGCGGTGATGTGATCGGCGTCGACTGGCGGGTACCGCTCGACGTCGCGTGGGAGCGCATCGGGTCCTCCACTCCTCGCGCCATTCAGGGCAACCTCGATCCGGTGGCGCTCCTGGCGCCGCGGCCGGAGCTCGAGCGGCAGGTGCGCGAAGTGCTCGCCCGCGCCGGCGGGCGCCCCGGGCACATCTTCAATCTCGGACACGGCGTGCTCCCCGAGACGCCGGTGGAAGCCCTCCAGGCAGTCGTCGAGTGGGTGCATGGCGGCTGATGGGGGGGGACGCGTTGCCGTGCTGTTGATGGCGTACGGCGGCCCGGGAAGCCTCGACGAGGTCGAGCCGTACCTTCAGGATGTGCGAGGCGGGCGACCCACGGCGCCGGAGCTCGTGCAGGAGATCAGGCAGCGCTACGCACGGATCGGCGGCCGGTCGCCGATCCGTGAGCTCACCGAAGCGCAGGCGGCCGGCGTGCGGCGGGCGCTGGCGCAGGACAAGCGGTTCGCGGTCTACGTGGGGATGCGGCACTGGCATCCCTACATCCGCGATGCGGTCGAGCACATCGTGGCGGACGGACACCGGCGGGCGGTGGGGATCGTGCTCGCGCCGCACTACTCGGCGATGTCCGTGGGCGCGTACGAGAAGAAGCTGCTCGAGGCGGCTGCGGGGCGGCTCGACGCGGCGCTGGTGCGGCGCTGGGGCGACCACCCCAAGTTTCTCGAGGCGGTCGCCGGGCGGGTCGCGCAAGCACTGCGGCGGTTCCCGGCGCCTGGCACGGTGCACGTCCTGTTCACCGCGCACAGCCTGCCCGAGCGCATCCTCGCGACCGGCGATCCTTATCCCGAAGAGCTGCGGGCGAGCGCCGCGGCGGTCGCCCAGCGCGCCGGGCTCACCGCGTGGAGCTTCGCCTACCAGAGCGCGGGAGCCACACCCGAGCCGTGGCTCGGGCCCGAGGCGGGCGCCGTCATGACGGAGCTCGCCGGGCAGGGTCGCCGGGCGTTCCTCATCGTTCCCATCGGGTTCGTAAGCGATCACGTCGAGGTGTTGTACGACGTGGACGTAATGTACCGTGAGCTCGCCGGACGGCTCGGGGTGCGGTTCGAGCGCACCACGTCCTTGAACGACGATCCGCTACTGGTGGGCGCCCTGGCGGAGATCGCGCGCGCTACCGCGGCGGCGCGCGGGTGGACATGACGGTCGCGGTCGTGGGCGCGGGGCTCGCGGGCCTGTCCGCCGCGTGGGAGCTCAGTCGGGCGGGTGCCAAGGTGGTCGTGCTCGACGCGGGACGCGAGGCCGGCGGCATGATCGTCACCGACCGGCACGACGGCTTCATCGTCGAAGGCGGCCCCGATGGCTTCCTCGCCGCCGAGCCGGACATTCAAGAGCTGGCGCGCCAGCTCGGCATCGAGGGTCGATTGGTGGATCAGGTCGCGCGGGGATCGACGCTCTGGACCGGGCGGCGGCTGGAGCCGCTCGCCGAGGGGAAGGCCGCTGAGCTGCTGGGGATTCAGGTCAACGGGAACGTAGGGGGGTTCAGGACTTTCGCCACGGGGATGGCCGACGTGGTGGAGGCGCTCGTTGCCTGCCTCGGGCCGCCCCCCCGACTGCGCACGACGCAGGGTGTCACGGCCATCGCGCAGGCGGCGCGCGGCTGGCGGCTTTCCTTCACCGGTGCCTCATCACTCGACGCGGAGGCGGTCATCCTCGCGATCCCCGCCTGGGTGGCGGCGCGCCTGCTCGCCGGCCTCGGCGTATCCGCGGCTCGCGCCCTCGATACCGTGCTCTACGCGCCGAGTATCACCGTGTCGCTCGCGTATCGGGCGGACCAGTTGCCCGGTACGCTCGAGGGGGCCGGCTTCGTGGCGGCGCCGGATTCGGGGAGTGCAGTGCGCGCCTGTACGTACGCGTGGCGGAAGTACCCGAACCGGGCGCCGGGGGGGTATGCCTTGGTGCGCGCGTTCGTCGGACCGGTGGACGGCGATCCGGCGGCGATCGCGCACGCCGAGCTCGCTGCCATCTTGGGTATCGAGGGGGATCCGCTCTGGGCCCGCGCATTCCACTGGCCCCGGGGGCTGCCGCGCTATCCGCGCGGGCACGCCGACCGGGTGGCAGCGGTCCGCGAGCGGCTCGCCGGGCTTGCGCCGCTCGCGATCGCGGGAGCGGGGTTCGATGGTGCGGGGGTGTCGGCGTGCGTGAAGTCGGGGCGGGAGGCGGCGCGGGTGATTTTGAAACGTTTGGGGGCCGCGTCGGTGCGCGGCTGAAGCCGCGGCTCGGCATTTACCGCTGAAGCGGCAAGGCCCGTTTACGGGCAAACGCCGAGCCGCGAGTTCACTCGCGCACTAGGCGCGCAGCAGCTCTTTAGCTCTCCTTACGACGGTCTCCACGGTCAACCCCAGCTCCTCATAGATCCGTTGATAGGGCGCCGACGCGCCGAACCGCTCGATGCCCAGCACCGCCCCGTGGTCCCCGACCCAGCGGTACCACGGCTGCGGCGCGGCGGCCTCGACGGCGAGCCGCGCGGGCACGGCGGGCGGCAGCACCGAGTCTCGGTACTCCTGCGGCTGCCGCGCGAACAGCTCCATCGAGGGTAGGCTCACGACACGCGCGGCGATCCCTTCGGCGGCGAGCCGCTCGTGAGCGCCGAGCGCGAGGGTGACTTCGGACCCGCTCGCCAGGAGGATGATCGTCGGCTTGCCGCGGGGGGCGTCGGCGAGCACGTAGCCGCCGAGCCGCAGCCCGTTCGCTGGGGCGTACTTCGCACGGTCGATCACCGGGACCTTTTGACGCGTCAGCACCAGCGCTACGGGGCCGTTCCGGGACAGGATCGCCATGCGCCATGCTTCCACCGTTTCGGTCGCGTCCGCCGGTCGGAGGACGACCAGGTTGGGGATCGCGCGCAGTGCGGCGAGCTGCTCGATCGGCTGATGCGTGGGACCGTCCTCCCCGAGGCCGATCGAGTCGTGCGAGAAGACGTAGATCACCGGCAGGTGGGACAGCGCAGCGAGGCGGATCGGCGGCCGCATGTAATCCGAAAAAATGAGGAACGTCGAGCCGACCGGCCGGACGCCGCCGTGCAGGGCGAGTCCGTTCAGGATTGCGCCCATCCCATGCTCGCGCACGCCGAAATGGATATTGCGGGCGCCCCAGCTCCCGGCCGCCACGTCGCCCCCGTTCTTGAAGGCGAGGTTCGTCGAGGTCGCGAGGTCCGCCGACCCGCCCACGAGCTCGGGGAGCCTGGGCGCGAGGGCGTTCAGCACCTTCCCCGACGCCGCCCGCGTGGCCTGGGCATCGGCGGGGAGGGGCGCGAACGTCGGGAGGCCGTCGTCCCAGCCGTCCGCCAGACGGCCGGCGAGCCGGCGCTCGAGCTCCGCGGCGAGCTCCGGGAATGCCTGCCGATACGCTTCGTACTGCTTCGACCACTCGGCTTCGAGGCGGGCGCCGCGCTCCCGGGCGAGCCGCCAGTGCGCGAGCGCTTCGTCCGGCACGTAGAACGGCTCGAGGCTGGGCCAGCCGAGGCGTTGCTTGGTGAGCTTCACCTCTTCCTGGCCGAGTGGGGCGCCGTGGGCTTCGGGCGTGTCCTGTTTGTGCGGGCTGCCGTACGCGATGTGCGTGCGCACGATGACCAGCGACGGCCGGTCCGCGACGCGCCGGGCCGTGGCGAGCGCCGCATCGAGTGCGCCGAGGTCGTTGCCGTCCGCCACGCGCTCCACGTGCCAGCCGTAGCTCTCGAACCGCTTGGCCGTGTCGTCCGAAAACGTGAGATCGGTCTTGCCATCTATGGTGATGCGGTTGTCGTCGTAGATCCCAATCAGACGGCCGAGCTTCAGATGGCCGGCGAATGAGCCGGCCTCGTGAGACACGCCCTCCATCAGGTCCCCGTCGGACGCGAGGAAATAAGTACAATGGTCCACGACGCTGTGACCCGGCCGGTTGAACAGCTGCGCCAGGTGCGCCTCGGCGAGCGCCATCCCCACGGCGTTCCCCACCCCCTGACCGAGCGGGCCGGTCGTGGCCTCGACGCCCGGGGTGAGCCCGTGTTCGGAGTGGCCCGGCGTGCGGCTCCCCCACTGGCGGAATTGCTTGATGTCGTCGAGCGAGAGGTCGTACCCGGTGAGGTAGAGGGCCGCGTAGAGCAACATGCAGGCGTGCCCGGCCGACAACACGAAGCGGTCACGCCCGAACCAGTCGGGGTTCGCGGGATTGTATCGCAGATGCCGCTGCCACAGCACGTAGGCGACCGGCGCGAGGGCCATTGCGGTCCCAGCGTGGCCGGAATCGGCCCGCTCGACCGCATCCATCGCGAGGGTGCGGACGGTGTTGATGCAAAGCTGATCGAGTGATGCGGCCCGGGTAGTGGGTGGAGGGGCTGCGCCGCTCACGGGCTTCGTCACAGCAGACCGGACTTGGCGGCCTGCCACAGGTTCACCAGCCGGTCGAACCCGCTCACCAGCACGTCCACCTGCTGCGGGCTCGGGGTTGCCTTGGCCGCGGTCTTGAGCTGCTCACAGATGCGCGGCATCTCCGTGCGACCCTGCTTCCCGGCTTCGGCGGCGATCTGGTCCAGGATGGCGACGATCTTGTGGCGTGCCGGCTCGTCCTTCGGCACCTGCCACAGGTAATCGGCGAGCTGCTTGCCCTCGGTACAGAGCTTGCCGAGGCCGTCCATGAGCGGCGGCTGCGAACGGCGCGGCGGGTTGGGGTCGCTCATTGCGAGTTCCAATTATACCAAGAAACGTGCTCCGAGGAACGGTTGCCGGGAGTCCGGGGCGCCCCTAGCTTGCGGTCTCCATGGAGCAACCTTCGATCCTCGAGCGCCTGCGTGCGTTCAACCGGTGGACCAAAGGGTGGGCCGCATCGATCGCCGTGGCGGTCGGCATCTGGATCGTGCTCCGCTCCTACCTGATCGAGGCGTTCCGCATCCCGTCGGCGAGCATGGAGAACACGCTGCTCGTCGGCGATTTCCTGTTCGTGAACAAGGCGATTTACGGAGGCGAGCTCGAGATCCCGCTCACGGGGATCCGCTGCTGCCGCCTGCCGGGCTATGCGGAGCCGCAGCGCGACGGGATCGTCGTGTTCCGCTCGGTCGAAGATTCGACGCCCAACTTGAACATCGTGAAGCGCGTGATCGGTGGGCCCACCGATACCCTTCAGATGACGCACGACACGGTGTACCGCAACGGCAAGCGGCTCGACGAGCCGTATGCCCTGCACCTCGGGTTTCAACCCGACGATCCGGTGCAGCTCCGGAAGATCCGGACCCTGCACCTGCCCTACTACGTCGGGCGCGACACGGCCCGCTACCACCCGACGACCCACGATTGGGGCCCGATCGCGATCCCGGCCGGGCATTACTGGGTCATGGGCGACAACCGCGACCAGTCCTACGACAGCCGCTTCTGGGGATTCCTGCCGCGGTCGCACATCGTGGGCCAGCCGCTCATTATTTATCTGAGCGTCGCCACCGACCCGCTGCGGATCCGCTGGAACCGGATGTTTCGCCGCCCGAAGTGAAAGCCATGGTCTCGATCGGATGGCGCAGCTCGTGACGCGCGGGCGAGGGGCGACACTCACCGCGTTGTGTACCCTTTGGTCGGTCGCTGCAGCGGCCCAGCAGCGGGACACGACGGCTCCCCCGCATCCGGCCGACAGCTTGAAGGTCTACACCCTGCCCCCCGCGGTCGTATCGGTCACCCGGGCCAACCCGCCCATCAACCGCATCCCCCAAGCCGTCCACCTCATCGAGCGGACCGAGATCAGCCGGGGCCGGCCCACGTGGGGCCTGGACGAGGCGCTCGTGACCGTCCCGGGGGTGTACGCGGCGAACCGCTACAACTTCTCGCTCGATCAACGGATCTCGATCCGCGGGTTCGGGGCCCGCTCGGCCTTCGCGGTGCGCGGGATCAAGGTGCTGGTGGACGGGATCCCGCAGACGCTGCCCGACGGCCAGGGCCAGCTCACCAACCTGGAGCTCGGCGCCGCCGATCGCATCGAGATCCTGCGCGGCTCGGCGTCGGCGCTGTTCGGCAACGCATCGGGCGGCGTGATCAGCATCTGGACCGACCCGACCGCTCCGCGGACCGTCCGCCAGGATGTGCGCGTCCTGTTCGGGACCTTCGACCGCGACTTGAATCGCAATTGGAACAAGTGGCAGTCGAGCACGTCGTTCCGCGTCGGCTCGGGCAGCGCCTTGGTGACGGTGTCGCGGCTCGATTACACGGGCCAGCGGCAGCACTCGGATGCCGACTTCCGCAACCTGAGTTCGCGGTGGCATTTCCCGCTCGCCCCCGGCTGGTCTCTCGCGGCGAAGGCGGACGTGGGGTGGGACCCGCGGGCCGACAATCCGGGCGCGCTGACCAACAACGAGATGCGCGTAAACCGCGACTCCGCAGCGCGGCTCAATATCGTGCAGGTGGCCGGCAAGGACGTCACTCAGGGGCAGGCGGGGGTCACGGTGCGGCGCGAGTTCGCACGCGGCGGCGAGGCGTCGCTCACGGTCTTCGGCATTACGCGCCGCCTCGAGAATCCCACGACCTTCGCGTACATCGACCTGAAACGCTTTGACTACGGCGCTCGTTTCAGCGTCAGCCGACCACTGCCGCTCGGCTCGCTCGAGCAGCGGTTGACGGCGGGCGTCGACTTCCAGCGCCAGCGCGACGACCGGCTCAACTTCAACAACGTCGGGGGACAACCCGGCCCGTTGCGCCAGCTCGACCAGCTCGAGCACGTCACGGAGGTCGGGCCGTTCATCCAGAGCGCCCTGCAGGTCACGCCGAAGGTATCGGTCACCGGCGGCATCCGTTACGACTGGGTGAACTTCCAGGTCAACGACCGTCTCGTGAACGACAGCAACCCCGACGACTCGGGAGGGCGGCTGATGCGGGCCTTGTCCGGCTCACTCGGGGTCGCCGTCACGCCCTCCGATGTAGTCACCGTGTACGGTAATATCGGCACGTCGTTCGAGACGCCCACTACGACGGAGCTCACGAACCGGCCGAGCGGCGCCGGGGGATTCAACCCCACGCTCGAGCCGCAGAAGGCCACGAACTACGAGATCGGCGTGCGCGGCGACGTGCGAGGACGACTGAACTATTCGGTGGCTCTGTTCGACGCCGAGGTGCGCGACGAGCTCATCCAGTTCCCGGTCCCTGCCGACGCGAATGGTCGCGTCTTCTACCAGAACGCCGGTAGGTCCCGCCACCGTGGGGTGGAGCTCGGCTCCGAGCTCGAGATCGCGGCCGGCCTGAATCTCGTCACCACATGGACGTACTCGGACTTCCGCTACACGCGCTACACCCTGGGCACGCAAGTGCTGGACGGGCAGGCCCTGCCGGGCATCCCGCAGCACTGGCTGCACTTCTTGCTCCAGCTGCGGCCGCCGGCCCTGCAGGGTGCGTGGGTGGAGGTGGAAGAGACGCATTCGTCCGGTTTCACCGTGGACGATACGGCCAGCACCAGCAACGCCCCACGCACGGGCCCCTGGTGGACCACGAACCTGCGCGCGGGTTGGGACGGGACGGTGGGGAGCGTGCGGCTACGGCCGTTCGTGGGGTTCAACAACGTCTGGAATCGCGCCTACGTGGGATCGGTGGTTATCAACGCCGCGAATCGGCGCTATTATGAGCCGGCTCCGGGCCGGAACGTGTATGTGGGATTCTCGCTGGGTGCGGGAGAATAGTCGTCGACCTTTAACGGAGGTGGGTATGATGCATTGGGCTCGATGGTCCGCGACCGTGGCGGTCGCGGCGCTCGTCGCGGCACCGCTGTGCGGGCAGGGGTCGGGAGGGGCTGCGGACCCTCTTCCCGGCGCTCCACCGCACGCCGTCGTGACGAATGACATGCTGCTCAACGCCGCGGCGAGCGGCGACTGGCTGATGTACGGGCACAACTACTGGAACAACCGCTTCTCCCCGCTGAAAATTATCAACACCGCGAACGTCAAGAACCTCGTCCCGCGCGCCGTTTACACCCACGGGTCTGAGCGGCTGGGCAGCTTCGAGACCACGCCGATCGTCGTGAACGGGGTCATGTACATCACGTCGCCCGCGACGCCGAACAACATCGTGCGCGCCTTCGACCTGCGCACGCAGAAGATGCTGTGGCACTACGAGCACAAGAACGGGCCCGTGAGCACGGCGTGCTGCGGCCCCAATAACCGCGGCGTCGCGGTGTCGGGCGGCTCGGTGTTCCTCGGGACGCTCGACGACTATCTAGTGGCGCTCGACGCGACAACCGGGAAGGTGAAGTGGGAAGCGAAGGTGGGCGATGGGCCAGAAGCCGGCTACACGGAGACCATGGCGCCGCTGGTGATCGGCGACAACGTGATCATCGGTACGTCGGGCGCCGAGTACGGCATCCGCGGCTACGTGAAGTCCTTCAACGCGACAACCGGCGCGCCGGGGTGGACGTGGTACACGCTGCCGTCGCCCGAAGACGGCGGCTGGTGGGGCCCGTTCTCCAAGACTACGCCCGACGGCGACGACCTGAAACGCGACATCGCCAAGGAAAAGGCCGACTCCGCGAAGTACGCCGACGCCTGGAAGACCGGCGGCGGCTCGATGTGGATGACGCCGGCCTACGATGAGGCCAGCAAGACGCTGTTTGTCGCCATTGGGAACCCGTCCCCCGACCTGGACGGCTCGATCCGCCCAGGAGACAACCGCTGGACTGAATCGATCGTCGCGATCGACGCGACCAACGGGAAGTTCAAGTGGGGCTACCAGGAAGTCCCCCACGACGTGTGGGACCTGGACGCGGTGAGTCCCCCGGTGATCGCCATGGTCGGCGGCAAGAAGGCGGTGGTCGAGGCCGGGAAGACCGGTTTCGTGTACGTGCTGGACGCCGCGACCGGCAAGCTGATCCGTCGCTCGCAGGCGTTCGTGCCGCAGCAGAGCATGTACACCCAGCCGACGGCCGACGGAGTGTTCATGCTGCCGGGCGCCAACGGCGGCCAGGAGTGGTCGCCCATCGCGGTACATCCCGAGCTGGCCTACGCGTACACCGTGGGCCTGCATCAGCCGATGCACTACAAAGTCCACTACGCCCCGTGGGAGAAGGGTCGGTTGTGGCTCGGTAGCGCGTTCATCCGGGTTCCGGACGAGAAGGGCGGGTACTCTGGCGAGTACGGCCTGGTCAGCGCGATCGACTTGAACACCGGCAAGATCGCCTGGCAGCAGAAGACCGAGCTGCCGATGATGGGCGGCGCGACCGCCACCGCCGGCGGCCTGGTGTTCACCGGCGAGGGTAACGGCTGGTTCAAGGCCTACGACGCCAAGACCGGCACCGTCTTGTGGAAGTTCTACTGCGGCGCCGGCGTCAACGCCGCGCCCTCGGTGTACGAGCTGGACGGCGAGCAGTTCATTGCCGTCGCGGCCGGCGGTAACTTCCAGATCAGCTATCCGCTGGGTAATTCGGTCTTCATCTTCGGGTTGCCGAAGGCAGGGATGTAAAGACCTGAACCGAGAGCCGGCGCACGGGTTATTTCATCGTGCGCCGGCTCTTACCTTCAAGGGTTCTGTACGGAAGGTTGTCCGAGACTGCGGAGCAGCTCGCTGACCTCTTGCCACGTGGCGGCCGGCAGCACGTCATCGTCGGACTCGACCACGTAGGCGACGTCGTAGCTGCAGTACGCCGACGTCAGACTGCGCCGCTGCGCGCACTCCAGCAGGCGGAACACGGCCCCCTGGCGGAGCAGCCAGACCGCCGAGTCGCCCACAGCCGGGTGCGGCAGGTCGCCGAGCTTGAAGTAGAAGACGGGCCACGTCTGAGTGCCCCGGCGCAACGTAGCCTGGTACGCCTTGGGGATGTCGGCACAGCCGTACATGAGGTGGCGCAAGACGCCGCAGGGTTCTTCGTAGCGCCAATCGCGCTCGGTCTTGGCGAGCGTGGCAGTCACCACGAGATCTGCGCCGGCGAGTCGCCGGGCGAGCGGCCGCTCCCCTGCCGCAACAAGCGGGACGCGCGCGAGCGCTGCGTTGTGGGAGTGTAGGCACCCTGCGCCGGCCAGGAGCAGCACGAACATCGCGCCGCGCACCAACCGGTACAGCCCCAGAGCCAGCAACCACTCAACGAAGTGGCCGAAACGCGAGGTGCTGGACTGGAGGTACATGCAAGGCCATCCTGGTACGCTGCGCCTACCCTCTCGGACCGGAGTGCCGTCTCGCAGCTGGCTCTCCACCGGCGGCCCAAACGGGCTGCAGTTTCGGTTCTCGCAAGGAGGATGCCAGACACCGTCAGGAGCCCTCCGAGGATCGCACGGCAAACTTGAGGCGCCTACGTGCCATGCCTGTCGCTCATGCGCCACAATGCGGAGCGGCGTCGTAACCTTTAAGCTCTTCCGTCTCGCGGGAGGGCGCGGTAGTTTCGCCACGGTGAAGGCGTGGTCGGTCGCAGGCCTCGTGGCCGTGGCGCTGGGCGCGGCGCCTCCTGTCGCGGCATGCGCACAGGACGGACCGGCCGCACCCGTTCCGGCCGTCGACCCGTCGTGGTTGCAGGTCGATAGCGTAACCAAGACGGTCACCTTCCAGCTGGTTGCGGGTCTCACCGGTCTCAACGGCGCCCTCAACTTCAACGGGTTCCGAGACGGCGGGCTGACGCTGACGGTGCCGGTAGGGTGGAGCGTGGTGATGCGCTTCCGGAATCACGATGGGATGCTTCCCCATTCTGCCGAGGTCATCGCGGACACCCATCCCCTTCCCACAGGGCCAGTTGCGCCCGCTTTTGCCCGGGCATTCACGCTACGGCTGGAGCAGGGGCTCATCTCGGAACAGACGGATGACCTGCGCTTTATTGCGGATAGGGGGGGGTCCTACCTAATATTTTGCGGGGTTCCGGGCCATGGGGCGGCCGGCATGTGGGTTCGCTTCGCGGTTTCGGGCTCAGTTCGTAAGCCGTCATTGGCGGCCACTCCTGCGGGGCCACCCTAGTCTCGCGGGAGCGGGGAGTGCCGAGCGGACGCTGGCGCGGCCTGGTGCGGTCGGCCCGGTGGCGCAGCGCAGCACGCAGCAACTCGCTCTCAAGGAGGTGGGCTCCGCTTTCCCCTGTTTGCTCACACAACTGTAGGTGAGAAGCCAGACGAGTATTACTGGTGGGAGGACCACGTTCCCACTCGGCTGTACCTGGCGCCGTGTAGTTGTAATGGCGCCTCGAGGGCACGAGCGGTAGGATTGGCCAGGTAAACTCCCAAGGAGGGGATCTCGTATGAAGCGTCTCACGCTGTTGTTGTTGGGCTTGGCGCTGGGCGTCTCCGCGACGGCCGGCGCGCAAGGCCTGACGATGCAGATGTCCAACGGATGGTCGTTCTCGTTCTCCGGTAACGTGAACGTCTTCTGGGTGTTCTCGAAGGAGAACACCACCGCCGGTGACGCGACGAACAGCAGCGTCCGGACCGGGCTGCTCCCCGCGTTCGCGACGTTCGAAGCGCGCGGCAAAGAGGCAGGCTTGAACCTTGGCATCCATTTCGGGTTCGCGCCGCAGATCCAAAACGCCGGCGTCCATGACAACTTCGGCAACGGCACCCAAGCCGGCGCGCAGATCGACATGCGCCAGGTGTACCTAACGATCGGCCTCAAGAACGGATCACAGATCCTGGCCGGTCGCGAACTGTCCCTCTTCGGCAGGCAGAACATCCTCAATGACATGACGCTGTTCGGGGTGGGTGCGGTCGGTATCGGGGGTGGACAGGGCGGCGGCACGACGCTGGGCCGCATCGCGTACGGCTACATCTATCCGAACTTCAACGCTCAGGTGACGTACAGCACGAAGCCCGGGCAGTCGCAGCTCAGCATTGGCGTGTTCCAGCCCAATTTCCTAATCGGTGACGGCAGCGTTGTGTTGCCGCAATACGGGTTCACGAAGATCCCGCGCGTCGAGGCGGAGTTCACCTACAACCAGAAGTCCGGCAAGAACAACTACATGTTCTGGGTCGGCGGCCTGTGGCAGAGCACGTCGGACGCGGCTACAGCCGGCAACACCGCCAGCTCGTTCGGCGGCACTGCCGGGGTCAAGGCCGGCATGTCGGACCTGTCGGTCGTCGTGACCGGCTACATCGGCAAGGGCCTTGGCACAGGTCTGATGTTCTCGGGTAACGAAGTCGCCGCGAACGGCACCGATCTGCGGAAGTCGGACGGCGGCTATGTTCAGCTCACGTACAAGGTCGGCGCGAAGACGACAGTCGGCGGGAGCTGGGGCTTCAGCCGGCTCGTCAACAACCAAACCGGCGACGGCAACACGGCTGTGATATCGAACCTGTATTCCTACACGGTCGGCGTCTACCACCAGTGGACGAAGTCGCTGAAGTTTGTGCTGGAGGGAACGGAGGAGGGGACCAACACTGGAGGTAGCGCCAAGCAGACTGACATCTCGGCTGGGTTCATGCTGTTCTTCTAGACGACCGCATTACGTAGCAACGTCAAGAGGCCGGGAGCGATCCCGGCCTCTTACGTTTTCCCGTGACGTATTTTCGTGACGCCTTCTACGTGACGCCGTTTATTTGTACCTGTAGGTGATTCTGCCCCTCGTGAGGTCATACGGCGAGAGGTCGACGGCGACTCGATCCCCCTGCAGGATCCGGATGTAATTCTTGCGCATCTTCCCGCTGACGTACGCCAGCACCTCGTGCCCGTTCTCGAGC
>Ga0209375_1002581_pt1 | contig 12960 bp, 14 predicted proteins | sample GraSoiAngelo_131_FD_185888 | JGI IMG/M metagenome (GOLD analysis project Ga0209375, IMG submission 185888) | Grasslands soil microbial communities from the Angelo Coastal Reserve, California, USA - 14_0929_02_30cm (SPAdes) (version 2) | ecosystem: Environmental > Terrestrial > Soil > Grasslands ... | reverse complement strand
CGTCCGCACGTTGATCGATCAAACGTTCATTAATGCGGTAAAGGCAGGAAGAACACAAGACGCCTGCTGGAGTAACTGGACCTCTGAGCTCCGACGCGGTTTCGCCACAATCTCCGGCGACGCTGGATCTCCAGCTTCGTCCCGCTGAAAACGCTGCCGCGGCCCACCGGCAGGGCCAGGCGCGTCATCATTACCGAATACGATTTGCCGCGCAAAGTCGCAATGCCGCATGACGTGATTGTCGATATCTCCGGCGTGGTACAGCGACTTCGGCTCGCAGTATCTGGGCAAGCTCGACCCCAGGACGGGTAAGGTGACTGAGTACCCCATTTCCGAATTCAAGAGCGGTTTCCCGCAGGGCAGCCTGGATATCGAAATAGACAGGGACGGAAACATCTGGCGAGGCATGATGCTGCAAGGCGGCATCGTGAAGTTTGATCCCGCTCCGAGAAGTTCCAGACCTTTCCCCTCTCGCCCAACATCAATAGTGACGTGGCGCAGCAAGCTATGGTCATGCCGGCAAGCTTTACGGTGGACGGCAAGGTTTGGATGAATAACGTCGGCATCCGGGGTATTCACCGGCTGGACCTCGGTAGCCCCAGGTTTGAAACCTTCCGGCCGTATCAAGCGCTGGGACTGGGCAGCGGCGGTATGGATACGGGCGGGCACTCCGTTTACGGCATCGCCGCCGACTCCAGAAACAATCTCTACTTTATGGATTTCGGCAGCGAGAACATCGGCCGGGTGGATGCCCAAACCGGCAAGATCAAACTGCTGCCGACCCCGACGCGCAACTCGCATCCCCGCCGCGGCCATATGGACGCGCAGGACCGCCTGTGGTTCGCGCAGTATCTGGGCGACAAAGTTGCCATGCTTGACACCAAAAACGAGAAATTCACCGAGTGGGGCGTGCCCACCAAATGGAAACGAATTGCGCAGCCACTTGCGGTTGCCGCGGGTGTTTTTGCGCTCTGCGTAACGTGATTAGAATTTTGATCACGAAATTCGTAAGTGACTCTGCCCAAGTAAGATCCAGTAAATTCCATCAGTTTTCATGCTCAGAATTGTCACGTTCTCTTCATTTAGAGTGACAAACTCAGTTCGCTGGCCCCCGAGATCATTGTTATTTTTGAGGAGTCCTCGGAATGTGAACCGTCAGGAATAGCCATCACAGTAAGGCAGGATACTCCCGCGGGATACTTCCCAGCCGGATCGGCTTCTGAGCTGAAGCCCTCGGGAATTCACGCGAATGCCCGCCCGGCTTTCCTGGGCCGGGCGCTCCGCTTCGACTTCCCAAGAGCAGGGATACACGCGCTTCTGCCTACACAAGCTTGTATCCCTATCCCGCGCTCGACTCCTTCTCTCGTTTATCGTGATTGCCTCGTCATCAATTATCGTGATCACGCTCAGCATTTTGCCCGCACTTTGCCCGCGGTGAACAAAAGTATCCAAAACCAGCCAACGGCACCACACGAAAAGGACCAAATAATCAATATTGGCCCGCCTCTTCATGTCGCAGCCGATCCAATGGATCTTTTGAATCTTTTGCGATCTTAAAGAGCAAGTGAATAAACTGGAGTATGAGCCAAACGCTTCAACTGATAAAGGAGTTGGTGGCGCGCGGTGAAGTCAGGATTTCAGAACACGGTTATGATGAGCTTGCGGCCGATAACATTTTGGTGGAGGACATACTGTACGGAGTCGCGGCAGCACATTTGGTCGAAGATTATCCGGAATATTTCAAGGGACCAAGCGCTCTGGTATTACAGAAAGATCCAGGTGGTCTGCCGATCCACGTCGTGTGGGGAATTCCGAAAGGAGCAGTGAAGCCGGCTGTGGTCGTGACCGCTTATCGACCGGAGAAGGAGAAGTGGTCGGACGATTTCAAGACGAGGTTATGAAGACAAAAGCCAAAACGAAGCTAGTACACGAGGGTAATTTCGTCGCAGAGGTCCCAGTAGAGCTGATCGAGACGGAAGACGCTTGGTCGCCGTATCTTTCGGTCGAAGACGCGAAGAAACTGGATGAAGTACGGGAGGCGCTCCGTCGCGGGGATTTAAAATCCGCCGCCAAGCTCGGGCGCGTGTTCCGGCTCACGCCGGTCAACTAGGCTCAGAATGTGTCGCCCGCTTTTCGCCCGCGGCGCGACTAAATGTTTCGCCGCGATTCATGTTTATGGGTTCGTGAAGAATCCGGTCGCTCATTCTTAAAAGGGAGTTAGGGTCTAGTGGCTCACGCCGTGGGGGTTCGAGTCCCCCTTTCGCATCCCGGTAGATGAGGCCCTTAGAAGAAGCCGCGGTTTTTCAGGCTAACCGCAACAATTGCGCTCCTCAGTCACAAATTACCCAGCCATTGAGAGCGTTTTTCGCAGAGTTTGCCAAGTTTGGCTCCGATTCTTTCACAATCTGCTTGCGGTTGTAGAAATCCTTCCAAGTTCCACCTTCTCCGGTTATCGTCAAGTCCCGCGCTGTTGTAGCCATTTGTCAATTTATCTGTCCAGTTCTACGCGGAACACGCAGCCCGCTGGGGGTCTGTCCAATTCCGCGTTTTTCTGAGCGATTTGAGAATTAACTGACCAAACTGAGATTTCTTTGTCCACTTCGCCGATTTTCTGGCCAATTCCGTTTTTTGGGCCCGCGATTCGTGAATTTTCCGTCCAAGTTGGAATTTGGACGCACGAAGCCGGAATTGAACGGACGATTTGCTATTTGCAGACAAAAATCCGAATTTAAACGCATGACTTCGGATTTAAGCGTCCGAAAAGCCGATCGGGCGTATGGATTCCAAACTTTGTCAGATTTTTGTGAGTTCTTACGGATTTTTTGCGATGCAGCTGAACGATCCAGCGATTGGACAGAAAAACGTGAAATTAATCGTCAGAATTACCGTTTGCGGACACGATTCGAAAACTCAGCGTGCGATTTTCATTTTGGACACTAAATTCCGCGATCAGCCACTGAATTTTTCAAATCGCGCGCGAAATTCCGGGATTGGCCATTCAATCGGAGAATCGGCCACTAAATTTTGGCATCGCACAATAAATTCGGGAATTGCCGAAAGAAATCCCGTTTACACGCTTTTTCCCGGCCCGTGTTCGGATTTTTTGCAGTTCGCCGGCATCCGTGAATGTGAATTGGACCACTGCGCCGGACGCCAGGTTCAATTTGCCAATTTGCCCTGAAAGTGATCTGGTGAAACGTGCACGCGTGCATGTGGAGGTGCAAAATAAACACGCGGCTCTGCACAGAAGCACAGACGCGTGCAAACCAGCACGACGCTCTGCACCTATACACGGCCCTTTGCACATAAACACGCCGCCGTGCATACATGCAAGGCCCGCTGCAAATAAACATGCGGTGATGCACACGTGCAGAGGGATCTGCAAATTTGCAAAGCTGCGTGCAGATTTGCAAAGCCACGTGTTCATGTGCACGAACCGGATTTCATAAAAAGACTCAGCAGTTCGTCCTCCTCTATCCGGCCCAGGGAGAAAAAGGACCGCAGCGCCGCAGTTGTGCGCTCGAACCAAACTTTCCCCAAAACAACTCGCTAAAATGCTCGGTTTGGATGATCTGGCAAAGAAGAAAACCTAGGTAAGACTCATCACGCCTAAATCCCGCGTCCCGCCAGGTTTACGCGGTCGAATTCTCTGCTCTCAGTAAACTCCCGCTAGGACAAGGTGCAATTGTCCGGCGCCAGATCGATCCATTCGGCTCCGTGATTGTCAGCCGCGACGCGGAAGTTTGCGAGTAATGCTCCCGACGGACTGAATTTCAGCACGTCTCCGCTGCAGTCGGCTTGCCCGACAAAGAGATTGCCGGCGGCGGAATCGCGAGCGAGCGATGTGGGATTGCAATTTTGGAAACGGAAAGGCTCCGTATTCGTTGTGGGTAATCGTCCTTAGACGCGAAAAAAACCCTCCTTGGCAAAGGAGGGGTTGCCGCGCCATCAAATCGCCGAACCGCCCAGGGAGGCGCCCCAGCGGAAAGCGTCCTTTGAAAGCGCGGTTGGGGTGGCTCCTCACCGAATCACCCCTCACCCCCTCCTTTGCCAAGGAGGGAATCCGTACGTCCTACATTACTGACAGGCGCCTGTGCCCCCCGTCGCTGGCACAAAAGCTCCATTGGGAGGATTCAGCGAGGGATGGTCAAAGGGCGCCTGCTCGTTCGCGGTGCGGCAATCCGTCAGCCCGTTTGTGAGGAAGTCGACCAGGTTCGCCTTGTCCGAGGAGCCGAGCCCGAGTGGCTTAATACGCTTGGCCTTCTCTGGGTTGGCGAAGTCCCCACCGCGGTCGTACAAATCGACCACGGCAGCCAGCGTGGCCTTGCCACCGTTATGAAAGTACGGTGCGGTCAAGTTCACGTTGCGAAGACCCGGCGTCTTGAAGGCGCCCCTGTCGAACTTCGACCCACCCTGCGAGAACGACACGCCGTTTGGGCCCTTGCCAGCCCTGCCGAGGTCCTCGGCGGTGGGCCGCACACCGTTATTGTGGAACCCCTGATCCCCGCCGTCCTCGTTGATCAGGCCGCGGCGCGCAGCGAAGTTCACGGACGCATCGGTTAATTCTGGTCCGGCGTGGCATTTGCTACATTGGCCCTTACCGGAGAAGACGCCGAGTCCCCTTTGCTGGTTGTTCGTCAGTGCGCTCGAGTTGCCTGCCATAAATTTGTCCAGCGGAGTCTGGTTTGGAATGAGCGTGGATACATACGCCTGGACCGCGAGACCCCAGAAGCGCGAGAAGTTGTCTGTGGTCACCACGCCGGTGCCGTAAGCATCAGCGGCGAGCTGGGCGTAGGTTTTCGTCAGTCCCGTGGGCGACGCCCTATACGCTCCCAAGACACTGTCATTCGGATCTACCACCTGCAACTTTAACGCTTGCCGCGCCAGCATCTTGACGGCCAGGCTGTTCGGGCCGTTGAAGGGGCGGCCTTCACACGACATTTCCGTCGGGTTGTTTGGCGGACCTACCGCCTGGGATGCCAGACTGCTAAACGGCACCACCGCACCGACGGCCCCTAGCTGGTTGCCTGTGTTACCGAACGGATCGTTGCCGTTGAAGTTGTCGTTAGCGCGCCCGTCCCAGAAATTCTGCCGATTGAAAGTGGCGCCGATCATCGGGGGCGTGTTGCGGCCGGTCACCCGCCGATTGTGAAAGAAAGGCGCTGTTTCGTTAGGTGTGCATGTGTCAGCGGCGTCTGCATTGGAATTGACACTCACGAAGAGGCTCCCAACGATGCCCTGCGACCCGACAATGTCATCGAATTGTGGTGAGAACGTGCGGGGCGTGAACACCTGTCCGGCGTCGCCCACGACGTCGAATTTTCCATTAGCCCCCGGATTGATGGTGTTCAGGGTTCGGTTGTCCGCGCCATTGTGGAAGTGACAAGTGGCGCAGGCTATTCGGCCGTCGCCGCCTGTTTGCTCGTCCCAGAAAAGCGCTTTGCCCATGCGGATGGCCGCCGCCGGGTTGGCGGCTGGGTTGGGGGACGGTGAAGCGCCCAATGGAAAGCCGTTGCCGCCGTCATCCGCCGCGTACTGAGCAATTACAGCGAGCAACGCAACTGCGATAATTAGAATCATCCTGCTTTTCATAGAATCTCCTTGTGACCTCGGAACAGCCTGCTGACTGCTTCGAGCGATTGCGCCTGGATGCTGGCTTGCACAAGCAAGCCGGCTGTAGAAAGCAGCGCGACTCCTGCCACTTTCTGTGATCTAGCAAAAGACTTCATTTCTTCTCTTCCTCCTGATGTCTCCGTTATTTCGCGAACCTACCCGCCATGGACACACTTCCTGCGCGCTTTTCGCGAATTCGCATGTGGAGACGCTCTTTCCATTTCCAAGCGCTTTCGCGCGAGTAGGTGTTGAAGGTTTACTCGTCTTGTCCGGTGACTGTAAATTCCTCGGATTCATTAACCCGATGGGTCTAGACCTGCCTTCGGGCGCACTAACCCAATGGGACGAGGTGATAGGGACTAGACGTTGCCGCTAGTTGGGCTCTTTCAGACGAGGCCGGCTTGCGTCTTTCAGAACACCGTGTTGGGTTTTAGCAGCATCACTGTAGTGCGCTGGAGCCACGCGTCCTCATCAAGGAGCGATTGAGAGCAAAAATCGCTGGCGCGATCCCAGCCATGGTATATCGATCCACCGGCCGCATGGCTTGCCCGTCATCCTCCCATCCGAGGACATGCGATTTTGCAAATAGCAGTCGGAGGCCGCACCGATACGCTCGTATTCACGGATGGTGGTCCGCGCGAGACTGCTTTTCCGCTGTTGGTGACGAGAACTCATCGCTCAAACTTCGAGCGCAATCGCGAACGGCATCAGACACGATGTGCACAAACGGCTCAGCGTGGAAAATATCTACGTTTTTCACGCCCATAAGTTCTACCAAATTTAAGCATTGCGCATGCTTCGTCTCTAAACCAACGTCCGTCAATACGATCCAACGGTGGTATCCGAGGCGCACTGAGCTGGCCGGTCGATTGCAAGACTCGATACCCGGACTATCAACTCAAAAGGAGACTTGTGTTGAAAAATGCGTTGAAAGATCTTGATCTCAACACGGCAACCGAACAGCAACTAAGCGTCATTTTCGGCAAGGACCACGCCAAGAGGATCGTGGACTATCGCAGCCAGAATGGGCCGTTCAAAAGTTGGGAGGATCTGAAGCGTATCCCAGGAATCGTTGGACCCATGTTGGACACTCTGAAGTGTCTTGGATGCACTCTTGGAGCGAAAGCGGCCTAAGCCGAGGACCACTTCGCTGTGCACCTCGTCGTGTACGACCCTCGGCGGGGACGATGAACAAAGTGACCGGACTACGAACGTGTGATAGATTTTTTCAAGCGCTAGGATCAGGAAGATCGAACCATTCGTGAGGGGGACGGATGTCAAAAACTTTCCGTAGACGTCGTTCTTGGCGTACGTGACGGAGCCTTTAGCAGCGGAACGCCTATCGAGGTTCCGAACAATCAATATTTTCCTAATCGGTACTCGGGTGAGAAGCTACCTCTAGTGCGACCGATCCCCGCCAACCCGAACGTGCCGTTCGATGCGGTCACGACGACTTCGACGCAATCCTTCAAGCCCGCGAGCCCGATGGCCTTCTACTTCGCGGGTGGTGTTGACGGGAGCGTGTCCTTTTTATCCATCCGTCCAGAATTCCGCAAACCCTTTCGCCAATTCCCGCGAGGTTGCTGATGAGATTTATGCGCCGTTTGCTGTTCAGCTTGAGTGTTGCCGCGGTCGCCGGACTCGCCTCTTCATCCGCCTACGCGCAAATCGCCTTTTTAACAGGAACCGTCACGGATGCTGGCGGGGCTGTTCTTCCGGGTGTGACCCTAAGGATCACCGAAGTTCAAACGAGTGCTTTGCGAACGTCCGCCACCGACGAGGGCGGCAACTATCGCGTTCCATTTTTACCGCCGGGACGGTATCGCATCGAAGCGGCTCTGTCCGGGTTCAAGACAAGTGTTCAGGAGAATGTGGTACTAAGCGTCGATGACCGCCTCCGGATCGACTTCACATTGCAGATCGGTGAAGTTGCCGAGAAGTTCGTCGTCACCGCGACTACGCCGCTCGTGCAATCCGAAACGTCGTCGGTCGGAACTGTTATTGACAACCAAAAGGTTGTTGAGCTTCCATTAAATGGCCGGGAATTTGAGGATTTGGCCCAACTTGCGCCGGGTTCCCTGCCACCTGCGCCGGGATCGACGCTGAGTTTTCGCGGAGGCTTCAATGCCGGAGGTGCCCGGGAAACCGCGAACAATAATTTACTCGACGGCATCGATAACAACGATCCCGCTATCAACAATTTCACACTACGGCCCATTCTGGATGCCATCCAAGAATTCAAGGTCCTGGCCAATTCCTATTCTGCACAGTACGGGCGTGCGGGTGGCGCGCAGGTGATCGTGAGTACAAAATCCGGAACGAACGATCTGCACGCCTCGGCGTGGGAATTTCTGCGAAACGACAAGCTGGATGCCCGTGATTTTTTCAATAAAAAGGAATCGGCCGCAAAACCACCCTTTCATCGCAATCAGTTCGGCGCGACAGCAGGCGGGTCGCTGGCACACAATCGGAGTTTCTTCTTTGTGGCATATGAAGGTGGCCGGCGCCGGCAAGTCTTCACAAGTCTTCAACAGGTTCCGACAGAGGCTTTCCGTAGCGGCGATTTCTCTGCCGCAACTGCGCCTGTCCAGGATCCGGAGCGGGGTCGAGCGACGTTTCCCGGGAACATCATTGCGTCAAACCGCATCGATCCGATCGCGCGAAAGATACTGGACCGAGGTTCATTCCCATTCCCAACACCAGGACTTGCGTCACCGAACAATCTTTCTGCAGTGAACCCGTTTCCGGAGGACGTCAACCAGTACAGCGCACGGCTGGACCACCGCTTCAGTGGAACCAACAGCTTGTTCGGCCGTTACGCGTACGCAAAGGACTCGTTGGTGGTGCCATGTGCGGGCAACGGCCAGACTTCGTGTGTACCTGGTTTCAGGCACAACGATGTTACAGGCGCTCATTCGCTTTCGCTTACCGATACGCATATTTTTTCTCCGAAACTTGTCATGGAAACCCGGGCGGGATTCAACCGGCAGCTGCAGTCGCGCATTGCGTTCGCATCCGGTACCAGTGATATCTCTTCCGAATTAGGTATTCCTGCCTCACATGATCCTCGAGATTTCGGCCACCCGATGATCGCAATAACAGGCTTCGGCACTATCGGTGACCGCGGCTATCAGAATCGAGCCGGCACAACGGGACAAATTGCAGCCGGCCTGAACTATTCGCCGGCATCGCATTCCATCCGCGCCGGTGTGGATCTACGAAGAATTCTGTTTTACGCGGGCTCCAACGCGCGGGAAACGATCAATTTCAGCGGCATTTGGACCGGTAACGCTTTCGCAGACTTCTTGCTTGGTCTGCCCAGCCGATCGACTCGGAATCCGGCGGACAGTTTTCGATATCACAGCATGAACTCATACGACTGGTTCGTGCAGGATGACTATGTGGTTTCCCGCCGGCTGACGCTCAATTTGGGTTTGCGGTACGAATACAATACGCCCGACGTGGAGAAGCAAAATCGTCTCGCGCATCTCAATATCGAGACGATGGAATACGAGCTTGCCGCGCAAAATGGATCATCCCGGGCTTTATACAAGCCGGACAAGAACAATTTTGGACCAAGGTTTGGTTTCGCGTTCAGACCCGATGCCACAGGCCAAATGGTGATCCGGGGAGGCTATGGGATTGTTTATGATCTCGCAATCATTGGCAGCAATTTGTTCTTCGTGCGCACGGGTTCTCCATTTCAACGCCCGCAAACTTTCGATGCCGGTCCTCTTCCGGCAGACCTGACATTGTCCGACCCGTTTCCATCGGCCAGACTGGAGGCTTCTTCGATCTTTGATGCTCCTTCGATCGATCCGAGTTTTCGGGATGCCTACATTCAGCACTGGAATTTGGGTTATCAGCGCCAGCTTCCGCAGAACATGCTGTTCGAGGTGAGCTACGTCGGCAATAAAGGTACGAGGCTGGTCCGAACCGTCGATATCAATCAAGCCTATCCTGTACCAGGATTCAAGCAACCTGAAGTCCAGCCGCGGCGTCCGCTGCCTGCGTTCGGCTCCGTGCCGGTTCTTCAAAGTTCGGGAAACTCGATCTATCACGCCCTGATCGGGCGATTGCAGCGGCGTTTTGGGGCCGGATTGTCCTTCCTGGCCTCGTACACATATGGACATGCGATCGACGACTCCACCGGCGGAAATGTTGCCCAAGATGCGCGAAACTTGAAGATGGACCGCGGCAGTTCCGATTTCGACGCGCGGCAGCGCTTTGTTCTAAGCTATATTTACGAATTGCCGTTTGGGCGCGGTAAAGCCCTTGGAACCAACTGGGGAACGACGCTCGAAAGGCTTCTGGGCGGCTGGGCATTTTCCGGTATCGCTACTTTCCAATCCGGCCGGCCCATTTTCATTCAACTCAGCCCGTCGAACCAGAACAGCAATACAGGATCAACCCGCGATCGGCCGAATATTGCCTACATCCTGGACTACAAGATTGTGCAGGCGACGGCTGACCCGGTAATCGCCAACCGCAAGGAGAAGACGGTGTACCTGAATCCGGCAGCATTTGCCATCCCGCCGCGGGGCACCTTTGGAAATGTGCCGCGCAATTATTTCGAGGGTCCTGGGACGAACGATTGGGATTTAATGTTGGCGAAAAATTTTCGGAGGGAAGGCTTGAACGTCCAGTTTAGGACGGAGTTCTTCAATGCGTTCAATCATCCGTCCTTAAACCAGCCGAACAGGTTTTTCGACGCCGCTTCGTTTGGGACGATTACCAGTACGCTTTTTGAGAACCGCCAGATTCAGTTCGGGTTGAAGATCAACTATTAGCGCCGCTCGCAACTTGCCGCTTCCGTTTCCAGGGGCTGCAATCGCGTACCATTATCGCCATTCAGTTTAACCGCCAGTGCGCGGCCATCCGCGTCAAAGATATCAATGCGACCGCTTGCTGTCGTACCGCTCGTGTTTACGAGCCCCAATTCCGTAACCCATCCGCCGCCCATCACAAACTGCGGCAGGATGATCGCGTTCGTGCCGCCGAAGCTGTTGGAGTTCGTGCTTTATTGTCCCTCACGTCCCGCCCACGATCGCGGCCTCGAAGCGGTCGCGCTCGAGCGTCTCGCGGGCGTAAGTCAGGCATGCCGGCGCCAACTGTGCCAACGCGGGTGCGCAGTGTCTCATGCAGGTTTTGATCTGTCGCCCGACCAGCAGCGCGGCCATATACCACGCAAAGACCGGGTCGGGAATCTCTTCCCCCCCGGCCGCGACGTACATCGCCGGCAGGTCGGCGACGATGCCGGCCATCTCGTCGAACCGCTCGCCGCGGTGCAGCGCAATGAGGAGCAAACGGCTGCCGAAAAGCGCCAGGTCATAAGCCGGATCGCCTCGCGCCAGGTTGTCCAGATCTATGAAGATCAGCTCTTCCCCATCCACCAGCACATTCGCGGTGTGAAAATCGCCGTGGATTGTTCGCATGGACCGCTCCGGGAGCGCGGCCGCCTTCCGCTCCAGGGTGTGATACAGGTCATTCGCAGCCGGCTCAAGCGGGGGTAGCGTCTCGCGAAGACGCCGCATGGCGTTGCGCCCCATCCGCTGCAGGATCTGCTCTAATCCATTGAGGGGGAGGGACTCCATCGGCAATCTATGGAGGTTCACTAGATCCCGTAGACCCTTAGCCAGAAGGACACGCAGTGCGACTTCCGAGAATATGTCTTCGATCCGTTGCCCGGCGACGAACGATTCCCAGCGCGCGCCCAACGCTTCGTCCAGCCCGATCGGGCGCGGCATTCTGAACCGCCGTTGTGGGGACTCCCAGAGACGCGCCAACCGCCGGTGACGCTGTGCCGCTAGCGTTCCCTTTTGGAGCTTCCCGACATATATAGGCGTCGCTGGAGCGAATCGATACAGGATCGAACAGCGCGCTCCGGGAAGATAGCTCAAAAGCTTCCAGGTCATCCAGTCAGGATCGAGCGGAACACCGTCCGGGCGCCGGCTCAACTGCTGGCTGACGACATGCCGGTCCAGCATCGCTGGAAGATGGGTCAATTCCGGATCGGCCGGGAAGACCCACGCCACGGCATCCCAGGAGGGCAGATGTAGAACGGCGTCGCGGTGAGCCCCGCCGGCCAACGCCGCCTGATATCCTATCGAGCTTGCACCGCGTGGAAAAAAGCGAACCATGAGAATGACGTCCGATTCCGCGTCGTTCTTGAAGCGCACACGATAAATGACTTGCAGCGATCTTTTGAAGATGTACCACACATTCAGAATCTCGCATCGCTCCACAACGCCACGGTCGTTCAGGGCCGCCCCAATGTGGGCAAGCACAAGTCGGTCATTGTGGAAACTCTCGAGTTGATCGAAGCAGGTATCGGGAGCGACAACCGGTGTAGATTGCCCGCCATGCGACATTTTTCGGAGGGACTGGTGGTTCCAGTTTACGTTCATCATTGCGCGATTCTCTTCGATTGCTCGTCCATCCGGCCCGAGGTTACGACCTGAATCGCCTGATCGGCGTCCACACGATATGCGATTTCAAACATCGAGCCCGTCTCGGGTCTGTAGCCTGATCGCGAAAAAATTTCCGTGAAGGGGAGTTGAGAGATCGCGCCTACCAGCATGCGATTGCTCCAGAAGTGCCCGACGATCGCCAGATGACGCGCTGCTATCAGATCGGCATACAACTCTGCAAGCAGTTGCTCGACCCGCTGGTAGACATCGAAGAGGCTTTCTCCTCCGGGGAGTGGCAGAAAAAGATGTTGTTTCTTGAGCCGCAGCTTCCGCTCCGATTTCAGCATCCCCTGGTACTGACCGTAATCGATCTCTCTTAGTGCGTCGCGCACCCGCACCGACAGGCCGCGTTGCTCGGCCAGGGGACACGCAGTCGCGAGCGCGCGGCTGAGCGGACTGGAATAGACTGCATCAATCCGCTCCTCCGCTAACCGCACAGCGACTGCTCGGGCTTGTTCGACGCCCGCCGGACTCAGCGGGATGTCTTTCCATCCGACGTAGCTCTGCTTGTTCTCGGCCGTCCGCCCGTGGCGGATGAGCATAATCCGTCCCATTTGTTGGAGCGGGGCAGCGATTTGATCCTGGTTCATCTGGAATCTTCGTTCAGGAGCCGTGTATACAGATCGTCAAGTTGCACCCCCGCGTGTTTCCAGGAAAACAGTCCGGCGCGCTCCACACCACGCCGTCCCATCGCCTTGGCGCGCTCGGGGTCGATCAGCAGGGAGACCACGGCCGCAGCAATGGCGGCCGGGTCCGAGGGGGGCGTCAGCAGCGCCGTCTCGCCGTCCACCACTACTTCGGGGATCGCGCCGACACGGGTGGCCACGATCGGCTTGCCTGCGGCCATGGCCTCGAGCAGAACCAAGCCAAAGCCCTC
>Ga0209375_1002577_pt1 | contig 12968 bp, 11 predicted proteins | sample GraSoiAngelo_131_FD_185888 | JGI IMG/M metagenome (GOLD analysis project Ga0209375, IMG submission 185888) | Grasslands soil microbial communities from the Angelo Coastal Reserve, California, USA - 14_0929_02_30cm (SPAdes) (version 2) | ecosystem: Environmental > Terrestrial > Soil > Grasslands ... | reverse complement strand
TGCGGAGATAGAGAAAACCAACGCCTTTTGGTCCGTAAAATTTGTGCGCAGCGAAACTGGCTGCATCGACGAGTGAGAGATCAACACCGTCATCCTGAGCGGAGCGCAGCGGAGTCGAAGGATCGCGTGGCATTGACTTTGAGGCAGCATCGCCGGATTCCTCGACTTCGCTCGGAATGACGACTGGCATCTTACCGAACGCCTGGACCATGTCGGTGTGCAGTAAAACGCCGTGCTCGCGGCAGATCTGCGAGATTTTACGCATCGGCTGAATCACGCCCGTCTCATTATTTGCCGCCATAATCGACACTAGCCGCGTGTCCGGTCGGATCGACTTCGAGAGCTGATCAAGATCGACAATTCCGTCACGCGCGACATTGAGCCATGTCACTTCGACATTTTCGTGCTTTTCCAAATGCTCGACGGCGTTCAGAACCGCGTGATGCTCTGTTTTGGCTGAAATGATATGAGCGGCGTGCGACGATCGATTCCGCGCGAGACCGAGCACAGCCAGATTACATGACTCAGTCCCGCCGCTGGTGAAAATGAGCTCGTGCGGTTTGACTCGAAGCAGTGCAGCTAGCTTGTCCCGCGCATCGTCAATCGCCGCCCGAGCATCACGGCCTGCCGCGTGCACACTCGATGGATTGCCAAAGTGTCGACCGAGATACGGTAGCATCGCCTCGCGCGCTGCATCGCATAGCGGAGTCGTCGCATTGTAATCGAGGTAAATCATTTAACTCTTCCTCTTAATCTTGATCTTATTCTTCCTCGTGCTTACCGGCGCGCCCGGCGGTCGCGCCCTACCAACTGTAGCCGCGTCTTTGTGATACGCGTGGCGGTCGCTTTCCAAACGCGTCAGCGTCGCGCTTCGCACAGCGAAGCGGCTACAGGATTGGTCGCTTTCATTCACGAAATTCATCGCGTGTGGTCGCCGGTCGCTTCTTTCGCTTTGGCACGATGCGCAGCTGTTTCTCCTCGTAATATACCAGTGAATCGGGTGGAACACTTTGGATAAGAAAAACGTTCCCGCCGATCGTCGATCTTGCGCCAATAACGGTTTCGCCCCCCAGAATCGTTGACCCAGGGTAAATCGTCACATCGTCTTCAACAGTTGGGTGGCGTTTTCCGCCTTTTTTGATTTTGCCGTGCTCGTCTTTTTGAAAGCTACGCGCACCGAGTGTGACCGCGTGATAAAGCTTAACGCGCGCGCCGATCTCCGTCGTCTCGCCGATTACTACGCCGGTGCCGTGGTCGATAAAAAAATGCGACCCAATCTGCGCGCCCGGGTGGATGTCGATACCGGTGCGGCTGTGCGCCCACTCTGTCATAATGCGCGGAATCAGCGGCACCTTTTCGTATAGAAGGTGCGCCATTCGATAAATCGCGATCGCTTCCAGCGCCGGATAGGCCAGGATGATTTCTTCGTAGCTCGTAGCAGCCGGATCGCCTTCGTAGGCGGCGTCGATATCCGTCCAAAGAAGACGCCGCACTAAGGGTAACTCCTTCAAAAACAAGCTCAAGACTTCTTCCGCCTTCGCTTCAGCTGCTTCGTCAGGTAGAGTTTTCCCAAAGCTTCTGCAAATTTCCGTTTTCAGTCGTGCGTGCAAATTTCTAATGTGAGTGCGCGTGGTATCGGTCAGGTCTTCGGAGTTCAGCAACGCCTGGCTGCGAAAACCGGGGAACATCAAGCTCATCAGCTCGGCGCAAGCCGCTTCGATGGCGAGGCGTGACGGCAGAGTGGCGGCAGCGGCGAGATAATTTATGCCACCGGTTTCGCCATATGTCTGAAGCAGTTCCTCAACCGCGTCGCGGTTCGTCGAATCCATCGCAGGAAATATGCGCCCGCTTCTGGATGAGCGAAAGGAGAACTGTGGCCCACCCGGCCCGATTGGTTGAAGCGTTGAAGGGGTAAAAGGGTTAAAGCGAGTGTAACTCAGGCATCTTGCCCGGCGCGTCGAGCAGGCTTCCCAGCCTGCAGGACCTGCGGGCAAGATGCCCGCTCGACGTTACAGCCAGGATGGCTGCCTTATGCGCCGCGTGCGCTGAGCCATTGCAGGGCGAAGCGCGCGACTTCGCGAGAATTCTTCAGGTCAAGTTTGTCTTTGATGTGCGCCCGATGGGTTTCCACTGTCTTGGGGCTGAGATGCAATAGCTTCGCGATCTGACGCACTTCGTTGCCTTTGCCGATCAGCTCCAGGATTTCAAGTTCGCGATCGCTGAGTCTCTCGACCGCGTCGGTCTCGCCTTCAGCCTGGCGATGCGCGAATTTCGTGATCACCTGCGCCGCCATGGCCGGGCTCAGATAAGGGCGCCCATTAAAAACTTCGCGGATCGCCTGGATTACGTTGGCCATGGCTTCGTGTTTCATGACATAGCCGTCCGCTCCGGCACGCAGCGCGCGCAACGCATAAAGCGATTCGTCGTGCATCGAGAGCACCAGAACCGGCAGGCTCGGAAATTCTGCGCGGATATTTTTGATCAGCTCAATGCCATTGGCGCCGGGCAAACTGAGATCGACGATCGCCATGTCGGGATTCAGCTTCCGAATTACCTCCATCGCTTCCGCCGCGTTATCGGCTTCACCGCAGACCGCGAAGTTCGCGTCGGAATGAATCAATTCCTCTAGGCCCTTCCGAAATAGTGGGTGATCATCGACGATCAGAAGGCGTTTTGCTTCCGGTAGATCGCATCGGGGGTTCTGGTTGACCGACCTGACGTGTTTCATTTTCGCCTGTGGCTGTATTGGTTCCGCGGAGACCCTCACGGCGCCCTTGTTAGCCCGTTTCATTCCCTTGTCTTCAAGATTTCGCGGCTCGGCGGGTTGTCCGATGTAGAAAAGTTTAGATCAGCGCGGCTAATACTTTCGTAATTTTTGCAGGGAACGACCGTGTCCGGGTGTTTTTTCTCTTCCTTGATTGGACCGCATTGTTCGGCAAGTAGCAGGACACGCGTGTACCCCCTTCTTTTGGAGAATCAATCTCCAAACGAGCACCTATCAATCGAGCGCGGTAACCCATGATGTGGGCCCCCAGACCCCGCTTGGTTTTCGGCTCACTTGGAAATCCGACGCCGTTATCGATGACGCGCAAAACCATCTCATTTTCCACGCGCTCCAGTCTGATCGCAATTTCTCGTGCTTGAGAATGTTTGTTGGCGTTAATGACTGCTTCACGAGCAATGCGGTACAGCTCACCTGCGGCGATGTCATTCTCAACATGGAACGACGGTTTGAAATCCAGCCGGCAGGGTATCCTCCAGATTTCCCTGTCAACCAAATCTCGCAATGCATCGACCAAACCGGCGGCATCGACATCGATACGATGCAACGCGCGGGAAAGATTGCGCGTGTCAGTCGCAGCATCGTTCACCAATTGCGCGATTTTTTCGATGTCCTCTATCTCGATCACGCGATGATTCTTCAATCGCAACGCGACCGAGCGCGCCATGAATGCAACCGCCGTTAGATGCTGGCAAAGTCCATCGTGCAATTCCTGTCCGAGGCGCTGTTGCTCGCGATCGCTGATTTCAAGGAGTTGGCCCTCGAGTCCTTTGCGCCAGCTGATCTCATTCTCCAGTTGCCTATTTGCAGCGGATAACTCCGCTGTTCGTTCCCGCACGCGATGCTCAAGCGTTTCGTTCAAGTTCGCAAGCTGGGTGACGAGATCCCGCACCTGATATTGCCGCCGGCGAGAACGTAATGCAACCTGCACCGAGCGCAGCAGCGTCAGAGTGCTGATGGGCCGCTCCAGCAAAGTCACAGTTCCGGCAGCGTTAGCCGCCAAATTCAGTAATCCCGCCCGGCGCGATTCGCCGCCGCTCGTTAGAATGATAAGCGGTAATTCGGACCAGGGCGGCTGTGCTTTGAGGACGTCCAAAAGAAGCGAACCTTGCGCTGATTCCAGTGCTTCCTCGGTAAGCAGTAGCGCGCCTGCGCTATCGGTGATTTTCCGGGGAAATTCATCTAACTTATGGCAAATTTGTGTTTCAAAACCTCTGGCGTCTAGCAAAGCCGCCATGGTTTCGGCGTCCTGGCCGACAGGCGCAATGATGAACACGCACTCGCCTTTATGCCTTCGCGACATGCGTGCGTGTTTGTCGCGAGTGGCATCATTATCAACGGATCGACGCATGGGAATTGAAATTGCTCCGCGGCCGCATCGTTGCCTTCAGCCATTTTTCATAATTTCCGTTTCACTGCCACGGAAGATAGGCACGCCCGTCAGCACGCCTTGAAACTGTTTTAACGGCTTGCCGATAACGACGCCTTTGCCCGACATCAATTTGAATTCGCGGATGGTTTTCTCATGCCCTCCACTACGCTTCTTAACCACCGCAATAGCTTGTTTCACTTCTCCGTAGGCTTCGAAATATCGCAGGTTTACCACGGTGTCCGAAAGATAACTAAGGTCCACCGGCGCTTCGGCAGCGGCAGCCAATCCATGCTGGGCTAAAACGAGGATCGTGACGATACCCTGCTGGTTGAGACAGGTGCAGAGTTCGTGCAGTTGGTTGTTCAGATACTTCTCGCCCGGCATGGCGTTGAGATAACCGTTGAGACTGTCAATCGTGACGAGTTTGCAACCCGCCTCCACGCCGCGCAGAATACGAACGGCGAATTCGCCGGGAGAAAGTTCGGCGGGATCAATCTGCTGTACCGTAATCGTGCCGCTTTCGATGGCTTTTTCTAAGTTGAAACCCAGCGCTTTGGCTCGGCTCAGCATCACGCTGCGCGTTTCGTCAAACGTGAATATCACAGAGCGTTCACCTTTATCGGCCATTTGGACAGCGTATTGCAAAGCCAGAGTAGATTTGCCAGTGCCCGCCTGGCCGAGTATGAGGGTGGTTGTCCCTCGATCCAGCCCAGCACCGCACAAGGCATCCAGCTCCTTGATGCCGCTGGAAACGGGCCCGTGCCGAAAATCGGTACGATGCTCAGCGGCGATCATACGCGGAAAAATGCGCAAACCGCCGGTGGCGATGATGTAGTCGTGATAGCCTTCCCGAAATTTTACGGCCCGTAATTTCGAAACGCGCAACCGGCGGCGCGATGTGCCGTAGTCGGGCGAGAGTTGCTCCATCTCAATGACGCCGTGCGTGAGGCTGAGCACGTGCGGGTCTAACACCCCCGCCTGGTTCATCTTATCGTCAAGCAAAAGAACGGTGCTCTTGAATCTTGTGAATTGCTGTTTGAGTGTCAGAAGTTGACGCCGGTAGCGTAAAGAGGTTTCGGCCATTAATCGGAATTCGGAAAGCGAATCGAAGGCGACCCGTGCTGGCTGCACCTTGCGCACTTCCTCGAGCAGTAGCTGGCTGACTTTCGTCAACTCGACTTCGGATGGATGAAACACTGTCGTCTGCGCTTCGGGCCGCAGCAGATTTTCAATGGCGGACAAATCGAACACCGGGATTTTATCGATCGACCAGCCGTGTGATCGCGCTACCTGCAGCAACTCCTGTTTGGTCTCCGAAAGCGTGATGTAAAAGACTTTCTCGCCTCGCCGTAGTCCCTCGAGGAGAAACTGAAGCGCCAGCGTCGTTTTGCCAGACCCCGGGTCCCCTTGAATCAAGCAAAAGCAGCCGCGCGGCAACCCGCCCGCAAGGATATCGTCCAGTCCCTCGACTCCGCTGGGACAGCGTTCGTCGCCGACCATCTCGCCTTCAAGGCCTTTCCGGTGCTGGGTCTCCTGTCCCATTTTCTTATTTGCGCCATCTGATTCGGCTCTTCGTTTCTTGGCGCGTATCTTCAAGCGCGATTGGGATGAGCGCGAACCTGTCCTGGCGTTGCGGGGAGATTGCATTCGCCTTTTCATTCGTGCCCCTTTAAATTCTCTGCCGCTTCGCCCTTCGACCGATACGAGGGCTCAGGACTCTCCATTTTTTCCCGAGCTCTGGCGCCTTTTCGATGCTCACTGGTTTCACAAACATGATAACGCAACAAAGCCCAATCGCGAACCGCGTCAAAAATTTGAATCAATGATTCGCCCTCATTCCGCAACATGCGCAGGTGATTTTTCGGCAAAGAAGTCAGGCGATCTAAGAGCGTGCGGATAGTGCGTGTCGAACGCGCGCTCTGGCCACTATTCACAAATTAAAACACCCGGTCGTGCCTTCACTAGCAACTGGTCGAGCCAAAACGCGACAAGGGCGAAGATAAGTTGACTAAGCGGCTTGAAAAGTCCGTGTCATGACTGAACGCGATCTCAAACTCCCGCCGGAAATTCTTGAGCGGATTTAATCCTAGCGACATCGCGCTGCGATGTGTCGCCGCGGCGACCGCCGCGCGCCGGACGCCATTTCCTCACAAAGGAACGGTTACCAACCTCTTGCTTCTCTACGCTCGTCAATGAGATCCCGCTTAACCTCCCAGTACCTCAGGGCTGAGAGGAGGAGCCTGTCGATTCCTTCAGCCTCGGAAGATCCATTGTCATCCGGCATTTCCGGTCGCCATTGCGCTGAAGGTTTGCTCGACCTTTGCCGTCTTCGTTTCGATTTCGAGATTCGCCAGTGTCTACGCCGTCGTGCAACTCCCATCAGTATCCCTCCCTCATGAATCCTTTCTGTTGGTGTGTTCGCATCACGGTGTTGGAACGGTTGTGCCAAATCATTCGGCGGCTCGCGCTCGCATTCTTACCCGGATTGAACTCCTGAATTGCTCAAGCGGTTTCGAAGAATCGTCATGACGGCCACGCGAAACTTGAAATCGCGCCACGAGATTTTAGAGCGGATTTAGGGCTGCGCTGGGTACGCCGGGCTTCGGCGTTCGATCGGCGCAACGCACCGACTTTGCTCGCCGTCTCAACGGCTGGACGCAGGCCAGCCAGATATTCCGAATCGAACGCGCGCAGGGCTGCCGCGACAGTAGGCCCGATCCCGACGATACCTTCTTCGACGCTTGGCCCAAGCACCGCGACCCAAAGATCGCCGCGAAAAAACAATTGAGGCCGCCGCACGGCCGACGGGCTACCTGGGTGAGCCCTACAATAAGACTCAGTTTGTTCCATCGCTGTGGCTGCGTGATCCATGACGCGACGTCCACGCGAAACGCTACCGCCGTTTTTCTTCATCTGTGTGTGAAACGCATGCCTCGGCGGAATCGGATGTGGTTTTTTAGCTGTAGCCGGGATCGGTGATCCGGCTTCGCGAGGGGAGTCACTTGGATGTCTGCCGGGATCACCGATCCCGGCTACGGCGCACCCATAAGATTTTCACCGATATGAGAATCCGCCGCGCGTCCGATTGTGCTGGGATTCGCAAGGACAGAATATGTTTGAGGCGTGGCGTTATCACCCCTACCTACATTGACCGACGCAGATAAACTGGAGGCATTGCGCCGCCTCGATCAGTTTCGGCAGTGGCGTTGGCTCGATGAGAAACGTTACTGTTTGGTTTGCGGCAAAATTATTACCGGCCGGCAGATTCAAGTAGCCGGCGGAACACGCGGCAACGGATCGCTAAGGCTCAATTGCCCGACGGAGCGCTGTAACTCAATTCCAATGGATTGGGTGCTGCCTACGGATGAAATCATTGCCAAGGTTGAAATGAGGGCAGCCGAAGAACGCGAAGTCGCCGCACCACCGCCAACTAATCACAGGAATGGCGGACCCCAACTTCCCAAGAGAGAACACAACGGCATCGCATTGCGATTGCTCAAGTTCGCCTTTCATTTCAAAGGCAGCTCTTAAACGCTGTCTCTCCACCTTCTGCGGGTCTGAGCCCTGGGCCGGGCCCGCAGACTGCGCTGCGTATTACGCTTCATCTCTCACCTCTCTTGCAAACAGAGAAGCGACGCTGTGCGTGAAGCGATTCGGCTACAACGTTATAAGACGCCTTCTAGGGTTTTACCCGATCACACAATCATCCAGCGTCCCGATTGTGTGGTTCCGATACAATTAGCAGACTGCTCCTTGCATTATGATCGTCCATCTTAAACTCGATGATCGGCTCTCGGTTCTGCGTGCTGAAGATCGATTTAGAAAATGGAGCTCACTCGACGACGAGCGTCGTTGCGTTACCTGCAAACGAAAATTTAACGGACGGCAGGTGGAGATCCGCCGCGTTAGCAATGGCAAACATGAATTGCACTGTCCGACCCAAGGCTGCAATTCACGTCCGCATCTTTGGATCTCTTCAGCGACGCCGCTGGTCTCTCACGTAGTTGGGTCGAACTGGTGGTGTGCAGTCGGCAAGAAACACGAACGCCGTGCGCCTTTACCAGCGCTGCGCGCACATGGGCACCGCGCATGATCAACTCCACTCTTGATCAGCCCGGAGTATCGGCAGTGCCAGACGAAGCGCTGATGAAAGATATTTCGCATCGGCGACATGACGCGCTCAGGGAGTTGTATGGCCGCCACAGCAAGAGATTGCGAGCGACGATCGATGGTGTTGTTCACGAGGAGGCCGAAGCCGATGATGTTTTACAGGAAATTTTTCTTCAGGTTTGGGAGGAGGCCGGTCGTTACTCACCAAAAGCAGGCAAGCCACTTGGATGGATGGTTACCATCGCCCGCCGACGTGCGATCGACCGACTGCGCCGGCGCCAGGCTTATTGTCGCGCCAGGGACCGTTATGAACAACGAGTCATGCAGGATTCACAAACTCCACGGCGTGATGCTGCTGAAACATTCATTTTAAACGATCTCCGCCATTTTTTGAAGAAAAGCATTCGGGCGTTGCCTCTCCTTCAACGTGAGGCCGTTGAGTTGGCGTTCTTCAAGGGACTGAGCCACAGAGAAATTGCGGCCGCGACGCAGGCTCCACTTGGGACAGTGAAGACGCGGCTGGAGCTAGGGTTGCAAAAACTCACTCACGCTCTGAAACCACTGCGGCACAAAGTATGACGCGGCCGCCGATCGGCGGCCGCAGCGAGAGATCAATCGTAGCGACAATTACGGACTCGGCGAAGTATTGACGTTCACTTCAGTCTTCTCCTTTGTGGTCGTAGCGGGTGTAGATTGTTGGATCACTGTGGTGTTACTTTCTTTCTTCTCCGCCGGCGGATTAGTCACAGTCGTTTCCTTTTGCTCACAACCCGCTAACAGTGCCGCGCCGGCCAGCAGACAAATGTATTTTTTCATATCCATAATTCGTATTTCAGCGCGAAGTTTGGCCGCTTTTCCGGGCGTAATATTCTTTTAGTTCGCCACTTGCGCGCGAGGCATCTGATTTTGGTTCCGTGTGCGAACTGTTTATCGCTATGAACAAACTACAATTCAAAGGCGGTTGGAATGAAGTGAAAGGCAAACTGAAACAAAAGTACGGCCAATTAACTGACAACGACCTTACGTTTGCCGAAGGCAAAGACGAGGAACTTCTGGGTCGGCTCCAACAGAGACTCGGCAAATCCAAGGAAGAGCTCCGAAAGGAAATTGAGAGCCTGTAAAACGTTCAAGGGAAAGAACGAACATGCATTTGATGAACAGGATCAAACAAACAGGTGCGACAGGATACATTTTGCTTTGGCTTCTTGGAATTCCAATCCCGATTTTGCTTTTGATCTTCTTGCTGCGCGGTTGCACGTAATCTCCCAAGGAAATTAAACGGAATAAAATTTATGCTGTGGACCATATTTGTGATTCTTCTCATTCTCTGGCTTCTGGGTTTTCTCGGCCACGTTGGAGGCGGATTGATCCATCTGCTGCTCGTAATTGCAGTCATCGTTTTGGTCATCAATCTGATTCAAGGCAGAAGGCCGCTCTGAACGCTAGCGCATCGAGACATTTGCGAGTCGGAGTTTTATTAGTTGCATAACTAAGTTGTGCCTGGTGCGCAAAGTACGCTGCTTGAGATCTTAGTAATACTGGCAACCGGAAGGTGTTCGGTGCCCGATTACAGCATGTCAGGGCGGAGATCGATTTTTCGGGTCTCGAGGGAATCTCGTTAATCGGAAGCGTTCGCCCGCCGAAAACAACAAAAGGAAGAAAATACAATGAAAAAACTGTTACTCAGCATGGTCTTGGCAGTTGCGGCTCCCTTCGCATGGGCGCAGGTCTCGGAGACCACGACAACAACGACCACAACTGAAGGCAACGGCACGATCACGGAGTATACTCCAGGCAGCATGATCGTGCTCAGGGAGACTAGCGGGCCACGTACGTATCACTTTGGGAAGACGGTCACCTATGTGACGCGAAGTGGCAAAATCCTGGATGAAGATACCGTAAGAACGAGAGTTAAAGTCGGTGTGCCAGTCCGGGTTCATTACGTCGGAACGGGCGACAACGTGATGGTTGATCGCGTAATTGTGGATGAAGATTAAAAGGGGAAAGGGCTAAACTCGTTTTCTCTTCGCGCCTTCTTGTTTGTCCTATTGGAGAAACAACGAAGGCGCGACTTTCTGTACACCAGTCGGCGGTCCTCAAGCAGCTTCGATCTTTTCTTGGGGCTCGTTCGTGATATATTCGGCGATGCAAACGCCAGAAATTACCGCATATCTGAAGACCTATTGTGGCTGGAGCGCCGGTGTCCGCGCCGTGCTGGCCAAATACAATCTTCCATATACAGAAAAGGACATTATCCAGAATCCAGCGTTCCGCTGGGAGATGGAGAGCAAGAGCGGCCAACCACTTTCGCCTTGTGTCGAAGTAAACGGGCAAATGCTGGCCGATGTCAGTGGCGAGGAAGTCGAACGATATTTGATCGATCATAAACTGGTTCGGCCGAGCGACGCCGCAACCGACGTCCCGACCAACGCGCCCTGTCCGACCGAGCAACACGAAGGCGTGGTAAAGTTGAATTTGTAAAACGTTGAAGCGTCGAAGAGTTGAAGCGTCACAGCGAGCTCCCGCTTCAGGGCTTTAGCGCTTCAACCAAATGAAACTTTTCGCTCGTCTTCGCTCGCGAAAACAGAAAAGCGGGAACATTCTTTTCCGCTACGGCTGGAAAGTCACGCTGCTCATTTTAGCCGCGGGCGCCGGCTTCGCCGTCTTTCTCTTTTACGGGACATGGGCGCAAACCTTCGACATGAAGAACGTCGGCGAAATGCCGGAGCGAAACACGGTTTATGATGTTGATGGAAAAATTTACAGCCGCCTCGCGGGCGCGAACCGTCTGAAGGTATCCCTGAGCGAGGTCTCACCGTTCTTCATTAGCGCGGTGCTGGCGCGCGAGGACGCTCGCTTTTACGAACACAAAGGGATTGATTGGCGCGGGATTTTGCGCGCTTCGGTTCGCGATATCATGAGCGGCTCAGCCAAGGAAGGCGCCAGCAGCATCACCCAGCAGCTGGCTCGAAACAGTCTTCCACTCGGTGGCCGCACCCTCAGCCGGAAAGTGCTGGAAGCAATGGTGGCGTTGCGCATCGAGCGCCAGTTTACCAAACAGCAGATTCTGGAGCTTTATATTAACCGGATTTATTTTGGCACCGGCTGTTATGGAGTTGAGACCGCTTCCCAAGCTTACTTTAGCAAAAGCGCCTCAAAGCTGGATCTTTCCGAAGCCGCGATCCTCGCAGGATTGATCCGCAGTCCAAATCGTCTTTCGCCCCTGAAAAATCCGGAAGGCGCAGCGATGCAGGGCAACGTTGTTCTGGATCGCATGGTGGCCTTAAAAAAAATTACGCCGGCGCAAGCGGAGCAGGCAAAGATCGCGAAAATTACTCCGCATCCCAAGCGTCTGCCTCAGATTCAGGAAAATTATGCAATGGACGCCGTGCAGCGCGATTTGAGCCAGTTGCTGACGCAGGACCAAATCGATAACGGCGGCATGTCGATCTACACGACGCTCGATCCGGCCGTGCAGAACGCCGCGCAGGATGCACTCGAGAAGCAGCTCGCAAAAATCGAACATCAATCCAATTTCCATCATCCGCTCAAAGCAAGTTACAAACCGCCTGAGAACGGAGAAGGCGACTCGGCCATGCCTTACCTGGAGGGGGCTGTGGTTGTGATCGACAATGCCAGCGGCGGCATTCGCGGACTCGTCGGCGGCCGCGATTACGCTCAAAGCAAGTTCAACCGGGCGCTGACTCCGGCAAACCGGCAGGTCGGCTCAGCGTTCAAGCCTTTTGTTTACACGGTTGCTTTTAGCCACGGGTTATTGCCGAGTTCGGCGATCAGCGATGGCCCGATTCAACCCGGTGAAATCGAGGGCGCGGGAAATTGGTCGCCCGGAAATTCCGACGGGACCTATGGCGGCACCATGCCTTGCTCGTACGGTCTGATCCATTCACGCAACACCATGAGTGTGCGCGTTGGACAATTCGCCGGGCTCGACGCTGTGCAGAAGGTTGCTAACGAGCTCGGCGTTTCTCAAAACGTTCCGCATGGTCCGGCGATCTACATTGGCTCGTTTGAGACGAATCTGAAAGATCTCAGTACAGCATATTGTGTTTTTCCCAATGCCGGGGTGCGCAAGCAGGGTTACATCATCGAGCGCATCGATAATCAGCAGCACAAACCAATCTATCGGGCCGCGCACAACTCGACACCGGCGCTGGATCCTGGCGCAGCCTGGATGACGTCGCGGTTGATGGAAGAAGTTCTGACCAGCGGCACTGCCGCCAGCGCGCGTTCACTTGGATTCAAACTGCCAGCGGCTGGCAAGACTGGCACGACCAATGATTATAAGGACGCGTGGTTTGTAGGTTACACGACGACGCTCACCTGCGGTGTGTGGGTCGGGTTCGATCAGCCGACAACGATCATTCCACACGGATATGGTGCCGCGCTCGCATTGCCGGTTTGGGTTCAAGTTATGAACAAAGCGGCACAACATTATCCAGCCGAACCGTTGCAGCCGGCCATGCCATTGCAACACACGACGGTCTGTTCGATTTCCAACCAACTCGCCACCACAGGATGCATGGCGGCCGGAAGCGCTTACGATATCGATCTGCCTGTCGACAAAGTGCCAAACGCCGCGTGCCAGATACATGGAGGTTCACAATGGCCGTTTGCCCAGCAGGCCCCGGGTACTCCTCAAAAGGACGCAACTCTTCCCGGTCGTTTCTTCAGATCGTTCCGAAG